>ENA-ORTW01000600-ORTW01000600.1-human-gut-metagenome-genome-assembly--contig:-NODE-600-length-45818-cov-4.336516_pt1 | contig 45818 bp, 26 predicted proteins | sample MGYA00242072_ERZ509193 | MGnify/ENA primary metagenome ERZ509193 (study PRJEB26280, sample SAMEA2338813) | human gut metagenome | biome: human gut; feature: human-associated habitat; material: faeces... | reverse complement strand
TGCAACCTTTTGAGCTTTTAAAAAGTATTTATAATAGAGAAACATTCTACAAATTTTAAAGCTATTTGCAATTACCGAATTTTAAGCAAATGGAACGGAGGAATTAAAATGTTAAAAAAAGCAATAACAATTATTCTTGCATTGGCGATGATGTCAGTTACATCTGTATTTGCAAGCAATGAAACAGAAGAAAGCAACAACGCAACTCAAATTGAGCAAAACGATGAAGTCACCGCATTTGAAAGCGACATATCAAGAGCGGTATCACTTGGCATTATCGACAACAAAAACTACAACTTTAACGATGATATTACACGTGAACAATTCTGTAATTTTGTATACAACTTGGTAAACCCGATAAAAGAATTGCCCATATTCAAATATGAACGTGCTCCATTTGATGACACAAACGGCAATGACAAAATTACTGTATTATATTCCGCTAAAATAGTATCGGGTAAGGGCGATTATATCTTCTCACCAAACGACAAACTCACGCGTGAAGAAGCCGCAACAATTCTTTGCCGTGCCGCAAACTACTTAGACATTGAACTTCCGCTTGCCAAGGTAGATATGTCATACGCCGACAATAGCGAAATATCATCATGGGCAGTGTCTTCTGTGTACAGTTTAAAAACATTGAATATCTTAAACAACACTGACAAAAATTTTAATCCGAAAGCAAACATAACAATCAGCCAAGCTGTTTCCGCATTGGTCAGACTGTATGACAAAACAAGTAAGTAACATCAATAAACTAAACATACAAGTTAATTCATATAAAAAAGACACATTACCCAAAAGTAATGTGTCTTTTAAAATACCGTTCTTTAAATTAGAACTTACCGGCCTTTGCAGCTTCCTCTACGGCAACGGCAACAGCAACTGTTGCGCCAACCATAGGGTTGTTACCCATACCGATAAGACCCATCATTTCAACGTGAGCAGGAACTGAAGATGAACCTGCGAATTGAGCGTCTGAGTGCATACGACCCATTGTATCTGTCATACCGTATGAAGCAGGACCTGCAGCCATATTATCAGGATGAAGTGTTCTACCTGTTCCACCGCCTGAAGCTACTGAGAAGTATTTCTTGCCTGCTTCAAGTCTTTCCTTCTTGTAAGTACCTGCAACAGGATGCTGGAATCTTGTAGGATTAGTTGAGTTACCTGTGATGGATACGTCAACATTCTCCTTCCACATGATTGCAACGCCCTCTGTTACGTCGTTAGCGCCGTAGCAGTTAACCTTAGCTCTAGGGCCATTGGAGTAGGACTTACGGAATACTTCCTTAACCTCTCCTGTGTGGTAGTTCATCTCTGTCTCAACGTATGTAAAGCCGTTGATTCTTGAAATAATCTGTGCAGCGTCCTTGCCAAGTCCGTTAAGGATAACACGGAGTGGCTTCTGACGTACCTTGTTAGCATTGTTAGCGATACCGATAGCACCCTCAGCAGCAGCGAATGACTCGTGGCCTGCTAAGAAGCAGAAGCAGTCTGTCTCTTCCTCAAGTAACATCTTACCGAGGTTACCATGACCAAGACCAACCTTTCTCTGGTCTGCAACAGAGCCAGGAATACAGAAAGCCTGTAAGCCCTCACCGATTGCAGCAGCAGCCTCTGAAGCCTTGCGTGCATTCTTCTTAATTGCGATTGCAGCACCTACAATGTAAGCCCAGCAAGCGTTCTCAAAACAAATTGGCTGTACGCCCTTGATCATGTTGTAAACATCAAGACCGGCATCCTTAGTAATCTTCTCAGCTTCCTCAATAGAAGCGATTCCATAGCTATTTAAAACAGAATTGATCTTGTCAATTCTTCTTTCATATGATTCAAATAAAGCCATTATACTGTCCTCCTGATTATTCTACTCTTGGATCGATGATCTTTACTGCATCAGCAACTCTTCCGTACTGACCCTTAGCCTTCTCCCAAGCTGTGTTAGCATCGTCACCCTTCTTGATGAAGTCTGTCATCTTGCCAAGGCTTACGAACTGATAACCGATAATCTGACCCTCATCATCAAGAGCGATTCCTGTTACATAGCCCTCTGCCATCTCAAGGTAACGAGGTCCCTTCTTAAGAGTACCGTACATTGTACCAACCTGTGAACGAAGACCCTTACCAAGATCCTCAAGGCCTGCTCCAACCGGAAGACCTTCCTCAGAGAAAGCACTCTGTGTTCTACCGTAGATAATCTGTAATGCGAGCTCTCTCATAGCTGTGTTGATAGCGTCACATACAAGGTCTGTATTCATAGCCTCTAATACTGTAAGGCCAGGTAAAATCTCAGCTGCCATAGCTGCTGAATGTGTCATGCCTGAGCATCCGATAGTCTCGACAAGAGCCTCCTGGATGATACCCTCCTTAACATTAAGAGTAAGCTTGCAGGCACCCTGCTGTGGTGCACACCAGCCTACACCGTGTGTAAGACCGGAAATATCTGTAACCTGCTTATTTCTTACCCATTTTCCTTCTGTAGGAACTGGCGCTGCGCCATGATGTACGCCCTGAGCGACTGTACACATCTTTTCTACTTCATGTGAATAAATCATTGTAAAACTCCTTTCAGAATCAGATTCCATTTGCGAAGCTGTCTGTGTGGCGTGTCTGGCACCACTCTCCGCAATTACCTGTATTTTCTCATATTTCGACAAAAATTTCAAGTACTAAGTTGGTCATTAAGCAAAATATTGTTTTTTATTTAACAATTATTTCATGCTTTAAATATCTAAATCCCATGTCAGACAAATATTTATATAAATCCGGACCGGAGCTTTTGACTCCCAATAATACCTGAACAACGTATTGCAAAACCTGCCTCACCCAACTATCATAACTAAGACAGGCAATACTCTGGTGTCCATTTACCTATTATAACCCTCTTATTGTAAAAGCAACTCTCTGCTCCTTCTCAGCACTCACACAATACTCCGGGTACACCGGTGCGCCCCAGCTGTCATCGCCGCCGACACCGCGCGCAGCACCGAGGATTCTGACAAACGTATAGCGCGTATCCGGCAGGTCATTTATCTTATATGCGCTCTGAAGCTCCTGCTGTGAGCATGGCAGAACCGTCATGGCGAACGGCTTTTCCAGCGCATCTATTCTCAGGCCGTGCCCGAACTCATCGACAACCTTTACATAGCGCACATCATGGCGGTTGCCGCACTCCTGCGGGTCAAGGTAAGGTGTGACATTGTCTGCCACTCTTGCCTTATATATTCCAAGCTTTGCCCCGGCACAGCGGTCATTATAGTTCTCCTCAGGTCCTCTTCCGTAAAACTCCATTCGGTCAAACATCTTATCCATGGTGATATTTACGCCAAATACAGCCATCTGAGGAAGCCCTTCCTTTCCATTAAACCTTCCTGTACATTCCACACTTCCATCCGGCAGCATGCGGTATGTCACTTCACCGTCCGACACAGGATTCGTATAAAATGTATAATGGCATATAATTTTAACCGCCGCGATACTCTTTGCAAACTCAGCCCCCTTAAATCCGGTTCCGTAAAGTGCATCCGTCCTGTCAAGAATAAATTCATCAGGTGTGACTGTTCCATCAAGTTCACGTCCGTCCCTCAGCTCATACACAACCTTCACACCATCACATCTTTGCATCTGGCTCACGCCCTGCCATACAGCACTTGTCACAGGGAAAGCATTTCCCTTGTCATTGTCGGTTGCCGCACGGAAAAATTCAAGTGTCGGAACCTTCTCTATAGTCTCAAGTCCCTTGACACGGAAAGATATAAGTCCGCCCTCCTGACGGGAGAATATTGCATGTGTGTGTCCCGCTGTGACACCTATACAGGTTGCCCCCATTACCACATCATCAAAATACTTAACCTCATTGTCCGGCTGAGCCTTATCTGAACCCTCCTCAACGGACTGCCTGCCTTCCTGCTCCTCCTTAGCTGATTTGGATTTTTTTACCACAGCTGGTTCACTCTGTCCCCATGCTGCCACATGTCCTACATTCGCCCATGGTCTGTAACCCATAAGAACGGCGCGGCACTCCATGACATACTCACCGTCATCCTCCATTGAAGGAAAGCTTACCGGAACGAATTCCTCCTCACCTGCGGCCACATCACGCGCAAAGGTTCCTGCCCACACAGCCTTTCCGTCCTTTAACAGGCGCACCTCAAACATATAGTCATCCGTCGACTCAAAAAGATTCTCATTTACGATAAGTACGCCCTGCTTTGTCAGATGAAGCTTGATATTCTGATAGAGATATTTTACCTCCTGCGCCTTTGGCGATAGCTTTCTGTCTGCAAACACTATCCCGTCTCCGCTGAAATAATAATCGCAAGGTCTCTCCTTGAAATCTCCGCCAACCTTGAACTCGAGGCTTCCCAGTGTAATATTAGGAAGCTTCTCATAGGTCCGGACATTTCCGTACCTGCCTATGACATCCTCATCTATCAGCTTTCCGTCCCTCGTAAGTATCGCCTGATCTGCAAAATCCCATATAAAGCCGCCCTGATACTGCTCATAGTCATACTCAAGCTTCGTGTATTTCTCCATGCCGCCGCAGGAATTTCCCATTGCGTGCATATACTCACAGCTTATATAAGGCTTCTGCGGCCTGCCCTCAAGATATTCCCTTATCTCGTCAGGCTTTGCATACATCCTGCTCTCCATGTCGGTTATATCCGAATAGCGTCTGTCATGCACACAGCCCTCATAGTGCACCAGTCTCTCCGGATTTCTTTCATGGAAAAATCTGCTCATTGCAAGAATATCCTCGCCCGCATGTGCCTCATTTCCACATGACCAGATAAGCACGCTGGGATGATTTTTGTCCCTCTCAAGCATTGACTTCGCCCTGTCAAGTACGTTCTCCTTCCACATCAGTTCACTGCCCGGTGTTATGTAAGGCGCCTCATTTCCGGTGTTGACAGCCCATGTTCCATGTGTCTCAAGGTTAGTCTCATCTATAAGATATACTCCGAACTCATCGCACAGCTCATACCAGCAGCTCTGGTTAGGATAATGGCTTGTCCTTACAGCATTGATATTAAGACTCTTTATAATTCTTATATCCTCAAGAAGTTCCTCCTTCTTAAGTGCCCTTCCGTTCACACATGAAAACTCATGCCTGTTCACGCCCTTAAAGACGATTCGCTTTCCGTTTATGCACATCACACCGTTTTTCATCTCAAAGGTTCTGAAGCCGATTCGCTGCGGAATATACTCCACAAGCTCACCATCCTCATTGTATACGGATATGTTAAGAAGATACAGGTTCGGAACCTCCGCACTCCAGGTCAGCACCTCCGGAACCTCCGCCTTAAAATGCATGCTCTCCTTTATCGCAAGTCCCATTCTCATAAGAACGCTCTTGCCGGTCTTATCAACAAGCTCATATCCGACTGTTCCTGCTATATTTCCTTCGATTTTAAGCTCACAATCAAGTGTGCCTATACTGTAGTCATCCTTAAGACCTGCCTTTACAAAAATATCCCTCACATGTGTGTCCGGCACGGCATAGATGAACACATCACGGAATATTCCGGAAAATCTGAAAAAGTCCTGATCCTCAAGCCAGCTCGCACTGCTGTGCTTGTACACCTCAACCGCAAGCTTGTTTCCTTTCTCCCTTATAAACGGTGTTATGTCCCACTCCGACGGTGTGAAGCTGTCCTCCGAATATCCCACAAAGGTGCCGTTTATCCACACATAGAATGCCTTCTCAACACCCTGGAACGATATGTAGGTCTTTTTTCCAAGAAGTGCCTCATCCACATCAAAATACGTCACATATGACCCGACCGGATTATGCTTTGCAGGCACAAAAGGCGGTCGCAGGTTCTCATGTCCCTCCCAAGGATACATAACATTGATATACTGGCAGGTGTCATAGCCTGCAAGCTCTATATGCCCCGGAACCTTTATATCGGAAAAACCGCTTATATCGAAATTCTCCTCATAAAAATCCTTCACCCTCTTATCAGGCACATCTGCATACGAAAATTTCCATGTTCCGTTAAGGCTCTGTCTAAGCGGCATATCAAGCCCATACTCCGTGACCTTCTCCTCATAAAAAGCATGGTCTGAGTGTGCCTCCTCCCTGTTCACCTTAAAAACCTCCGGATCTGCTATCCAGCACTCATCCGCATATATAACTCTCTCCATAGCGCTATCTCCATTTTTATAAAATCTTATAGCTAATTCTACCATTATGCACAACACTATGCAATTTAAACTTTATAACCAGCTTAATAATTAAGCCAGATGGCAGACAAAACGAAAACGGCACAGCCGGAACCGGCTGTGCCCCATTCCTCCGCCTTGCATATGAAACAATCATTCGGCGTCAATGTATCAGAAACCTATTTTTCGGTGTGCTAGAACAAAAACCTCGCCCAGTAAAACAGTGACTTTATAATATTTTTTCTCACCTTGCGCGTTGTGGTTATTTCCTGCGGCACCACATTGCCAGGATTGTCATAGCCGCCATCCGGCAATGCGGTTACCGCCGACTTTTCATATTCCGACATGATACCGCGAAGCTGCGCATTCAGCTCATCGCTTTTAATCACAAGCATAAGCTCTGTGTCAAGATATGCGCTCCTCATGTCCATGTTGAATGAACCGACCACGGATATGTCATCGTCAATCACCATGCTCTTTCCGTGGTATGACACCCCTCCATCGTATTCTAAGAGAGTGACACCTGTATCAAGCATTCTGTCCCTGTTTTTTTCAAGATCCGCCGCCCCGAAGCTGTTGCCATTGTTAGCAACGGAATTAGTCATTACCGTGACATCTTTTCCTGCGGCTGCGTCCTTCAGAGTATCATACATCATATCATTGCAGATTATGTACGGTGTGTGAAGCTTGACGGAATCCTCCGCACTGTCTATAAGGCTCATAAGCTTATGCCACACAACAGGCTCCTTCACTCCGGCATTCACCGGATTTGAAAGCAGTGCTATGCTCTCAACCGGAAACGTATTATCCTCATAAGAATAATTCTCCAGAAGCTCCTCATGCTCAGAGCAGTATTTTTCGTAGTCCTGTGCTATGCGCTCCGCTGCGTGCTTCACACAATACCTGTCCGCAAGACTTTTTCCATGAGCGTACCTGCTGCATTCACCGCTGTTTTTTACCGTCTCATAGTAGGCTGAAAGCTCATTTACCGAAGCCTTCTCCTGCTCCGCCGCCGGAGTACTTCTCCACACCAGCACATCCCTGTCATAATTTTTATAGTCACTGTAATCGCCAAGAAAATAGTTGAATGTATTTCTTCCGCCAAGCATATATATCTGCCTGTCAACAATGAGATACTTGTCATGCATACGCGCCATGCCCTTGTACATGGTAAACGGATTTATCTCATTGTACATCATAAAGCTTACATTCTCCTTAGCAGACAATGCATAGAAGTATGGATTCCACTTCGTATGTAAGACACCGTCAAAGCCATCCACAAGGACATTTACCTTTACGCCCCTGTCGGCTGCCCCGCACAGCGCACCAAGCATTATCCTGCCGCTCTCATCCGACATAAAATCAAAGGTGGAAAGGATTATCTCCGACTGAGCATTCTGTATCATCCGTACTCTGCTTAAAAGTGCCTCCGAATTGTCCTCGACAATGACTGCTCTCTCAGTGCCATCCGTATTCCACATGGCAGCCTGTTTATCGCCGTCATACTCCGGCTGCCTGCTGCTTCCGATAACAGCTATCGCAAGATTAACAATCACATACACAAGCACGAACACAAGTATTGCCGTCACCGGCTTCCACATCTTTATTTTTCCGCTCGTCACCGGCTTATTCATAAACACTCGCGCATAGTAGACTATATAGCATGCAAACGAAAAGATATTCATAATTATGCAGATTGAGATAATAAGTCCCGCCGCAAAATAGGACAGGTCAACGACAAGCAGCAGTATAACCATCGCCCCATAGAGCACAGCCGTACATAGCTTTCCGTACCATCTTGCGCCATCCATCATGCTTCCCTTTTTTAACATGATGGCACCCATGATTCCCATGAACATTTCCTTCACAACGAAAAGTATCACAAGATACCTCATCGTCGGATAGCGGAATGACAGGCTTATGAGCACCGCCGCCTGTGTAAGCTTATCAGCCACAGGGTCAAGCACCTTGCCCCACTCCGTTATCATGTTGAAATGTCTGGCGATTTTTCCGTCAAAGCAGTCCGTAAGCCCTGATATTCCCAGAATGACCGCAGCCGCAATGTAGTCCGCCCTGCTGTCGGCACCTATATACACCGCCATGAATATAGGAATGAGTATTATGCGGAAATATCCCATAAGATTCGGGATTGTAAACAAGTCCTTCCTGCTGTTAATCAGATGTTTCATAATCCATCTCCCTTCCTGTCTGGGACAGGGGTCTGACCCCTATGTCCCAAAAATGGGACAAGGGGTCAGACCCCTGTCCCAGATTTTTTATCCCTCAAACTGGCTGTTGTAAAGCTGTGCATAGAAACCATTCTGTGCCAAAAGCTGCTTGTGATTTCCCTGCTCTATGATATCTCCGTCCTTCATCACAAGAATGACATCCGCATCCCTTATCGTTGAAAGTCTGTGCGCTATTACGAAGCTCGTTCTTCCCTTCATAAGGTTTGCCATCGCATCCTGTATGTGCTGCTCCGTTCTGGTATCTACTGAGCTTGTCGCTTCATCAAGAATCATTATCCTGTTGTCGGCAAGTATGGCTCTGGCTATTGTGAGAAGCTGCTTCTGTCCCTGTGACACGTTGCTTGCCTCCTCGTTAAGCTCCATATCATAGCCGCCGGGCAGTGTCCTTATAAAGTGGTCTGCGTTGGCTGCCTTAGCTGCCGCGATGACCTCCTCGTCGGTCGCATCAAGACGTCCGTATCTGATATTTTCCATGATTGTTCCCTTGAATAACCATGTATCCTGAAGCACCATTCCGAACGCCTCACGAAGATTCCTTCTCTCAAAGTCCTTCACATTCTCGCCGTCCACCTTGATGCAGCCGGAGTCCACATCGTAAAAGCGCATGAGAAGCTTGACCATGGTGGTCTTTCCTGCTCCTGTAGGACCCACGATTGCAACCATGCTTCCCGGCTCCACATGACATGTAAAATCATGGATGACAGGCTTCTGTGGGTCATAGCCGAACCTGACGTGCTCAAACTCAACCTCACCCTTGATATCCTCAAGTCTTACCGGATTTTCGGTAACAGGCTCCTCTTCCTCGTCAAGGAACTCGAATATTCTCTCCGCAGCAGCAGCCATCGACTGAAGCATGTTAAATACCTGGGCAATCTGTGTTATAGGCTGTGTAAAGCTCCTTACATACTGTATGAAAGCCTGAATGTCACCTACCGTAATCGAACCGGCAACCGCAAGCATGCTGCCTGTCACAGCCACCGCAACATAACCAAGATTTCCGACAAATGTCATTATAGGCTGCATAAGTCCCGATAAGAACTGTGATTTCCACGCAGATGTGTAGAGCTTTGCGTTCGTCTCCTGAAAATCCTGATTTACCTTTTCCTCACGGTTAAATGCCTTGATTATCGTATGTCCGCTGTAGGACTCCTCTATTGTTCCGTTGATGTCTCCTAAGTATTCCTGCTGTGCCTTGAAGTACTTCTGAGAATGTTTTACAACAGCACTTATCAAAAATGCCGATATCGGAAGTATCACAAGCGCGATGAGCGTCATAAGCGGGCTTATCGTCATCATCATTATGAACACGCCGATAAGCGTTGTCACCGATGTGATGAGCGTTGTTATACTCTGGTTGAGGCTCATTCCGAAGGTATCAACATCATTGGTTATTCTTGAGAGCACCTCACCGACAGTCTTAGACTCAAAATATGCCAGAGGCATTCTGTTAATCTTCCCGGAAATTTCCTTTCTCATTCTGAAGCTTAATTTCTGCGATATACCGCTCATTATATATCCCTGTATAAATGAAAACAACGCACTTACACAGTACAAGCCAAGAAGTATAAGCAAAATAACACCTATCTTGTGAAAATCAATGCCCGCTCCGCCGGACACCTTTGATACAAGACCGTTGAATATCTCGGTTGTCGCCTTTGACAGCACCTTCGGTCCTACTATGTTAAAGACCGTTCCGGCAACGGCACTTATCATTACAAGCACTATCGCTATCTTATAGCTTCCGATATAGGACAATATTTTCCTTGTTGTGCCCTTAAAGTCCTTCGCCTTCTCGCCCGGCATCATGCCGCCGTGTCCACCCGGACCACGTCTGCCCATATTTCTGTTTTTTGAATATTCTCTATTATCGCCCATCCTTTAAGCCTCCTCTCCTGCAAGCTCCGCTTCGGAAAGCTGGGATTTTGCAATTTCAAGATATTCAGGACAGTTCTTTAAAAGCTCCCTGTGTGTTCCCTTTCCAACAGTCCTGCCTTCATTAAGAAGTATAATCTGGTCTGCATTCATAATGGTTGAAATTCTCTGGGCAACTATAATCACGGAAGCGTCCTTTGTTCTCTTTGAAAGTGCCTTTCTAAGCGCCGCGTCCGTCTTAAAATCAAGCGCCGAAAAGCTGTCATCAAACACATATACCTTAGGCTTTACAGCAATGGCTCTGGCAATGGATAGTCTCTGCTTCTGCCCTCCGGACACATTCGTTCCGCCCTGCGCGATGGATTCAGCGTAGCCATCCTTCCTGCTGTCAATAAACTCGGTCGCCTGCGCGATAGCAGCCGCCTCCTTCATATCCTCATCAGTGACAAAATCCCCGCCGTACTTGATATTGCTCTCAATCGTTCCCGAAAAGAGCACACCCTTCTGAGGCACAAGACCTATATGGCTTCTAAGCTCCTTCTGCGACATATCGCGGATATCCACGCCGTCAAGCGTTATGCTTCCCTCCGTAACATCGTAGAATCTGTCTAATAAATTTACCACCGTGGATTTTCCACAGCCTGTGCTTCCTATGATTGCTGTTGTCTTTCCCGGTTCAGCCTTAAAGCTCAAGCCGGAGATTGCATTCTCACTTCCACCATCGAATCTGAATGAAACATTCCTAAACTCGACAACTCCCTTGCAGTCTGTAAGCTTCCTGTCTGTATTTTCAGTGTCTGCCTTATCCGTTATCGTCTCCCTGGTGTTTAAAACCTCCTCGATACGATCTGCCGCAACGCCCGCTCTAGGAAGCATGACGGATATCATCGTTATCATAAGGAATGCCATGACAATCTGCATTGTGTAGGTTATGAATGCCATCATATCACCCACCTGCATGCGTCCGATGTCGATTCCCTTCGCACCCATCCATACTATAAGCACTGTAATCGCATTCATAATGAGCATCATCGCAGGCATCATCATGGACATGACACGGTTGGTAAAGAGCTGTGTTGACATAAGCTCCATGTTCGCCTTGTCAAATCTCTCCTCCTCATGCTTCTCCCTGCTGAATGCCCTTATGACCATCGTACCCGTGAGTATCTCTCGTGATACTAAGTTTACACGGTCGACAAGACTCTGCATCCTCTTAAACTTAGGCATGGCAACAACCATGAGCACAAGCACAAGCGAAAGCACCGCGCCAACAGCAACACCGATTATCCACCCCATTCCGGTATCAGTTCCCATAACCTTTATGATACCGCCTATTCCTATTATAGGTGCATACAGGACAATTCTGAGCATCATGACCGATACCTGCTGTACCTGCTGTACATCGTTGGTGCTTCTTGTTATAAGAGAGGCTGTTGAAAATTTATTTATATCGGCATTGGAAAATCCGATGACCTTGGTAAAAAGCTTCTCTCTGAGGTCACGTCCTATAGCTGCTGCTGTTTTTGCCCCGATAAATCCCACTCCTATCGCAGCCGCAACCATGAGAAGTGTCATGGCAAGCATCTTAGCTCCTGTAATCAGAAGATAATTTCTCTGGATTGCATTGAGGTCATAGCCTAGAAGCGTATACTCACTCTTTACCAGCTCAACCGCCATCTGGGACTTCATGGAGGAAGCCATATCCCCCATGGCTGCCTCAGCCTGCCCTGCTACATCCGACAGTACTTCCTTTGTCACAAGCCCTGCCCTATAACCGTCAACAAGCTGACTGACACTGTACTGACCGGATGTATCAACCGAATACACCATGCTCGCTGCAGTGAGCAGTGTATCATTTAACTTATCAAGCTCCTTCGATGACAATTTTTTTCTGACATACAACTCACCATCCATCTCGTAACATTCGTCCATGTACGTAATTTCATCTTCACTCATAAAAAGCTTCAATGCCTCATATGTCTGTGCCGTGTACTTCTCCGCCGCCGCGCCCTCAATACCGCTCTGCTGTATTCCGACATCAACGATATCCGAGGTATATGACGGGAGCGATAGGTCACAGAACGCCTGGACACCCAGAAGCAGCAGTATCACAAGCACCGCAAGCTTATGGTCAGCCAGATACTTAATCAATTTTCCCATAATTTCCTCATTTCCCACAGTACATCATCTATAATATTCAGTTGCGGTCAAAAGTCCACACCATTACTTTTATAATATAATGTACTTGATGATTTTTTGCTGTTTACAAGCAATAATGCCACCCAGAAAAACTTAAGTCAACAGACTTTATGAAAAGTTAATATAACCTTTATAAGATTTCACTTTTGCGCAAAAAAAGCTGCCGCACAGAAAACCTCTGCTGCGGCAGCCACGCTGGGACAGGGACCAGACCCCTGTGTCCCAAACTTGGGACACGGGGTCTGGTCCCTGTCCCAAGGCTTATTCTGTTTTTCCGAAATCATATACCTTGACCGAACCGCTCACGGAGCTTGATGTTATCCGTGCCTGCCCGTCACCGAACACTGCATGCCTGTCGGACTTGGCAAATCCGAAGCGCATCGTATTCTTTTCATCGTCGTTATCCCATACAACATGCTTATCCGTCATAAGCTTCAGGGAGCCACTCATGCCTGAACACTTTATGTCGATTCCGATATCTGATAAAAGGCTAATCGCTATTCCGCCTGAGACCGTGTTCACCTTGCCTGAACAAGCTCCAATCACAGCTACATTGACCGAACCGCTCACAGTCTCAGCGCTGAAGCTTTCACCGGCAACTACTGCATTCACGCTTCCGCTCACAGAGCTGAACTCCTGCTCCTTCGCATATAACTGTGCCGCTGTCCTGATTTGACCGCTCACTGTGTTAAGCTTCAGCTTATCAGCATGTATATCATGCTGTACCTTTATGGAACCGCTCACTGTTGAGAGCCTGCACTCCTCAGCAGTGATGTCACCATCTACATATATGCCACCGCTCACCGTTGAAAGCCTGCAGCTCTCAGCTTTGATATCACTCTGTATATATATTCCGCCGCTCACTGTTGAAACATTCAACTTCTCAAACCGTGCCGGAACAGTGACAAAATATGTGAGCGGTTCATTTACCGGATTATAAATAAATGAAAAAGCTTTGTTCTTATTCTCTTGCTTAACCTTAAGTATACCATCCTCAACTGAAATAATCGGATTCATATACATCTTTTCCTTCTTTGTAAGCGGTCTTGAAAGAATGATTGTGATTGCAGCCGTGTCCGCCTGTACAAGCTCCACATTAGGCTCGACCACACTCATCTTAAGCCCTCTGAGTCCGGTATAGCTGCATACCATAAGCGGATTCACGATGTCCAAGGCTGTATTTCCGGCGTAGGCTCCGGCTGTACCAGCATTCATGTTGCTATCGTTCACATTACTGTTTATGGTATTGCTATTGTTAATGTCTCTATTGATGACATTACTATTGTTATTATTATTGACATTGTTACTAATATTGTCTTTATTAAAATCAATGTCTGCGTACTCTTCGACTTCGACATTGTCGAACTGTGCAGCCCTGTCACAGGTATGTTCCGCACCTTCGTTGCCGCTATCTGCGGTGTTATCATCGGCAGCGTTCTCTGTCATATCATTCGATATATCAGACATCACCTCGCTGAGCTTGTCGGAAATGACCTCACTGAGCCTGCTTATCGCAGAATCTGCGCTTTTAGCCGCCTTGATTGCAGCCTTTCCTGCAGCTATTCCTGCCTTTCCTGCCATCTTACCCGCCTCATTTACCAGCTTGCCAAGGTCACCCGCAAGCTTGCCAAAATCATCCTTATAATCTGAGGTTTCACTTGATGAATCCGTTCTCCCGGATGCTTTTTCATCACTGTTCTTTTTAAACTCCTCAGGTATATCCCTTATAAAATCCTCAACGCTTCCTAATTCCTCACATACGGACTCCTCACTTCTTCCGTCCGCAGCCGCCTCATCGAAATGTCTCCTGTAATCCCCGATAATATCCAATGCAAAATCCTCGTCATACGCCTTAAGTGCCTGTGCAAGCTCCTCCATATATTCTGCTCTTGTCATAATTTTATCCTCCCTCTCCTACTCACCTATAAACTTCTCAACAATTCTTATAAACTGCTGCCAGTCGTTCTTCTGCTGCAATAATGTCTCATTTCCCTTATCCGTAAGGTGATAATACTTCCTCGCCGGACCCGACTCCGACTCCACAAGATATGTCTCAACACACTCATCATCCTTGAGCCTCTTAAGTATGAGGTACAAGGTTCCCGGTGCTATCGACATCTCCTCCGACAAGCTCTCCGTGAGCTCATACCCATACCTGTCTCCCCTACTCAGCATAGAGAGAACACACAGCTCCAAAACACCCTTCTTCATCTGCGTATTCATGTAAACACTCCCTTCACCAATAATTAAACTATTCAGACGACTGCGAACACAACGCATTACGTAAATATGCTTTACAGCGCCTCATTTATTTTGTAACCATATGTATAATATCACAAGCTATTCTATATTGCAATATACTATTTAAAAAATAATAATTAACTTTATTTAATATACTGTTGAGGTCAAAACATGCTAATTTAATGTACGAGTGTATAGCACATGTTTTGACCCCGACATTTCAATATTTGTCAATGGAAAAATTGGAAGTTATGAAGGTTTTTACCGCCTTCATATGGCAATACAACTGTCAGGCGGTCTTTCGTATAAATAAAATCAAGAAAGAATTTTCTCCGTAAAAATCTCTACCTGCGAAGAGGCCGCCTAAACGGCATAATAAAAGTCCACATACACCCGTACATGATGCATGTGGACTTTCAATAACAAAAAAGCCATTATTGCCTGTCTGCAAAAGCCAAAATAAAATATCCCTTTAACGCTCGCAGCCGCTATTTAAGCACTGCCTTCTTAAAGTTCTTCTTACCTCTTCTGATAACAATTCCGTCGCCGAAATCAGCCTTGGTGAACTTGGTGTCAAGTGTTGCCTTCTCATCGTTGGCTGTGACACCGCCCTGCTCAACATTACGTCTCGCATCGCCGCGTGACTGGCAGAGACCTGCCTTCACAAGAAGTGTCTGGATATCGACAAAGCCGTCCCTGAAATCAGCATCCTCAATCTCAACTGTAGGCATGTTGGATGAATCTCCTGAGCCGCCGAATATGGCAAGCGCACCTGCCTTGGCCTTCTTGGCCTCCTCCTCACCGTGAACAAGCTTGGTGAGCTCGTAAGCAAGAATCATCTTAGCCTCATTTAACTGGCTGCCCTCCCAGCTTTCCATCTTCTCAATCTCATCAAGAGGGATGAAGGTGAGCATCTTGATACACTTCATTACGTCGGCGTCATCGACATTCCTCCAGTACTGGAAGAACTCGTAAGGTGAAGTCTTGTTAGGGTCAAGCCATACTGCATTTCCTGCGGTCTTTCCCATCTTCTTTCCGTTTGAATCGGTCAGAAGCGTGATTGTCATGGCATGGGCATCCTTGCCAAGCTTACGGCGGATAAGCTCTGTTCCTCCAAGCATGTTGCTCCACTGGTCATCGCCGCCGAACTCCATATTACAGCCGTACTTCTGGTATAACATATAGAAATCGTAGCTCTGCATGATCATGTAGTTGAACTCTAAGAATGAAAGCCCCTTCTCCATTCTCTGCTTGTAGCACTCAGCACGAAGCATGTTGTTAACGCTGAAGCAGGCACCGACCTCGCGAAGCAGCTCAACATAGTTGAGATTTAAAAGCCAGTCTGCATTGTTGACCATGAGAGCCCTTCCCTCGCCAAAATCAATGAATCTCTCCATCTGTCTCTTGAAACATTCTGCATTGTGCTCAATATCTTCCTTTGTAAGCATCTTACGCATATCGGTTCTTCCCGAAGGGTCCCCGATCATGGTTGTACCGCCGCCAATCAGTGCGATTGGCTTGTTGCCTGCCATCTGAAGGCGCTTCATAAGTGTTAGCGCCATGAAATGTCCCGCTGTAAGAGAATCGGCTGTACAGTCAAATCCGATATAGAATGTAGCCTTTCCCTCGTTAATCATCTTGCTGATTTCCTCTTCATTCGTTACCTGTGCAATAAGGCCTCTCGCCTTAAGCTCCTCATAAATACCCATTTTCTGTCCTTTCCGTGCCAAGCCCAGCGGCAGCACTCACAAAATTATACGCACTGTCTGAAGAATAAAAAAATCCTTACAGCAGTGACCACTACTGTAAGGACGCATATCAACGTGTTACCACCTTACTTCACACCGGACTCACATCCGCTGCCTCATCAGGTACAGTCATGAAACGATACCCTCACACTATAACGGGTGTGCCCGTTGCAGCCTACTATAACTATAGTTAATTCGGTGCAAAGCTCCGGGATGTATTCAACATTCATTAACCTGTGCGCCTCTCACCTGCCGGCAGCTCTCTGTAGGTTCTCAGAATATCTACTCTTTCCCTTCATTGCCTTTCTATATAACAATACAAATATAATAATTAACTAAACTTGAAATGTCAAGATATATTTGGCATATTATTACGCTAAAACAATAGTTGTTTCTACCTTTCTAAGTTCATCCGTCATATCCCTATCCTCAGTCACGTCAAGCATAGGACATCCGTCAACATCGAAATGAACCCTTCTTATTCCGGTACTTCTCGGTCCATCAGCGCCCGGTCTTGCATGGTATGTATTCCATACAATTCCGTCCTCATCAATGACGTAAGCATTGTGTCCCGTTCCATATTCGCCATCAACGCTTCTCGCAGAAAGAATAGGATAATTATTTTTGCGCCAACTATTTCTATCCAACAGACTGTCGTTATTTATAAGTTCAAGATAACTCACAACATAGCTTTCATCGACTGCCGCTCCTGAAAATGTGACAAAAAGCTTATCACCGGATACCAGTGCGAAGGGTCCCTCATCCACAAATGTGTGATTGTTGTCCCAGCCATAATCGGGCTTTGAAAGAAGCACCGGCTCTGAGGCAAGCTCCCAAGGTCTTTCCTGATTGAGCTTTGCTATATACAGCCATGCTCCAAGGTCTTTCGGGAGAAACTGCCTCTGTGACCATACCACATAATACTCTCCCATCCAATGAAAGCATGTCATGTCAAGTGATATCGTCTTTCCTGCCTCACACAGAGCACTGCCATCCATCTTTACAATTTTTCTAGGACGCGACCAGTCATCCTTATTGCACGGACTACCACCATCCTTCAACAGCATTATGTGGCTCTCCTCACTGAAAAACTCACCCGGTGTAGCTGCGTGGAAAATGTACAGTCTGCCATTTATCTCATGGAACTCCGGTGCCCATAGAAGATTTCCGATATCCTCATAGGTTGACGAATCAAGCAGAAGCACATCCTCTGCGCTCTCCAAGCCCTCTATGCTGTCGGCCTCCCTTATATACAACGTATGGTTGCCATCAGCGTCATTGGTCGCTATGAAATAATATTTTCCATTCCAGCTTGCGATACAAGGGTCTGCCCTGTTTATCAGCAACGGAAATGCAAATCTCTTCTGCTTTACTGTTCCGGTAATTTTCTGTGCAACACCCTTTTTTGTAAAATCAATTTCTCCAACATTCCAATCAACACTGCGGTTGAGGCTTGTACCATCACTGTAATATGCCGTAGCCTGAATTTTTCCAATATCCTCTGCTCCAGATACCTGTACTAAATCCTGCACCTCAAGTCTTACAATCTCAGGTGTCATAAGCTTATTTTTTAGGTATTGTGCCTCTTTTTCGGTTATGGATATGACATTTCCCGGAACACAGCCCACTATGCCGCTAATCAGCGCCTCATCAAACGCTTCACCGGCTTCATCCGGCTTCTGTGCAGTGCAAGTACAATCACACTCCGACATTTCCTCATACACAACAAGGTCTGAGCTTTTAAAACACAGCTCTGTCTCATTCACCTCAGCCTGTCCATCCCCCTCTATTCTCAGCGCATGAATCTCAAAGCTTCCATCCGCCAATCTAACGATATAAGGCTTTTTAAGACTCTTCGGATTCAGGCTGCCGTCCGCATTTTCCGTAGCACGCGCAAACAGAACTCCCGAATTGTGGTTAAGCGGAATGTATTTTCCATCGCCCTCTCTCAAGGCAATATGCATGCTGTAGGCGAGCCGCGGTCCATAATACATCGCCTCATCAGGTTTTCTTGTGTAACACAATAATTGATATTCCATATTCTCTGCCTCCAATAGTGCTGCAGGCTGAGCCACGGCTTCTGTCGTAATACTCAGCCTGCACAATCATTTATCCTTATATTTACTGCCGGTGAAATATAATCAGGAGTTTTTTGGCTCCCGGCAGTATCCTAGAACTCTATCTCCGTCTCCGTGCCGCTTATCTCAAGCTCCAGCACCTCTGTCCTGTATCCGTAAAGCTCCTGTGTACGCGCATCAGGCTGTCCTGCTCCAATACTTATCTGATACTTTCCCGGACGCAGAACGCACTTTCCTTCCTCGGTTATTATTCCGAATGCTCTATTGTCCAGCTTAATCTCTGCATGTGCCGTCTCACCTGCCTTAAGCCTTAGAACCTGTATTCCCTTGAGCTGGAAGCCCGGCTCATAGTCAAGTGCATCCACATGCTTAATATAAGCCTGAACAATCTCATTTACATCGTAGGTGCCATTGTTATACACCTGCGCTGATATCGTTATCTCATCACCTACCGAAGCACAGCTTCTGTCAAGCGTCTCACCACTGTACTTAATATCTGTGTATTTAAGTCCATATCCGAACGGATAGAGTGCCTTGGCCTTGGAATATCTGTAGGTTCTGTTACTCATGTTGTAGTCTGTAAACTCAGGAAGCTCTGTCTCATCCTCATAGAATGTCACAGGAAGCTTTCCTGATGGAGAATAGTCGCCGAAAATCAACTCTGCGATAGCTCTTCCGCCGCGTGCTCCCGGATACCATGCGTCAATAATCGCATCGACATTCTTATCCGCCCAGCTCAAATCCATCGCACTGCCCGCAAGAACCACCAGTATGACCGGTTTTCCAATTGCTGTTATCTTTTCAAGCAGCTCCTGCTGAAGTCCCGGAAGCCTGAGTGAAGGCTTATCACCGCTGGCATACTCATTGCCTGCATCGCCTTCCTCACCCTCTATTGTGGCATCAAGTCCAAGACACATTACAACCACATCCGCCTGCTCAGCCGCAATCACAGCCTCCTCGAAGCGGTCATTCTTCTCTGCTAAGAACTCGACCTTATCCTTGTAAAGGTCACAGCCCTCAGCATATATAACCCTCTTACCACTGCCAAGGTATCTCTGTATTCCCTCAAGCGGTGTGATGTAGAGTGATGATGTTCCGACATAATTGCCAACAAGCGCATCCCTTGAGTTAGCATTCGGTCCGATAACCGCAATGGTATTTATTTTATCCTTGTCAAGCGGAAGAAGCTTATCCTTGTTCTTTAACAGTACAATTCCTCTTCGCGCCATCTCTACCGACGCTTCAGTATGCTTATCGCACTCTACAAGCTCATAGCTTAAATTCTCATACGGCGAAGGATGATTCTCCATCATTCCAAGGCGGATTCTCACCTCCATAAGTCTCTCAACAGCCTCAGTTATTGCCTCCTCAGTTATAAGCCCCCTCTCGTACGCCGACTCAAGGTGCAGGAATGCACTGCCGCAGTTTAGGTCACAGCCATTGTTGACAGCCATTGCTGCAGACTCCTCTACATCCGCAGTAACCTTGTGGTTAAGATGGAAATCATTGATTGCCCAGCAGTCCGACACAACATGACCCTCGAACTTCCACTCACCTCTTAATATATCCTTTAGAAGTGTATGGCTTCCGCATGCAGGCTCTCCGTTAACCCTGTTATAGGCTCCCATCACCGCCTCTACATGCGCATCCTTCACACATCTTGCAAATGCATACAAATAGGTGTCATACATATCATGCAAGGAAACCTTAGCATCAAAATGATGTCTCAGTGCTTCTGGCCCGCTGTGGACAGCAAAATGCTTCGCACACGCCGCCGACTTAAGATTCTCCCTGTCCTCTCCCTGCAAGCCCTTGATATATGCCATGCCAAGCCTTGATGTAAGGTATGGATCTTCACCATAGGTCTCATGTCCTCTCCCCCATCTCGGATCCCTGAAAATATTGATATTAGGAGCCCAGAAAGTCAAGCCCTTGTAGATTCCGTGGTCGCCTCTTCTTGAAAATTCATTGAACTTGGCGCGTCCCTCCGTTGAAACGATATCTCCGGTTTCCTGTATAAGCTTCTCATCAAAGGAAGCCGCCATGCCTATCGCCTGCGGAAATACTGTAGCAACTCCGGCTCTCGCTACACCGTGAAGTGCCTCATTCCACCAGTTATATGCCGGTATTCCAAGTCTTTCTATCGCCGGGGACTCATATAACATCTGCCCCATCTTCTCACTCAATGTCATCTTAGCCACAAGCTCTTTTGCCTGCTGAATCGTCTCTTTACTCATCTTACCGCAATCCTCCCTGCAATAGCCAAACCCGGTGTACATAGCCGGATATTGTGCATTTTTTCGTTTCTCAATTACCCGAATCGTAATAATACAATCACTTCGTATATGACAATGCCAGAATAGTAAATTCCTTATCCTCGTCCCCATCCTTCATACGGATTGAAACAGTATGCGTACTGCTATCCTTCTCATCTATTACAAGCTCAACTATGGACTGATTCCATGCGCCATCCTTGTAGCAGTCGATTTCCATTACATCCTCTCCATCAACATTTATCACAACTGTACCCGCATTCTTCGACTTGCTCTGCTTATAATTGATAAGCAGGTTCCTGCAGTCGACCGTCATCACGAATGGGGCATCCCCGCTCTGTGCCGTGTGCATCCAGTTGTCCGGAAAAACTGCTCCTCCGATAAATTTCGCGCTGTGAACCTCACTGTCCTTCCCATCGAAGCCTCCGCACACGATTTTAGCGTCCGCACTGTCCTTAGAGGTGACAAGCCTGTTCCCATCAAAATCCGCACCTTTTACCATCTTATCAGGTATGCCGGAAACCTCAGCCGGAACCTCTTTTTTCGCAGCCTCGGTGAACATATACTTGATACAGTCAGCCATTATGGTATGTCCATAGGTTGTAGGATGGTAGTCATCCGTGAAGTACTCCTCATCAGTGAGAGCACCACTCTCAAACGCCTCCTTAGTTCCATCCTTCAAGCTCACCATAGGAAGTCCATACAGCTCTCCCATAGGTACCGATACATCCTGCACATTCCACTTTGACTTAGACACTGAGTACAAAAGACATACCGCAGTCTTTTCATCCGCCTCAAGCGCCTGTCTTATAAGGCTCTCCATCGCCCTTCCATCCGTACATTCCTGATAATCGTTTACTGCAAACTCAATAAACAAAATATCCGGTGTATCATCAAAGGTACCGACTATGTCTCTCTGATACCTCATAATTCCAAGAGCCGATGGCGTGCCGCTCACTCCGGCATTGACATAATTAATGTCCGCATCAGGATACATGGCTTTTAAGTTAGATACTGTCTGTTCAACGTAACATTCCGACTGCTTTGAAGCGCTGGCACCTTCCGTTATTGAGCCTCCAAGAAATGCGATGTTTACGGTTTCTCCCGCCTCAAGCTTTGCAAGTGCCCTCTCAAGCCTGCCATTATTTCCTGTTGAGATAAGAGCATTCTGACACAGCTTATCGTACCAGCTGTTCTCGACACCCTCGAAGCTCCATTCAAGAAGCTCATAGCCCGAACCGGAGAATGTCATATACAGATTATGTACCCCACTCACCTTCTTATCTATCGGTGCGGTGAGCTCAACGAACTCATCATCAAGGCTTGCGGCATCATTTAAAAGCTGCCCGACCGGAATATATCCGAGTACATCACCCTTGGTGCTGTCAAGTCTTAACTCGATAACACAGTTCTCATCAAGCTCCGCCGTCTTTTTAGCTGAGAACACGAAGCTTTCAGGCTCCTTATGTGAGAAATCAACCCCTGTAAGCTTTATATAATCTCCTGAATCTATTCCGCCAAGTGCCATCTTCCCTGAACCATATGTCTTAGAAAGCCTGTCTGCAGGAACCACTTCTATTCCTGCTTCATGCGAGAATGTGCATGCTGCCACTGTCTCATACGGATTCAGCGTACCAACCTGCCCACAGCCATTGTAGGTCTGCTTAATCCTGCCGATTGTTCCGTCCTCACCCATATCAAACTTATCGATGAAGGTACAGCGGTAGCCCTTCTCAACACCCATCTGCTTTTCCAGCTCTCTTGTATGGTATGTGATATACCACTCATTCTTAAAACTGAATACACAGTGATGATTGTTTCCGTAAAGTCCTACCAATTTACCCGGATTTTCAAGAATGACCTCCTTAAAAGTAAACGGTCCAAGCGGTGAATCGCTCTCCATGCTCACTATCTCCGCATTGTGAAAGCCATACTCAGCGGTTCCTGCCTCGTCAACCTGCCAGTTGCTGCAGTAGGTATAGTAATATTTGTCATTGTACTTATGGATTCCCGAATCCTCAAAAAGGTATGGTGCATCAATTGTTACAGGCTCCCCCTTAATGCTTATCATATCATCCCCAAGCTCCACACACCTTGCTGTCATTGGATGTGAAATCTTGTCGGAAGGAACACCGCCTCCAAAATATATATATGCTTTTCCATCATCATCGACCAAGACAGCCGGGTCAAACAACCACAATACATCCGCACAGTTAGGTGTGTTCCTTGTAATCAGTCCGTGGCCAAGCGGATCCTTAAAAGGTCCTGTAGGTGAATCTGCCTCAAGAACCCCTATACCACCGCCTCCATCGGCAAAATAGAGAAAGAACTTGTCCTGTCCGTCAATATTCTTCCACGCAGCAGCAGGCGCCCATGAATTTTTTGCCCACTTCGCTCCCACAATGCCGTCTGCCACATATATCTCACCATGATCTGTCCAGTTGACCATATCCTTTGAGGATATCACTCTTATGGATTTAATCTTAGAATATGAGTTATCCTTGATAGTGCCATCAGAGCTCTTTTCAAATGCATCCTGCGTCATATAAATATACACCGTGTCATCATAGACCATCGCATACGGATCCGCACCGAATTCCTGTGTTATGAGTGGATTGGCGTACTTCACCCCCTTGTACGCTTCAGTCCTTTTGATTTCATTGAATAATAATGAGTAGTTCACTTTTCCCTCCTGCTGCTTATCGTCATCCTTGCCATCTTTTACGTCCGAATCCGTATTTACTGCACCGGATTCACTATCTGCCTGTGATACTTCCTGTGACACCGCATGTGATACATCCTGTGCTTCTTCCTGCGATACATCCACCGAACTTATCACTTCACTATTCCCATCTACAGCAGTCTGCCCGTTACAGGCTGTCACAAGACCTGTTCCACACAGCAGCACCGCTGCTGCAAGTAAATGTTTTCTGTTCATTCCTTCTCCTATCTCCACACTACGGCCATACACCCGGTCTTGGCTGTCCTACATTGATAACCTTCGTTGCTTGAAGATTGGTTATGAGCATGAACCTTCCCTCATCCCTCTTCTCCGGCTTCATAAGCCACAGGCAATATGACTCAATCAGATTGAACAGGTTTCCTGTTCTGCCCTCAATCTTAAAATTATTAAACCCAAGAGGAACATATTTCTCAAAAATAGCCTCCGGCGAAATATAAGTTTCATAATCCTTTATCTTGAATATTGAGTTTTTGTCGCCGTACTCACAGTGCCAGCCCGGAACCGGAAGCTGCTTGTCCTTAGGAAGCTTTCTGTTCATAAGGACTATCTTCTGCTGCTGTGCAATGCATTTATAATGTTCGCCCCTTCGCGGACAATTCGGAACACAGCATGCATTGATGAGCAGCTCACACTTATCTTTTCTCTCAATCCGGCTCAGGAAATCCCACTTATTATTCAGATTGTAGTCTAATACTACAAGCGCATAGTCCTTTGAAAGCTCCTCATTGAGCGCATTTATCTCCTTTATCTCCTTGCAGGTCGAGCTGTTAATCTTAAACTTCGGATATTTGTTCCTTATGTAGTCCTCTAGCACCGGACTTACCACAAGTACCTCGTTCATTCCGTTGTCAGCAACATCCATACAGAAATTGCAGTAGGCATCCTCACAGTCGAACCTGTTCAGCTCAGGATTGGTATAGGTATATCTCACAGGTATTCCGTTATCGTTATATGCCTTCACTACACGCTTTATAAAAGCTGCGTCACACTGATCACCATTGCAGAATCTTCCGCCGCCCCACCTTGATGTGGGAAACTCTCCAAAAAAGGAACCAATCTCAATATTATCGTAGAAAAAATCCGGATACTGCTTCATCATTCCCACCAGTATCATATTAAGTGGGAAATTGTACCTCAAACCAGGTAAATGAAATCTGATTTTCATATATGCCGCCTCCTGTCTTAACAAATGCTGCCGCCTTATATAATAAATTTTAATCCGTGCCAAGGGTCAAAGCAGCATCTGATACCACTATACAATTTTACCGGTGCGATGCCTCTCTAGAGAAAACGTACCCGTAAAGTTGTACAGCATAGATTAAGCACATTTTTTTAACCATACATTATTTCTAACAAGTGGGAGGATTCACACCCTCCCACTCTTTCTATTTACAGATTATTACCTGCGTATGGCTTACTTATTGTTGAGCTCATCAAGATAAGACTGCCATGTATCCCTGATAGCCTCAGCCTTAGCAGCAGGAGTGCTGTCTCCATCTGTACCAAGCCCCCATATAAGGTCTGGACCAAGGTCAAGACCAGGAACAATTAAATGATATGTTGTCATACCGTTCTGATAAAGTCTTGCGATTGTAAGGTCTACAGACTCTGTATCTCTGAAGCTATTGTAGAAGCCTTCAATTCTTCCGTTGTAATCCTCGAAGCCAGGAACAGGATCTGTCCATACATTGTATGCGAAGGCAATCTTCCAGGCTCTGTCTGCATCGTAGTTAGCAGGAATAGCGATTGGATTATCGTTGTAGCAGTTAGTGTAATCTGTTGCATTAGGTCCCTTAGGGAAGCATACGAAGCCGAAGTCGTCCTCCATATCCTTCCAGTCCGAACCTGCCTGATAGGTCTCACCAGCGATGAACGCGCCTGTACCATTTATGAATGCTTCCTTCCAGTAGTCCCACTCTGCACCATCCGGCTGTGGATAATCGTACTTGGCAAGCATATCTACAGCCCAGTTGAGAGCCTCAAGTGTCTCATTAGTCTCAAGCTTGTTGATGAGCTTTCCGTCTGCGTCCTTGCCGATGAACTCAGCATTGTTGGACCATACAGCCTCCTGAATGAACGTAGAAGCGAAGTTAACCATTGCAAAACGGTCAATCACACCATCATTATCTGTATCCTTTGCAATCTGCTTACATATCTCCTCGAACTTATCCCATGTCCAATCACCTGACTCCTGAAGATCGTAGATTGACTGTGGCTCAATTCCTGCTTCACTTAAGAGACGCTTGTTAAAGTACAAACCACCCTTCGGCTCGATTGAATCACCGCTCATACAGTATGTCTTGCCACCGATTGTATACTGCTTATCAACTCCGTTAGCCCACTTTTCCTCTGAAAAATCAAGACAGTCAAGCGTTGAAAGGTCATACATTAAGCCTGCGCTGAGTGCAGAAGCTAACTCCTTGCCTGTTCTTAATACGAAGAGGTAGTTCATGTCATCCGGATCGGATGAAGCATAGTTTAAGAAATCCTCCGGTGTTGATTCCCACGATGAGATACCAACCTGTCTAATCTTGAAGTTGTATGTCTCCTGAGCCCACTCTAAGTAATCCTGTCTTGCCTCCTCATACTTGTTGTTAGGCTCCGCATCCTCACCATCGATAGGTGTTGACCACCAGTCACGGATGTAGATTTCCATACCACCAAGGTCTACCACATTGCCGTTGGCATCTGTGTAGAGTGTTGTCTCCTCCTCTGTCGTTGTCTCCTCAGTTGTTGTCTCAGACTGCTGCTCAGCCTGGGATGTTGTCTCAGTATCCGTGCCTTTTGTTGATGGCTGTGTAGGATCGTTGCTGGTTGAACTGTTACAAGCTGTAAGGCTTGCAATCATTGCTGTTGTAAGTGTAAGTCCTACAACCTTCTTTGAAAGATTTTTTCTCATGTCTAATCTCCTCCTAATTTTTTTATATCCACGAAGAGGGAAATCACCCCTCTCCGGATATTACATTTTGATACCTGAGCTGCTGATGCTCTCAACGAATCCCTTCTGTGCGAACAGATAGATGATGAGAAGCGGTGCAATTACCATCAGCGTTCCCGTTGCCACAAGGCAGTTGGTGTAAGCTACCGAAGCTCCGCCCTGATTAAGTGTTTTGATAAGGTACTGGTTAAGCCTGTCTGCAATACGTCCTAACTGCATTGAAAGAAGGCTTATCTTTCCAAGGAACATGTTGGTGTAGAAGCCGTCCGTCCACTGCCATACAAACGAGAACAGGAAGCAGGATGTCAGTATAGGCTTCGCATCCGGAAGCATTATTGTTGCGAAGGTCTTGAAGGTTCCACAGCCGTCAACGTAAGCCGCCTCCTCAAGCTCCTTAGGTATTGTTCTGAAGAACTGTCTTATCATAAATATGTAAAGACCGTTTTTAAGTCCCATACAGCCGGTGCTCATAAGATAATACGGAAGTGCCGAGCCTCTGAGGTTGATTGTCTTTCCCGTTGTTGCCTTGATAATTCCAAGGATATCAAAGTATCTGAAATGCAGATGCAAGGCTGTCGAAATCGTCTGTGGTGGGATGATGATCATAAGTATTACACATGCAAACCAGAACTTCTTGAGCGGGAAATCGAATCTGGCAAAACCATATCCGACAACCGTACATATAGCTATCTGTAAAACCGCTATGGTGAGTGAAATAAGCACTGTGTTTCCAAGTGTTTTCCAATAGTTCATGAACTTGTCAGCCAGCTCATAATTGCCAAGTGTCAAATGCTCAGGTACCGTGATAATCATTGGATTGTACAGATCCTGCTCCGACATAAAGCTGATTGATATTTTGTTGAATATCGGCTGCAATATAAGGAAGCACATACCAAACAGAAGGATTGCTCTCAATAAACTGATTGTGAATGCTTTTGCCTTCTTCTTTAAAAGATATCCGTTCGACCTTTTGTTTCTCTCCCAGAAACCAAGCTTAGCCACATTAGCTGCATTACTCTTCGTCTTAGTCATAGTAGTAAACCCCCTTTGAAATAATTAATGAGGTTACGCCGATTATCGCAATTACTATGATAAAGTAAATCCATGACATAGCAGAAGCAAAACCGTAATTAATCTGTACAATCATCTGGTCACTAATCTTTTCCATAACCTGATTATCGGTACGCATACAGAAGTCAACGATTGTGTAAATCCAGTTTACAAGGAGCAGTGAGCTTACCATCGGGAAGGTTATCTTCCACAGACATTCCCATGTTGTACAGCCCTCTATCTTGGCAGCCTCGTACATGCTGCTGGATATTGTCTGTAAGCCTGAGAGGAATATGATAATCTGGATACCTGATGAGATAGCCACATCATAGATACCATCTACAAGCTCGAATACCTTTTTAAATGCCTTTGTACCTACTCCGTTTACAGTAAGTATATTCTGGATTGCTGCCGTTACCGATGTACCGTTCGTGTTTTCCTGAATTGCACTCTGCACGCTTGAGAGGAGTGCATTGTTTGTCTCAATACCAAGTATAACACCTGACGATAAGATAACCGGCAGGAAGAATATTGCTCTTACAAAAGCTCTTCCCTTGAATTTCTGGTTAAGTATCAGTGCAACAAAGAAGCTGAATATCATTATTGCCAGAGAGTTAAAGAACATTCTTGAAATCTCCTCCGACAAAAATCTTACAAATTCCGGGTCTACCTTGAATGCCCTGATATAATTGGCAATGCCGTTGAAATTCATTTTAAATCCGCCGGCGCTTATCTCAACCTCGCAAAAGCTCATATACAATGACTGAATCAAGGGTTTTACCATAAAAGCCAGAAAACCAACTATAAACGGAAGGATAAACAGATATCCGGCAACCGCTTTTCGTTTCTGAAGACCACTTACCTTTGATTGTTTCTTCATTATTGTTCTCTCCTTTCTGACTATTTTACTACAAGGTAATCCCTTGCCGGAACGGTATGGTTATCAGATGTCTTGTCATCCTTATAGCCATAATTTACATATACCTTTGTTCCGTCCTCGTATGTTGTGCATGTCAATGTATCAGACTCAAAGCTGTGATTTACAATCCTCTGATTGAATACATTGCCAAGCTCATTGTTGTATCTTGTATATATCTCAACTGCCTTATCACCCCATGCACTGTAGTCGGCTCCGAAATACTTGGTGTAGTATGTCGACTGCAATGCGAATAAAGATTCATCCATGAATGTGAATGAAAGACCCGCTCCATACTCAGCGGACTTTAACAGCTCATCAGTGTAGTCCTGAGCAAGATTTAATGACTCACCCGTGTAATTTACAAGTCCATGTACTGCTATCTGGTAGAATGGAATGAATCTGTCGATAATGCTATAGTTGCTTCCCATGAGTTCCATATTCGTGACTATGTCCGCATAGGCTATCGCATAATCGTTACCCCTGTTAATCATTACCTGCTTTCCGGAATCCTTGTAGCCCTTAAGCTGCCCAGCCTGCTTTATAAGTGATTCCTGTCTTGTGACAAGCTCATCCTTATTGAAATCCGATGAGAGGTCGCATCCGTAATCCTCAAACGAAACTCCTGCTCCATATTTTCCGGCAGCCTTCGCAAGAGTGTCCGCATTGTCCCAGATAAGGGAAGCCTTCAAAAGATGATAGCCTTCCTTCCACTTCTCCTGTCCGTAGGAGATTGTGCTGTACTCGTACAGCGCCGTTCTCTTCTTGCTTATATACTTCGCGGAATCCCTGAACTCTATGAAACCGTCAAATATATTGCTGTCATATTCATAGTTGGTCACGCCGTTAAGATAGAAGTCGATGCCAAGACCTGCTGTGCTGCTTATAAGCTTCTTCAAGTCCTTCTTAGAACCCAGCTCCGAGACAGGCTTCACATGCTTTAACACATTCTGCCTTACACCACCGTTCATCCAGCCTGTGAGCTTCACCGACATATTCGTCATGCCCTTTTCATAGAGCCCGCTTATTATGTCAAGTGCTTCATTGTAGGTTGTAAGCTTCAACGGCTTGGATACCGGAACTCCGAATACCTGCTTAATCTTATCGACCGCGCCAAGTATCTCTATGTTCACGGGTGCCTGTGTGTCATCGTTTTCCGTAAGATATCCTGCATATTTATCTGTGAGATACTCACCGTATTCCTTCGCCATCGAGACATAATCATCTTCATCAATGAATCTGTATCTCTGTACAATGCTCTCCGCAGGAAGCGAATCCTCATATACGAACATTGCTGTTGTTGTTCTGTCACTTACATCATACTGATTTCTGTGAAGGACATTGTATACTGCATATACTGAGTTGTAGCTGTTTGTCTTACCGCTTATATCCGCCTGGATTGCACCGTATGATACTCCATCCTCAAGTATACATATAAACGAATCTTCATTCTTTGACATTCCGAATGTATTAAAATACACATCCGTGTCATGTACTACAGCCTTTCTCTCCTGTGCCATATCCCAGCCATAAAGATTAGCGTAGTAGTAATTCTGTGTAACCTTTCCGTTATTGAAATCAATTATCGCTCCGCCACCCTCAGGAACCACCATAAAGCCTGTATCCTCTAAACCAGCGGCTCCGAAGTAAGGAAGCACTGCTATATTGTATATAGGATAGCTCTCCTTGTATTCCATCTCCTCAAAAGGAAGCTCTGCAACAAGGTCATTTCCTTCGAGCCTGTATATTATACTGATATTGAATACCGGCTTTTCCGATACGGATACGGAGGTATCAAGGAGCTTATCCCTCTCCCAATCATCTGTTGTATAACCAGCCTTTTCAAAGTACTCCTCAAGCTTGCCCTTCATATTATCCTTGGTTGTGTCTCTGAGTGCATATATAGGCTCTGTACCAAGTATCGGGTATCTCTCTAGAAGCTCATCCTTATTATCCTTCTTTCCAAGATTGTTGATGTCATAGTCCTTGTAATAATCAAGTATCTTGGTCGCCTCTTTCTTCTCCAAGACTGCAAGGAGCTTATCCATGTTCTCAGCGGTTATCGCCGGAGGTATCACGAATTCCTTCTCAACAATTCCTATCGAATACATTACCTTTATGTAGTCATCACCCTGCTCAATATCATACATCTGGTTTTTCATGCTGTATGTATAATTATCAAACAATGTGTCTACACCATTCTTGGTACTGTAGGTAAGAAGCAGCGTGGCTCCTAGCTTATCCCTGTCTACAGGAAGAGCTATATTATCATCCGCCCTGTCCTGTGGATTAGAATACCATGTCTTTCCCGTATTCTTATTGTAAACCGAAAACTGCGATGTATCGGAGCTTACCGTAAGTACCAGATTGTCATTCTCCAGAACATAATCTTTATCAGGACCCTCGTATTTCTTTGCAAGAACTACTCTGTCCTCCTCATCTGATTTGGAGAAATGACCTATAGCCCATACGCCGATGCCGATAATCGCTGCAACCACCACAACCACAGTGGTGGTTATTATACCTTTTCTGATTGCTGCCTTAGCTGCATCTGATTTAACTTTATTTTTCATTGTCTCCTCATTTCCGCATCTGACCTGCCTCTAATGCTTTTCTTTCTAAATTCTATACATTATTTCTCTTGCAAGAGATACAAAGTAAGCTATTCCCTGACTTATCATACTGAAAAACAGGAGCAGTATGAAAACCATGACAAGCATTGACAGCAATGTTGCAAATGTGAAAAGAATCGTCTTGCCAAGCTTGTATTCGTGAATCTGTATCATTGCGGATATAATAAGGAGTACCGCCCATATAAGTGATATCGTACATAATACCGTGTAGAATGCACCCTCATCACTTGTGATTACATTGCTGAAAAGAATCATCGGAAGCTGTATAAGCGGATAAGGTGCCATTCCGTAGCAGGTTGCCATGTACACCTGTCTGAGTGTTCCTTTACCGTCGAACAAGGTTGTCAGTCCCCAGTTTCCCACGCACCACAATGCAAGCGGGAACAGTATGCCGGCAAGGTAAAGGAAAATATTGACCTTCGGCCAGTATACCTGATTGAATATGAAGCTCGTGTACTGCAGCTTCAATATTCTTGTGATGAGTGTCAGCACCAGTATCGTGTTCGCTGCTGCTATCGTTCCTCTCTTTTCATGTGTCAAATCCCAATAGCCGTCCAGGGGATGAGTGGTACAGTAAAGAGCAAATTTAAGAGAACCAAAGTATCGACGCCAGGTCTCTTTGTCCTTCAATTTTGCAAGCATCTTCATCCCTCCTGTTTCTTCTTTTTATTAAGCTTCTGTGCATTATCGAATCTGAATGCCTCAGAAGTATCGATCTCATACTTTATGCGCTTAACCCTTCCAACCGCAATAGGTATAATGAGTATAGCGAAGAATACTATGAATATAACGACTATGTGCTCCTCAACCCACTGCTTTCTGTACTGTTTAAATGCCTTGGAATAATTGTCATCATCCCACTTGAGCTTGAAATACGGAAGTGCCTCCTTATAATTCTTGTCACCTATAAGCGCTCTTCCTATTCCGATATAAGCCCTGTCATAGTTACCGTTCTGGTCTAACACTTCCTGCCATGCAGCACCGGACTCATCATATTTTCCCGCCTTGAAAAGCTCAATTGCATCATAGATGTCATTGCCGTACTCTGTAGGAGTGAATACCGTTATGCTGCTGTCAAGAGAATCTAGCACTATAAGGTCATGCCCCATGTGGTCAATTGCCACAGGCTGTCTGAAACATCCATCAATATTTCCGTTTCCTCCAAAGGCATATAACAGATTTCCCTGATCATCATAGGAGAATAATCTGCCTCTGACTCTGTCAAGCAGCACATAGGTGTCATTATCAAGTGCTGTTATATCGGTAATCATTGATGGTCCATTGTAGCCGCCTGCATTATCCCACTCAACATCACCTATGATATTCAGGTTTCCGTTTCTTATGAGAATGTCATTTCCCATAAGGTTGAGTCTTCTGACAACATCAGTCTTTCCTGACTTGATATCTGCCTCCGATGCTTTCGTTGTACATACATATATGAAGCCTTCATAGTCCATATATACATTATCATACTCAGTAGGCACGAAAGACTCCATCTGCGCTCTCTGTTCTTTTGTTGCAAATTTCTTCCAGATGTAATCCGCCCAATCGTATGTTACCTTGGCAGCACCAACGAAACCGGAGAACACTGCATCCGGCTCATACTTTATAAGTCCCTTGTTGACGTTAGTTGCAACGCAGTAAACTCTTTCTGCCGTATCCACCGTAATCTTAGCCGGGAGGAAATCAAGCGACTGGTCAAAGGTCGCATCCGTCGGCTTTGTGAAGGTGAGTAAGAGGTTGAGGTCTTTGTCAAGCTTTAACACTCTTCCATTGTTCTGGTCTGCTATAAAGATGTTTCCATCCTCCGAAACCGCAAGGTCTGTAGGATAGTTGAAGGTATTGTTCTCAGCTCCCTTGAACTCGTCAATTATTCTCACAAGCTCAAACTTCGTCCCGGATGTTCTCTTAATCTCAATAATTCTGTTGTTTCCCGAATCACATATATAAATCCTGTCTCCACTTACAAATAAGCCCTGTGGCTTGTTAAGCTTCTCATTAAGCCCAAATGAACTCAGTGTATACACACCGACCACCGAATAGGCATCCGGTGAGTACTGTACATCTCCCCACCAATCGTAATTGTAGGTGTAACCCTCACTGGCAAGGACAGCAACGGGAGTCATTACTAATATTGTAACTGCACATAACATAACTGCTATTATGCGGGCAAATCTTTTTTTCATAATCAGTCCCTCCCCTTTCCTATTCTTTAATTCCTGAGCTTGCCATTGTCTCAAGCACCTGACTCTGAGAGAGGACAAATACTATAATCGGCACTATCATTACGATAACACTGACTGCTGCCATCTGACCCGTTCTTGCCACACCACCGCTCTGTATCTGCTGAAGTGCATACACAAGAGTCTTTCTCTTCTCTGTGTAGATGTATGTAGAAGCTCTGTTGTTCCACAGATTCTGAACTGAGAAGATGATGAGTGTGAGCCACGCAGGCTTTACGTTAGGCATTACTATTTTTAAAAATACCTTCCACTCACTCGCTCCGTCAATCTTTGCAGCCTCGACAAGCGACATCGGAAGTCCATCCATGAACTGCTTCATAAGAAAGAGTCCCATCGGCGATGAGAATGCCGGAATAATAACTGCCCATTGTGTATCAATCAGGTGAAGCTTGCTAAGTATAAGGTAGTTAGGAATCATTGTTACATATCCGTTGAACATGATTGCCACAACTACGATTCTGAAGAATGTCTTTCCGCCCGGGAAATCATACTTTGCAAGCACAAACGCTCCCATTGAAGCTATGATAAGGTGTCCCGCAGTACCTACAACCGTGATAAACAATGTGTTATAGAAATACCTTGTAAACGGAACCCATGACTTACCCATTGTTACGAAAAGGTCTGCGAAGTTATCCAGTGTTGGATTTCTCGCAAATATCTTAGGAGGGAACATAAACAGCTCCTCCAGCGGTTTAAGTGCACTGCTGACTGCAAATACAAGTGGGAAAACCATTATTATTGCAACCAGGAACAGGAAAAGGTAGAGGAAGAAATCACCTGCCCTAGACCTGTTGGGCTTTCTCTTTTTAAGTTTAAATCTGTGTTTTTTTGGTACACCGTCTATTTTCTTTTTGCTCATATTGATGCTCATACCTTCCTTATAAGTTTATTCAAAAGCTATACCGCCTATCAGGTACCAACTCTGTTGAGAAACTTCTGAATCACCTTATTGCAAAGAATCATTACTATAAACAATAAAGTAGCGATTGCTGACGCATAACCCATATCATATCTCGTCGAACCATAGTCAATAAGATGTGTTACGACTGTTCGTGCTGCGTAATCCGTACTTGGGAAGCCACAGAGTGTCATTGTTACATCAGCTACACCAAATGACTGTGTGATTGCCATAACGGCACCGAACATAAGCATAGGCTTCATGTTCGGAAGTGTGATGTACCACAGCTCCTGCCATCTGTTTCTGATACCATCCACATATCCGGCCTCGAACTGTGAGCGGTCAACGCCCTGAAGTCCGGCAACGAATGAGAGGAATCCTGTACCAAGCGACATCCACAGTATGACTACCATACATATAGGAAGCATATATGTCGGATTTACAAGCCACAGAATAGGTTCATCTATGATTCCAACCTTCATAAGGAACCCGTTTACATATCCGTAAGCATCACCTCTGAAGAACACAGAGAAGATGACGAATATGTTTCCTGCGATTGACGGTGCGTAGAATACGATTACCGCGATTGTTCTTATCCATCTTGGCAGCTCATTGATAAGCCATGCAAAGAAGAATGACATCAGGTATCCCACCGGTCCTGTGATGACCGCAATCAGAAATGTGTTCTTAACACCTGTGAGGAATACATCATCCTCAAGAATCAGGTTAATGTAGTTGTCAAGTCCGATGAACTTCGGCGGCTCAAGCACATTGTAGTATGTAAAGCTGAAAAAGATTGAAGCAAGTACCGGAAGGATATTGAACATGAAAAACAATATCGCATACGGGGCAAGGAATGCATAACACATTTTGCTTTTCCTGGCTTTCTTTAAATTAACCTGAAAATTAAATTTTTTGACTGTAAAATATTTCTGTAAATAATTCAATTCCTCACCCCCTATTCTAACGGAAGACCGAACTCTTTACGTTTCTTTGTGAGCTCTTCGTCAATCTTTATTGAGTAATCAATTATTGTTTCACGCGGGTCTGTCTTTTCATTTATAACCTTACGGCAGGCATTAGAGATATGACGTCCTGTGTAATATCCACCAGGAACTTCCCTGATACCCACTGTATAGCTTAACTGTTTCTCAAGTATCTCAATGTCTGAGGCACTCCATGAAAGCTGCTTGATTGCCTCCATGTTAGCTGTCGCATATCGTGCGGAGGAACCAAGAAGTGCTTCTATCTCACGTCCGAATCTTACCTGTGTATCAGATGAAGCCCACCACTTCATGAACTCCCATGCCGACTGCTTAAGTTTCTCATCCTCTGTCTTTAACATCATTGTCGCACTACCGGATACAAAGGCTGACCTGTCAATATAGGCATTGCCGTTCTCATCGGTCTTTTCCGTTCCCGGTACAAGTGTGAAATCCCAGAGACCTGCAATCTCAGGTGCGGATACCACCAATGTGTTATATGTTGTGAAGTTGGCAATTCCGATTGGCATTTCGCCTGAACGGAAACGTGTTACAAAATCATATATGACCGGAATACCATAATCAGTAAAATACTTAGTGTACTCCTTGAATGCGGCTACACCTGCTTCATTGTTGATTATTGTCTGAGTCCCCTTATCATTGTACAAGTCTCCACCCTGCTGGTACAGAAGTGTGAAATACATTGAAAGGTCTGCCTGTGCCGAGGCAACTGCTGTACTTGCCGCAGCGCTTCCTGAGCTTCCGGCTGCTGTAGGAATACCTACCGAAAGGTTATTACCCTGAATTGTCGGAAGCATCTCTATAAGCTCCTTCCATGTCTGTGGAACCTCAAGCTCAAGATCCTCAAGTACATCCTTTCTGTAGAACATTACGTTGTAGGAAAGTGTCTCAGGAAGAGCATACAGTGAATCATCCAACATATACTGTCTGTATGTACTAGGAACAAATTCCTTCAGTACCTCCTCATAATCGTCAAACTGTGTAAGATCTTCTACCGCATTACGAAGAGCGAAATCCACAGGCTGTCCGGCTCCTACCGAAAGAACCACATTTGGTCCGTTTCCTGCGACAACTGCATTGAGAAGTGCATCTGCACCGACAATCTCAACATTGATCGGGATGCCTGTAGCCGGCGTAAAGGTATCATCAATCATACTCTTAAGTATTGTACCCTGATCCCTGCCTGTAAGTACCCATACCTTGACAGTGTTACTCTCATCGGCATAGACATCACCGACTGCGTCATAGTCGATAAAGAATGAGGCGAAGAAGGACTTGACCTCATGTGCCGCCTTCTTGAAGAAGTTGCTCTTGTCCTTATCCAACTTGGCATTCTCCCCATATACTGCTATGTAGTCGATATCAAGCTTGGTCTCAGACATGCTGAGTATCGCAGAACCAAGTGCTGAAATATTTTCCTTGAAAGTGGTAAACTCAAGGGTTATCTTCTCCGGCTTTTCACAGAAACGCTCAAGCTGCTGTGCAAGTGTCTGTGCACTGGCAATCTTGTCTGCCTTCTGTCCTGTGGTCTCTACAACCTCATCTACTATCTTGTAAAGTCTCTTAGACTCAAGTGACATAGCCTCCATAATCTCAGGATATACCTGATCAACCTTGTAATCTCTGTATTGATCCGGTGTTGCTCCCGTATATACAAGAAGTGTTCTGTATATCTGGTTGAGACGGAAGGTGGAATCACTCAGTTCCTCCAGAATCATTCCCATATCTCCAAGTGTCGCTTCAAGTCTCACTGTATGGGTTCCTTTTGTCAGGTAGAAGGAATACGGCTTGTCACTCTCATCCGAAAGCACTAAGCTCTCCCAGTCATTTCCGAACCTGAATGCCACCTGCTTCATCTCATCAAATGGGACTTCCCCATCTATAGAAAGGCTTCTGTAAGAAATATTACCTCTGTCATAATTCTGTCTTCCCTTTATGCACAGATGGTAGTAGCCATCCTCCGGAACCTCAACATTCCATTCAATCCACTGTCCCGGATTTCTCCATGCCTCACCACCTATATAGTTGAGAATTGTCTTTGTTATGCTGTACGGCTTGGTGATAGCGGAAGCCCTGTCATATTTTGCATAGAGCGATGATTCAGACCTCACTGTCGAATCCTCACCCTGTACAATCTGCACATAGTCAAGTCCACTGCCTGCCGCCTTCGTACCGGTCTGTGCTGCTGTATAATCGGCGTATTTAAACTCATCCTCAACTGCCACGATATCAAGCTTTCTTAACACCATAGGCTCGTTCACGGCTTCAAGTGTTATTGTATTCTTTCCCTTTTCAAAGTAGAACTGATACGGTTCACTCACATATCCCATCTTGTCTTTAAGGTATGTACTCTGCCAGCCGTAAACCTCTGTCTGTGTAGGTCTTATCTCATTGCCGCGGTTGTCGACACGCGGCTCCGATGCATCCGTCCACATTCTTAGGAAAGTCATATCTGAGGCATTCTGAAACGGAAGTTCACCGTTGACATAGAAGGCTCTCTCTATTGCCACGCCTCTTGACTTCACTGTCATGTACTCAAGATACACATTGTAAAAGCCTTCTTCCGGAACATCTACCTCCCAGGTTACCTTGGAATCATTTCCGGTATACAATGCCTTTTCTGCTCCCTCGTACTCATCGGTCACCTTCGCGTCCTCCGCATCAATATAAGAGGTAACATCAACCTCTATATTCTGTTTCGGTCTTGCCGCACCGCTGTGTGCGTTCAGATACAGTGTGTAGGTTCCTTCTCTCTTAGCTCCGGCTGTATCAGCGGACAAATCATAGCCATCGTACTTGTCATGAAAATTCGAGGTCTTTGTCAAATTCAGAACAAGACATATAACTGCAATTCCAAGAATAAGTCCAACCCATACCAATAGTTTCTTTGTAGAATCTTTCATTTTGAATGCCCCATCTCCTAACTTCTTGTGTCATTATAGCCATTATAGCCCCACATATCATTTATTGCTTACTATATGTTGCTATCCTTTTCTCACTTTTTGCTTAAACCTGCATGTATTTACATGCTTTTTTGTGCATTTTAACTATATCGCTTGCAAATTCGGGCAAAATAGGGTATTATTTATAGGCGTTAATGACCAGTTTTTACATTTTTATCTTTTTCATCTTAACAAAAAAAGCAAAATATGACAATATTTTCATATATTTGATACTTCTATATAAAATGAGTTAATTTTATTTATGCATATTTGTTACTTTCAGCCATAAATGAAGGGTAATCATAGGTCAAAAGTATTAACAGAATAATTTGAAACTATCAGTTCCTATTTTCTGTTTAACTATGGAGGTGAACATGGCAAAATCACAATTTAAGAAAAATTATCTGGATTATTATACGGTGAATGAGGATTACAGTGGGGAACGGCATACTAATAATAAAGAAGAAGCTGTCCAGTTCAAGCAGAGCTCTTCTATCAGGATATGGTATAATGAACAGACCGTAAGCTATGATGAGCATTGGCACAATGCCCTGGAGGTAATAATGCCTGTTGAGAACCATTATCAGGTTGTGATTAAAGGAACGACTTATACTATACAACCGGGAGAGCTGTTAATCATACCTCCTAATGAACTGCACAGGCTTATTGCTCCCAAGAGCGGTATAAGATTCATCTTTCTCTTCGACATAAGCCTTATATCAAAAATTAAAGGATATTCATCAATACAGACCATTTACGCACATCCACTTCATATATGCAAGGATAATTTTCCTTATGTATATGAGGATATATACCAGTGCTTTGTCCAGATAAGGAATGAGTACTTTAACAAGACTGAATTTGCCGACTTAACCATCTATTCGCTGCTCATCCAGATTCTTGTAAAGCTTGGATACAATCATGTCAATTCCTTTAATGACGAGAATCCGGGCAGGATGGAAAGCCAGAAAAAATATGTCAAAAAATTCACTGAGCTTATGGATTACATAGATGAGCATTATATGGAAGACCTGACCTTGGAGAATATAGCGGACGAGATAGGCTTCAGCAAATTTCACTTTTCAAGGCTTTTTAAGCAGTATACCAATTTTACATTCTGTGACTATCTCACACACAGACGCATAAAGGCTGCACAGGCACTTCTGTGCAACGAAGAACTTTCAATAACGGAAATCGCCCTTCAATCAGGCTTTTCCAGTATCTCCACTTTTAACAGAATATTCAAGCAGGAGACCGGATATACTCCAAGTGAGTATCGCTCCAAGTCTCCCGCAGCAAGAAGAAAGCTGACATACTGAGACTGCTCCCGGTATGCCAGCTTTCATATTTAAAGAATTATAATTTTTACAGTCCTTTTCCTGCTTTGATTATGCCTTGCCGACCGAAGACATTCTGTATCTGAATCTGTTAAACTCGGCATGTCCTCCTATTTCACGCGTGGCAAAATTGAAAAGTCCGACACGGCAGCCTGTGAAATGATCCACCTTGTAATACAGATTATGCTTTCCTCCGACCTGAACATACTCACCGTCCTTTTCATAAAAGAACTGTGCCGTATCCACCATATCGTCAAAGTCCGCTTTAATTCTCAGCTTCACAACAGTACCTTCAAGAAGCATTCTTTCCTGCATGGTTCCCGGCATGTAATCAGGCAGAACCTCCGCTATTGAATTCTCATCAATGCTCCGCGTAACAACTACAAGATAATACCTGTTAAGCTCCTTAGTGACACCTATATATCCATAGCAGCCCTGAAGGAGACATAGACCTGCACAGTCACCATCCTTCATTGAATCCGCATTAAGCTCCACTGACACGTCCGTGTACGGCTGAATACACCTTTGCGTCAAGGTATTACGCGCCTGGATAAGATTCGTGCTTATCTTTCCCGTCTTTATGCAGAAGCCTCCGATATCATTAATCCACCACAGCTTATCCGCCGGCTCATGATTCCACTGCCACTGTTTTTTCAGGATATATCTGCCTATGTCATCCTTTGCATAATCAAAATTATCCGATGTCACAACAGGCTCATACATATAATCCGGTCTTGTACTCCTAACTGTAAATTCAGGAATGAACTTTTTACCGCCGGCAAATACAGGAGCTCCGTTCTTAAAGCTCACAGGCACCAGCACAGGCATTCTTCCAACAGCTCCGCGATCCTGGAAAAGCACTGAATACCAGTCTCCCTCCGGTGTATCGACAAAGCCTCCGCCGGCAATCCCTTGATAATTGTAGCCATTATCCGTACACATTACAACACCACCGGTAAATTCGCCGTCAATGGTATCTGACCAAAAACAGTATTGTGTCCTAAGGGCATTGCCCTTCTTCGGCCAGTTCATAACACTTATATAATATCTTCCGTTAATCTTATGTATATGGCTTCCGTTGTAATACACATATGCAGGTTCATCACTTGTAAGTATCTTTTTGAATAATCCTCCCTCAAGAAAATCAGACAAATCCGGCTTCATCTCCTGAAGGTATATGTTCTTATAGCCATATACAATATACACCCTGCCATCATCATCAAACAAAATCGAACAGCCGTATATTTCCTGATTTATTCTGTGCACATTCCATGGTCCTTCGGCATGTTCGGCGGTATACAGGTACGCATAATTCATATCACCGGAACAAAAACATGCATAAAACAAACCATTATGATATCTGAGGCAGCCACCATCCATGCCATGCCCATAGAAGCTCTGCTCTCCCTGCATCGTCTGCTTCGGTGTGCTCTCGAGCTTATCAAAAAGATAGCTTATAATCTCCCAGTTCATTAAATCATACGATTTTAATATGACGCCGCCCGGCATAAAATGCTTGGTTGTACAGAGCATATAATATGTATCCCCGACGCGTATAACATCCGGCTCAGGAAAATCGCTCATTAAAAGTGGATTAATCACTGTATTCCTCCTGCAACAAACTCATGTATTGGCATTTCATAAAGCCCACACAAAAATAACAAATACTATTTCTATTATCGTAAAGCTTTTTATTTTCCTATATACTCAGTCTCTTTTCTGCCAAGGTATGACCTTTTACTTTCGCCTCCGTCACAATAAATACCAATCTGCTGTAACACCATTCCGGGCTCCATCGCGTACACTGTGAGCATATATCTTCCCCTTTCAAGACCTTCTTTTACATCTGCTGTCCTTATCTGTGAAAGCACACCCTCACACCAGCGGATATCTGAGTTCTCCCCTGCTCTGTAATCCTTAGGAAGCACCTCGACATCATGGACTTTCTGGTTTTGTGCACTATCATATTCCTCCTTTGTCTGAATAGAATATGCCAGCGTAAATGCCCTTCCCTTTATGAAAGGATTCGATGGTGTCATAAAGAACCGGATTACATATTCTGCCGGCTTTTCCACATCGAAGCAGTAGGTCACACGCGGTGCCTCCTCATAATTCCCGGCTTTAAAGGTCACCGGAAATACCTTCAAGCCCGCGCCGTATTTTCCGTAATCAGCAAGCACCTTAAGCTCTGCCTGTGTATTGTCCAGTCTGTAATAGTGGTCTGCCCTGATAATTGTTGTATTATTCTGTGCCGTGAATACGCATCCGTCCGATACGTTCTCCCTGCTTTCACCCTTAGCCCTGATATCGACAATCACAGTTGTAACACCGTCCGATATCTTAAGTGAAGCCCTGCTCTCACAGTCCTCACATAACAGACTCTTGTCCACCGATATCTCAACCTCTGCAAGGTCCTCCACTTCTCCCTCGGTGCCGGAGAGCTTAAGCCACCCAGGAAGCTCCATTCCGTTTCCTGTTATTGTATAGCTGAGAACCTCCCTTCCATCATTGGCAATCTCAATCCGCACATTGTTCTCACCCGGATATAGGAAATCATCTATGGTCATAACCCTCGGTGCCCCATAGACCTTGTCATACAATGCAGGCTCATCGCTCCTCGATACATTCATTCTGGAACCATCAACCGGATATACCTCGCACAGAACCGGCATTCTGCACCCATCCTCATTCCATTTTGTAAAGCCTATATGAGAAGCAAGCTGCATTCCATTCCACTTGCCATCCATAAATTCAGAAAACTCATTTATATATTCCTTGTCGATTGCCATACAGTTTTCTGCAAGCTTCCTGTACTTATTTGCAATCCTTCTGCCCTGTGAAGCATAATGATGATTCAGCGACGCATACAGATTAAGCTTCACATTATTCATAGATGCCATTGCCGGGTAGTATACCATGCTGTAAAATGCCTCTTTATCCTTCCTGTCAAGGATATTATACACTTCCCTTGCACAGGTGCAGACCCTGTCAGCCCTTTTTAAAAGCTCTGCTGCCTCGTTAAAGCTGCAGCCATCATAAATCTGTGGATTGAGCGATTCAGGACGTCTTAAATAGTTGATTTTTATATACTCATTCAGGACAAAATCAATCTTTTTTCTAATAAGCGTGTCCGCAGCCGCAAAATTCTCACCGCTCCACTTTTCAATATACTGGTGATAGCTGTCGGGATTAGAACTTCCCCACTTATCATAATCATACGCCATGGACATAAAGTAGCTAAGCGGCACTTCGTGGAACTTCAAATCACCCACATTAACTATCCATACATCCCTTATGCCCGAATCGTACACCTGACTCATCTGCTCCCATATAAGCGAAAATGGTGTTGAGTCGACCCATTCATACGAAACAGGTCCCCCATGGTAGTCAAGATGATAGTACATTCCAAACCTCTTTCCGGCATTTCTCATCCTTTCGGTAGGAAGTGTTCTTGTATATCCGAAGTTATCCTCACACAGCATACATATCACATCGTCGAGCTCACTCCACTCGCACAAGCCCTCATTTTCCTCATCGCCGTAATAGTACTGCTCCACCTCCTTATACAGTGCCAGTAACATCGGAGGATTATCCCTGTATGGCTTGACATAGGTATTTATAAGCTCCTTCTGCTTAGTGATAATCTCCTTTAACAGCTCCACATTATCGCGGATACTTGAGTCATCACCCAGCATCGACGTGTCACGCTCACCTCTCATGCCAATCGTGATAAGATTATCGTACCTTCCGCTCCTTATAAGAGCATCCTTCCAGTAATTGATAAGCCCTTCCCTGTTGGTCGCATAATTCCACGCATTGCCGTACTTCGTCCCTTCGCCTCTTACCTTGTCCCACTCCTCGCTTGCCCTTAAGCATGGCTCATGGTGGGAATATCCCATGACAACACCCAGCTCATCCGCCAGCTCCTCGTTAGCACTTCCCGGTCCGTCAAGCGGAAAAGAAGCGCTCCACATTGCCGGCCACATGTAATTTCCCTTCATTCTAAGGAGGAAAATGAATATCTTCTCATATGCCTTCGCATTAAAGCCTCCGAAATGCTCACACACCCAGTTGCCAAAGCAAGGCCACTCGTCATTTATGAAGAAGCCTCTGTACTTCACACTTGGCTCCTTGGACACCGTAAAGAAATCCTCCCCAATGGCAATGTTCTTCTTTTCGACAGGTCTAACATCTCCCATATATTCAAAAGCCGTTACCCCGATGTACTCCGAAAGCGAAAGCATTCCGTATATTGTGCCTCTCTTGTCACTTCCGGCTATCACAAGTGCCTTGTCCACTCCGTCAAATGGTGCTTCAACAAGAAATGTGGTATATACCTCCCACTTTCCCGCAATACATTCCGGATTGAACTTTCCGTCCCTTTCAAGTCTTGAAAGCATATCGCTTTTGCCATATACAGCACATATTATAAGCTCTTTTCCGGTATAACTTTCCAAGCCGCTCTCGTCAATAACCTCTGGTTTTTTCCGGCATACCGAACATATATCGTCCGCAAGCACACCTGCAATCCTTCTTATTCCGCTAAAAGACTCTCGCTCAACAAGAATAGGAACAGTCTTTTCACCATCCACTATCGAAAAACCCATAACCTTCTCCTTATCTTCCCTAATAATCATTCAGATAATTGCAAAACTCAAATTTACCAGTACACAGTTGTGTAATTTTCCTAGTACACTTCCAGACCTTTTGAACGCCATAATAGTTCGCGTAGCGAACTAATGTCCTTAGCGGCTGTATTTTAGCCGCTTATGTACCGCTACGGCTTTCAAGGAGTGTAATAGTTCGACTATGTCGAACTAATGTGTCTGGAAGGGTACTAGTAAAATTACACAACGTACGGTAATTATGCACTGAATTTCGCAATTACCTAGTCCTCACTCCACCGCCGGAATCTTATCGTACAGCATCGCCCCCGCATACGCCGGCTTAGGTTCATTCTTCTCATCAAAGAGCAGCGGATACTCACCGCTTCTCCATGTGTTCTTGTCATTGATTCCCCATACTGTCACGCTTGTTATGTTATAGCCCTCCTCGCGTAACTCCTTAAGTCCGCTAAAAAGCACCTTATATTTTCTTCCCTGTGTCTTGATATTGCTGTCCGTCTTCTCATCCATTCCCATATCAAGCTCAGTTATCTGCACCTCATAGCCTGCCTCACAGAATTTCTTTACCGCTCCAAGGTACTTGAAGTGAATATCATCCGTGATATTAAGATGTGACTGCATTCCGATTCCATCTATAAGCCCTTCCTCCTTTGCCTGTGCTAGATGTGTGAGAATTGAATCCACCTTATACATACAGCCATAGTCATTGTAGAAAAGCTTCATGTAATCAGGGGCATATTTTCTCGCAAACACGAATGCCTGATAATAGTAATCCGCCCCCACGGTATCATACCACTTGTTCTTTTTCATGCGGATACCGTCCTCGTCACCGTCACCTGTATCGAATGCCTCGTTGCAGACATCAACCGCATATATGAGCTCCGGATAGTTCTCATCAAAATAAGTGAGAACCGTCTTTATATAATTTTCCATTCTCGCAAGCATAACATCCCTCGAAACAAGAGCTCCGTTATCCGTGTAGTCCTCCGTGAAGAACCATCCAGGTGTCTGGCTGTGCCATACAAGTGTATGAAGTCTTATCCTGATTCCATTATCCAGCGCAAACTTAACCGCCGGAGCACAGCTGTCGAACTTTACAACAGGGTTGGTATATGTCTCCTCAAGATTCGCCTGACATGCCGCCTTATCAAGAAGCGCATCCGGCTTCATCTCATTCTCACATGTCATGCTGTTAAAATTGTCAAGTATCGCTGCACGAAGCTTCTTTCCCTCATTCTTTACTATGCTGCTAGGGAGTGCAACTCCAACCATGAAATCATCCTTATAAAACTCATACAGCCCCTGCTCAAACTCATACGTCTGAGTGGTGGTCTCCGCGGTCGTTGTTGTCTGCGTCTCCTTCTGTTCCTGAGATGTTGTATCCTGTGTTGCTGCCTCCTGCGAAAGAGTCTCCTCAGGCGTTGATGTCTGCATTTCACCTGCTGCCTCTGTGGAAATGCCATCCTGTGTGCCCGCATCTGCGGCACACCCCGACATCACCAATGCCGCTGCTATAGTTATGGCAGCTACCGCCATTGTACCTTTTCTCAATATACCTTCTCTTTTCACTCTCATTCCCCCATTCATATATATTTGTGGAGCCTTCCCATGTTGGGACGCGGTGTCAGACCCCCGTCCCAAACCGGGACAGGGGTCTGACACCG
>ENA-ORTW01000579-ORTW01000579.1-human-gut-metagenome-genome-assembly--contig:-NODE-579-length-46888-cov-26.501377_pt1 | contig 46888 bp, 77 predicted proteins | sample MGYA00242072_ERZ509193 | MGnify/ENA primary metagenome ERZ509193 (study PRJEB26280, sample SAMEA2338813) | human gut metagenome | biome: human gut; feature: human-associated habitat; material: faeces... | reverse complement strand
CTCAGTTGGCAGAGCAACTGCCTTTTAAGCAGTGGGTCCGGGGTTCGAATCCCCGGCGGGTCACCATTGGACGCAAATCCGAACACAATTACCGTTGTGGGAATGGTTTTCATCCAAACCAGAAGACACGCCCTGCCTTGATTGGTAGGGCGTGTTTCTTTATTTTTTATACATACCCTGCACCACTCCGACGTTCTCCGCCCGTTCAATATCCCGCTTGTGCAGGTACTCATAGACGGCCATCATGGCCGCAGGCGGCGCGCCCTTCTGCTTGCGGTATTCCTCGATGTGGGAAACAACGGCCTTGTGCAGGGCGTTCATGTGGTTCATTTCCTCCCCGCTCAGCCTGTAAAACAGGTCTGCCAGCTCCGGGTCGTCGTGCTTGTATTCCACGGCTAGCTCTGCGTAGGTGTGCGCGTCTTCCAGCTCGTCCTCAATATGCTCCATCAGCAGTTTGATTTCTTTCATCTGATGCCCTCCTGAATGTACGCATACAGCGTATCAATGTCCTGTTTCCCCAGCTTGAGCGTAAGCCCGATTCCGGGGATTTTCACGGGCAGCGCATCTGTCCCCATGTATGGCTTTGCGGCGTTGTACAGGGCGTCAACGTCCACCGTGCCATGCTCCATATCGTAAACGCCCAGCGCCTTTACCATGGGATGATCTGCGTACTGGGCAATAATCTTCGGGAAATTTGCGGTAAGCAGCCCCCCAGCCCCGGCAACCAGAACTCTGTCCCAGCCGGAAAGACTTGGAGCAATGCTTCTGTCAATGAATCTTGCAAGCCCCGCCTGCACGTTTTCCATAGGAATCATAAATTACCTCCTTGAAAGTATGGGGCGGCGGCTGCCGCCCCAATTGTCGGGAATCAACCGTTGCAGCACCCGCCGCACTTGGGCAGGGGGTTGTACAGCGTCTGTGCCGTGGTGCCGGTTCCGGTGGTCACGTCGGCAACCTGCTTCGGATAGAAGGTCGCGTTGGCGTAGGTCACGATGGAATTGTCAGCGCAGCAACGCCGCTCTGCCTCGATCTTGATGTCCTTAGACAGCTCAGCCCGAACGCATTCCACGTCCTGACGAACCAGCGCGAAGCTGTCCTCGGTGCGCTGATTGTGTACGGCCTGATCGCACAGGGTCTTGCGAATGTCCTTGAGCTGTCCGTCAATGTAAGCGTACAGCTCAATGGATTTCTGGTCGTTGTAGGCGTTTGCCTTCAACAGCGCGATTTCGGAATCCTTGGCGGCGAGCTGCTGCTCACGATCCAGTTCATACCGACTCACGGGCATGTTCTCGCTACACCCGCCCCAGCCGTAGCCATAGGGCATGGCGGGCATAATGGGAGCGGTGGGAGCGGGATTGCGGTTGCCGAGAGCCAGAGCGCCCAGGCCGCCCGCAGCATTCATCACGCCCAGCGCCAGACCGGCAATACCCGTGCCAAGACCGGCACCGGCTACGCCTTTGCTTGCATAATCCTTTTCTACTTCCATTAGAAGTCCTCCTTCAAAATATTAGGAGGTGGCCACCTTCTGTCATTATAATAACAAAAAACCAGGCGAACGAATCATCATCGTTTCGCCTGGTTTTCGTCAGAAAATCGTCAATTTGTGGTCAAATAACTAGGTCATCCGGGAGTGTGGCACTGTACCCCTTGACTGCATCATATTTCTGCTGCAATCTTCGGACAACCCTGGTTATCGTGGCTTGGGACACATGAAGATTTTGTGATTGCCATATCTGGCTTTTCCCGGCGGCACGGGTGGTTAGGACATCCATTTCCAGTGGCGTTAGATACGCCAGCCTGTCAAATTCTTTCACAACCACCCGGTTTATCCGGGATTTATCCATTTATGGCATCAGTCCTCCTTGGGAGAAATGTAAGTTCTTGCCTGTTTGCTGTCAGCGATACCGGCGGTGGTAGGATCATTGACCACGCCCAGAATCACCAGCAGGGCAAACACGGCGTTCACCACGGCCAGAAGCTTGTCGCCGATTTCGCCCAAGTCCAGCGTAAATCCGAACAGGGCGGCTACCGTCTGCACCAGCAGAAGCAGCGCGGGAATCGCGGCCAGCCAGAAGTTCTTGTTTTTGATACGTACAATCCAGTTAATCATTTTGTTTTCCTCCTTTAATTATGCAGCGGAAGTTTCCGCACTTCCTCCATTACACGTTTCGCAGAGCCGTTGCCTCCGGCTTCTGCATATGGCGCATAAAGATAATCGTTCAGGTTCTCGTACTCATCACTGGTGATATACCCGCGCTCCACGTACTTCATTCCGAGAAATACGATCCTATCATGCGCGATTCCCACCAGCAGGCGGGTGTTTGCGCTTTTCTTTGTCCGGCGGGCATCCAGATAGCTCCAGAAGCCCGCCGACCCAATCAGCGTGATTAGAATCGTAACGGCAGTTTTTACCAATTCGTGCATCTCGTTCCTTCTTTCTCAGCCACTCCACCGGCTGTACTTCCCGTTGTCCTCGTGAATACCCCAGCCGTACAGCCCCAGGCCGCCCCGCCCGGGGATTTTCTCGGCCTGTACCTCCTGGGCTATGGCATACAGCTTCTCCGGGGAGATAGCCCCTGAGAGGTCTACAGCCTGCCCCATGGTGTGCAGGGAGTTGGATACCCCGCCAACCTCGGCGTTGTGCCGCTTGCACCGCACACCGGAATTCACATTCAGGGGAACCCCCGCCCGACGGCGTATCTCATCGGCCATGCGGACGGTTTCCTCTGCGGGTTCTGCGGGGAAGCCGTTGCAGTATTTCCCGCCGCACTGGCACCGGAACTCCTCCCGGGTGAAGTACTTGATATCGTCCCAGAACGTCCCGGTTTTCGGTTCGGTGCTGGCCTCCGGTTTCTCTACTTTTACCGCCGTCCCGGCGATCGCGCCGATCAGCATTTTCTGGGTAGCGGCTCCCGGTATCCCGTCCACAGTAAGCCCGTAGTCGGCTTGGAACGCCCGAATTGCCCCTTGGGTATTTCTGCCATCAATGCCGTCAATCGTGCCGGGAGAATAGCCCAGATAGGTCAGAAGGCATTGAATTTGCTTTACCGTCATACGTTCACCTCTTCCCAGCCCTGAGGGTATGCGGAAGGAGACCATACATTATTGGCCAACTTGGAGCGATACACCTTGCTCCCCTCCGTGCAGCAGTCGCCCTTATTATAGGGGCTAGTAGACATAGCGACGAATGGCAACGCTTTCGCTGGGTCTGTGCTCCAAGCAAACCCCCACTGTGCAGGAAGCTCCTCTGGCTCCTGGGTGTAGATAGTGCTGTCATAGGGCTGCACCAGCCGCACCACACGGCCAGCAGACGATTGACACACAAACCCGGCCTTGCGTTCCAGCATGTTTTTGTTTGCGACAGCGGCCTTAAAACTGGGAATGTCGCTATCCGCCGCGTTCAGTTCGGTGCCTGTCATGTCAGGGGCTTTCTCCTGCAAGGCAAGCGCGTTCGCCCGCCCCTGGGCATACATGATGCTTTTTCTTTCCTCTTGCGTCACAGACTGTCAACCCCTTTCTTATAAGCTTCATCCAGCTCTTTCAGCTGTTCCTCACCACCGCTGGCTTTTATCTCCCTGATTTTTTCAAGGATAGCGTTTTTACGCTCTTCGATGGTCATCATGCGTTATTCACCCCCAGAGCAGTTTCAATTTCAGTCAGCGCAGATTCATATTCGGTATTCTGAGCAACAACCGTCTGGTATTGCTCCCGCTCATACTCCCGCTGAGCGGCATCAAGCTCTGTCCAGGGCTTCCACGGAGCTATCATTTCACCGGTAAACACTACGCCATCAGCACGTGTCCATGTCTGTCCCGCAGGAATGAAGCGATAGCCCTGAATATAAACACTGCACTTACCATCGAAGACATCTGTTTCAATAGGTGTAAGGCCTTCGCCAGAGGTGACGTAGCACTTAAAGTCAGAATCAATGTAAATCATCATTCTTCACCCCATATCTCAGATATTGTCAGCGTCGTTTTGATGTATTCTCCAGTGGTTATCCATATACCAACGTATCCCGTGGTTACAGCTGAAACGTCAACAGAATACTCGCCGGTTGCCAGGATCTTCATATCTGCGGCAAATGTTGGGGTTTGCTTGGTAGGCCGTTCATTTGCCACAACAAGACTGAATCGGAACTTATGTGTATTGCCCTCTTTGTCCGAGTATGCAGTATTACCAATACCCGTTATTTTGAATTTCAGAGTATTTACTCCTGTCAAATCAATCGAGTTATTCGTGAATGCATTTGCGTATGCTACGCTGCCACCCCATACTTCTGTAGATAATAGCATGCTATCGTCGTTTAGAGTAAGCACACTGTCAAAACTTCCACCAGTTGAGCCATGCTCGGCTACTGACCAGCCTCCGGTTACTGCATTATAGGTATTTCCGCTTTTATACAGCCAGAGCAAATAGCTAAGCTCAATAGCCACGATTTGACCATCTGTAGTTATAGATACAGATTCACTTGTGTTTTCTACCCCATCTGTAGCGGCTGCAGTCCAAGTTCCGGCATTCGGTACGATGCAAGCCCATGTACCACTGGTATCAGGGGCGGATAGAGTCGTTGTGCCGTCAGAGCAAGTGCAGGTCGAACCGGCAGGGTAGGTGATGTTGATGGTGGCTGTGAAAAATGCAATCACGGTTGAATAATCGGCAGTGACGACAACAGGCTTAGATGAGGTTTGTGACCCATCCGTAATCGTAAGTGTCCACGTCCCACTTGCAAGTCCCTTAAAGACCACCACACCACTGGTGCCGGAGTTTTTGGTCTTCGTCTTGCCGTCTTTGGAAACAGTCACAGTGACGTTCGCCGGGGCTGTGACGGTAAGGGTGCCGCCGGAACCGCCACCGCTGGCTCCAAATCCATATAAAGGCACTGCAATGCTCATACGTACACCTCCACCGTAATCGGAATATCCACCGTGGGCTTGTCCTCAAGGCAGGTAAACGTCAGCGTGCTGCCCGACCGGGAAGCGAAACTGACCATGCCGCACGCCTCTTTCAGCGCAAGATTGGTGGCCGTGTTGCTCCCGTATACTGGATAAGCCATCGCACGCTTTGTATCCGTCAGCCCGGAGACCGTAACAGACTGGGTATACGGGGCGCTGGCAGACCAACCGGCAGCAGTTAACGTTGCAGTCTTTGCAATCGTTTTGGCATTACTTGACGCCGTATCTACGTACCCCTTTGTTGCGGCATCAGCGCTGTCCGCGGGCGCACCTAATGCTTTAATTTGATGGGAGTTCATGACAATATTTCCGGTCATTAAACCGCCAGCACTAGGCAACGCCCCAACATTTTCAGCTTCTAGCTCAACGTTGCCATTGGAGTTAGGTTCTTTGCCGCACACTTTGGATACAGCTCCGGTGCCATCCAAGCCCATACGGGAGACGGAGTAGGCATAAATCGGGTTTCCGGAATTGAACGTCATTGCAACTCGCGTCCACAGGTAAGCGCCCTGTGCTACCGTGGGAATGCTGCCTTGCCAGTTTCCGGACGGTATAACATTCCCGGATGTGCTGGCTTGATATGTTACGGACTGGCTGGTCAACAGCGCCGGGTTCCCGATGTCGCCCTTTTCGCCCTTGATCTCGAACCACTGATACTTCGTCCAGTCTGTTGGGGCGGTTGCGGAATTGCCGCTGTATACGCCCATCCAATTGTCAGGGAGGACACCGAAGCTATGAGAAGCTGCCGTGGGCTTCTGCGCCGCGTACCGAATCCAGACGTATGCGTTGTCGCCCTTGTCACCTTTCGCGCCGTTCGTGATGGTAAACGTGCTGGTGGTATTATCGTTATAGGTAATACGGTACGTGTCTACCAGCCCGCTGACGGAGACTTTGGCAATGGCTGAAATGCCCCGCCCGTTCTTTACGGTGAAGTCAGAGGTAGTGGTGTCCGCCATGGTGATACGGTATGTATCCGTCAGGCCGCTGGTGGAATGCTTCACGATGCTGCTGATACCGCCATGGCCGTCAGCGGCGGCGGTCAGCCAGTTCAGCAGAATTTGTCCCGTCAGCTTCTTTGCCGCGCTGTCCTGTTCCAGGACGAAAAGGTCAGCGGCTTTTATCTGTTCTGCTGCAATCAGCTCGGATATTGCTTTATCTGCCATCTGCTTCCTCCTGTTCAGTCTCCTTGTCAGGTTCAGGAGGCGCAGACAGCGCCTGCACCACTTCTTCAATGGCCTGCATACTGCCCAGCATCCTGTCCCAGTTCTCCCGTCCTGCGACCTGAACGCCCTCGAGGGTATTCAGGACTGCCCTAAGTTTCATTACAGGGTTCATTTTTACTCCTTTCCCAGCACCACACGCACCGCGCCGGTTTCCGGTACGATAGCGATTATCTTCGTATATTGGGCGGCATACTGCCCTTCCCACCACATTTGCACTGTTTCAGCGGGATTTGCAAATACCGTGGCAATCGTCGCCAGGGATTCCCCGAGAATACGGATGTTTATCTGCCCCGCCTGGGGGAAAGGGTTGAAATAATCGCAGTCGAATTCTTTGCCTGTTGCGGTTTTCAGTTTTTCCATAGAAACCTCCTAGTATAACCAGTCATATCAAATCCATGTTAGGTATTGTAGAGATATTGTGCTGCCATTTCCATCCCTGAACGATGTAGAAGCTATAGCTATCGTATGGCCTCCAATTACCAGTCCTTTGTCTTCGGTTGATAAATTGGATGCTGTATTCCACCCATTGAACACACCATTTGCAAAATCCGCATACCCAAGCGAGGTGTTGATACCGCCGGATACTGCGTAATTGCCGATAGAACCGCCATATATCTGCCCGCCGTAGCCGCCTGAAATACTGCCGGAAGTAATGCCGCCGCCGTTGAAATAGCCATCGTCGCCGCCATAGTCAATTCTTCCGGCGCTGACGCTTCCCCGGAAATAGCCATTCTCAGCGTACAGATTCCCGGTCGGCGTAATCTGCACGCCGTTAGCCTCAGAGCCGCACTGAATTCCGTTGACACCAATGTAAATACCCCGGCTGTTGGTGCCGTTCCAGACCTGATTGTTATAGCTGAGGTAGTCGGATTGGATATCAAGACCGCCGATTTTGCCGCTTAAGGCGATGAACTTTCCACGGACTTCTGCACCGGATTTGGTGATCCGGAACACCGTGGTATTGTTGGCCTTGACCGTCCAGGAATCGTCAAGCAGCTCCCAGCCAAAGGACGAACTACTACCTCCGGTTTTGGTAACCCGCGCGGAAATCTGGTCGCTCTGAATGTCCAGCCGCGAGGTGAGTTCGTCCCCCTGTTCGATACGGGCAGAGACTTCGGCGGAAATCTGGTCGGCCTGAATTTTTAGTTGTGCCCGGGTTTCTATAAACTGACGTTCTACTTTACGTGTTTCGTGGGATTTATAGGGAGCGGATTCGTCGATTTCCTCAGAGCCGGGGGCGGAAACATCCGCGCGTATCATTTTCCCGTAGGACTTTGACACGCTGTAGATGCCGCCATAGGTTCCTTTAACCTGAACCGCATCTCCAATCTCCGCCGCCGGGTCTAAGATTGCGCCTGTCGCCGTATATGTTTGGTAGGAATAGCCGTTGATTCTGGCCAACATATCGTTTGCCATTTTTTGAGTTCCGAAAGGGTTTTCGGAGATCAGCTCCTTGCCGCTGTCTGTACCCGCCGTGTACTCCACGCCGTCAGCAACCTTCAACGTGACACGGCTGTACGCGCTGAGTGGGTCTGATATTTTCAGGCTGTCGGCGGCAGACCCGATGATGAACTTATCAAACAAGGATTCTGACACCTCCAAACGTGATCGCTCTGTTATCGCTTCCGCCAACAATCAGATAGTTGGTTTCCTTCGGAAGCCCCGTGAGCGTGACCAGCATCAATTCTCCGGTGGCCGTCATAGCCCAGGAGCCAGTGTACATTGCGCCGATGTAGCCAATGACCTCACGGCAGCTGTACCCGGCAGGGTACGGGATTTCGTAACCAGAGGTGACGATTTGATATACCCGGCTATCCAGCGAGATGCCGACTGCATCGGAAATCTCTTTCAGAACTTCAATGTCACTTGCAGGCCAGTTAAGGGAGGATTCTGCCGGATAGTCTTCTTCCAGAAGCAGCATCCCGTCGTATCCGTGGAGCGTTAGTTTTGTCCGGTCGCCGATTTCTCCTTCGCTCCGTTTGTCAATGTAATACTTTCCTTGGGGTAGCCATTCAGAGGCGGCATTCTCATTTGCAGCTCTGATATATGGCCGAAGAAGCGCACGTTTTGGGATATCACCATATGGATGAATCATTTCAACGTTGATCTCACCGGCGCAGGTTTTTCCAACGTCAGGAGAATCGGAAAGAAGCGGTTGCTTCTGCTCCATGGATATCAGCAGCTCTTCACCGTAGCCGGTTTCGGCGCCACCGCTATCTACCAGAATGCGCACTCCGCCGAACGTGATTGCGCTTCCGCTTTTGTCAATTAGCTTTCCGGTATCACCGATGCAGAGGCGGTTTTCAAACCAGTGGTTGCCAGCTACAATGTCCCGGTATTCCTGTGATACGTTCTGCATAAGCGCCCGTCACCTCTCAATCAGTGGAAAGGTAATGCCGCTCCACCAGTCATCTTCCGGTTTTTCAATTAGGAACGATGCCGGGTTATTGTTGGAGTACATGGTCACATTGCTGCGGTACCCGCTCATAGGGTCGTAGTAGTCCACGGTCACATATTCCGGGAGAATGGTATGCAACACGGTCATAGCTTCCTCAGCCGTTAGCGGGCGGCAGGTGATGTCCAGACGGATTTTGGTTGTCACCCGGCCACGCTGCATCTGTCCGTCCATGGTGCGCCCGGAATTGGGGGCATCAATGTCATTGCGCTGCCACTTCACACCCTGCTTTGCAATGAACGGCATGAAGTCCACGCCGTTAATTTTGAGCATCATCTTCATGCCGTTTTCACTCCTTCCGTTTATCCATACATTCTTGCGTTCCTGCGCTGAGCATCCCGGACAGCCCGGTCGAAGTCATATCCACCGCCACCTCCGTTGTCCTGATTCCGCATTTCCGCGATAATCTGCTGAGCAACAGCATAGATAGCAGTAACAACATCGTCATTGGCTTCCCGAACACCGTAGGTGATGCCCTCAACGATCTGGTCGTTGTTGGCAATCGCTGTCCGTCTGCCAATAGAGCCAACCATTTCCGCACCGGCTTCACGGGCTATAAAGAGTTGGCCTTGGTCTACGAAACCGCCGTCGGCATAGCGCGGAATGGAAACTGTGGGAATCGCCGAGATACCGCCCGTATATCCGATGGTGCGCATAAGCGCATTTACAGCAGATATAATGGTATTTGTTGCGTAGACAATGGAGTTAAGCCCGGTCGCCATGTTACCTAACACGTTGTTCCAGTAACCGGCAAAGGAAATACTCACGCTTGACCAGAGGCTTGTCCATCCATTTAAGAACCGATTGGCGAACGTATTCTGGGCTGCCAGAATATCATTGAACGCTGCTGTAAGCTTGGGCGTTTCCGCAACCATTCCCACAGAGAATCCCGTAACCAGTTTTGAACCAGCATCTTTCAGGTTTGTAAAGATTCCAGTAGAAAGCTCGATGGTTCCTGCGTCACCAGTCAGTTGCTTCATCGTTGTCATAAATGTGATATAATCGGTCAGTAGCGTTACCGCCGTCTCTAATTCCCCGTTCGCAGTGGTAAGCTTTTCATTTAAAACGGAGGCATCACTTGCTACGGCTCCGACCTTATCCGCAAAATCACGAATTGGATTTCCTGCGAAAAGTTTCCTGAACCCGCCGACAATGCTGTCCCACGTGATGCTGCCCATGCTATCGGTGTAATTGGAGATTTCAGACGCCAAACTGGTCATGAATACCGTGAAATCATGTGTGTCGGATGTAAGCTGCGGAAGCGTACCATTCAGGTCTCGCATAGATGGAGCCAAATTGTCATTAAGCTCGTCTGCAACCGCGACAAGGCTTTCCGTAAAAAGTATGAACGCGCCTGCCAGCTCAACGAGGATTGCTGTTCCGAGCCCGATAGCCAACGGGAGAAGTCCTGCCGTTCCAACCGTTGCTGCTCCGAGCGCGGCTGTAACAACGCCGATTCCGACAAGCAATCCGGTTCCGATACCTATTGCGGTGGCGATATCCTCACCATTATTCAAAACGGGTTCCCACGCCTTGCCGATTTCGTCCAGTCCTTTTCCGACGCCCCAAATTTCCGCAAGAAACAAAGCGGTCGCAACTCCAAGTTCCAGAAGAATGGCCGTTCCTATGCCGACATTCAAAGCTACCGTTGCTCCGGCAGCGCCAAGGGCATAACAGGCGACGCCAATAGCGGCCATAAGTACGGTTCCGACGCCAACAGCGATGGTGACTGTTCCGGCATTGTCAATGACCGGCTGCCACGCTTCGCCGACCTTGCTAAGCTCCCAGCCAAGAACCGCGATCGCGCCAACGAAGATGATTGCGCCAGCGGCGACTTCGGCAAGAATCCCAACGCCAAGACCGATGTTTTTTGCAAGGCTAAGCATTTTGGGGCTTAGGCTTCCACCGATTGATTCTCCGAGATTCCCTGCCGCTTCTGCCGTCTGAGATACAGATTTCGCGGCGTTTCCGGCATTGGATATGCCTTTTAGCTTGGAGAAAAGGTCAAGAGCAGTGGCGATGCCACCCATGATTTGGATTGCGCCGATCAAAAGCGTTGCTTTATCAACGCCGCTCCAATCGCCCTTTTTAATTGCTTCCCAGTTGGCAGCAATTTCTGTTATGACGGAGGAAAGCCCTTGAATAGCCATTGCCCAGCCTGAAACATCTAAGCGCTTAGTGAAAAAGCCAATTCCAATCGCAACGGTTGTTAATCCGCTAATGGCATTGTTGGCATTGCCCCAGTTCACCCCATTGTCTGCAATGTCCTTTATGGCACTTACAATTTTGACAACGCCCTGCACCAGTTTAAGGGCACCGGCAATATTGTATTTGCCTTCCCACAGCGCGATGTCGCCGACCATTCCCGCAAACTCGCTTATAAGTTTTGAAACGTTGGAGAAGTTTGCTCCGTTCTCCTGAATGTCTTTCAGGGCTTTCATAAACTCGTTAAGGTCGGCGATAAGACCGATTCCGCCGAGCGTGAGAGAACCAACCTTAGAGATGTTTTTGAAAAAGCCGGAAAGGGTATCTATACCGCGTATAAGCGATTCGGATATCTTCCACGCCAAAAATATCGCGGCGATGCCCTCCGCAATTTCTCCGATTTCTTTCAGGTGGCTTGTAATCCAGTCAACGGCAGGCTGCAGCTTTTGTTTCCATGCATCAACAGCTTCCGTGATAGCGCCGCCCAGAAAATCGTAATCCTCCGGGTTGAGGTCTAACAGTCCGCCGCCACCGGAAGCACCGCTTCCGCTCCCGCTACTGCTCTGATCTGGGAGAACGTTCAGTTCATCAAAACCGGCAAGATAGCGTTTTAGCTCTTTTGCCGAACCGGCGGCGCTGCCCATGTTGTCGGATATGTCACCCGTTGCACCGGCTGCCGTATTGAATGACTTCCCCCAATCGACAGAATCGGCAATTTTGATGTTAAACAGGTTCGCAATTGCAGATATGATTTGCCGAAGTGCAGAAGCTACTGCAATCAGGGGAGGCAGCACCTTGTTCAGAATAGGAATAAACAGATTGCCAAATGCCTGTGAAGCCTGTTCCAGCTGTGAACGCAAAATTCGTAACTGGTTAATCGGGCTGTCAAGCTCTCTTGCCATTGCTCCTTGCACCGTTGTCAGCTGCGTCATCATAGCGTGATAACGCAGCTGCGCCTTTTCAGCCTGATTCATGCTAGAAACGCTCTTATTGATGCCTAAATTGACACGCTCTTGCTCCAAATATGTATCAGACAGATCAACAGAGAGATTTTTTGCCGCCTCGCTTAAATCGTCCATTTCCTGCTGTAGACGGGCAGCAGACAGGTCGTAGCCTAAATTTCTGAGCGGTTCGAGTTCACCGGAAATACCGGAACGAACCTTCTGCATGGTTTCCTCAAAACTTAGATTGTAGAACGCCGAAAGGTCATATCCAAGCTGTGTTAAGTTCTTGGACATGATTGCCGCCTTGTCCCCGGCAACACCAAAACCTGTGATGATACTCTGGAAAACGCCTTGGTTTTTCATCCACTCGGCGGGGTTAATGCCAATAACCTCGTTTACCCTCTGAGCATAGTTATAGGCTTCCTCCGCATACTCACCCATGGAAACTTGAAACATGGCAAGCGTTTCCTGATAATCGGAAGCTTTCAGGATGGCATTTGAAATTAGTTTCGTTGCAGCGCGATACACCACAGCAAAGCTAAGACCTTTCAATGCAGAACTCCACGCATTTGTGCTTGTGGTTGCCCGCCTTACCGTACCGTTGTACTGCTCCGTCGATGTAATCAGCCTTTGAATTCTGCTTGGAAATGCCGAAAACCCGGAGGAAACCTTGTTCATTTCGTCAGCAAACGGTTTCATGGCCGAAGCCAAGTCTTTCATCTGCTGAGTGAACTTGTCAATGTCCGCTTTTTCCAAATCCTCAATGACCTCAGGCAATTTCCCAAGCTGATTGATGAAAGTGGTCAGGTTGGCTTTACCAATCTCAGAAAGAGGGCGTAAGCCATCGGCGAGAGCGGACAGCTTATCGCCATCTGTCCATTTCAGATTGTCGAGAGCGGCGGTTATGTCCGTAAGCTGGTTTGCGATGGAAGACGAAATTTTCAGGCCTTCCGTCTTAGATTTCAGGTTGCTCAGCGTGTCGCTGATGCGGTTCATCTTGCTTGCAAAATCGCCGGTATTCATGTTGTTCACGGCATTCTTGATCTGCGAAATTCCCGCTGCAACTTTGGAAAGGGCAGTTGTGGAACCGCTGATGGATGATTTCAGCGCCGCCAGTTTCTTGGCCAGCTGCTCTACACCCGCAGATGCCGCGGCACTGTCATTCACAATCTGAAACTCAATGCCCTGCATTTCCACATTGTCAGCCATTCCCTTCACCGCCCTTCTTCTCAAATTTCTTGTTGATGGATACCATAAACATCTCCATCATGGCTTTCGCCCTTTTGTCGCTCTTTTCCTGCTGGGTCAGCTGCTTTTCTCCACTATCCGCCGCTTTCCGCTGCCCAGTGTGCAGCTCAAAGGGCTGCTCCCGGTAGGGAACCGGCTTCGGAGGCTTCTTGCTGAAGCTGAACCGCAGAACCGGGGCGGCATCCAGAAGGGCTTCATAGTAATAAGCCCCTTGCATCCACATATCCTGATTCTTCAAGTCCCGTTTGATCTTGTCAGCTTCCCGGTAGGCTTTCACCAGTTCCACGTCCTGATTCCAGAACTGGTCATAGGTCATGCCGATTGCAAGATAGTACGGGAATAACTTCTTGAAGATATTTGTGTAAGCGTAAGAGGGGGTAGGGGTCTCCCCACCCCCTCCGTTTTCGGAAAGAAGTTCGCTTACTCTACTGCTTCCCAGCCGGGGTTTCCCTCGTTTTCCTCTTCATCATCGGAAAGCAGGGTGTACACGGCCTCGGAGTACATTTCCGTCAGCACCTTCACAAGGCCGGACTTGTTACTCAGACCGTCGTAAATCTTGTTGATGGTAGCAACCTTGGTGTTGGGGTGATTTGCCGCAAAAGCGCCGCTGAACAGCATGGGGATCATGGTAGCGGGCTTGTCGCCAAGCTCATTGATGGAGAACCCGATCTTCTCCATAGCAGAAACCGTGGAGCGGGTGAATTCCAGCGTGTACTTCTTGCCGTTGTAGGGAATGCAGATTTTCTTAGCCATCGCTAATCCTCCTTAAAAATGTGTGGTCTGTGTTTTGGCTCAGGTCGCGTCGTCCAGCTCAATGGGCGTGGACGGGGCAATGGAAATGTTCAGGTCTACAACCTCGTTGACGCCGCCGCCGGTGGCGTAGGCGGTCAGCTGACCGTCAAACTTGAACTTGCCGTCGCTGCCGGTGGGGGTCAGGGAACCGCCAGCCTCGTCACCACCGAACCATACGGCGTAGCTCTCGGTCTTTCCAGCCAGCGCTTGCAGCGCTTTGTAGTCAGTCAGAGTGTAGTTCGCGGTGAACGCCAGCGCATCCAGAGACTGGATACCGGCGATGTAGGTCTGCATCTTGTCAGACAGGGTAGTGGTTTCCAGCATCTCCGGATCGCCGCCCAGATCAGGGAATTCCTTGATGTCAATGAGCTTTTCGTAGGTGTTGCCGGTGGTTCCCTTTTTCATCAGGAAAACTTTATACGTGCTTATGGCCATGTTTAATCATCCTTTCGTTGTAATAAAAACGGGCTGCCTCCTGTGAAGCAGCCCTTCGGCTCTCTTTCCGCCCTTGCGGAAAGGTAAAGCATATTTACCTGCGGTAAATTGTTCCGCCGTCCGTCTCCGCCCGATACCGGGCTACCAGACGGTAAATCGTCCCGTTTTCCATATTCGGAACAGGGGACAACGAAATTCGCGTGAAATTCCGTTTGTAGAGCATTTCGTCTATAACGCCCATAATCTCCCGGCATACGCTTTTCTTGCTTCCTGCCTTGTCGGAGTACACATTGACTTCGTACATCAGCGTTGAGAACTTTTCCCGGTCGCTGCTGTCCAGCCTGTTCGCGGACATATAATTGTCCTGCTCTACGATGCTTACATAGGGGAATTTTGGAGGAGCGTTCACATATTCGCCGGATACCGCAATGCCCTTGAAGCGCTTTCGCAGAGCCTCGGCAATGGGGGTATAGATCAGCTTTTCAATATCAGTCAAGCCCTGAACACCTCCATAACGATTCTCGGAAGCTCCTGCTCAATCGCTTTTCTCGCCTCATACATGGGCATTGCAGGAGGATTTCCGTATGTGTGGCCGCCGCCCTTGTCTTTGGGCAGATACCAGCCTTTGGGGTCGTCCCAATGACCTTTCCCGTCCGGGTAGGTGCCAGCCCCCATGCCAAACTCCGACGCTTCCGGGTGCCCGGTTCCGTAGGTGATACCGGCTCCAAATTCAATGAAAAGAACGGATTCCCCATCGGCCTTTACGGCGTAACCATTCGGGATTGCCACGACGGACACGGTTGCATCCCTCATCCCGGTGTAAACAGCCCGTGAGAACCGGATGGAAGCCACAGAAGCACCCAGCATTGCCAGCCTTTCGGCCAGTTCCTTTGCCTTGTCCTTCTGCCAGCGTTTGTATTCCTTCAATTCATCCTGAATCTTCTGAATGCCGGAAACCGACAGCGGAACCACAATTTTCTTGTAGCTCACGACACGCTCACCTTCGTAACGGCGATGGACACTGAGTTCAGAGACTTTGCCACCCGTCTGACCATGTAGTCATACAGGGGCTTCCCGTCCTCGTCATACACAGGCTCCTTGTCCAGAAACAGCACGGTATTCTCGTCAACGGGACAGGTCATGTCATCCGTAACGATGACTTTGTCATACCCGGCAAGATTGCCGAACTGCTCAACCTGAGAAGCCCCGGTCGCAGCGGATACGTTGGCGCGGAAGGAAACGGCAGGTTTGTACGCAACAGTTTCCTCACCGGTTTCGTTGCCGTCTTCGTCGGTGACAGGCGCTTTCCGGTCATACAGCAGATACCAGAAGCTTTGCTTGTTTCGCTCCATGATTCTCATACTGTCACCTCACAGAACCCCGGCCATGGGAACGATCTGTCGCATCATGGATTCCGGAACGTCCCCGTTCTCGTAGGAACGGGAAATGCCGTTCTCGCTGTGAGACAGCTCCCCCTCGCCGCCCCGCTTGTTCAGAAGATACGTAGCAATCTCCACCTGTAGATAGCTGTACTGCTCCGGAACCTCCATAATGGAAGGGTCAAACGGGTATGCCCTGCGGCAAATCTTACTTGCCGCAATGCCAAGGTAGGCAGAAACCGTGCTTTCGTCGGTTTCATTCGCCATGGCTTTTACCAATGCGTTTTTCTCGGCTTCCTGCACGGTTTCTTACCTCCTTTCATTCTACGGGTTCTCCCGCCTTCTTGCGTGGTTTCTTGATAACGGGAATAGGATTATTCTCCGATAAACCAAACTTGGTGATAACTTCCTCGCGGGTGAGCGGTACGGGGTCGTTGAGTGTATCAACGACTACCGTTCCCATCACCACAGAAGTGCTCTCCAGTTCGCGCCGGGTAATCACCTTGTCCTTTGCGGTAAAGCCCACGTTGCGAAAGTGATCTCCCTCGCGCACATACACTTTCCCGTCAGAAACATAGAACATGGTGAACCTCCTTAGCCGTTGGTGATGATCTTTGCCAGAGCAATGGTCTTCGGGTCGGCCACGATAGACCAGTTGGCAGATGCCGCAAGCTGTGCATCCGTGGGAGAAGCGGTGTAGCCGGAAGTGGGCTTGGTAAAGTTGAAACCGTTGGGGTGCATGGTTTCACGGATACGGGTGACCAGCGCGTCATAGCCGCCGCCCTTGAGCGCGTCACGGGTCAGTTCGGAAGGAACCTTCACGGGAGCGGGGGCGTACTGAATTGCGCCAAGGCCGAGGACGTAGGTGGTGTAGGTGGCCGCTTTCGCGCTTTCTCCGCTGGTAGCGGCGGTGGCGGGGCAGCTGTCATCTACGACAACAGTCATGCCATTCACGGTGCCAATGCGGAGGGGGCGCTCAACGCCGTTGGCGTCGGTGTATTTCAGGAAGTCCAGCAGCTTCAGGCCAGCCATATTGGTGGCGACCTTACTGTGCATGAACACCAGCCGGAAAGCGTCCTGATTGTCGCCCACGGCCTTCTGAATCGCATCGCCAATGGTGGTCGCACCCATCTTGTTTGCATCCGCAACAGTGGTGGATGCGGAAGACAGGTCAGTGATGTGGTTCGCCCAACCGGCAAACTCACCGCTGCCGGTCACACCGAACACAGCATTCAGGATTTTCAGCATGATGGACTGGCGCTGCTTCTGCCAGTACTTGGACACCTGAGACACGATCTGCTGCATGGGGTCGGCACCGCTGTTGTAATCAACGATGAAGTCCTTCTCCTTCCAGCCGTGGGCGCGGCCAAACACGATACCATTCTGAGCGCTGCCTTCGGGGTCGGTCAGGGTGATGTCAGTTGCGCCATCGTAGTTCTCAGGAGTGCCGCCAATGACTTTGTAGAACGGCAGGGTGTAGAAATCGGAGCCGTTGGAAATCAAACTCGCCAGCTCTGCGTTCGGGGCGACAGCGCCGCTCTCAAACATCGCGGTCAGGGTGGGGTCTTTCGCATTTGCCCAGTTGTAGTTAAACAGCTCGGGGTCAAACGGAAAGCCAAGATAAGTAGCCATATTGTTTTACCTCCATAATCATTTCAAAATTGTTTTCCAGTCAGGATTGTTCTTGATAAACTCCATCTGGGATTTGGTGTCGAGTTTCAGGAAATCCGCCTTGGTCATTGCGCCGCCGGGGTTTCCATCCGCGCCTCTGGGCGTTCTTTTCAGCTTGTCCGCAATGACTTTTTGGGCGTATTTTTCCAAAAACGTCTGGTTGTTGGCAAAAACCGTAGCCATATCTCCGGATTCCATGGCCGCCGCAGTAGCGTCCGCAAGGGCTTCATCATAGCCCTGCGCAACCAGCTTTGCTTTGTAACCGGCAACGGTTTTTTCCTTCCGCAGACCGGCCAGTTCCTTTTCCATGTTCTCCCACTTTTCGGCCTGCTCCTGTTGCTTCCTCTGCTCGTCAGTCAGAAGCGCATTGTGCTTACGCTTCCATTCCGCAGCCTCGGAATTGGCCTTGGACAGCGCGTTTTTCTGCCTTTCCAGCTCTACGGCGTTGTCCTCGTACTCAAAGCCCTCCAAAGCGGCAAGCTTCTGTTCCGGGGTCATGTCCGCATAACCTTCAATGAGATTTGTGTCGATTTTTGCCATAATTATTCCTCCTGCGTTTGGTGAGGCGGTTCCCTCCGCCGTGATCTCTGTTTTTTCGGGTTGTCTCCCGTCTGCGTTTTTGATAGAGCAGCTTCCCTGCTGCTGTTATGGAGGGCTGTACAGGCTTCGATCCTGTGACCTGCGGATTAACAGTCCGCTGCTCTACCAACTGAGCTAACAACCCACATATCCCCTGCTTACGGTGCCGGGGAACCGCTTTGCCCGTTTCCGGGTTTCATCGCCGATAGGGAGGCCATCGGCGATATATATGGCGCGAGGCCGATTTGAACGTCCTTCTGTGGGGGGAGAGGTGAACCCCACTCGCTGTCTGCCGCGCCAAATTTTCGTCTTCTATTCTTCATGTACTCGGCTTGTGGCCGAGGAAATGTTTTTGTGGGACGGGGCAAGCTACTTTGAGCTATCGTGCGCTTATGTACACTTATCACACAATGCTGTTCCTTCTCCTTCGCTTTGGCTGCCTTGCGCATACAGCAGTTATCGGCGTGCTTGAATTGTCCAGCCCCCCGCTGGTTGCGGCAGAAAGAATCGAACTTCCATTACATGGGTCAAAACCATGTGCCTTACCTTTTGGCTATGCCGCAGTGTAAAAAAGAAGGGCTTCCAATACCATTTCTGGTATCAGAAGCCCTTCGGCTGTTCGCTGCTCCCTAGAGCAGTCACAAATTATACCATTTGGTGTGGCTCTTCCGCGAAAGGTGCGGCGCTCTTTGCCAAACAGTCAGTTAACCTTCTTGCGCCGAATCTCAATGACCACGATCTGGCCTTGTTCGACTTTGATTTCCGCCTGATTCCGGCGGCGGATGATTTCCTCAATCGCCCGAATTTCCTTCGCCGTCACTCTGACCGCCGGTCTGGTTTCCGCTTCCATCGCCGTTCCCTCCGTTCTGCGCGGCAAGCTTCGCCGCTTTTTTCTCCTGTTCCGCCATGTAATCCATGCTCATTCGGTAGGCCAACTGCGGGTCGGAAAATAACCCGCAATGTGTAAATGCCAGTTCAGGGGCGATTTTCTCGCAAGCAAGCATCTGGGTTAGAACCGTTGATTTCTGCGCGATATTCTCATAATTCCGCCGCGTGAACCGGATTTCCAGTGCCGAGAGTTTCAGGCTCAGATGCCCCATGTCCCGGCAGATACGCAGCACCAGCTTCAAAAATTCCTTTTCGGACTTCTTGAAAACCAGCTCCGTGTCCTTGGCTCTGGCTTCCGCTGCCGACCAGCCGTCCCGCATGATGACCGCTGATCCGGTGTCAGAGGTAGAAGTCCCTCCGTTCCGGTTTGGCATTCCGCAAATTGTCAGCACCGTTTCATACATGCTGTCCACAAGGGTCTGCGTCTGGGTCTGGTTCATTTCGGAGGTCAGGTATTGAATCTCCGCTTTCAGTGTGGCGTCAATATCCCTGAACTTGATTGCGCCCTCGTCCCGCAGTTTCTTGTAGTCCTCACTGCTGATGTCAACATTATGGAACAGCATCAGTGCTTGAACGAACTGCTCTACGCCGTCAATTCGGTTGCTCTCCGTCATGTTGATTGCGTCAAGCAACGGAATCACGATTTCAAATGCCCCTAAACGAGCCATGTTCGCCGGGTACTCCACAATCGGGATTCCCAAAATCTGATCTTCTGCGCGAATAACAGCCCACGTGTTCCAGACCTCGAAATACCTGGTTTCTGTCCAGCAGGAGAAAACGAGCGTTCCGTCCTCTTTTAGAACATACCGTACACCCATCATGGGTTTATGGCCAAGGCCCACAGAGTACACCACGAATGCGTATCTTGGGTCAAGGGTGAATATCTCAAAAGGAGCCTCGTCTTCCTCGGCATCCGCCAAAACGTCCGGCAAAGTCATTCGATAAGAGGTACCGCAAGTGAAGAGCCAATCGGCAAGTTCCTTATCCTTTTCCGGCTTGTCTTCGGACAGCATATAGTCATTCAGTTTCAGCACTTCGGAGGAAATGTCTTCGTCCCCACCACGGCTTACGTACTGGATTGGTTCGCCGACTTGATAGGCCGATTTGAAAGATACGATCTCATTTGCTCGGTTCTCCACAACCATGTTGTTGATTTCCGGGCGGACTTCCTTCACACGGCTCAGAATTGGCTGTTCTCCCTTGTAATACCGGTACAGGTAATCAATCTCTGCCTGATTTTGCAGGTGCGTAAACAGTGCCTTTTGTAGCACGTCGATGATATTCCCCTCGTTTATATCCGTAACCTCGGTGTAAATTACCCGACGCCCGAATAACCGCCTGCTCTCCGTATTACGCACCCCCTTTTCCGGAAATCTATTTTCTCATTTACCATTATACCACAGTGGCGGATGGTTGTCTACTTAATTCTCGTTCGTAAACCATCGGAGAATAAAAACACAAAGCGCATCGGGTGAAGTTACCTACACCCAACGCGCTCACATCCAATATTTACTTGTTATTTGCCGCTAATCGTGTCTGCGATCCCTTTAATCTGGCTGCAAACAGCAGCCAGAACGTCGCAGTACATCCCAACCCGCGCCTTACCAAGGGCAAGTTCCCCGGTTTCGGGGTCAGCCTCCATGTCAAGCATATCCAACAGCATTTCCGTTGTTGCAAGAGCCATGTGAGCATTCATCCAGATTTCGTTCATTTTTGCGGTTGTCATACGGTCTTGCCCTCCCCCAGAAACTTATTCAGGAAGAACGTCTGTCCTTTGCCGGTAACTTTCGGTGTCTTGCTCACAGAGGTATGTCCGTCACTGTGATTGATGACCGTTTCCTTGATACGGAAGAGCCCCTGCTCCATGCTGGCCTGCGTAGGCATGTTGTAATCCGTGCCGTTGCGCTTGATTAAGTACCCATTGTCCCGCATCCACCGGAACAGCCGTCTTTCGCCCATGTCCACACCATTCTGCCGCATGATCTTTGCTAACTCACCCACAAGAACCGTGCTACTGGAAGCGGCCACGCTGTCAGCGAACAGAACTTTGGGTGCATCGGCCTGGACTTTGGATTCCAGGGCTTTCCGCTTGTCCGTTTCCTCTTTCAGAGCGGTTGCCACTTTCAGCAGGTAATCCGGGTTCAGAATCGCCGCTTCCAGCGTTTCCGGGGTCATGTAGGCTCCGTGCTTGCGGATGGAAGGCAGCACTTCGGAAGTGACCCACCGGCGGAACTTCTTGGCAGAGGGGAGCTTGCTGGAAAGCACAAGGGAATAAAGGCCACTTTCGTTGATGACGGTCATATCCTGCGTTCCACCAAGGGTGTCACATTTCGTTACTCCCTTGTCTTCTTCATCAACATGGTCAGCGAGGGCTTTCCGGGGATTGCTGTACCCCAGCACCGCCGCCACATCCTTGCCGACAAGCCAAAATTCGCCATCGACTTCAACTCTGCGAATAGAACCAAATTCCTCGTTGCTGAATACCTTGATTTCGTTATTCATAAATTTTCCTCCTTGATTTCAGCCCAGAGGAATGATAGAATGGATTTACCATCCTTCGGGCTGGTGTTTTGATAACCGTAACCTGTTCACTTCCTACGGCGGCAGGTTGCGGTTATTCTTTTTTGTCCAGTTCTTTCTTTACAAGCAAAATACCTTTGTTTACCACATCTGTTCTTGAAATTTCAAGTTTTTCTGCACAAAAATCAAGAATTTCAAGTTCCTCTTTGCTCATTCTAAGCTGTAAACTTTTATCTCGCTTGCTATTACCTTTGACTGGCCTTCCGGTTCGTGGCGACATATCATCACCTCTCTTTTGCCATGGCATTATTATATATTATGCAATGGCAAAAGTCAAGCATTATTTTAGAACGGTCTCGCAAACACTTCAACTTTCGTTCCAACCAAGCCCCGGAGTTCGTTTTCAAGTAGGCTGAGCGAATCTGCCCCGTCATCATGAGCCACTTTCCCGGAACGGGTATATGTTGTGACCTGTCGCATGAACTCTGCATACTGGCTGTTCCTTGCATATGTGGACGGATGCTTGAAATAGAAATGTTTCAGGATATTGTCTGACGCGAACTCAATTCGGGTCTGTTTGTTACTGATCGTTCGTTTTGTCCGAATGCTACACATATATTCTCTGCTTTTGAGAATATCCTGCACGTCCCTTGCAAAGTAACTGCCAGCATTGTTGCTTTCAAACATGGCAGATACGACCTTGTTGTTAATCAAAGCCTTTGCGACTTCTGGTTTTGTGACTTCTGGGGTAGAATCATCAAAAACAACGTCGATAATGTACACTTCCTGCCCATAGACCGCCGCAATCGGCATGGCGCAGTAGTCTGCTCCCTTGTCTGCTGTATCACAGGCGGCAATGATGGTATCCGGCTCCTTGTCAACGGGGAGTTCAAAAAACCGGTTCAAATTGCCTTCTGGGAAAAGAAGCCCCTTTGCTTCAAATGGCTGCTGCTGAAACTCGGATTCAAATTGTTCCGCGGACAGCATATCCCGCTGATCTCGGAAATACTGTGTTGTGAACACTTTTTTCCCGTCTCGGATATACTCAAAATTGCTTTCGTCCGTGACAAGGTCAAGGGCAGGGGTTTCAATGATCTCACAGCGTTTGTTCTGTTTCTTCATTTCCTCTTGTAACCGTCCAATTGGGTCATACAGGGAATACCGTGTGCCGCAGATAACAATGGGCGTTCCTTCGATGGCACGGCCGATAATGTCACCAGAAATTACCTCCCACTTCTCGTCAAGACGCTGCCGGTTCTTTGCCTCTTCCCGCCCTTCGACACAGTCATCAAGGTATAACAGGTTTGTAGCTTCGGATAAGCCGACCTGTCGTGCGTCAATGGAGCGACACATGATTGTTGGAAATCTGGATTTGTTCATGAGATTCAACGTCTTCGTATCTGCATTCGTCTGAACCAGCTTGCTTTCCGGGAAAACGTCGTAGAACAGGTATTCGCTCGGTGTTTGAAGATATTCCAGACAGCCCTTGTAGAAAGAATTGACCAAATCGTCACCGGTTCCTTCCATAAGTGTCGCCTTCTCAGGGGATTTCCCGGAAAGCATATTTGTGAAATTGATTCCCAACTGGGATTTCCCAGCGCGCTTAGGCATGGAAATCGATAAAAAGTCCAATTCCCCGTCCAAAATCTTCTGGTATGCGTCCACATATCGTTTTAAGTAGTGCTTTCTCGGCTGATAAAACCGTTTTTCTAGCTTCCTGTCCAATTCAATATAGGTAAGATAGCTGTCAAAGTCATATGGAGCCTCAAACAATAGCCCCCGCCGCCAAAGGCTGTAGAATCCCTCCACCTGAGACATGGGAACTTTATCCATCATTCGGTCGCACATATCCTTCAATTGTTTATTCGCCCGATGCGCCGCCGTGAAATCAGTCTCAGCCCATGCCTGGCACAGGGAAAACAGGTCTTCATATGCCCCGATATCGCCCGGTCTGTTCTCGATAGCCCCCAGAATGGAGGTTGACAATTTCCCATAATCCATACTATCACCTCACAGAGCGTCAGCTTGTTCAAATGCTTTCAGCAGTTTGGGAAACTGGATTGCGAAGAAATCCACCATTTCCTCGTTTTGTGCCCAACTGGAATTTTCGGCAAGGCCGCTTTCAAATAGAAATGCGTGAATGATCTCATGCCGCTTCACCTTGTTTGTCTGAACCAGAAGGTTTTGCTTGCAATTTGGTTCTCCCTTGCTGTCTTCGTAATTTTCAACCAGCATCTCTTTCGTAGTTTCATCACAGAAACCGTCACAATCCTTGAGCCTTGGCTCTTTGCTTCCCCGAATTACTGTAAGCGTATATTCTGCTCCCAAAACGTCGATTTTCATAAATTCCCTCCTGATACAAAAATAAGGGCTGCCCGTGCGTATCTCAGCACAAGCAGCCCTTCGGCTTTCCTCCTGCCCTTGCAGGAAATTTATTACTTTTTATGCTTCATGATCTCTATCAGCACGAATATGGGAAACAGGAGAATCAAGAGAAATTCCATTTACTTTTTCACATCCTTGCATACTCCTGAATACCCGCAGTCAGAGCAAGTGATGACCGTCTGATATGTCTGCGGAACTAAACCGTTTACGATTGCACCGATAACCAGCCCAAGTAAAGCTCCAACAGCCAAGCCGATAACCCCTAAAAACATCAACCCGAACCCGCCGAATGTCATCACAAGTGGCGCTGTCAGCTTTGGCTTATACTCTTTCGGTGTTGCCGTGACATTCGCGGAGTTGCACTTAGGGCATCTGCACGTAGCGCGTTCTGTTTCTTCCCCCACCTTTTCGCCACACTGCCCGCAGTATTTTGCGTCATCGGTTAATGCGCTTCCGCATTTCTTACAGAGTTTACCCACTTTGTCAATGTCTCCTTCCTTTACGTCCTCTTGCGCCTTTCCCGTCGTAGCCCTTCAAGAGTTCTGCAATGACGAATGCCGGAAACAGAATGATTAAAACTACCCACATATATTAGCCCTCCTCATTTCAGCTCGCAGTCATACAGCGTAACCAAAATGGCAATATTTTCTTTTGGTAATTCAACTCCGGGTTCACCAGCCATATCGGTGAGGCTCAAGAACTTCCCTGTAACCTTAGCCACGTCTAGAGGTTTGTACCCCTCTGCTTCGGCGATAAATTCGTCTTTCATTTGGCAGTGATATACAACTGTACGGTCTCCGTTCCGCAGAACCTGAACAATAAGTGTATTTCCGTTCTCCAAGGTTGACGCAGCAGTTTGACCAACAATAGAAACCTCGTCACCTTGTTTCAACGCATAGACATCAACATCTGCGGCAACTGTCGGCGTGTTGCCCTTTCCTCCACACGCCGTTAATGTCACGAGAAATACGATAATGGCGCTAATGCACAACAGTTTTTTCATGATTATTCCTCCTTCAACTTTCCTTCTGGTCGATAACGATCTGGTCTGCCCTTCTAGCACCGGGCTTTCGCTCCTGAATGACTACCTCATAGCCTAGAACGTCTAGCATTTCCACTGCCTTGTCGAAGGACATGTTGGGGTTTGTCAGTCTAGCGCTTATGTCATTCCCCCGTTGTTTTCCAATCGCTTTTGCCATAGTGAGCAGAGACACGCTTTTCTCCTTCATTACCTGACGAATCGCTTTGCTTATCTGCATCGGGAACACCTCCTGTGTGCCTTTAATATACACTAGATATATTTGATTGTCAATAGGATTGCCAAAATAAAATTGGTGATGTGACGACCGGAGGGAGCTTTTATATAGTTGGTTCTTGCCTTTTTGTTTTTCGCGCGATTTTTGAAATGTTGATTTTGTGCAGCATAAAAAATAAGAGAACCCCCGCAAAGGATGGCTCTCATTAAGTTGACATTATTCGACAATCTGTGTATAATAAATTCCGTGGAACCCACCGTCCGCGTCGAGTTTCCTGGCTTGCCATAGCCTATCTCCTTTGTAGACGGTGTACGGTTAAAAAGGCGGTTGCCTGTCATCCCGCGAGTGCGGAATGGAGGCGTGTGTATAGCCCTCGCGGGAAATTTATTTCTCATGGAGGTGACCATACATAACTCTTCAAGATGTTTTCTGGATTGTGTCTATCTGCTGGATTCTCGTCCAAGCATGGGACAAGTTCCATAACAGAAAGAAGTGAGCCGTCTGTTCACAGCAGAACGGCTCACGGTTGTTTGAGCGCTAAGCTCTCGACCTACTAACTTGTATGCTCGTGGCAACCGTCTGGGTTCCCACCGCAGGGGACATCTGTTACCAGCAGGTGTTCCCTGTGTTATTATTATAGACCTTTACAGAAGCGTTGTCAAATAATTTTTTAATAACTTTTTTAGATTTTTCCCACATTCCCAATCTTTCAAGACTTCCGTTTGGAGGTCTTTTTTCTTTTTCGGGATTTTTCGAGAAGGAGAGGGGGCTTTTTATTTTTGCGGGTACTTGTGGGGCTAACCCCCACTGAATCAGGCCGGCCATATCCCCCGCCCCCGGTGCTATCCAGCAGCAGCCGGAACCGCTGGACGGTGCCGGACGGCACAAGATCCAGGAAATGCAAACTGTCCGCGCTATGCAAACACATTTTGACCGTATCGACATGAACGGTAAAGTGAACGCAACAAAATAAATATTTGGTTGCGTTCAAGGCTATAAAGGCATACGTAAAAATGCAATATTTATTGAAAATGTTCTGTTTTCTCCGTGTTTTGCTGTGTTTTCGTGTCCTTGTATCGTGGACTAGGAACATGTACTTATATTGTAGACATTTCGGCTATTATGTGCGCGTATAAAACACTGCAAAATTCAAACTATATCGCCATAACTACACTAAAAATAATTTTTGATTTCCTATTGACAACTTGAAATAATTAGTGTATAATACTCACGTAAACAAAAAAGCGCCCCCGCAATCCTACCAAGACCAACGGGAGCGCACCACACAAGGGGGCGCTGCTATTATAGCACGGCCTCCACAGAATTACAAGGAGGAATATTATAATGATTATCAACGGGAAGAACTATCTATTACTAGAAAAGCGCGGATGCAATTTTAATGGCGGCGTCCCGGTCACCACTAAAAGCGACGTTGGAAATTATCGTGTGTGCACGATGGGCGAGACGATCCCCGGCAAAGACGGCCGGAATTATTTTCTTGAATTCTCCCTTTGGCAGAACCGCAGCCAGCCGCGCTATACCAACAAGCGCACCGGGGCGCCGCTGAAACACCCCGTGCAAGAGATCATCAACTCCATCGGGCTACACATAGACACGCAATACACCGACGCAAGCGGCCAATCTTGGCGCAACCTCGACCTAGAACAGCGCATCCACAAACGGAACCCCAGTTACACCACGGCCGAGATCCTCGCCATTGCAAACGAGATCAGCGCGGAACACTACGACGGCATTAAATGGGTTTGTTCTTTCTGCGAGACCGTCGAGCATGGCGCGAACTTTACGCCGGCAGCCCTGATTTCCACCTATGCGAAAAGAAACCGCATGGAAATAGACTCCCGGTTCGGGACTCTCTGTCTCAGGCTTTACACCGGGACATATAAATATCTGGCCTACGATGTCCGCAGCTTTTGCAGCCGCGATAATGTAACCGTGATTCTTGAGGAGGTGGGCGCGTGATTATCCTTGCAATTCTTTTCTTCCCGCTGCTGGTTCTAGCGGAGCTGCTGAAAATAAGCAAATAATATTCAAGCCGTCCGGGCATTGTCCGGGCGGCTTTTCTTTCTGTCCGCGTCCAGATCAGGCGCGGCGTTGTCCGTTTGCCCTGCCAACGTGGCAGGGCTTTTCTCTTGCTATGCCCTGTAAGGCTCTCAGCAGCTTTCTAAGCGGGTTTTATTTCGGAAATATAAATTAACATTAAACATCGTTCCCGGCTCAAAATGGGCATGTATGGGCGTCACGCAATGCCGCACGGCATTTTATGCAGCGTGTGGGGCGCTCAGTGCCCGCCGTTGCCGCTATTCCTGCGCCGGATATATCAGGGTGCCACCGCAACTTTTCACCCGTCCGGTCGCTTTCTGCTCTCCCTTGTGTTCTGCCCGCTGTTACAGTGTAAAAGCACCGCCACACAGGCCGCACCGGCTCCGATCAGATTTCCCGCCATGCTTTTGCGCCAGGGCTGAAAATCCCCGCAAGGCTCCCAGCTCGTGAGCCATAGTCGCAAAGTCGCAGCCGAAAATTCCCGTTTCATAGTCGCAGAAAGTCGCCCCGAAAGTCGCAAGACCTCCGGGGCGTTTTTATAGTCGCTATAGTCGCTGGGTCAAAGTCGCTGTTATAGTTGCTCGAGCTTCCGACCGCACACTGGGCAAAAATTCCAAGTCACCGTCATTTGCCGCCCGCTATGGGCAACCACGGAGAATGTTTCCGGTTTGTTCACACACTCTCTGCAAAAGTCGCAGGCGGGTTTCCTAGCGCCACCCTCCATCAGCATCCGGATTTGGGCAACCTCTGTGCACATTCGTTCGATGGCGTATTCCGTCTTTTCTCTCATTCCGTTCCACCCTCCGCGTCAATGATAGTCGCACCGCTACCGCGAACATCTTCCAGATACTTCTGCCGCAGCTTCTCCGGGTCTGCCCGCTCTCCAAGCGGATTATCCGGCTTTAAGACCACTTCCTGCTGGTCGGTGTAGTTCATATTGTTTTTCATCAAAAAAATTCCGGCAACGGGGTTAATCTTGCCATTTTGCATGAAATCCTCCATCTGAGCGTTGATTAAATCCCTCGCTTTTTTGATAGTGTCACGCACAGAGTCGCTTAAATCCCTGCTTCTAGGCTGATTATTGCACCATCTCCACATGGTCATTCTGTCCACACCGAAAGCTAAAGCGAATCCTGCGAAAGTCGGCTTCATATCATTCTCAGCGCACAGGCTGAAATAGTCGAAGCACCGTTTCTGCACCGCCTCCAAGCTGTCCATGTCCGGCTTATTCCACTTCATGATGGTCAAGGAATGGTTGATGTACTTTGTGTTGTCGCCGGGTTCCAGGTCAGGCACCTGGTAGGGTTTCTTTTTGAGCTTTTCACCTTCTGCCAAAGTCGTAATCCTCCTTTATTGTTTTAGTAAATTTATTATATTATTTACCATAACACATACACACTACAAGATATAAGACTTATATATATTTATTATATATAAATTAATAAGATAGGCTCACATTTCTATCAGCGTGAATTTGTGAATCATCCGTCCATTCTCCATTTGGAGCCGCCCTTTACTGTCTCTCCCAGCTCTTCCACAGACGGTGAATGCTTCCATTGTTCCGAGATAGACCGTGTATTCGTTCCCTCCGATAGCCAATGTCCCTGTGCATTGGTCTTTGTCAAACGACGCTACAATACCGGAGTCGTTGTACATCGTGCCGCAGTACGAACACTTTTTTCCTTCAAGTGGTGCGCCGCAGTTTACGCAGTTTTTTATCATTTTCTCACCAGCTTTTTCTACGTCTTCAATCCAAGTCTTTGACTTCCTCAGGAAACGCAACTGTGATTTTAACCACGTTCCCACCGTAGAACGAGACTGATTTGGTCGTTCCTATGAGTTCTTTTGCCGCAGCTCCGTCATCGCTCTTGGTAGTAAACGCAAATTTGCGATCTTTCCCAATTAAGTCCAAAAAATCATTAGCGTTTATGCGTACATCCTCACGGAACTTTATACTGAAAGAATATACTCTAGGCCCTCCTCTCCCATCGAGTGATGGTTTTTCGCTGCCCTGCTCCGAGGCACCATTTCCCTTGAGCCTAACGCCCTCCGGTGCTTGTAAAAGTTCATAGTATCCGTTTCTACGCCCTTGCGTTATCCTCAGCCTATCTTCCACTCCAAGGCCAAGGCACCGGCTGGATGCGTGGCTGTCCAAATCCGGCTCTGCTGGCACGGTCTTAAACTCCCACCGCTCAGAGCCGTCATACTCCGCCCTCTCAAGCCGCCAATCGTCACCGGCCACAATCAGGTCTCCAGGTATTTCTGCAATGCCGTATTCATTGTCGTACTCGAAGTTTGCTTGTTTTGCAAAGCCGTCCCAGCTGCACTTCGCATTGACAGACTCTCTTCCAACCCACCGCACATCCGCAGGGGTTTTACGGTTTTCTTTGAGAATATTCAAGGTTTCATTCAAAAGATTCATACTATCTCCTCCATTTCCCAGACTTATAGTCGTACTCTTTCAGGCAATCGTACCGCTCCCGGAACGGGAAGAACGTCTCACCGTTTCCATTATACGCTTCCATGAGAGCCTTGTCCAGCTGTTCTTGATACCAATCCGCTTCATCGTTTGGCAGGAACGCTGGTCGGAAATACTGCATGATTTCGTTGGTTTTCTTCAGGACTTTCAGGATTCTTGCGCCGCTAAATGTGTCCTTGCCCATGGCCTCCGGGTCTCGCAAGGCCCGGGAAATATAGTCGCACATCTGCTGTGTTCCGAGTTCCCAACCATCGTTGAAGCACTGCCGCTGAACAGCCTCCTGCTTGGCAAGATAAGCATTTTGTTTCGGAATCGGTTTCTCCTTTCGTATTTTATGAAATACCCCTTTAGCTCGGGCAGTTGATTATTTTGGCCATGCCGTACCACTCAGTTTCTTTCCGCAAGTCGGGCAATAGTTCAGGGGTGCGCCCTTTCCATCGTTGATATAGTCCAGGCTGCGGCCGCCGAACCGGTCTTCCCGGGTAAAATACCGTTCAACGATTGCGACGGAAATATCCACACGTTGACCATTAGTTAGAAACCAGTCGGCGATTTGCCGCTTGCCATCGTACGCCTCGCAAAATAGGCACATTTTAGAAATTCTCCTTTCTTTTCTTAGTAAATCCCTGTATAGATATACACAATACACACAAGATATAAGATTATATTTAATATATACTATACAGGGATAAAGCTATAATATTAAATTCTGTCTCCTGTTCTCCGTTTTCTCCCTCCTTTCGGTGCAATCCTTCCCAGGCGGGAAAGGCCGCTTTTCCCCGCTGACGAATATGTAATTGCAGCACCGGCTGCCTTCGCAATATCCGAAGAAATACCGGCACCCGACGCAATACTTCCTGCCGTCCCTGTACTCCACATTACCGCCCCGTTTCCATCACAGGATAATCCGCTGCTGTGCTGTATATTCTGCCCACACCGCCTCCTGTTTTTCAAAATATTCCTTGTCAATTTCCGTTCCTACAAAATCCAGATCGAAATCATACGCCGCCCGCCGGGAGCTACCGCTACCAAGATGAGTATCCAGAATCTTGAATCCCGGCTTCGTGTAGTGGGCGTATATCCATCGGTATAATTCTTCCGGCTTTTGAGTTGGGTGAAATCTGCCCGCTATGCCCGCAGATGACATTTTGATAACTTTCGCGTTATCGTTGAAACTGCACCAAGCATATTCCGCCATTGCCATAGAAAAGTTTTCCGGTATATTTGTTTTCAGCCAGACCAAAAAGCATCTGTTGGGTGGGAGCTGGAAATAGTTCCCGCCCCATATGATTTGCTCCTTGCTCACCCGGAAAAGCTCATTGAAATAGTCCTCGCCGGGGGCATAGTCCCAGCTCGTGATTTTTTTCCGAACTTTGCCGCCCACTTTCCTCCCGTCCGGGCAATCTTGCAGGTACCTGTCAAAGCGTCCACCGAAGCGGGTGCCGCTGACGAACTCCCCCCCCCGCTTCCATACGGCGGATCGACTACAGCCAAGTCGAAATATTTATCCGGATACTCCCGCATGATTTCCATGCAATCAGCGTTAAGCGCAATATTCACATCGTGCCACCTCTTTCCGATTTCCTGTCACGGTATCTCCTTTGAGCGGCTCTCTGAGCGTGGGCTTTCTGGCACTCCAAACTGCAATAGATTTTCTGCTTGATCTTGCCCTGCGTGAATTCCTTCCCGCACTGTGGGCAGATTTTGGAAATGCCCTGTGGGGCTTCCACGTCCTCCACATCGGCCTGAATCGGTGGATGGTATCCGTGCATTGCCATGTACTTGCCGTAGCTCGTCCCGGCCTTCTGGGCGGCTATGGAGCACAGGGTGAGATAGTCCGGTCTTTTGCTCATGGTTCTCACTCCTTTATTTTCCGCCACAGCTCGATGACGTCCTTGACAATTATAAGAATCACCCATACCAGCAACGTGGCAGCAAGCACGCAGAAAAGCGAGAACAAAATCATAAAGAACACGGCCGTGATAACTTCAGCCATTCTCTGCACCTCCTTCCAGCCTGTCCAGATCTCCGGACAGGTATAAGTACATTGCCTCGATGACGATGAAGTTGCACAGCATATCCAAATAGGCAAAGTCAACGTCGTTCGTCTTTTCCTTTCGCTGTCCGGCTGTCTTCTGCATCATCATTTTTTGCAGTGTCTCGCAGTATTTTTTCAGCCCCGGAATATTGGGCTTTTGCCCTCCCATTTGGAGGAACGACCACATTGTGTCGAAAGAATCGTGCTTAACGTCAATCGGCTTTTTCATGCGTGGATTTCCTCCCCTTTTTCTTTTCTGCAATCCGTTTTTTCTCCGCTTCTTTCAGGGCGTTAAACACCATGATGTAAATACCCATTGTGTAGTCCGTGTCCACCGGAATCAGCGGGGCGATAAAGTGCCAGCAGTCCATAAACGTGATATCACTTTTCATCCGGCTTGGCCTCCCGTGGCAGTTTGATTTCTGCCCCATCGTGCAGATCGTGGCTATCCAGTGCATAGGTCACCATCGTCAGCCCGCTGCGTGTTTCCACTACGCCGTTCAGAAAACCGCAGACCATACCATTGGGAATATCAAGTGTGATTTTCATTCGATTTTCTCCTTTCTCCGTAGCTGCAAAAGCCGTTCATTTCCACGCAAACAGCCTCGCCCTTGTAGCCTCTGACATTTGGGTAAGGCTCGGTATGCAGCATACACATAGGGTTTTCGTCTCCCTTCCGTTGGATGCAGTCCCGGCAGCGGACGATATGGAGCGTTTCAACAAACCCATCTGTGAAACCGGCATCATACCCCGCCTTGTACTGCCCCCTATCATATTTCAAAGCTTTCAAGAGTTCTTCCCGATTCACCCGGATACCGATTTTTATAATCGCCTGTACTACGGCATCCCCGATAGCATCCTGGAAGTCGCTTAAATTCAAGCTGGCAGGTGGGGTGTAGCCGTTAAGTTCTTCCATTTTCATCCACCTTTCGCTCCCCATAACTGCAAAAATCATTGCCGTCTACCTCGTTAGGGGACATGCCCTGCTCATATTGCCAATGATAGCAATGCCCAAATGGCGTTCCTCCTTTGTTTGTGGGGTGCTTGCCTATTTCCTCAAATTCAATGCAGTCCCGGCACCTTACCACGGGGACGGCATCCACGGTTAGCGAAATGTACTTGATTATGGTCGCTGCTTCCGTGTATCCCTCTGCAAGGCTATCAAGCTGCTTTTCGCCTTGCTTTATCAGACTTTCCGTATTCTGGTACTCTTCCCGAAACAATTCCAGCGCGTTGTCTGCATCAATCAGTCGCATAAAAATCCTCCTTCCTCGGCATCTCTTTCAGCCAGCGTCTGACGGCAAAGAACCGAATGCGTGACGGTTGATTCTTCGCCCACCGCTCAATAGCGGCGGCGTAAGCGATTCTAGCGTTAAGGCGCTGACGGTGTTCTTGTCTTTCACTCATTCTGATTTACCCCCTTTCGACCCGCTGATAGGCTATAATGCGTTTGATCTCGTCGTAGCTTTCATCTGTTGTTATAAAATCCTGTGATACATCATCAGGGCTGGTAAACGCAAAATAAATCTCCGTCCCGTTCTCCGTTGGCCATATATCCTCCACCCAGTCCAGATTAACCAGCCGGGGCTTGCCCTGCAGATGCACCTCGATAAAATCAGCCATTCTCTGCGCCTCCTTCCTTCGGCGGTTCAGGAAGCGGCTGCCAGTGGGTTACATTGGTTACATACCGTCGCGCATACACAAACACCCAGCCGTTCCCATTCCACGAAACGATTTCCGGGCAGTATCTTGCAAAGGGGTTATCTTTGTACCAGCCCAAAACCGAAACGTTCCTCTCCGGCAACCTCTCACTGCACGGAATCCACCTTGTCCGCTCCAGTGCCTTCATGCCCATTCGGCAGGCTTCGTTTACCTCGTCCATGCCGTCATAGCACTCCCGGTGTTCCGGGTCGAGGGTTTCAATCGCTCGGTCAATCGTCATCGCCCTTATCCTCCTTATCCTCCAAGAGGTGCTGAACAGCGAGCGTGTTCAAAACGTGTGTAAATTCCAAAATATCCCAATTGTTATGGGTAATTCGCCCCGCAACAACGCGCATTGCGAACAGCATAGCGGTTAAATCCTCCGTGAAATCGCCGCCCAAATACATCTTTGGGAGTGCCGGTAGCTCACGATCTTCCTCATCTTTGTAAACGTCCGCTAACGCAGCTCCAAAAATTGATGTTTTCATAAACAAATCCATGATTACTCCTCCAAACGCATTTTTGCACCGCAATGGCAATACGGATATCTCCGGCAAGCCTCGCCGTATTCTCCGGCTTCCAGCAGGTGGTGCAAGTCGATATTGTCTACCTTGCGCCCGCAGATGGAGCATTCCAGGCAGAGGGTCATTTCATCTGCAAGCCGGATATTCCAGTTCCCATGCCGCACCGGCTCCACATCGGCGGCGGGAAGCCCCTCAATTTCGATTGCAATGCAATCTGCCAACCCAGTGTGACGCCCCAGCGCAGAACCATTCGCAAGCCCGTACTTTTGGGCAATTTTTACCGCCGCTTTTCGGCTAATGTAATCACTCATTTCAATTCCTCCACATAGCACCAACTCTGGGGCGGGCGTTTGATTTCAACAGGCGCATATCCAAATTTCGTTTTCCGTAGCCCCATAAATTTGCTCAGCGGTTTCGGGGCATCATAGATTTTCAAGTTTGAAATGTGCCAGAAATGCCCGTCTTTGCCGTCCAGATATGTGTCTATCTGGTACATATTTAAGCAGCTTCCGGCAAAAGCACTTTCCGGCATTTTCAGATACCCACCACCCCAAATGATTCCGATTTTGTCACACACAAACTCTCCGACAACCACTCTCCCGCCGCTAATGTTGCAAAACATTCCGTTACTAACTTCATAACTCAGGTTTCCGGCAGTGCAATAAATGTAAACCTTAAACGGCGTTTCCAGCTTCGGCTCTGTTTTTCTCAATTCCAGTGTCTTTTCGCCGTTGGCGATCTTCTCCACCCACTCCGGGCGGATGCTGATAAGTACCGCTTTAGCCATGTTCAGCCCTCCGGTTCCAGACCGTAATTGCTTCATATTTGTTTTTGAAATACCCAGTCCATGGATTTACAGGGCACGATGTGGTATCATTGGCGCACTCGACAAACCACATTTTTCCTGACTGCTGCACCTGACCAGAGGTGCCGCAGAACGGGCAGGGCTTCAATTTGATTTCGTCCATGTTATCTCCTTCCCGCCCGGGTTGCCCCGGGCTTGTGTTATCCAAAATGCTTTTTCGTCACCGCCATGGGAAACTCCTCGATCTCACTTGCCCACAGACAGCTCCCTTTCCCGTTCAGCTGCTCCCAGATAAGTGGGAAACCGCCTATTCCATCAAAAAGACTTGCCATGGTTGCATCACGTTCATACTGAGCGCATAACCGTTTCAGCACCCATTTCCAGGGCGGGAGGGCAATGCTGTTTCCCAGAGCCTTGTAGCGGCTGCTGTCTGAGCTTTCCTTGTGGGGCTTTCCCTTGCTGTCTACCCATTCCCCGATGTCCGTCCATCCGTCCGGGAAGCCCTGTAGCCGCTCACATTCCAGCGGGGTCAGGCGGCGCACTGCCATATTGACCCGGAAAACATTATTGAAATTCAGACTTGAACCGCCGCTTTCTTTTGCCTGTAATGTGCCATTGATATTGGGGTTTTCGGTGCCGTTCCGGCAATCCACGGCGTACACAAGGTCTGTGCTTCCCTTGAAATCCCGCTGTTTGCAGCTGCTTGCAACATTGCCCTCGCGATAGTCGCCGAATCCCTGCATTTGATACGTCAGCGGCACTTGATTCCCACCTGTCCCCATTCTGGCCTGCAAGGATGGGGCTATGCCGCCGCAATCCCGGATAACATCACAGGCGTGGGACATGTCCAGTATCGCAGGCTTATTCCCGCCGCATTCTGCGTTCAGGGTCGGCGCCTGCTCCTCGCAATATCCGATACTCTTGGCTTTTTCGCTGTTCCCCAGCTTAAACCCGGCGCAGACCGCTGGCCGGTCGATGGTGTTGAGCGTATAGCTCACATTTTCTTTCCAGCCCCTGCCGTTGCATCTGGCTGTGTCAGCGCGGTCTATTCCGTTCCCTTGCAGGCAATAGACTGAGCTTCCAGTGCTTTCCGCAGAGCCTCCGGCAAATCCTTCCCTCGTCTCGCTGCCCGGTTCAGAATCCCCTGACACGCTTTTGCGGATAAATAGTATTTCGGGTGCGGAGAGGCCTCCAAAATCTGCGATAAGTACGATTCTGCGCCGTCTTTGGGGGACTCCCCAAAACTGTGCATCGAGTACACGCCAAGCAACGCTCCATCCGTCTCCCATGAGGCATCCGCTGGTTGGCCATCCTTTTTCAGGAACAGGAACAGGGGTGGCTTCCGGTTCTGCGATTTTGACCGCTTCTTCGAGGACTGCGGCGAAGTCTTTTCCGTGGTTGCTGCTGAATGCTCCGGGCACGTTCTCCCAGACCATGTATCTTGGCCGAATAAACTCACCTGACCGTCCATTTGCTCTGTCATGCTCTCTCATCTCCCTTATCACTCGGATCTGCTCCATGTACAGCCCAGACCGTTCCCCTGCAAGTCCGGCTCTTTTTCCGGCAACGCTCAGGTCTTGGCAGGGGCTACCGCCGATGATACAGTCAACAATGGGGGCAGCTGTACCGTTGATTTTGGTTATATCGCCTAGGTGGTTCATTTCTCGCTTTCCTCCACCGGGGAGCGGAGCCAGGAGAGCCACTTAGCCTTGCATTCTTCCTCGGTGCAAAAGATGCCGCATTTTACGGGGCAGTACACGCAATGTGCCATTCTGCTTATTCTCTCTGCCAGCTCCTCATCCGTCATGTTCCGGATGCGGTCGGCGCTGGTCATCGGCTCATACCGATCTTTCAGACCTTCATCGTGAATGCAGCCGTCGCAAGCCGCCCATCCACCCGGGGCAATTCGGTACTTGCAGCTGGAACACTTGTCAGATTTATTCCCCATCACTCTCAGCCTCCACAAACTCCCCGTTTTTCAGCGTGTACGGTGTATCCGCTTTGATTTTTTCGCCATCGACATACTCCGTTTTCACACATACCGGAACGCATCGTTGCTTTGCTCCATCGTATTTCCACTCTGCAAGTGTAATCCAGCAGCCAATTGACGCTTTTACCACAGAGCCATGTCCGGCGCAGCAAATCACGGAATCGCTTCCAGTGCAGTTAATCCGGGCGGAGTCCCCGGAACTGCCAATCCGGGCGGAGTCCCCGGAACTGCCAATCTGGGCGGAGTACCCGGAACTGCCAATCCGGGCGGAGTCCCCGGAACTGCCAATCTGGGCGGAGTCCCCGGAACTGCCAATCTGGGCGTAGTACCCGGAACTGCCAATCTGGGCGGAGTCCCCGGAACTGCCAATCTGGGCGGAGTACCCGGAACTGCCAATCCGGGCGTAGTACCCGGAACTGCCAATCCGGGCGGAGTCCCCGGAACTGCCAATCCGGGCGGAGCACCCGGAACTGCCAATCCGGGCGGAGTCCCCGGAACTGCCAATCTGGGCGGAGTCCCCGGAACTGCCAATCTGGGCGTAGTACCCGGAACTGCCAATCTGGGCGGAGTCCCCGGAACTGCCAATCTGGGCGTAGTACCCGGAACTGCCAATCTGGGCGGAGTCCCCGGAATCAACGTTTTCACTCGGCGTCTCAGCAATAGTCTTTTCCAGTACAAAATCCACACATGCCTTGATAAATCCGGATAGTCCCAGTTTTACGCCGATTTTCAGCTTTCGGGAGCAGAACTTTTCCTTATCATCCGTCTTTGGCTCGTCCAGCGCTTCAACTTCGGCAAACTCGTTCGGCGTTCCATCAGAGCGAATCAAATCGTAATAGTTCAGCACGTCAAATGGATTTTCGCAAAAGTGCATTCCCTTTTCACAGATTTTCGCCTCCGGTTCCTCGAAGACGGTATTTTCCTGATACTGCTTATCCTTGCAGATCAAGCCGGGGTTGAATCCTTTGTAACCTTTCATTTTGCATTTCCTTTCTGTTTTTCTTTATTTCCCCGAGGAACTTTCCCCCACCTGGGCGGGGTGCAATTCCGCTTCACCGGCTCCGGCTTGAAACAGCCGTACATTTTCGCCTTGCTCATGCTCAAAAACAATCCCCTCTCTCACCAAATCCGGGTGTTCATACCGAAAAAATAGGCGTTGTTTTTTGTGTTTTCCAATTGATTTCATGATGTTTTTGTTCCAGTTATCGATGAAATACGTTTCCCATGCCTTGCAGCCGTCCCCGTTGGTGGGGCAATCGTCCCGCGTGCAGTTTCTGCAAAATGGGCTCTCGGAATCGATGTACTGGCCGGGTTTTTCGTCCATCATACCCACCCCTCACAGTCTGTGTGTGTTCCGCACACGGTAATTTTTCCCCCGGTCTTTGCCGATGGAGTAGGCTTTTGCCCGCTCGTAGATCCTGCCTCCGATCGCTTCGTCAATATCCAGCAGTTCATCCTCCGTCAACTCCGTGGACAGAATGGTCAGCAGTTCCGGGTTGTTGTATCGGTAGTTCAAGATTTCAAACGCATAGTTGATATCTGCCGCTGTGGGGCGCTGGGTGGCATTCTCTGCCGTTTTCCCGGTCTTGAAAAGGTCATCTATGTACAGCACCTTTGCGGTCTTGTACTTGTCCAGAATCCTCCGCAGTTCAACCGTTTCGCCGTCAAATTCGGACATTCTGGCAGCCTGTTTGATCTTTCCAATTTCATCCCGCCAGAGCATATACACTACTTCCCGGCCTTCCAGCAGCAGCTCACGGCAAATGGCAGTGCATAAGTGGGTCTTGCCGCAGCCGGATTGACCGCACAGGGCGAACCACCCGGAAGGATTCTTGGCATAGTCCATGGCGGCGGCTTTGAGGGTTTCTTGCCACGGCTCCGGGGTCTGGAACTTGTCGAAGGTGTAATCCCGGATGATGTTTTTCAGGCCGCTCCGCTGCATCCGTAGAATGGAGCGCCGGGTATCTGCACACTTGCAATCTGCCACGGAATGGGAAAAAGTGCCGTCCGGGTTCTCCACCAACCGGGCAACATAGCCTTTGTTTTTGCAAATAGGGCAGTTGTAGCCGTCCTCTTTGTCCCGGTAGCCAATAGCGTCGTTCAGGGCATCCACCCGGAGTTTGGCATACTGCCGGGGGTCAAAGTCACAGGTAGTGACCAACCCTTTCGCTTTGAGCATTTCCATCAAGCTTTCCATTGGCGGGTCCTCCTTTCATCAGTCTGTCCCAGATAATCCCTGCCCAGTTTGCTGCCATACACTGCTCCATCAGGTCAATGACTGCTTGTTCTCCGTACTTTGCAGCGTTTTTTTGGATTTGGGTCAGCAGCGATTTCAAGCCCTGTTCCTTGTAGCTCTCCCGCCGTTCGGACTTGTATTTCAGCCAAGCGGTGGTTTTCGCCATCAGCGATTCGGAGAAAGAATAACTTGCGATGATTTGCGAAAAGGGGGTAGGGGGGATATTATTATTTTCCTTTGTCTTTTCCTTTTCCTTTTCCTTTTCCTTTGTCTTGGTATCATTCGTACACGGTTGTTCGCCGTCGTATACGTCCGTATTCCATCGTTTGCGGATGTTATCGGAGTTTTTCTTACACCGGCTGTCGTATGTTGCCTTATCTCGGTCTATCTGTGCTTTCAAAGTTGGAAATACGAATCTTTCATTACCACGGAGTTGCGGTGCTTCGCCCGTCTTGCTGTATATTAGGCAAGCCGTGAAAAGCCTCCCCCTCTCCGTGTCATTCAGTTCCTCCATACTGTCCAGATAACTGTGATAAGCGCAGAAATATTCAATTGCCATTATCTAATCCTCTTTAATGATGGAGTACCGCGCGAAGCACGTCCGCTCCCCGTACCGGTTCTTTCCGGTGACGGTTTCGCTCTTGATGGGAACGCCCTGGGCTTTCAAATCCCAGATTCTAGCACCCAGACGGTAACAGCCGTACTCGGTAACAGCCTCGGCCTGAGTGATACTCCCATAGTCTTGCAAATGCCGCAGGATACGCTCACACTGTGTCACGGGGTGCCTCCTCTCCGGTGAGGCGAACCGCCACGCATGGGCGGGTGCCGTACCTCTTGCAGACTGTGGCATCTGTGATAGCCGCATCATCCTTGTAGGCGATACCATTCAGAGCATCACACACAATCTTGCCTATGTTGTCCCAGTCGGGTTTCACCATAGGAAGAATCCGATTGTCAATCGCTTCGGCCTGCTTGCGCTTGCTCCACAAATGGGGAACGGGGTAGATTGCCGCAATGTCAACCCGGATAGTGCCGGTGAACTTTGCCCCGTGGGCTTCGCACTGGTATGCCCATGCCACCAGCTTTTCATAGTCCTTCGTTTTCTTTGGGGTGTATGTCGCACCGTTCTGGGTGAAGCGGGGGCGCTCCTTCCCTTGCGGAACGCCGGGAATCGTAAATTCAATCGTCACGTTTTCGCTCCTTCCTTTGGAGTTGGCGGTTTAACCTCCCACCGCCAAGGGGAAATGCAAACTATACTGTCAATCTTTTTGAGGAAAGATTGATTTTTCCGGCCTAGAACGGCAAGGCGGGGTCGTCTTCGGTGATCTCCTGATATCCTCCGAACCCCTGCTGACTGTATCTGTTGCCCCGGGTCGTCTGCTGTGGGGCGCTGGGCTGCCCGTATCCGGCGTTTTGCGCCGTTCCGGTATTGGTGGTATCCTGAGAATTGCGCTTGCTGGAAAGCAGTTCAACGCTTGTGGTCACCACCTCAAACGCCCGGCGCTTGTTCCCGTTCTTGTCAGTCCAGTCTCTGGCTTGCAGCGCTCCGGAAACGGCCACGATATCGCCCTTATGGCCGTACTGCGTCAGGTACTCAGCACCCTGACGCCATGTGACGAAGTCCAGAAAATCGGTGGCATCCTTCGTCATTGGGCGCTTGACGGCGAGACTGTAGGAGCAAACCGCCGTCCCCTCCTGGGTTCTTCTCAGCTCCGGGTCGGCGGTGAGCCGCCCGACAAATTGACAATTATTCATGTGTTCTCCTTCCTGTAAATCAGATCGTTTTCATTCCAGCCGGGATAAATGCCCATCAGGTACTCCCTGAAATACGCCCTCATTTCCATTCTCGCCGTGGTCTGGTCGTACCGGTTGTGGCATCTGGGGCAGAGGGTAAGCCCGTTCTGGGCAATGCCAAGCCCTCCCTGCGCCCGGGATATGTAGTGGGCGTTGCTCCATGCCAGAGGGGCGGGGGCGGGAGCGCCGCAGAATACGCAGCACGTCCAGCCGTCAATGCTGTCCCGCTCGGCAATCGCCATTTTCTCGCCCCGGGTGAAATCCCTCGCTTTGGTGTCCTTCCTCAACGCCATTCCTCCTTGAGCAGTTCCAGCTTGTCCGGGGGCAGGGTTTCAATGTCCAGCGCCTTGCAGTCCTGTATCAGATTGTCGATCAGCCGCGCCATTTGTTTGGTGTCGTAGGTGCTGGAACCGTGGTATGCCGCCAGGTTCCGGCACCCAGGCACCTGAGACGCGCCCAGGCTGTCCACCAGCCATCCAAGGCCGTTTTTCTGCCAGCTCCGTGTGAACCGGTCTACATCCTGCTCCCGGACGCACATGGGCGTGTAATTGTCTCCCACGCCCCGGACGGCGTTCCGGTAGACCTCTACCGGGGGAATCCCCATAGCGGCGGCAAGCTTGTGAATCAGCACCCAGGCATAGGCGTTTGCGTCCAGGCTTCGCTTTTCCCGGTGCTCTTTCAGGGATAAGTCGTAGGGCGTGGCCTTCATCTTTCGGATAAAGGCCATTGCCTTGCCCAACTCAGAGCGGGAGGGCTTGACCATCAGCCAACCGCCCTCAAGCTTCGCCTCGGTGAATGTAAGCTCCGTCATGATTGCTGCCACACAAACGCCCGAAGGTTCTTTGTGTCGTTGCGGATTGCAAGTCCGGTGATCCGCCCGGTCTTCTCATCATAGGCGATTTTCTCCACGCTGAACTTGTCGTAGCAGTTGAACCGGGTCTTTCCGTTGAAGGAAGATGCTTTGATCTCTGCCTTATTGCTGGGAATCCAGACAAACGGGGACGTGTAAAGTTCCCTGCCAATACCCCACCGGAACCCGGCGCGCTTGAAAGCGTCGCTTGCCTCGCCCTTTTTCTGGTTGCCTTCCTCGTCCTCCCGGCTCTCGATACCGCAGTCCCATTTCCATTGGATGCCGCCGTTTTCCTGGATAATCCCGATACCGGCGTAGAGATTGCCCTTGATCTCCTTGTAGTCGTTCGTCCAGTTGCCAGCCCCTACAGTCTCGTCCAGCAAGTCCATATCCGTCCTCGCCGTCTTGTACAGCAGACACACCAGACCATTTTCCTTGACCTGCTTGACCTTGACCTCAATCTCGTCAGCGGTCAGAAACCGAAACATTCTCGCCATGATGCCACCCCATTATCTGATTCTCAGGCTTTCGCCACGATCTCCCAGAACGGCAAATGGAAGCTGGTTCCCCTGATTCAGATACTCCCGGATTTTGGCAAGATCAGGCGTTCCAGGCTTGAGCCATGCCGCCGGAACCTCGTCCAGCAGCTCCACAGGCTGAGCACCGCCGTTTTTCTGAATATTGAAAGAGAATAGCGCCGTCTTGAATTTCGTCCGGCCTGTGGCCTTCATGGTATCGAAAAGGCGCTGCTTCAACGCCTTTTGACGATTGTTGATAGAGGTTTTCCGCTCCTGTAAGCGCTTGATTTCAGTATCGATCTGGGCGGTATCCCCATCCATGCTCTTGATGATCTTTGCGTAGCTATCGGCCTTGGTATCCATATCGGCCTCGATCATCTCGATGGTATCGAATACGGCCTCTTCCGGGATTTCCGGGTCGAGGAGCATTTCAAATACGTCCTGCCATTCCTTGCTCATTTCGTACAAAGTTATCATGTTGACTTTCCTTTCTCAGTTTGATATACTGTAAATGGTAGAGATTTTTTTATCGCTTGCCGTCCCCGGTGCTGTAACATCGGGGGCGGCTTTTTATCGCCCTCTGATGCAACGCCCGATACCGGCACCCATCAGGATAGCGCACACCCACATTGCGGGAACTGCCGCCCTGTCTGCCAGCAAATCGGCCTGTTGCCACCAGAAAAGCACCAGATTCAGCCCCGCATATGGGAGGACGCGGAAAACGCATCCCCTGATATTGAACGGCTTCCGGTTCTCCGGCACCGGCTCCCACCGGGCATCCATGGGTTTATTCCTGCTTGCCATATCATCACCCCCTGACCGCATGATTTCGGTGGACTACGTCGAAAAGCTCCACGTTCTCATCGTCAAACGCCTTCGATGCTTTCCTTTCCATCAAAAGGGATTCCCGCAAATGCTCATTTTCCCGGCGCAACCGGCGGTTCATCTCCGCCATGGTGCGAAGCTGGGTTGTTTCGTTGGGGGTCATTTGGATTTCTCCTTTGGCTTGTCCTCCTTGCGCTTCTTCTCAAAAAGCCGCTCAACGGCGACTCTTGCGCCCTCCGCTCTGCTGTAGGTATCCTTCGGATTGCACCGGGCTTCTGCGGTCTTCACGCCACGCCCGCCCCGTTTCAGCGTGGCCGTGGTAATCATCCCGTCAAAGCGGAGTCCCACGGTGCAGGGTTCCCGCTCAGGCTCTGCAAGGCCGGAAATCATGCTATCATCCCACATCCAGCCGTCTCCGAGATATTCGCCGTAATCTTCCTCCATCCAATATCCGAACGAAGAGAGGCCTCTGATCGTCATGACTTTTCCCAGCCACTTGTTCATTTTTCCGTAAGGGTTCATGTTATAGGTTCGGTGGTCTACAATCCGCACCTTATCCCCAACTTTGTATTTCGCCATAAATAACTCCTTTCAAAAGTTCGGCGATCTGCCGTATGTCTCGCGGTAAATCCGCTCGTAGATGTCCGGCTGCTCTTTCATGAACGCTCTGACCCGTTTCCCAAGTTCCCGGATCGCGTTTGACCGAAGTAGCTCTGCTCGTACAGCTTGCAAATCTGCTCCGCTCTGGCCAGAAACTCGTCTGTTTTCGGGGAGAAGCGCCGTAGTGCCAGCACATCGCACAGTTGGGGTTTGGAAATGATGAAGCCCTCGTTCCGAAGCTGCTGAATCAGCCAGTTGTTCCGAAGATTGTAGGTGTTCAGCGTCTGCCGGATATACTTTGCCAGTTTCTCCCGCTCCCCGTAAGACTGCGGAAGGTTCAGTTTTGCCATCCATTTGTCCCTCCTCCTTAGATGAAATTCTCTGAACATTTTTTCCACAAAAGACTTGAAAATCTGAGTAGCGCATGGTATACTGGATTTGCCGAAACAATAAACCATCCGCTACCCGCCGGAGTTTGAATTTCCGAAAACTCGGATTTCATACCCCGTAATTTTCTGCACCCTTTTTCTGGGAATCGGTGTTCATAAGCGTATTATAATCTCAATAATCTCATAAGTCAATACCATAATCTCATAAATCTCAAAAATAGCAATATGCACAAATCTTGGAGGTTGAATCCGATGTTTTGGGATAAATATGTAGCACTTTGCAATAAAGTAAAAAAATCTCCTAATGCCGTAGCGAAGGAAATCGGGATTTCGAGCGGTGCTGTTTCTGGATGGAAAGCTGGCAACGTCCCGCAAGCTGCCAAACTGCTTAAAATTGCCGACTACTTCGGTGTCCCTGTCTCCTACTTCTCTGATGAGTTCAGAGAAGCAAAAAAAGCCTCGGCTTTAAATGAAAAAGTCGAGGCTATCATGAAAGTGTATGATATGCTTACGCCAGAGAACAAGGAACGTTTTTCGGATTCTCTTTCTGAGATTCTTTCTGCGCTGATAAAAGAGCAACTGCAAGGGTAAGTACCTTGTCCATGCTCTCCTCATCTAACTGCTCTATCATCTTCAAAACTTCCTCCCGCATGTTGTTTCTCTCCTTTACTTTTTATCATTATCGAACGCCTGTTCGGCTTATTCGCTAGTTATAACATACTATCTGTCCAATAAAACGGACTAAATAGGGGCTTTGAAAAAAATTTTGAATCGCCCCGCCACCCGTGCCACAAGGTGACGGGGCTTTGCCGCCGGAATGGTGTGTCCCTTACCTTTGGCTAGTATGATAATACTGTTCAGCCGGTGGTGACGTAAAGGTGCATCCGAGTAATTCAGTCGTTCTCAGCGTAATTTGTAGGATTTTTTCGGAAAGGGCGAGCAGAAAATGGAAAAACGGAAAATAATACAACAAATATCGACGATTTGTGATAATCTGCCCGCAAAGATGAAATGGGCAAAGGAGGAACAGCACAAAACCAATCAGCAGATTATCGACAGCACAGGGCTAAGTGAATCCATGGTTAAAAAGTTTTTCTCCGGCCACCTGACTGGCCCCAGTATCTATGATGTGACCGCCATTGCCATTGACCTTGATCTGTCCCTGGATGAGCTGATGGAGCTGTCCCCGCCGAAGCAAGACCAGAGCGCGGAAATCGAACGGCTGAAAACCGAAATTTCACACAAGGAAGAACTTATCTCGGAAAAAGATAACGCCATCTCCAGGCTGGAAGAGCGCAGCCACATGATGGATAAAGAAATATCCGCCGTCCGGCATAACTGGAAGCATGTGACTTATGGAGCCGCAGGGCTTGCGGTTCTGTTCGGCATCTTCCTTATGGTATATGTCTTTCTGGATATGCAAAACCCGAATCTTGGCCTGTTCCAGTCCGGCCACGCCTCGCCGATCGTTTATGTCGCGGCCTTTTCCATTATCGGAACATGCCTGTATATCGTCCGAACTGTGATAAAGCGAAACGCAAAAAGGAGTAAACACGATGCAAACAATACCAATTGATCTATCGGCTCTTACGCCGGAGGAAAGACAGCAGTTTGCGGATAATCCCTCCGTTCTTTCATCGGACTGCGAGGCGGTCTGCTGCCTGTATATGCGCTACAGCTCCGACCGGCAGACAGAGCAGTCCATCGAAGGGCAGCTCCGGGAGCTGATAGCCTATTGCAAGCACCACAGCTATCGGGTTGCCGCCATTTATGTTGACCGGGCGATTTCCGCCCACGCAAGCATGGACAAGCGGCCAGCGTTCCAGCAGATGCTTTCTGACAGCGCCAGATCGTCATGGAAAACCGTTTTGGTTTACAAGCTGGATAGATTTGCCCGGAACCGGGAAGACAGCGCCATTGCCCGTATGCGGCTCAGGAAGAACGGCTGTAACGTGGAATCCGCGAAAGAGGGAATTTCCAAGAACCCGGAGGGTGTGATTCTGGAAGCCCTGCTGGAAGGTATGGCGGAGTATTATTCTCTAGAGCTGTCCCAGAAGGTACGTCGCGGCATGAGCGAAACAGCCAGAAAAGGGAACAGTACAGGCGGCACTACACCGCTAGGATACACTGTCGTGGATAAGCGTCTGCAAATTGACCCCATGACTGCCCATTTGGTGGAGGAAGCATTTCGCCGGTATGCAGACGGCGATACCGTGGCCGAGATCTGCGACGATTTCAACGCCCGTGGATACCGGACAACGCGGGGAACGAAATTCAACAAGTCCAGTTTTAAGAACGTGTTCCGGAACGAGAAATATATCGGGGTTTACAAGTTTGACGATGTTCGCACAGACAACGCCGTCCCCAGAATTATATCCGATGAGCTTTGGCGGGCTGTACAATCCAGACTGAAAACCAGCGAGCAAGCCCCAGCCAGAGGTAAGGCGAAGGTGCCGTATCTTTTGTCGGGGAAAATTTTCTGCGGTCACTGCGGCGCTCCCATGGTGGGGGAGTGCGGCAGAGGAAAAGGCGGGAAGACTTACAATTATTATTCCTGCGCCAATAGAAAGAAGACCCACTTATGCGACAAAAAGCCAGTCCCGAAGGACTGGCTGGAAGATGTGGTAGCTCAGGACGCTCTTGACGTACTGACAGACGAAATTATCGAATTTGTGGCAGAAATAGCCGCCCAGCAGTCAGAGGAAGACATTCAGAAGAATACACAGATTCCGGTCATACGAAAAAAGATTTCTGAAATTGAAAATAAAATCCGCAATCTGACGAAAGCGCTTGAATGTGCTTCCGTTGCGCCGGACGCTATTGTGGAAAGGCTTGCTGAATTGGAAGCCCAGAAAAGGGGGCTGTCTACACAACTATCCGATGAAGAACGCGGCGTGATTCCGCTCACAAAGGAATCTGTCGTGGTTTACCTGAAAGCGGTAAGAGAAAAGGCGGTTCCGCTGGAAACCCAGAAAGCAATGCTTATTGAAATGCTTGTAAATTCCGTCACCGTTTACGATGACGAACCGGGATTCCTGAAATTTGTGACCGCCTACCGGCTGACGCAGATCCCATCAAAGACATACCGCGTTCCTACTCCGGCAGTATCCCCGTGTTCGGATATAGGGCGTGTTGGGTCACCA
>ENA-ORTW01000576-ORTW01000576.1-human-gut-metagenome-genome-assembly--contig:-NODE-576-length-47326-cov-3.731929_pt1 | contig 47326 bp, 44 predicted proteins | sample MGYA00242072_ERZ509193 | MGnify/ENA primary metagenome ERZ509193 (study PRJEB26280, sample SAMEA2338813) | human gut metagenome | biome: human gut; feature: human-associated habitat; material: faeces... | reverse complement strand
GCGCAGTTTCTTCTTTAGCGCGGAAATAAGTGTTGGTTTCGGCACTTGTTTGAATGCTGATATGCTCCCTCCATGAGAGACAGCGAAAAACAAACTGTCAAGCATGGAGGGAGCATATCAGCGTTTTGGGCGGCTGCATTGTGCCTTGGGCGTGACTTTGCTATAATGAAATAAATCGGAATTCGGGAGGATCACAAGCATGACTGACAGCAGAGACTTCAAAAAAGAGTACCCTGCGTCCTCATATTTTTCAAAATGCCGGCAGTTTTTTCCGAGGCAATCATGCTGCGTCATATCTGGTTTGCAGAGGTGATTACGCGGACGCTGTGCGTGCCTGCTTCGGCTTTTAATCTGCCATAAAACGAAACCGCCCACCGGAAATTTCCGGTGGCGGTTTGTGCTTGTGATGCATTGCTTTATTTCCGGTAACCGGCCCACATGGTGTCTGTGGCCTGACGGATGGCGCATGTCACATCTTCTACCAGTGCTGCGTCCCAGGCGGACGGCTCTGCGCGGAGGAAGGAGGTCTTATCCACACGGTTATCAAAAATACCGATCGGCACATGATAGGTATTTCCGTGCGCCTTCACAGTTACGGTGCCCTTCTGCTCGGACGTGTTTACAAGATACTCCATATCGTCGCAGCCGTATTCTCCCAGCATGACGGCCAGCGGCACGCCATGGTGCAGGTTCGAGCCGGGATCGTTGGGGTCGGCGCGGTCGGCATTTTTGCGGCGGGACTCCTCCGGTGTGACCCAGATGTAGAGGATTGCGGCGTTTTCCAGAATTTCCGGGCAGAACATCGGAAGCGAATACTGGTATCCGTCGGAGCCTGTCAGCGGCATCGACGCGCCGTCCGGTCCGCCGCGCGCGCACTCAATGATAATGGTCTTGCCGTCAAAGGAGTCGGGATAAGCGTCCTGTTTTTCTTTCAGCATGGCGGCCGCCTCGGCTTCCAGCTTTTCCGCCAGTTTTTTGCGGATTTCTTCCGGGAGCTTTCCGAGCCGCGGCGCAATGCCGACGATCTGACCGGCTCTGTCGTAACGATCAAAAAGCAGCTGCGCGCAGGAATCGGGCTTCTGCACGTTGCGGTTGAGAAGATCGTGATAGTCCTCGTTCAACAGGCAGCAGAGCGTGCCCCAGTCTCTTCCGTCAATGAAGGGCTCCTCGCCCGGATAGAAGAGTCTGGCCTGGCCCATAGCTTCGAGCTCATTGTCGATGCGGCGCATCATATGGACGTAGGGGAAATCATCGAGCTGGAGGTTTTCGCCGATGTGGAACTCCTTTTTGAGCCGTTCGGGCTCGATGTTCGCCATAAAGTTACGGACTTCGGATTTGCCGGACGCGGGAAGCGCCTGCAGCAAGACGACCTTGAATACGTTGTTTTCCATAGTTCATTCCTCCTGTGCCGCGTTATGCGGCTCTGTGTTCAATCGCTGCAAAATTGCAGCCACTTGGTTTTGTCGACGGTAATCTCGCGATGCTGCAGCACATACTGTGTGACGAGATCAGAGATTTCTGTCAAATTTTCCGACACAAGCGGACAGCTCTTGTAGCAGCCGTAGCCGCCGGCGCCGGAGGCGCGGTAATTGTTGAGGCAGAGCGTGAGCGTCTGATCATCAGGCAGCTCTCTGCCCTGGTAGACGATGGACCGCACGCGCCGGCCGACCGGCTGGTAAAGGTCTGCCGTGACGGTAAGCCCGGAAAAATAGTCGTAGTTGAAATGCTGGATGATTGGCCGCAGGAATGTGTCGCTGATGCAAAGGCTTCCGTCCGGCGCAAAATCAAAATAGGAAAGGCTCCGTTCCAGCGCGGCCGTCAGAACAGCTCTTGTGACGCGGATGGTCTGGAGCGTGTTGGGAAATGCGTAGGCCGAGACGATGGCACGGACGGTCACATCCTGCGGAAAATCAACCACACGATTGGAAAGGCTCGTGAGAGAAATGTCCGCGCCGGAAGCTTCCAATTGCACCTGATTGATGAGGTTTGCGAGCAGGGAGCCGTTTTTCGCCAGCGTCAGAGGATCTTCCGCCGGAATCGGCACATCGAGCCGGCCAACCGGTGTATCGAGCCAGCGGGCAGTCTGTGCCTCGGCACTCTGAAGTGCGTCTGCGGCAGCCGGAAGCGCGACCGATCCTGCCGGTATCAGCTGGGAGACGGCATGGACGCTTCCACGGTCGGCCGTTACGTCCATGCGGATAAACTTTGCGGCTTTTTCCGGCGGCTGGCAGGTATACGTCCCGCCGATCTGAAGATTTTCGGCCTGCATATGCTGGTGCGCTGCAAGCAGAATATCAAACCCAAGCTCCCGGCAGATACGGCAGCCTTGGTTCTCGCTGGTCTGTGAGAGAATTTCTCCTGTTTTGACGTCCGCTTCGAATCCGCCGTGGTAGATGCAGATGGTGAGGTCTGTTTTGTGCCGCAACTCGGAAAGTGCGGACCAGGCGGCGGCAAATGCGTCGGTCACAGTGATGCCGGCCATATTCTCTGCGCTTTCAAACTGTGTGACAAAGGGCGTAATCATACCGGTCAGGCCGACGCGAAGCCCATTTTCCATGGTAACAACGGCCGTTTTCTCCACGCCGCGGATACCCTCCACATTTGCGCACAGGCAGCGGGCGTTCAGAGCGGCAAGATAGCGCTCGATGGTCTGTTTCCCATAGTCAAAGTCATGGTTGCCGAGCGTTACAAAATCATACCCGCCGAGGTTTAAAAGCGCGGCCGGGAGCGTTGTGACATCGCGCGCTTCATGGCTCAGATAATAGGTGAGAGGACTGCCTTGCAGGGTGTCGCCGCCGTCGATAACAAGGGTGTTGCCGTCTTTCCGGAACTGCGCCATGCAGTTGGCAAGGCCGGAGTCTGCCGGCAGGCCGGTGGCATAATCAATCGGCGAGAAGCAGCCGTGGATATCGCTGGTATAGTAGATTGTCAATTTCTTTTCCATAGTAATGGCCCTTGAGGATACGTTGGGGGCGCTCAGAGCGCCCCCAGTTTTTTATTCGCCGTGCGCAAGCTTTCTGCGGATGCGCGTGGAGATGAGTTCGATGATCAGAACAAGCACCATCAGGCCCCAGACGAACGAGCCGACCATACCCCAGCGGCGGGAGTTGAGACACTGCACCAACGACGCGCCGATACCGCCCGCGCCGACGATGCCGAGCGTCGTGGCGTCTTTGAGGTTGATGTCAAAGCGGTAGATCGTAGTCGAGATGAAGCTTGCCGTCAGCTGCGGCAGAACGCCGTAGCGGATTTTCTGGAACGGCGTGCAGCCCATGGCGTCCAGACTTTCGAGAATGTGCGTATCCAGATCTTCGATGGCCGTGATGTACATTTTGGAGATCATGCCGATCGAGCAGACCGACTGCGTGATAACGCCGCAGGCGGCGCCCGGGCCTGTCACACGGATCCACATCAGCGCCCAGACAATGGACGGGATGGTGCGGATCATCAGAATCAGAATGCGGACAATGTACGCAACCGCCTTCGGCATGATATTGAACGAGGCCAGAAACGCGAAGGGGATGGCCAGAATTGCGCCGAAAATAGTACCGAGCACAGCAATGGCAATGGTTTGCAGCAGCAGATACGGCACATCGGAGTCGCCGGTACCGAACAACAGATTTGTGTCCGGGTGGAACACGCCGTGGAGGACACCCTTGGCGACCTCCGTACCGGTGGCGGTGAGGCCCGTAAAGTGGATGTCGTCTGCCGACCAGCCGACAAGCAGTGCGACCGCCAGCACAATCACAAGGTACAAAATCCACTTGCGCGGGCGGTTTTCATACATTTCAAGCGTGGTGAGCTTCCGGTCAAGCGACTGCTCCAGCATGGCGATTTTGTCTTTCTTTTCCATCTTGCAGCCTCCTTTCAGCTCAGCTTCTTGCGAAGGTATTCGCTGAAGAAGTCGATGATGACAACGACCACGAACAGCGACAGCAGCACCGTGCCGAGGCTGTTGTAATCGCGCCAGCCGATGCGCTCGTTGATCGTGATACCAAGGCCGCCAGCGCCGACGTAACCGAGAATTGCCGATGCGCGCACGTTCATTTCAAAGCAGTACAGGCAGTGGCTTAAATAAACGGGCAGAATCTGCGGCACGCAGGCGGACCAGAATGCCTGGAACTTGTTCGCGCCGAGCGCTTCCATCGCCTCAAACGGCCCCATGTCGATGGTTTCAATCGACTCAAAGAGCATTTTGGCCACGATACCAAAGGTAAAGATGGCGATTGCGATGGTGCCGGAAAACGTGCCGAGCGAGAAGATCAGCGCGCACACGAGTGCGATGATCAGAGTCGGCAGTGTCCGGATAAGGCCAAGCAGGAATCGGATGAGCCAGACGACGGGAATGCTCTTGTTGATGTTGCTCGACGAGAGAATCGCAACCGGCAGCGCTATCACGCAGCCGATGACCGTACCGAGAATCGACATTTTGATGGTATCGATCAGAGGAGAAACGACCTTCGGGAAGAACGACCAGTCCGGCTGAAGAATTTTCTCCAGAAGGTCCACCATCTTGCGGAATTTTGTGATGACGACGTGCAGATCAAAGCCTGTCATGCGAAGAGACAGCCAGATTGCAACGGCCAGGAAAAGGACGATTACCGGCGTGCGGCTTCTGCGCCGCTGGACCGAATGTCCATTGGGAAGCGTTACGGTCTGGGGTTTGAAGATGCGGTCGTAGAGCTTCATCAGAGAAGACGTGTTGTTTTCCATGGCTTAGCCCTCTGCTCTGGCAGCCTTCGGCAGCTCGCCCTCGCCTTCGCCCATGGTGGGCGCCTTTGCGCCGTTGTAGACCTCGTCGATCTGTTCCTGGGTAATGGTGCTGGCCGGGCCGTCAAAAACGATTTCACCCGCGCGGATGCCGATGACGCGGTCACAGTATTTGAGCGCGAGGTCCACGTGGTGGATGTTCAGCAGAATCGAAATTTTATATTCCTTGTTGATGCGCACGAAGTCCTGCATGACCTGCTTGGCCGTGATGGGGTCAAGGGAAGCGACAGGCTCGTCGGCGAGGATGATCTTCGGATTCTGGTTCAGCGTGCGGGCCAGGGCCACGCGCTGCTGCTGACCGCCGGAGAGCTGGTCACAGCGGGTATAGGCCTTATCCAAAATGCCTACCTTGTCCAGACTCTCTAATGCCCGCATTTTCTGTTTTTTTTGTAAAAATGCCGAGCAGTACCCGGAAAAACGGCATATCTGGGACATCGGCCGTCAGAACGTTCTTGATCGCCGTGCTGCGGGAAACCAGATTGAAGCTCTGGAAGATCATGCCGACCTTGCGGCGGTAGCGCCGGAGCTCTTTGCCGCGCAGAGAGTCCACCGTGACACCGTCAACGGTCAGCTCGCCCTTGGAGATATCGTGCATCCGGTTGATGCAGCGCAGAATCGTCGACTTGCCTGCGCCCGAAAGGCCGATGATGGCGACAAACTCGCCTTGCTCAATTTGCAGGTTGATGTTTTTCAGGGCCGTGAAGCCGTTTGGATAAGTCTTATACACATTTTTGAATTCAATCATGCTGCGACTCTTTTCTTTCTGAGGATTTGAATGGAGAATATCGGAGATGTGTTTTTTGCTGAGATATCTGTAAAACGAAAAGCGCCCCGTTGACGCGGGGCGCTTTATTCATTTGGACGTTATTTGGTTGATGACGGATTACTCGGCAACAGCCTGCAGAGCAGCGCGTGCGCCGTCGTAGTCAGCGTCGGTCGCCTTGGCGTAGCCGGTGTGGCTGTAGACGTCGAAGATGGCCTTGCCTTCATCGGTGCCGATGATGTTGATGAAGCAGTCCTGAAGGGCAGCGACGATTTCGGGGGTGTAGTACTGGCTCTCCTTGGAGATGGCGACGGTATCGTTGTAGATGCCCTCGGTGACGCCGATGACGTTCATCTCGTTCCAGATGGAGTCGGAGCGGCCCATGCCCTGCTTGCCGGTTTCGTCCTGCTGGTCGGTGGGCAGCGTCCAGGATGCTTCGTAGTCGTTACGGCCGTCGGCGTAGCAGACGATGATATCGACGGATTCCGCAGCAGCGTAGGAGAACGCGGTGCCGTAACCGGAGTCGATGGGCATGACGTTGGACAGATCAGAGATCTTCTTGCCGTCGTAGTTGGCCATCAGCCACATGGACGGATAGATGTAACCGGCAGAAGAGGAGGTCTTCTGGACAGCCCAGGTTGCCTTGTCGAGGTCTTCCCAGGTAAGCTTTTCGCCAGCATTGACCTTAGCAGCGAGTTCCTGACCATAAGCAGACGGAGTAGCGTAGATCAAAGAGCGGTAGTAGGTGACCTGCGGGCCATCCTTCTTGGTGGCGTTGGCTTCACCGTTCCAGTCGGCGGGGTTGGTGGAGTCGTTAGACAGGCCGTTACGGGTAGCGGTCAGGATAACATCCACATCGTCGGAGTACAGCGCGTACGTGCCGCCGGGCAGCCAGCCCAGATCGATGGAACCGGCAGCCATAGCCTCGCCGGTGGCGTCGTAGCTGGTGCCGACCGTGATGTCGACTTCGTCGATGTCGTAGCCGAGCTTGGACATTTCAGCCTTCACGAGTTCGGGAAGGTTCTTCGTGCCAGTGATGATGACGTCGGCGTCCTTGGAGGGAACAAACTCAAGCGTCAGTTTGTCGAAATGCTGGTTTTCGGTGGTTTCTTCGGTCGTGGTTTCTTCGGTCGTGGTTTCTTCAGCTGCGGGTTCCGTGGTTTCGGTGGTTTCCGTGGCCTCAGTGGTCGTGGTTTCCGTTGTGGCGGGTTCATCGGGGGTCTCGGTCTTGGCTGCGCAGGCGCAGAAGCCGATTGCCATGACCGCCACGAGGAGCAGTGCAATGATCTTCTTCATTTTCTATATTCCTCCTGAAACATGTGTCCGCGGCAGTGCCGCGGTGGTGAGCTGAGGCTGCGCACAGCGCAGCCCCGCAAGATACTGGTATTTCTACCAAAGCAAATATACCAACATCATGTGAGACAATACAAGAAGTCAAATGCAAGAAATATGTCAAATTTTCTTCAAATTTTCTTAAATTCGGCTTACTAATTTGAAACTGTCCACAGTATAAAGACAAATGTTCAAAACGGCGCGCAGCGCACCTTGCCGATGGAAACATAGCCGTTCAGAACCGCGTGGATATCGCTGCCGTCCGTCACGGCGTCTGCGTGCAAAACCTTTGCAACAGGCGACAGATAGCGCACACCGTTTTCCTCGCGGACGCATTCATAATAGTTTTCGTAATACGACTGCTTTTCCGGGAAACGCTCGTACAGAATGCCGCGGCAGTCGCAGAGCGGACAGGTGGGGAAGTTGACGTTCCAGATTTCGCCCCGGCCGAGCGGCTTCTCCAGAAGCTCGCCAAGAACGGAGCAGAGGTAGTGATCGGTAACGTCGAAGGATTTGCCGTCGCGCATGGAAAATGCAATGGCGGGAACGCCGTGCATGGCCGCCTCTGTCGCCGCGCCGATGGTTCCGGAGTAGGCGACGTCAAGACCCGCGTTCAGCCCGTCGTTGATGCCGGACAGGACAATATCCGGGCGGAATGGGAGCAGTGCGTTCAGCGCAACCTTGACACAATCGGCGGGCGTGCCGTCTACGCTCCAGGCGGCCTCCACAGGAACCGGGAAATCATAGCGGTAGACCGCCATCTGGCTCTTTTCAGAGATAGTCAGGCGGACAGACATGCCGCTGCACTGGTGTTCCGGTGCAGCGACCCAGACCGTTCCAAATGAGGCAGCGGCGCGGGCCAGCTTTGCAATACCTTCCGACCGGATCCCATCGTCGTTCGCAATCAGAATTTTCAGCTTTTCTTTCATATGTGCAATACACTCCTTTGTGTGCCTATCTTATCACAGACAAAGAGCCGGAAACAAGCCGCAAATTCGACAAAAAGCCCCCATGAATTCAAAAATCTCTTCAATTCCCCAGAAGCCTCGCAGAGTTTTGCGCCCGCAGGCGAATGCGCCCGCCATCGTCGACTTTCAGCCCTACATGGGCAAAATCCGCAAGCCCGGCACGGGCTGCATCAGCCAGATCAACGACCACCTGTTTGAGGGGCGATACTCTCCGACATGGATCGACGGCAAAAAGCACGCGCGGAATGTGTATGCGCATACGCGCGAGGAATGCGAGGAGAAGCTGAAGGTGCTGATCGCAGAGATGAAAGCGGAGCTGGCGGAGTTGAAACGGCAGAAAGGCAACAGGCATTGAACGGATGAACGGGATGCAGCCGTCCGGAATGCTCCGGACGGCTGCATTGTGTTTTGGCAGATCGTTTGCTATAATGAAACAAATCGGAATTTGATGAGGAAGATTATTTATATAATCTACCGTCTATGGTCTGAAAACGACCACCTATCGAGAATCGGTGGAAATCAATTCTCGATTTTCTTATACTGTAACCGTAACAAAGAGGAGGTGAGCAAATGCAAATTGAAATCAAGTTAGATGAGAACTGCAAGGAACCCAAAATCATCGTTGTGACAAACAAAATGACCGACGAAATCAATGAAATCATGAAAAGGCTTTCAGACGAGCAGCCGAAAATGATTGCCGGATTCAAAGATGATATTGTCGAAGTGTTGGAGCCGTTTGATATTTACCGCATTTTTGCTGCATCAGGCAAAGTGTTTGCCGAAACAAATCACGGTGAGTACACGCTCCGTCTGCGGTTTTACGAAATGGAGCAGCGGCTGGACAGCAACTTTTTTGTCCGAATATCAAACTCGGATATTATCAATCTGAGAAAAGTCAAGGGTTTTGATTTAAGCTTTGCAGGAACAATTTGTGTTACGCTTTCAAATGGGACAGTTACTTATGTTTCAAGGCGTTTTGTCGCCAAGATCAAACAATTATTAGGAATATGAGGTGGTAAAAATGAAAAAAAAGATGATTCAGCGTGGGCTTCTCGGATTCCCTCTCGGCATTGCTATCGGTTTTGTAATAACTGTGATTATATCAATGTGCATAGGAGATGGTTCGTTCTATCCTGTCACCCCTGAGCTGATTGATACAATGAAAAATGAATTAAACGCAGTTATTCTTCAAACAATTCTCTGCGGAATTTTGGGGACAGGCTTTGCAATGGCTTCCGTTATTTGGGAAATTGATTCGTGGAGCCTTGCAAAGCAAAGCGGAATTTACTTTTCCATTGCCTGTGTTACGATGTTTCCGATTGCCTATATTACGAATTGGATGAAGCATAATGCCATTGGTATTCTTTCATATGTAGGAATATTCGTTGCAATTTTCGTCATCACTTGGCTCGTTCAATATTTTGTATGGAAACGCAAAGTGAAAAAAATGAATGACGGAGTTCGGAAGAGTAATAACGTAAAATGAGCATAACCTTCACAACGGCAACTTCCAGTTTATCGAATCCGCAGCGCAAATCCTGCGCCGCGATAATCAAAGAATAGCGCTTCGCGAAACTCAAACAATTTACATAGAAAACCCGCTGAAATCATAAGATTTCAGCGGGTTTCCTATGTAAATTGTTCGATTTTTTTCAAAAAGTTATTCTTTGATTATTGCGGCGCAGGATTTGCGCTGCGGATTCGGCAAACTGGAAGTTATCGATTTCTTTGTGCGCTATATCTAACGGACAGCACAATGCTTACTGATGCGGTAATGACCTTTGCAAATACGGTGCTCCACCAAATCATGATTTGACCGCCAAACACCGGCGGCAGCATCAGTATCAACACCAGCATGATGATGGGTTCGATAAATGTCAGAACATAGGACAGCACATTTTTTTCGGTTGCGTAGAAAGCCGCCGTGGAAACTCGTGTGATGGCGTCAAACGGAACTGACACAAGGAAGATCGGCATGACCTTTATGACCCCTGCGTTTACCTCGGCAGATGAACCGAACAGTAGTCCAATCTTTCCACGGAGCAGGTAAATCAGAATCGCACTGATTACCGCCAAAACCATGGAAAATTCATACGCCAGCGTTTTGGTTTGTTTGAGCGATTTTTCTTCGCCTGCTCCGTAGAACTGACTCATGAGCGGCTGGCTACCATCACCGACACCCTGCAAAAGAAGATAAACAATGCAGATGATATAGGAGATACAGGCATAGGTGGCGATAGCCTCCTGTCCGCCATAAGAAACCGAAAATCGGTTGATGATCACAAGAGAGATATTTGGGGCAAGGGTCAAGCCAAATGGAGCAAGTCCGATTTTTAATATCTGAAATGCCGTTTTCGGGGTATCAACAGGTGCGATTTTCAGAGTGAGGTTCTTTTTGATGGCGCAATACACGAGTGCAACCGCCATGGTAACTCCCTGCCCAATAATGGTCGCCAATGCCGCACCGTACATGCCCCGTCCAAGAACCCACACAAAAGTATAGTCAAGAGCAATATTGGTAGCAAAGCCGCAGATCATAGCGATCATTGCCCACAAAGAACCGCCGTAATTACGCATAAACGGAACCAGTCCGGTGCCGAACACCTGTAAAATCGCTCCAAGGGCAATTACCTTGATATACTCATTTCCCAGAGTAAGCAACTCGCCCGATGCACCAAGGGCAGAAAGGATTTTCTCTGAAGTGAAGAAAACGGTGACAGTCAGGACAGCGCTGAAAAGAAGCATCAGCCATGTTGCACCGGCAACGAACTCCCGTGCTTTTTTCTCATTTCCTGCTGCTTTCAGAATGGAGTATTTGACTGAACCACCCATTCCGATTCCTGTCCCTACGGATTGCAGGACCGCCGTGATGGGATATGCAATGTTGATTGTGGAAAGTCCGGCATCCCCGATTGAGTTGCCTACAAAGAAACCGTCAACGATGGCATACACCCCGGAAAGCGCAAAGGATAACACGGACGGAATCACATACTGAAAGAAAGTCCGCTTGTTATTCACTGCCCAGACCTCCGCTCAGCTCTCTTTCAAAGAGAAGATTGAAAAGGTCAAGAATTTCACACATGGCTTGGAGCCGTTCGTTCCCGATTGTTCTATAAACCTTCTCCTCGGCTTTTCGTAAAGGCGCAATCATTCTGTGGGCGTATACCTGTCCGCTTTCAGTCAAGACGATCCGCTTCTCACGTTTATCGCCCTCGCTGGCCTCCAACAGTAAATAGCCCTTCTTTTGAAGTGCGCTCACGACCGTATGAACCGTCTGTTTTTGCATACCGAAATTCTCTGCGATCTGCTTTTGCGTCAGTTCTCCCATGGATTCCAGCGCATACAGCACCATCATTTCCGGGTATCCGACGCCAAGTACCGAAGCTGCTTTTGTATATAGAGCAGTGCTTTTCGCCCACGCAACGTTAAAATGATTGTTTTCCATAAGTCCCCCACTTACAAATAGTATTTGTAAATATTATTATAGTATATTGTAAGGACTATTGTCAAGGGCGTATGGAGCAACAAATCCCAATTTATTTCATTATAGCAAAACCGCGCCCAAAACACAATGCAGCCGTCCGGGGCATTCCGGGCGGCTGCGTTCCGTTCATTCGATCAATGCTTGTCAGCCTTCTGCCGTTTCAACTCCGCCAGCTCCGCTTTCATCTCTGCGATCAGCACCTTCAGCTTCTCCTCGCATTCCTCGCGCGTATGCGCATACACATTCCGCGCGTGCTTTTTGCCGTCGATCCATGTCGGGGAGTAGCGGCCCTCAAAAAGATGGTCATTGATCTGGCTGATGCAGCCCGTGCCGGGCTTGCGGACCTTGCCCATATAGGGCTGGAAATCGACGATGGCGGGCGTATTCGCCTGCGGCGCAGGCTCGGCTGGAATTTCTGCCTTTCCGATGCCGCAGTCGATCTTCCGCGCGGCAGCGTGCTGCATCTCAGAGGTCGAGTGCGTGTAAATATCCAGCGTCGTGGCCGCCGACACATGCCCCAGCATGGCAGAGAGCGTTTTCACGTCCATCCCATTTTGCAGCGCCAAGGTCGCGAATGTGTGTCTAAGGTCATGAAAACGCACCTGTTTGCAGTTTGCGTGCTCCAAAATCAGCTGCAATCGGTCGTAGACCGAACCGGGGTTGAGCGGCAGATCCTCCAGCACCGGCGACGGGAACATCCAGCGGGAGTGGACGCTTTCGCGGTATTCCCGCAGCACCTGCACGACGGCGGGCGGCAGCACCAGCTTGCGGATGGAGCTTTTCGTCTTCGGCACGCTCATGACGATCTTGCCCCGGACGAGGCTGACCTGTTTGCTGATCGTGAGGATGCCCGTTTCAAAATCGAGGTCGTCCCATTGCAGCGCCAGCAGCTCGCCGCGCCGCAGGCCTGTCGCCAGATCCAGCAGGAACAGTTCGTAATACCCTTCGGCTTTCGCCTGAATAAGAAACCGCTGTAATTCGTCCCGCGCCAGCACCTGCATCTCGCGCGCCTTTTTGGGCGGCAGCTTGCAGCCCTCGGCGGGATTCGTGCGGATGAGCCCATCCTGCACAGCCCTTTGGAGCGCCGAGCGGCAGGTCGCGTGACACATCCGCACCATACGGTCAGATAGCCCTTCGCCGTAATACTCCGTGCGCGTTTTGCGGCCGCTCTTTTTCAGCCGCGCATAAAACTGCTGAAGGTCGTTCTGCGTCAGCCTGTTCAGCGGAATCTCGCCCAGCTCCGGCTTGATGTGCAGGCGGATGCGATCTTCGTAGCCGGACTGCGTCGAGGTGCGGATATTCGGCTTGCAGTGCGTTTCATACCAGTAATCCAGCCAGTCGGCAAAGCGCATCTCCGGCCGCAGCTTGTCCGACGGAATGCCGCCGAGCTGCGTTTTGAGTGCCGCCAGCTTTTCCGCGCATTCGCGCTTGCTCTTGCCAAAAACGGCCTTTGTTTTCGGGTAGCCGTGATCGTCGTAGCCGACAACGTACCGCCCCTCCCAGCGCCCGTCTGTGCGCTGACGGATCAGTCCGTCGCCTGCTTTTCGTTTCTTTGCCAAGGCTTTAACTCCTTCCCGAATAAGTCCTCCATGAAGCCGCCGACGATGCCGCCCGCGGCTTCGCGCATATCCGGCGTGACGTGCGTGTAGGTGTCGAGCGTGAAGCTGGCGTTCGTGTGCCCCAGAATCCCCGCCAGCGTTTTCGCGTCCACGCCGCTGGTGAGAGCGTGTGTCGCGAACGTATGACGAAGATCATGAAAGCGAATGCTCGGCAGGCCCGCTTCCTCCAGCAGCGTTTTGAGCCGCCGGTATGCCGTTCCCGGATTCATCGGCAGCTCTGGACTGGTCGGCTGTGGAAAAATCCATTGGCTGATGGAGGCTTTCTTCCGCGCCCGCAGCAGCGCCGCGACGCTCTCCGGCAGGATGATCGTGCGGTTGCCCTGGCTCGTTTTCGTGTCGCCGAGGGCGTAGATGCCCTGCCCCTTGCTGTGCAGCGTCCGGGAGATTCCGAGCGTCCCAGCCTTCGCGTCGAAGTCGCGCCACATGAGCGCGCAGATCTCGCCGCGCCGCAGACCGGTCATAAGCTCCGTGTAGAAGAAATCCCGCCAGACATCGTCGTTCTGAACCGCTTGCAGGAACGTGTCCAGCTCCTGCTCGTTCAGTACCTGCATCGGCTTGTAGTTGGATTTCGGCACAGTTGCGTTCTCGGTCGGATTTTTCGGAATGATATGCGCCTGCACCGCAGCCTTCATCGCGCCGTGCAGCATCGTGTGAATGTGACGCACGGTCGAGTCGGAGAGGCGCTTACTGCCCTCGGCGTCCTCGCGCACGCGCCCGCCGGATTTCAGCCGCCGGTACATCCGCTGCACGTCCTGCGTCGTGATGAGCGAAACCTGTTTGCCTCCAAGCTGCGGCTTGATGTAGTTTTCGATATAATTGCGGTAGCCTTCCAGCGTCCCCGACCGGATCGTGCCGTCCTTGTATTCCGCGAGCCAGCGATCCAGCCACTCGCCCAGCGTCATGCGGCTGTCCTCGGTCAGCTCCACGTCCTGATAGCATTCGATGCTCTGGTGCAGCTTTTCCGTCAGCGCTTTCTGCGTCTTCGCGTAGACGTGCCGGAAGATCGGGTCGCCGTTTGCCTTGTGCCCCACGACGATGCGCCCCTCCCAGCGCCCATCGTCGCGCTTTCTGACCATCCCATCCCCGGACGGTCGCCGTTTTCCCATATGCAGAGCTCCTTTCTTTCGTGTTATTCTTTCTCTAACAACTACCACGCAGGAGACAGAATAGCAACCTCCCACGCGGAGAGTTATCAGAAAGTTATCATTTAGGTTTTCTTTGTTTATGGCGGTGCAGATTTTGAACCGCGCTACCAGCTCATTGACATGGTATTGTTCGTCTGTTCCTGCTCGTGATCGTCCGCCTTGTGTCCGGCGGCGATACGCATCCGGCGCAGCTTGGCAAGGCGTTTGCGGTCGATCTGAATGCCGCTGCTTTGCGGCGCAGGCGCATTGGATTGAAAAATTTTTCCCATGTGGTAGAGCAGCCGCGTTGCCGAAAGCAGAATGTTCGGCGGCTCCGGTCGCTCAATGCGATCCATGAAAAATTCTGCATAGTCATGTCCCTGCGCCTGTGCTTTTTGAAACCAGTCGTAGGCAGCGTCCTTGTCCTGCGGCACGCCGTCGCCGCTGAGATAGAGCTTTCCCAATAGGTACTGCGCGTAGGGATTGCCTTGCTCAGCAGCCATGCGCACATATTCCGCCGCGCGTTCCGGGTTTTTCGGCGCATTCTTGCCACTAAGATATTCCTTACCCAGCCGGTAGGCGGCGTAGTCGCTGCCGCTCTGCACTGCCCGTTCCAGCCAGTAGAATCCCTGTGTAGGATTTTGCAGTTCTGGATCATCCGAGAGGAGCATCTTGCCCAGCGCATACTGTGCCGCCGCATGATTCTGCTGCGCCGCCAGTTCCAGATAGTGCTGTGCCTTTTCTGTGTCCGGAATCAGCAGCCCGCCATCACGATAGAGAATCCCGGTCAGGTATTGCGCGTACCGATCGCCGCCGTCTGCCAGCACTTCCAGCTGCTTTGCAGCTTCATCGCGATCCTCCAACGACATAGACTCGTCGTTCGCCATTGCGTACCACGCATTTGCTGGGTACGGAACATTGCAGGTGACATTCTGCTCTGCTTCCTGTTCCGCGCCTGCGTCCTCGAATGTGATCTCGTTTTGCCGCACCTGTTCCGCCACCTGAAGGACCGCATTCTTGATCTGCCGGAACTCCTTCTGCTGTGAGAGCGGCGGGCGCTGCCGCTCTTTTTCTGCGTAGAAATCGTTCAGCCTGCATTGCAGCTTCCACCAGCGTCCGTAACATTCGTCCACGCTCGGCAGCAGCTCCATCTGATCGACAATGGCATCGACTTTCTGCTTGAGGTCTTTCGGCAGATATCCATAGGACTTCTTTCCCTTGACGCTGTCCAACTCCAACGCCAGCTCCCAGATCATTTGCTCCGCTTCCGGATGCTCACAGGCGGAGTTCTGCATCTTCTGCGCAAGCGCCTGCATAGCAGAGCGTGTTTCCCTTACCAGCTCGTCGCGGGATTGGCTCTTGTCCTCGTAGATGTGCAGCAGCTCCTGCTGAAAGATCTGGTTCGTTAGGACAGATTTTATTTTCCGGATACCTTCCCGGTTCAGGTACGCCTGCCCCGGCTTTTTCGACCACGCCATCATGTGAATGTGCGGGTGACCGCCCTCGTCGTGGAACGCCGCATACCAGCGAAAGTCCTCCGGCGGGATGTGCATCGCCTCTGCAATATCGTTTCGGTGCGCCCGCAGCAGCGCCCGCCATGCGTCCGCGTGATCGAACCCCAGCCGCTCTGCATCTTCGCGGCGGAGCGAGATGATGTGCGTCCAGATGTTTCCGGAATAGCTGTTCACTTCCGCCATTGCCGCATTCAGGTCGATGGTATCTTCGTCACCGAACAGCCCATGTTCGCCCATCCGCTCTGCGCGAGGTCGGGTCGCGATATACTTGGCGTAGCCGTCGATTTCCTGCACCTTGCCCCAGTTTTCCTCCATCGCCAGCGTGAGAAACTGCGAGGCGTTGAATTTCGTCGGATGTGCCGCATAATCGCCGTATTCCAGAAGCGTTTTCGTATCCGGAAAATCCTTCGTCAGTTTTTCGATGAGCTGTGTCTGCCGTTTCGTCGGCGGTCGGTCGTCCGGCAAAATTTCTACCCGTTCGCGCGTGGCGATGTAGCGCAGATACCCGCCCGCCGGTTTCGCGCCGCCGCCCTTGAAATACGGACTTTTGACGATCAATCTAGCCATTCGTCAAACGGCTCCTGTGTGCGGAGCTTCTGCTCCAACCGGAGCTGACCGTTGGTGCGCTTCACGTCATTGACGCTTTTTGCGCGCTGCTTCCGCAGCACCGTTTCGTCCAGATTCACGCACTCTGCCAAAAGGCTCAACCCCATGTCGAGTTCCACGGCCTGCTTGAACAGCAGAGATGAGAGCCGTTGCTCCAAAAGTTGCAGCCGCCCGTCGATGGCCGACTGAACTGCCCGCGGGAGCATCGTGCTTGTTCCTGCCGCCAGATGATCTGCGTAATAATTCACGGCACGTTCCAGAAATTCGTTTTTGCTTCGGCATCCATCCTGCCGGTACCAATGCTCCAGCTTTTCCGCCGTTTCCGGTGACATCCGAAAATTCAGTCTGTTTTCTTCCTTGCTCATAATCCTCCAATCTGCGGCGTGGCGCGCCGGAATCCCTTGAATCGTCTGCATTTGTGGGCTTCCTGACGCCAGCCGCGTGTAATTTCCTCCAAACAGGCGCCAATCGCAGCGCCTGCGCAACCCCTTGATACAGTCCGCACTGCGGGCTGTTGTGAACAGGAAAAGCGTCGGTTCCGACGCCATCCGTTTATCCTGCTTTCTCGCCGCGGCGTCCAAAATCTCTCGATTTTGCCCGTTTCGGTGTTTCCCACGTTTGCCGCATTTCCTCTTTCGACCGAACCCGCTGCGCTGGACTTCGGTCGAATTTCCTGTTCTCCCGCACGGCGGCGCAACGCCCGTCTTTTGGGCTCCCGACGAGTACGCGCCCGGCTGTGTCCGGAAAATCGGACACAGCCGCGACACGCGGCTCACGCGGGCGGACAGTTGGCTTCTTGCTGTACCTGTTGAAACGCTTCCAACCGCTTTCGGATGCGTTCCTGCTCACACTCCGCGTCCAATTTTGCAAGCTTTTGCTCATAAAACTGCTGGATGGAGAACTGAATGGGCAGGAGCGTGTACAGAAGACTCCCGTTTTGTTTTCGACCATCCTGCGTGATGATGCTTGTGTGCTCTGTCTGAATCAGCCCTCGTTCGACCAGCTCCGCAACATATTTTCGCACGGTGTTCGGGCTCATATTGACAGCATTTCCAATCGTCCGGTAGCTTGCGTGACACTGGTACGTCGTCCGATCTTCGATGTACATCAGGTAGCTGTAGACTGCCAAGGCCCCCGGTGAGAGACCGAGGGCGAAAACCTCATTCGGCAGAGGAAAGTAGTTTTTAATCGGATCGCGCGACGTGTAATACTTATTCCTCATGCGCGCCTCCAGTCTGCCGCTCCACCCAGAGGCGGAATTGCTCCTTCGGTACGACAAGCCGGCTGCCGATCCGCAGCGACGGAAAGCCGTCCTCATGCAGAAGTTCATAGGCGCTCGACGGCGAAACGCCCAGCGTGCGGGAGACAAGCTGCGCGTTTAGAAACAGCGGCAGCTCGTCAAAATTTTTGATGCTTGATGTGTTCAAAGTCTTTTTTACCTCCATATAATTTTAGAATTTTCGGAGAAAAAACTTGCGTTTCGGAGGTCCCTCTGTTAGACTGAACACAGTTGCAGTCCGTGTTTTCCGAAACGCGGCGCGCCGTCCGACTGTTGCAGCAGCCGGACGGTTTTTTCACTTTTTTGACTGCCATCCTCCATACCCGTTCCTGCCCTGCGGCCTCTTGTTGACGCACACAGCGTTGGCTTCGCCTCGGTACGCTGGCTGCTTTTGCAGCGTCGCGGCATACTTCCCCGGCGAGTATCGTCTTTGGAGATGGGTGTGAAATTTTCAAGGTACAAAGCAACTTTTCGTTGACAAGCTGTCTATGCGGTGTTAGACTATGATAAAATGATTTAGACAGCTTTCTGGTTTTAAGGTAACATGGAGCTGCATATTTGTCAAGACTATTGCATTTATAATTTACAATTAGTCCATATTTGAGGTGACTATCATGTGGTATGCAAAGATGTATTTCTCCGGTGAAAAGGAATTTTTTGAAAACGATGCGTTTGGAATGCAGGGCGTGCCGTCCAAGCAGTTGGAACTTCCGTTTTTGGAAAGTCTGCTGACGTTTCTGGAACTCGACGAAAAAGAAATCACGCCGATGCTGGAACGCATCAGCGCGAATTGGGAGCGCTTCGTTGAGAGCCGCGCCCGCGAAGCGTATACAGCCGCGATGGTGGAGCTCGGTGTGCTGGCCGAGAAGCACATTTATCTTCGCCTTTTATATACGCGCAGCTTCGGCTGTTTTTCCGTAAATGGCTACGATCAAGCGGAAATTCAGGCGATTGCTTTGGACTTAAAGGAGTTTGCAAAGCAGTTTTCAGAGACAAGGAAGCAGGTCGAGAAGTTTTTGGAATGCGTGCTGGACGTGGATTCCGCCGGTCGTGAGCCGCAGAAACAGGCGGCGAAAAACTACCATCACGACCAGCCGAGAGATCCGGAGCTGTTCCGGTTTAAGCCGATCCCGCTGAGCTTTGAACCGGTCGAACCGGGCCGCTGCGCGCCTGTTTTGTACTCGTCCGCCGTGCGGGATATGATCGACTATTCGCTGCGGAGCTGCGTTGAGCGCGGCGTGACCGTGCGCCGCTGCAAGAACTGCGGCCGCTGGTTCCCTCAGACCGGGCGCGTGAGCGCGGAGTACTGCGAGCGCCCCGTGAAGTACGGCGAACAGCGCTGCCGCGAGATCGGTGCGTTCCGGCAGTGGACGAAAAGACAGACCGATGACCCGATTTTCAAAGCATACCGCAAGGAGTACAAAAAGCGCTTCGCGTGGATCAAAGCCGGTCGCGTCACCGATGAGCAGTTTTATGCTTGGAGCGAGCAGGCCAGAGAAGAAAAGAAGAAGTGCGACCGGGAGATCATCTCGCTGGAAGAATTCCAGCAGTGGCTTCGCGACTCAAAAATATAAAACTACGCGGCCGGCGAATGTGCCGGCCGCGTATTCTTTGTCTATAGCGGAGCAGAACCTGCGCTGTGCTTCCGCTCCATAATTTTAAGTTGCTCACCAATGGTGTGCATTATCAAGAAGTTCTTGATCTAACTGCTTAAAATGCAATCTTTCTTATCTTTTCCTCGATTCCTTCAATTCGCTGTCGCTCTGCCGGCTCTGTAGTGCTTGCCTTCTGCTTTTCTAGCATCTGCATGATAAATTCAATATCATCGAAAGTCAGGTGATTTGTTTTAGCCATGATCCATCTCTCCTTTTTCAGAAACTTGTTTGTAATGAAGAAGCCGGTTTGGCTTCATTTACAGCTACATAAAGGCAAGTCAGTCGTTTATGGAACTTACGCTCCGCCTTTTTGCATTCCTCTGTAAGCGTTATCATTCCTTGTACAACCGCGAGTAACATCTTCCCTTTAGCACACCGAATTACTGTTCTTTCATGATTTGCGCAGCACGCTCCGGTTCATGAATGCAATACCACATAATTCTAATCAAACTTGCAGAAAAGGCCGCTGCGTGGGCGCGTGGAAACAGATATTTTATCTTTCTGCAGCTCTCTATGAACCAAACCTCTGCCCCACAATCCTGTAGAATCTGTTGCTGCCGCTTGGCTTTCGGAGAAGAATTACTTGGGTTCCAAAGCGCATCTGCTCGTCCCTTGCGAACATCTTCCATCATTTCATAAGCTTGTTCTCTCTCGACGCCGTGAGCCAGAAGATATTCCAGCACATCTTCTCTGCAAGCAATAACCTGTTCCATCGTCACTGCTCCGGTGGACAAAAGACTTTCTGCATTGTTTTTCCATGTTCCCGTTCCATGCTGCATCGAAAAGACCCTCGTCAGATCTGCAAAACTCTTTAGCGGCATTTTTTGCACAACTGCCTGAACCGATGGGTACAGATCATTTTCTTCATGCGGTTTCTCCGGGCTGAAACCACATACTCGGAGCGCATACGCAGCAGCGTCCGTCGGTTCTTTTTCACGCAGCACAACCGCTCTGATATACGCAAGAACTTCTTGCGCACTGAGCGAGATCTCACTTGCTGAAGTACCGGCAGCCTTTTCGCAGGCCGCAAGGAATGACAATGTTTTGCTCGGAATCGGATAAACACTCGCACATTCAACCGCATAGCTCGGCTGCATTTCGAGCTGGTAAATGTTCTTCGCAATCTTTCGCGCTGGCAGGTGTTTTATAAAGTCCGATGCGCTCGTATTCGGCAACAGCCATCGCTGTGATGTGCCGCTGTCCCGATTTCGCGGCAGATGAGAAGTTAACCGATATGTAAACTCACGCTCTTTACGCCATTCCCCGACCCCGAGTTCTGCTGCTATATTATACAGCGCATCCATATTGACTTCCTGTGGCTTCTGATCTCCCATCTGTGCCTGCAATACAATACAGTTTGCTTCCTCAAGCTCCGGCTTCCAGTGTGAAATGCGTTCAGAAGAGGCACGAATCTCAAAGTGTGCGCCGTCTTTTAGTAATGCGTGTATCGGTTCCACCGGTACATTCAGTCCGGATACAACAGCCATCTGTCCGCAGCGCGGGCAATCAACGCTCTCGCCGATCTCAGTCTGTGTTTCCAGCCAACACCCGCAAGCCCTGCAATAAATATGACGCGGCATGGGGTCAAACTCTGTGACGCCAAGCAGATAGAGAATTTCAAAATTTGCGTATTCTCCGGCAACCATCATATGTTCCCGCGCGTTACTAGTCTGTTTTGCCATATCTGCAAGAATCAACATCACATGCGCCTGCTTTTGCGCATCGATTTCCGTCAGCTCCCTTTGCACTCGTTCTGAAACCTGTGCCGGGCAATGCGCGCCGTATTTCTCCTGTATTGCACAATTTACACGAATCCTCAGTTCATGCATACGCGCTGCATGAAAGGAGGCATCGCTTGTACAAAGAATTTCTTCTAACGTCGGCATTGGTTCTATGCGCGCAAAAATTCTAAGCGGATCATCGTACAAGACCTTTTGACCGACCAGCTTTTCCACGGGCAGAACATACAGAGCGTTCATTTCCTCGCGCAGCTCATCTGTCGTTTTGAAATACTGTGCATCTGCCTCCTGCCAGTAATAACGGCAGAGTGTCAGGTAGGCGTATTTCTCCAGCGGCACACTTGGCTCGTTCAGCACGGCATACTGGACGGCGCACAGCGGCAGATTTCCCTGCGCGGCAAGCTGAACCACCGTCGCTGCAATATCGTAAGGTTCACTGGTAAATTCCAGATAGTCGTAGTCTTGCGTGATCGTCTCCAGATACCTTTGATCCCGCCGATGCAGAATGGCACGAACGATCTGACCGTTCTTTGCAGCCGCCCCCAGAAGGATTCCCTTGCGATGGGCATCCAGCTGTTCTCTGGTAACGGCACGCCCAAACGAAAACCGGTTGCTCTCCAGCAGTTCGATCAAGCGAAAAATATTGTCACGACCAATCAGATTTGCCGCGAGCAATACCACATCATAGCGGTCATCAATATCGATGCAGTTGAGCGTTACGCCGTAAATCGGCTGGATTCCTCTCCGCATAAACTCGTACTCTGCCATGTGAATGCCATCCACCGAATTTCGGTCTGTGATTGCAGCCACGCGGCAACCGGCATACTTCAGCCTACTTGCGTGTGTCCAAATATCCTGAAATGAAATACGCTCTGTATATTCTGTTTCGTTATGTAATTCAATTCTCATCTGCTCTTTCATATTCCTCCTCCCAAATCCGTTCCAGATAGAGCTGCAGATCCCGACGATCCATTCCCTGCGTCATTGCGTGATGGTAGAGTGTGTTGAGCCGTTCCGTCAGACTGCATTCTTTGAGATTCTTTGTTTCTGTGATCGCATGATTCTGCTCGCGTTTTCTGCGTTCACGGTTCATGGCGGCCCAATGAGTTCGGAGCATCTGAATCTGCTGTTTTTGCCAGTCTGTAAGGTTCGCAGCGTCCTGTGTATCCGGGGAAAGCACCTGGCACAGCAGCAAAATTTGCTCCAGAACAAACTGCAGGATCTGTTCCTGAACACGCGGTTCTGCATTCAAGGCCGTATCAAACAGCTGCCGTATCTGCTCTAAAATTGTGATACAGGGTTCTGCGATGCTCAGATCTTTCGTCTGCTGCTCTGCGCGAATCTGCGTACATGCTGCAAGCTGCCGCATGGTATAGTTTCTGCGCTGCATCAGATCTCTGCTTTGCACTGCCGGCATCGGTGCTGATGGCTCGTTCAGGATCACGTTCCGATTTTCACCGACAGGTTCAAACGAAAATACTTGTCGCCCCCGCCTTTGTGTAGGAAACACAGGTCTGTCACACCAGCGCTCAACAACGTCAAGCTCCTCCATCGTTAAAAGTGCCGCAGGAACACCAAACAGGGAAGCAAGTTCGGCAAGCCGACCCTCAGGGATCTTCTTATTTCCGTTTTCCCACGCACTGACGACCTGACGCGAAAGACCAAGCACCGAGGCCAAGACCGTTTGTGAGTAGTTACAGCGTGTCCGAATCACCGCCAAAGCTGTTTTCATGGTATCCCTCCAAGCAGATATGCGCATATCCTGTTTATACTCTAGTTCAGGTTGACAAGCTGTGTCAATGCGCAACCGGATTATATTTTTTATCGATTTCGTCAGAAATTTATGCCTTTGCAGGAGTGCTTGATGTGTATACAAGGGACATTCTCTATACTTCAGAGAATGTCCCTTGTATCTTCTATGAACGAGAATCGTCTATCTACATTTAAAGATACTGCATATTGCAGAGTCGGGGAATTCAACCATTCTCCCACTCATCCCACGCTTCATCTTCGTCCTCATACCAATCTTGGTTATCTTCCCAAAGGTCTTCGGGATTATCATAGTCATCCCGAATACTTCCGGAATTGTTGCCGCCCGATGTACTCGGTGGTGTCCACGGAGAGGCAGAGTTCGGACGTCCGATGGGCGTTTCATAATATGTAAAGGCATAAATGACTTCTGTATACTCATCCTTTGGCTGATGAGAGTGACAGTATGCTACGGTCTGCCCTTCACTGTTATACCAATGCAGGATTTTGTACCGCCTATGGACATCCATGCTGTCATAGAACTGACACTTTTCGGTTTTGGTGGGTGATCCAAGTGACGTGTACTTCAAGCAGCTCACAGGCATACCATCCACAGGCAACTTTCCGGAATACTGATCTTTCAGACTTTGCTCCCGCTTTGCGGCATTCTCCGCAGCGATGCGTTGACGCTCGGCTTCCTCGGCGGCGTCTTTCTCCGCCTTGTAGCCTTTGACACGGGTTTCCAGCGCGTCAACATCCTGCTGCCAGCTCGTGTCGTATTGCAGCGTGATGTTTGAAAGCTCATCCTGTCCGCCCGCATAGTCCGTCCTGTCTTTGTACATATCGGCGTATTTGCAATAGACGGACAGCGACGCGGCATCCCGATAGCCGGAAAGCTCCGAGAAGTCCTGCTCGGCAGAAGTGTAATTGCCGTTTGTCATCTCTTGCAGGGCTGCGTCATAAGCTGCTGCTCTCTGCTTATTGCGGCTTGAGACGGAAACAGAGATACCAGCAATCACGGCTACTGCCAGAACAGCCGCAATGATCTTCCCCAGCGGGAACGGCTTCTTTGACAGCGTAGATTTCTTTTCGGTTATTTCTGGCTCCGTTGGCGTCTGGCTGACGATCGGCGGTGTGATTGCCGATTGTACAGTCGGCGCAGACTTCTGCGGATTTTCAATCGGTGCGGACTGTGCAGGCGGAACTGTGCGCTTCGATTCAGTCGGTGTTGACACGTCTGCCTGCTTTGGAGCAGGATGCTGCGGCTTTTTGCGTTCCGGAAAGGCTGTCCGTTCAGACTTGCGGAGCACAAATTTCGCCTTCTCCGGCGGATATGGCGCATTCTGTGTGCTGCAAACGAACACCTCTGTCACCCGAGCAAGCTTTTCTGCTTGATGATCGCCGATCGGAACGACTACAAAATCGCCTGCTTTCAGCGAAATTCCCCCGGTCAGATAGGCATACGCCGCTCCATCCTCCTTGAACTGCACATTGCAGAACTGATAATAGCTTTCGCCAGCCGGCTTTGCCGGTGTACTGACGGGCGGTCTTGCAAGTGCACGGGCAGGTGGCTTTGTGCGTTTTGAAGAAGGTGCAGCCGCAAGGACCTGTGTATACCGTTTCCTCCACTGCTCCTCCAGACAGGGATTTTTCAGTGCAAGGTCCATGCAATGCCGCGCCAGCGTTTTCTCCCCACAATCCCGACAGATCTCCAGAACACTGAACTGCAATCTGTCGAGGAACGCGCTCTCAAAAAGCTGTGATACAAACCGCTCGTCATCCAACGCGACTAAAAGCGGTAGCGCCTGATCGTCCGTTGGAGACTCCAGCCAATCCCAGTCCAGAAGCAGTTTCTCGGCAGTTTTGGCGTTGGTTTTCAGATTCGGCTCTGCGATGTCCAGAAGCCGGCGCCACATCTCCATCCCTTTTTCCGGGTCGTCTGCAAACACATTGTCCAGAATGCGCTTCCATGACAACTCATCGAAATCCTCGGCGGTTTCATGCGGGACTTCCTCCGGGTATTCGACCAGTAAAATCTCGCGGCAAATATCCTCGTAATCCGGAAACTTGCCCTGCGCCAAGAGGCGTTTTGCGCGCTCTACGTCCGGATGCAGCAGCACTTTGTTCTGCCAGTGGGTGTGATAGGCTTCTTCCAGCGTATTCCGGTAGTCCTGCGCTTCGCCCATTTCCTCATCCTTTTTCCCGCCGAAGTAGGCATAGACAGAAGACAATTCGGAGAACAGTTCGAACAATCCATCCGGATCAACGTGGTTATAGTAGTCTTCCACGGGGCGCGTCGAGAGCAGTTCCGTCCAGAACGTGCCGCAGTCCGTTTCGGAAAGGGCGGCTTCTTCGCGGAACAGAACGCCTTTTTTGGCATCGCGCATGATTTCCTCTGCGTTCTCACCAAGATTCAGGTCATTGGTATTATGCAGGAATGACCGCAGTTCTTCCGCCTTTTTCTCGTCCGGCAAAGCTCCTGCGTGTTGGATTCCGGCTGAGATGTGATGCAGCAGCACTTTTCCGAGGAGCTGAGAGAGCAAGGTGTTTTTAGGTGCAATCTGATTTAATGCCTTTTTCAGATCGTTCCACGTTTCGGGTAGATCGACGTGGTAAACGAAGGAAAGCGTCAGCGTGATCTGTGCCGTATTCTGTGACTTTTTTGCCGGTGTTCTTTGCAGACTTCCAAAGTCTCCGCACCAGCCGCATTCCCAAGATGACCCGCGTATCATAACCGGACTTCCGCACCACGGACAGTTCATATTGCGCTCACCTTCCCTTATGATACAGAAGTAAACGGATAGCAAATCTTTTTCATATTCTTTGCTCAGTTTCGTTCAGTCAACTATGTCACATCAATGATTGCGGTTGTATTTTTGCCCTGTTATCGCTATCAGCGTTTATTAGTTTAATTATACCAGCTTTTATTTGGAAATTCAAGAAAACGATAGAACTGTGTATTTTTGAAAACAAAAGAGCCGTTCTTATCTTTGTTTATTGCCGCGCAATTTTTGCATCTCAAGGCGTATGAATTATGCTGTTTACTACGCGAAAATTCTATGCTATTCGTACCGAATGGACAAACATTTTAACGGTTTTTCCGCATCACCTTGAGAAGTACGCTTTATTGGACACTTTATGTGCTATGATGTTCCTACCAAGATAGAGAAAGGGCGGAGCGCAATGTTTGTCCTGTTGGATATGGAGTGGGTTGAAGGTCGTGGCGGTCATCGAAGTTTGACGCAGCTATACGCTGCGCGGGTCGATGAAAAGTGGAACACGATCCGTGCGTTTGACGCGCTGGTTTGTCCGCGCAACCCCGGAACCGCACCGTGGGAGCATCTGGCGTTCAACGGCTACGCTCCTGCCGAGTTCTGTGCATCGGATTCAGAGAAAAGCTGTATCCAGCGATTTTTTCGCTGGATGCAGCCGGACGACGTGATTTACTGCTGGCACGTTGAAACAAAAAATACACTGAGATCGCTATACAGCCGCTATTTGTTCGGAACGTTTTCCGCAAAGGTACGCTGCATAAACCAAAAAGTCTATGATGCCATCAAAACACGCGAAATCCCGGCGCGTTCTCTTTACAAAATTGCGGAAGCGTGTGGGCTTTCCACGCCTGCGCCGGAGCATCGATCCAGCAACGATGTTGCCGTCATGCAGATGCTGTTTCAGGCGCTTGGACTTGCACAGTCAAAAGCGCCAAAACATGCGCCAGCCAAAGAACCGATCCACAGACAGGAACAAAACTCGAAGATCATCGCAGCGTCGAGTTATAACTACCTGTACGCTCCAAATTCCGAGATCTTTCACTGCCGAAATTGCAAGCAGCTTCTGCGCGTGAAAGAACTCCTTGGCAGCGTGTACTATCAGACAGCTTCCCAAAATCGGCGCCCCTGCAAACTGTGTCACCCAGACTTGCAGCCGATCATCGACCGGCCGTCAAAGGAACATGCAGAAGCGGAAACAGGGAAGTCGGAGCTTGTAAAAGCACGGCTGCTTGGAAATCAGTGCGTAATTCTGCCGCAAACGCGCATTGTCGGCTGCTGCCACAATCTGCTGCATCCCGGAAAGCTGACGAAGCGGCTTATGACGCAGCATAACTGCCTTGGGAAGAACTGCCGGTACTTTGAAAAATACGAGGACGCAGGATATTGGAAAGAATGCGACCGTAAGAAAGAGCAGAAACGGACGGCCAGACAGCTTCAGCGCATGAAACGGGAGCAGGAAGCCGCCACGGAAACGATACTGCAAAATCTCGCGGAGTTGTTTCAGTCTTACATAGACGATGCCGGTTACGCCATGCAAATCGTCCGCGTGGACACGGAACGGGCCAACCGATACCGCGTCTTTTATGTGTCCGAATATCCGTTTGCCGATGGAGACCGCTTCCCGAAGTTTTTAGAAACCGTCCGCTTTTTCTTTCCGGATTATCGCCTGAATCTCCGCCACATTCGCGACGTAGATGGGCATTTCGTGACGATCGAAGAATATCAGCATCGGGTGCGGAAATAGACTTCTTCACCGAAACGCCCGCAAATACGTTGAGCATTTCCCATTTCTCTGCTACAATAGGGTAAAACACAGCGGAGGTTTTCCTATGATCCGTGATATCTGCAAAGACGAATTTTTCCTGTCCCAGAAGGCGGAGCCTGCGACGGCAGATGATTTGGAAATCGCGCAGGACTTGCTGGACACGCTGGCTGCGCACAAGGACGGCTGCGTGGGCATGGCGGCGAATATGATTGGCGTCAACAAGCGCATTATCGCTTTCGACAACGGCGGTGAATATATGGTCATGTTCAACCCCGTGATCGTCAAAAAATCCGCGCCGTATGATGCGGAGGAGGGCTGCCTGTCCCTGACCGGCACACGGAAAACGAAGCGTTATCAGACCATCAAAGTCCAGTGGCAGAACGAGCAGTATCAGACGCGCATCCGGACATTCACCGGCTGGACGGCGCAGATCATTCAGCATGAGATCGACCATTGCGAGGGGATTTTGATATGATTTTATACTTTTCGGGTACCGGAAACAGTAAATATGTGGCGCAGCGAATCGCGGACGCGCTGGGCGATGAGATCGTGAATCTGAATGACCGCATCAAGTCTTCTGACACTTCGCCTGTCGAAACCGGCGAACGCCTGATCGTCGTCACGCCGACCTATGCCTGGCGCATTCCGCGCGTCGTGCGCGATTGGCTCCTAAAAACGGAGCTGCGCGGCGCGAAGCAGGTGTGGTTCGTTATGACCTGCGGCAGCGAGATCGGCAACGCCGACAAGTACAATTGCGAACTCTGCGCGGAAAAGGCGATTTCCTGCATGGGCACGGCGCAGATCGTCATGCCGGAGAACTATATTGCGATGTTCTCCGCGCCGCAGGCAGACGAAGCGCGGCAAATCGTCGCCAAAGCCGAACCGGACATCGACCGCGCCATCGCCGCGATTCAAGCCAATCAGCCGTTCGCGCCGACGCGGAACAATCTCTATGACCGCCTCATGAGCGGCCCGGTCAATCCGATTTTCTACAAATTCTTCGTCAAAGCGAACGCCTTTACCGCGTCAGGCGCCTGCATCGGCTGCGGGCAGTGCGCGAAGCGATGCCCGATGAACAACGTTGCAATCAAAGACGGCAAGCCGGTTTGGGACAGGAACTGCACGCACTGCATGGCATGCATCTGCTACTGTCCGGTCAGCGCGATCGAGTACGGCAAAAAGAGCGTCGGTCAGCCGAGGTATCACTTTGAGGCGCTGTGAGGTCTGCAATGAATCGTGAAGAATTAGAAGCCTACATTCTGAACCACTACAGCACAGAACCGGATTATCCTTGGGCGGACACACCGCGCGCCGCCGTATTCCGTCATGCGGGCAACCGGAAGTGGTTTGCGCTGGTCATGGAAGTGCCGCGGGACAAACTGGGGCTTCCGGGAACAGAGAAGCTCGATATCGTCAATTTCAAGTGCGATCCGATCTTGATCTCGTCCCTTCGCGGCGAGACCGGCATTTTTCCGGCGTACCACATGAACAAAGCAAGCTGGATCACCGCCTCGCTGGACGGCAGCGTGTCGGCAGAAACGATCGAGCTTTTGCTGGATGTGAGCTATGAGCTGACCAAGCCCAAAATTCGCAGGAAAACAGCAAACAGGAAGGAAGCAGATGATACGAAAATTTGAAACTCAGGATTTAGACGCGGTCATGCAGATCTGGCTGGAGGGCAACCTAGACGCCCATCCGTTTATCCCAGCGAGCTTTTGGACGGGCCATTTTGAGACGGTGCGCGATATGCTCCCGCAGGCGGAACTCTACGTTCACGAAGACAAAGATACCCGGCAAATCGACGGCTTCATCGGTCTGACGGAAAGTCATATCGAAGGGGTTTTCGTTGCAAAATCCGCACGTTCCAAGGGCATTGGCAAAGCGCTGCTGGATCATGCGAAGTCGTTCAAACCGAGTTTGACCCTGAGCGTCTATCAGAAAAATGAGCGGGCGCTTGCGTTTTACCGACGAGAGCAGTTTGCCGTACATTCGGAAAGCATCGACGGGGATACGAACGAAGCGGATATCCAGATGCTCTGGACCCGGTAGGCGCAGAAAAATTGACGGAGGACGGTCAGTCGTCCTCCGTTTTGTCAATCTGTAAGCCGATCCCGCAGAAGTGGAAGCTACGCCATGTGCGGCGGCGTGTTTTCCGCCCAAGCGCCGCCGAAAACGTTGAACGGATACGTCGTGGCGCTGCTGATGTGGTGATTTGCCGGACTCATGATAAACTTCGTGCCGGACGCGCTCTGACAGAACTTCCCAATCACGAGATGATTGCCAAACTCCGGGTAGTTGAACAGCACATTATTCCGTTCAAACCCCGTCGGGTCGACCGCGTCGTCATAATAAGTGTAGTCGCCGACCGTGATATTCGGCGCGCTGACGACGTTCTTCTGGAATATTCATCACCATTATGTCTTTTCTGGCTGCTTTTTCATCACAAAATTTGTGAGCACAACGCCGCGCCGGATCACTTCCTGTTTGCGCACGACGCGGTATCCGCGATGCAGGAAAAACGGCCTTGCCGTGATGGAAGCGTGTGTCGTGAATGTCTTTCCAGCCGCGAAGCGCTCCAATTCGTCGCAGATCGCAGATGCAATACCTTGCCCCTGATAGTCCTTATGGACATACAGCCTGTCCAGATAGCCGGTCTCATCCATGTCCCCAAAGCCGACAATCTTGCCGCTTTCTGTCGCAACGATCGTCCTGTGCGCCCGGAAAGACTTGTCCCATGCCTGTGAATCCACTTCGCCGGTCGCCCACGCATCCAGTTGTTCTCTTGTGTAGTCCTGAGCGTTCACGCTGTGAACGGTCTGGTAAAATAATTCCGCCATCTACGCGCAGTCGGAAGGCGTGTATTTTCGAAGCTGCATATTTTGTCCTTACAACGATTGCATGAAGCACAATCGTACCCTGTCCTGAAACTCCTGCCATAAGCCTTTTGCTTTCAGTTTATCTGCTTTATCTTTTGCTTGATGGGAATTCGACACTTCATTCTATGCATACTGCTTCCAAGGTTTATTATGTACTAACTGCATATCGTTCCGTTCGGATTTTTCTTAATAATCGCCATATCAATGCTGAATTCAATATTTGGAGTATCCTTAAAATACCGCAGTGCAGTCAAACAGAAGTTGAATCTTGTGCATCCAAAAAGAACTTTTTGCCTACCGCGTTGTTAACGGCATTTCTAATTGCACCTTTCGTCAATCGCGAGTCATGATACTTGTCATCGGCCTTCGTAACCAAGAGGTTGTAGTCCCCAAGTCAGATGAACCATCCGCATTTCTCATGCTCATATTCCTAGCACCGCTTCCAACAAGTAAAACTGTGCAGAAATGTCTTTCTCTTTCAACAACTTGCAGGTTTCCTTCAGGACATCTGAACAGTTTGAACGATAATGCGTTATTTGTCGATTGCATCAGCAAGTAATGTCTCTACATCATCCATATCGGCGAGCTGTAGATTTGATTTTATCTCAAGCTTCATGGTCGATATTTCTTTCGCTGTCAGCGTACTTCTATCCCAATAATACAACAGTATACGTTCTGTTAGTTTTTGGTTGTTAACAATCATCGTACCCTTGTCACTGTTCCATAGAGTGTTGCGCCATATTATATTATCAATATACAAAAGTTCCTGAGGAAAGTCCTTAAAAATTTTGCCAAAGTCCTTTTGCTGCTGGATCGAAACTTTAACCGCTGCCCTAACAAATGGAAGCAGTGCGACTGGACGAAAAAGGAGATTTCCGCCGGTTCTATTGCGGTACGGTTGTGCATTGGGTTTGGCGGCTGCGTAGGCATATATGTCTTCAAAACAGTCAATCAAGGCATTCCAAAACGCACCACACAGTTCTTCAAATTGATGAATGGTTTCGTCATTGGGACGTTTACGGATAAACTCCTTGATTTTCCCTTTTCCTTTTGTCTTTGCACCTTCTGGATTCAGAACATCCATATCTTTAAGCAGTATCCACAAGATTTCCAAATTGCACTCATAAAATGTAATAATAGTTGTAAATGCCTTGTCATTATTTTCTGGGATGGCTTTCGTCCTGGAATCCAAAAGTCTGTCTCTTGCAAACAACGGATGAGTATCAATCAAGTCTCGCGAAGCAATTGCCACAACATCATCTTCATCGAGAGCTATAATATCACGCATAGATACGGGTTTAGCATATCTGTTAAGCGTACTAAAAAGTCTTCTTGAGCGTTGCATACCGGCATCATCCGTTTTGTGTCCAATAAAAATAACGGGAATCTGTTCATCATTGTACTTGTCAGATTCATTTACAACTTTTTTAATACCTTCAACCCTATGCTGTCCATCAACAGGGAAAATTTTCTCATCGCCGTTAAGCTCAAGAACACCTAAATTATAGAATTCAGACCCATCGTCATACTCTAACCTTACTTCATGCCAGGTAGGAACACCGTCATAGACTGCAAGAACGAGGGCATTAAAAAAGCGTTCTTCTTGTGTTTCTATGTAATTGGCGATGCTTTTGTAGTTGTTTGTTATGCTTCTCTGAAGCATCTGCTTTAACAAATCCGACTTATGAAGTTCATTGTCCACTCTCTTTACATATTCGGAAACATCTTTGAACCGCATGGTTGCAACATAATAAACCCAATCGCCTATATGAGCTCGTATTGCTGGTATTTTCATTGTTACCTCCCAATATTAAAAAGCTGCCCGCATTGCCTGATTGTAAACTTCAGGATACCTATCATTAAATGGCGGCAATACCGTTTTTATCAATTCCTTTTCCAGTTCGTCAATACAGTCATTGCTCTCTAATGGCAGCGGAAGATACTGCACATATAAGTAGGGACTCCAATACCGTTTCATTTCTACTATTTTTAGACGCTCAGTTTCACTGGCATACTCGCTTACTCTCTTTCTTAAATTTTGATAGGAAGTTTTTCGGGCTCTGCCTATGTATGCTAAATACAGATGAATATCAGATATGACATTTGGCTTTATTAAAAAAATATATACACCGCCGCAATTATTAGGCACATTTGCTATTGCGGGATTAATCTGATTAGTTCCATCTACAAAGTATTTAAATTCTGTCCATGGCTGCTCTACAAAACATTTCAAATGCTCCGGGAATCGAGCCCATTCACCGGATGGGTTCAAAACAAACGGAACACGGTGTAGTTTCACAGCTTCACACATATCTAATCTGTCCATAAGCACATCTCTCTCTTTGCTTTCTGGAAATAACTCAGTTTTTATGGTTTTTGGAGATTTTTTATCACCAAAAATCCTTCAATTTCTTAGATTTGCTGGGGTGTCCAAGTCTTCTAAGTGCTTTTGTTTCGATTTGTCGTATGCGCTCTCGTGTGACTCCATATATTGCACCTACATCTTCAAGCGTAAGCGGCCGATTATCGTCAAAACCTGTTCTGAGACGTATAATATCAGCTTCTCTGGGGGTCAACGAATCCAGTGCATTTAAGAGAGCGTTTCTGGCTATTGAGGTGGAAACTTTTTCAAACAGCAAATCGTCGATCTGAATAAGCTCCTGCGGCCAAGGCAAAGGATCTTCGCAGTCACTTTCTTCAAAGTAATCAGAAAGATACAGATGGTTTTCGGCCTGCTTGATTGCTGCTATAAGATACTCGCTAGCCTCCCCAAAAGATATATTTAAGTTATCTGCAATTTCAGAAACAAGGGTTTCACAAATGCTATCGGGTACGCAATCACTACACCAGTGGTTAAGGTACCGTTCGTAAGCCGGAAGCATTTTTTCTTTATAGTGAGCAGGAAAATAATACTCCATCCAGATAGGATTGCATTCTCTGTTAATATTCTGCTGTATCCACAAAGACGCATAAGACTGGAATGCCGAAAAGCCATCTGGGTCAAATCTATCAACCGCAATAATCAAACCCACGAATCCGGCAGATACTGCATCTGCAATATCATATTGGTGCGATTTTGCCATTGAAAGTGCAATTCTTATAGCAACTCGTAAGTGAATAAGTATCAGGCGTTCCCTGGCAAATGTGTTTCCTGCAGCCACCTGGGCTGTAAGTGTAGATATTTCGCCATACTGGGGTGGAGGCAATTGTCTGATAATCTCAACAACATATTCAAGTTCCGGTGATAATGAAATAATTTCATCGAAAATGGCATCATAATCTATTCGGCTATAATCCTCAAAAAGGTCGGTATCTTTTCCTGAAGGTGCCGTTTCATAAATAATTATTCCACGTATTTCAAGAGCCTCACTCAGTTGATCTACTTCAGATACTGATAAAGAGTAGGTGTCCGACAAGTCCATGATATCGTCGAAAGTCAAAAAGCCTTTTTCCTCCGACTTGGCAATTAGTTGCTTTTGACAGTCTACAACCTTGGACATCCCGGACACCCCCCACATTCAAAATCTATCCCTTATTCAGCATTAGCCCGACACATGTCCAAGATATCTTTGCTGGTAGTACCATCATTAAATCGCGCGTTGAATTCCTCGACGAAGTCATACATGCGATTAATGTATTCAGCTGGATCGGTTGATCCTTCAACGAGTTTTTCGTACAAAACCTCAACGCCACCGAGAACATAGGCATCAAAGAGCTGTAAGTCGGCTTCATCTGCACCAAATCGCCGGAAAGCTTTATCTAATCGTGCTTCCTCATTAGGCTCATGTTGAGTATCCAGAATAAGAATAAGACGAAAGATATATTTCAGTTGCTCAGAGTTGTTTATAAGCTGTTCCGGGAAAATGTTCTGATCTGCAATATCCCCATCGGAGTTTTTGACCCCTTTCCGCTTAAAAAGGAATCCAATTAAGGGAGCGTTCATATAAACATCCAGATTGCGTTCAAAAAGTTTTGCCTTTGCCACATCATCAAAAACAGATGTCAATGCACTAACTTTTTTCGCATGGCTTCCTGTAAAACGATACTGTTTATCAAACATGATGACACCCCTTTATACCAGATGAGTATGGAACTCATCTATTTTTTCAAAGTAATGACGAGTCATTACTTTTGTGCCAAGGTGTTCTTCTGCCAGCTCACCATCGGTATCTTTGATGAATATGATGACCTGCTCTGCCGTCTCAGGAATTGCAGAACAAATTGCTTTAATTCGGCGCTTATCAAAGGCAGACAGCGGAGCATCCATGACAAGAGGGTAAGGCTCTGAATATGCCTCGTCACCATTCTCAATTTGATTTTCTCTTGCCATTTTGATGATGGCAGAAATAAACGCAAAGATAACAGAGATGCTCTGCGCAGTAGATGTCTCGACCCCGCCATCAAAGTCAGTCACATAGACAGAAATGTTGTAATGTTCATCAATCGTAAGTGACAAGCCCCCATCGTAAATAGACTTAAATATCTCGTTGATGTACATCTGCAGCTTTGTTCTGATCAGAGCCTCTTTTTGCTTATACTCCGCATTTAATTCATCGTAAATTCTCTGAGTATATGCCTTGCACAACTCAATCATCTGATTATTCTTGTCAAGGAGCGAAAGCTCAGAGCGGCTATTCTCTTTCTGACGCATCTCTTCTTCAAAAGTACCTTGCTTACGAAGTAATTGCTGCTGTTCACCTCTACGCTTAGTAATCGTATCTGCACAAGCTCGGATTTGAGCGTTCAGTTTCTTAACCTGCTCCCGAATATCATCCCCATCTAGTTTTTCACTGATAATAGTCAGCTGTTCTTCATACTCTGCGATAGATTCTTCTTGCTGGCTAATTAAGCTAACCTGCTCTGCGATATCCTGATATAAAGAAATCTCTTTGCTATATTTTGAACGAGAGTCTTTGATAAATTGGCCTACAGTCACGCCAATAGACTGGGGAGGTAGGTAATCCATCAACTCTGAGACCTTATTGTAAGGGATTGTGCCTGGGTCGAGATGTGTTCCGCAGATACATGTGCCTCGTTTTAGCAAAAATTCGATTGTTTTGGAGTGCATTTCCGGAATATCTTTCCCGCTGAAATCACTATGAGAAAGCACCTCCAGCGCTCTATGGGCAAGAGAAAGCGAGAAAAACGCAGTCATTCCATCGTTGAATTTCTTGCAACTTTCCTTGATGAACTGTGCCTTCACTCTCTTGAGTTTTTGTAGTTCTACAGTCAAGCGATCCCTTTCATTTTGTAGTTTTTCACCATCGGCATATTGTTTGATATCTTTCTCAAATTTGGCTTTTGCAGATGATGCCGCATCGATCTCGTCATCGATTTCAACCAGACGATTCGCAATTCTCTCAAGCTCACTCTGGAGTTCATCAATTCGCTTTGACAACTGCTGAATTTTACCGCTACTATCTCCGGTATAGGCCTCGTTAAACTTTCCCATAACGGAGTTAGTTCTTGTGGGTGCAAGATGTCCCAGTGCGGCTAGCGTAGCCTTTAATCCGGTCAGTCCCACAACTGCGTTTGAGAAACCACTGCTCTTTCTTCCGCTGGCAACTTCCTTACTCATTTTTTCAATGCGTTCACCATCAAAAAAGAAATAGTTGGAAATTTCCTTGGGAAGAATCTTTTTGATTTCAGCCTCACATTCAAGCTGCTTCAAATAGCGAGTATTGCCATCACCAGATTTGACCGCAATATTCAATACTGTATTTGCGCCGGTAACTTTATTGCTATAGGATTTCTTATATTCTTGTGTCCGAACGACTTCATAAGTTGCACTGCCGTGAGTGAGTTTGAGTACAACTTTCACAGTAATCTTTTGATCCGGCGTCATTTGCTCCGCAAGGACTCTATTGAGCATAGTTTTATCAGTGAAATCGGTTTCGCCATAGAGACACCAGAAAAACGCTTGCGCAAATGTGGTTTTTCCTGTTCCGTTTTCGCCAATAATGAGAGTAACATTTCGCTCAGGATCGGTGGAGAAATCTATCTTCTCGTTGATGAACTGCCGAAAGTTTTGCAGTTCTATTGATTGGAGCAGCATTGAACTTCCTCCTCTATCCACTTTTTGATATCGCGAATCATCTGAGCATCCGTCTTGTTTTTTGTTCGCAGATTTGTATTCTCGGCAATAACAATCTTCCGTTTCAGACGATCGATTGCCTTTCGGTCAAGGTCGAACTTCGCTATCTCCATATGGATCCTCCTTTTCATCATCGTTCAAATCGTAGGGCAGTCCATAACAGTCACAGATTTCCCAAATCAATTGAGAAGCTTCCATGGAGTTCATAGACAACCGTCCAAACTCCAATACTCTCGCAAGCTCATTTTTTACCAGAGGCAAATCTCTTCTCATTTGCTCTTGCGTTAAACCTGACACTTCATCTAAAGGTCGGGGTAAAGTCACAAAATCGAAAATCTCTGCAAATTTCTTGCCTGTTTCGGGAGACTTTCTCAAAACACGCCCTCGGCGCTGAATGTACTCTTTGGGATTGGTAGTGCTTGCCAAAATGAAAGCAGTGCGGATGCCGGGAATATTTACGCCTTCGTCTAAACACTTGATAGCAACGATTGCCTGTAGATCGTCACCGTCTTTGAAGTGCTGTTTTATGGCATTTCGTTCGTCGATGTTCTCTTCTGCAGTAAATTTAGACACTTTCATACCCAATTCGTTACCAAGTATCCGGGTTACGGCTTCGATTTGCTTAATGTCGCCCTCGTTCACATCCGATCTGTCGGAGTTAGGCGGCAACACATTCGTTGCGCCACAGTACACTAACAGGAAATGCTCATCCTTATATGGGGCAATGACTTCTTTAAGGCGGATAAGCTTAAGTGCTGCGGCTGCAACTATGCGGGAACGCTGGATTGCCAGCATTTCACCATAGCTATCCAACTTGGCCTTACCGCCTCGGCCTTTGGTTACATGGCGGGACATCTCGTAGGATAGTTGCTCATATTTTTCGAGTTCCTCATCGTTCAGATAGACAAGGACTGGATAATATTTATAGGGAGTTAGTTTATCTTCTTTAATTGCCTGTTCAAGGCTGTACTCAATGCACTTCTTCCCGAAGAAGTTATAAAGAGTAGCAGTGCCTTCCTCATCACGATGCCGTTCCAATGTAGCAGACAAGGCAAGCCGGTAAGTAAATCGTTCATCCAACAGCTTTGCATAGCTTCGTGCGCCAAAATTGTGTGCCTCGTCTACAACCAGGAGAACCGGGCTTTTTATCTTCTCAATCTGTTCTTGGACAAAGCTGTTTGTAAAAGTAGCATTCGTGCAGATGAAACAGAAAAAGCACTTTTCGCTTCTAAGCTTTTGATCCCGAACGGCCTTAGATAATCGCTTTTTCCAATCTTTTTGGGACGAACTGCTGTAACCGATGATTGGCTGAATATTGAACTTTACGATATCGTCTACCCATTGCTCAACCAGGTGTTGATAGGGACAAACGATGATAACGGCAAGCTCGTCATCCAAGTCTTCCGATATTTTCGAAATAGCGCCTAAACCTGTAAACGTCTTTCCTGTACCGGTTGCCATATCAAAAATGCCGCGATAATTTTCACCCACCCATGCGGAGATAGCTTGTTTCTGATAATCATGTAGAGTGATGTTCTGGGGTATTCTTGCTCCAACTACACCATGAGATTTCGAAAGCGCAGGTAAACCTCGTTGGCCTCCTCTTCGCGGCGGAAATTGTTCTTGGTCGATGTTGAAGTTTGGTGTCTTCTTCCTGTATTTCTCAATCAAAGCATCCGTTATCTTGGGAAACTCCAAAACTCGAATACTTGGTTCGCAATCACTCCAGATAGAAGAAAAAGCATTTTCCTTTAATCGAACACGTTCCGCTTCTCCTTCGTCGTACCAACTGCGAAATACATCGATGGTTTCATAATTCAGAGACATTGCGGTGGAGGACTCATTCATCGAGCCGGAAAAAGCTATCTTATTTCCGGCGGCATCTTCGATAATGCCCATTTTTTCGTGGTACATTCCGAGGCCTTTGGTATCCTCTGTGTAGGCAATTCGGATATCCAGAACACCATTTGCAATAAGGTTTGCCAAAAGGTTGAGTCGCTCCATCGAGTAATAGTCAGTATGTTCATCGGACAGCTGTCCCAACAAAGCTGCCTCAATTACCTCATCACGATCCGCATATCCTTTTTTGATTGCTTCGATATCATCGTCGGACAGATAAGGGGACGCTACGATTTGGATTCTGCCATCCCTACTGGCCAAATCAGCAATGCCTTTCGATATCTCAATCAGAGAAGACGAAGAGAAAAATCCCACAGCTCGCTTGTAAGATACAGCTTCTTTGAGCAGGGGAACATAGAATTTCTGCACCACATTGTCAATCAGAGAGCGATATTCAGTTTTTATGGTATGTTCCTGAAAACTCATATGTAGCTCTCCTCACAGGTTTTCTTCGATATAATCAAGAGCTTGTCGGAGTTCCTCGAAATCATCTTCTGAGGTAAAGTAACCCACGCTAAAACGAATCGTTCCCGCCGGGTATGTACCAATATATTGATGTGCAAGAGGTGCGCACTGCAAACCGGTTCTGACAGCGATGCCGCAGCGGTCAAAAATCTCTCCTGCGCTATCGCTGCTGATGCCTTCAATCAAACAGGAAACTATTCCCACATAATTGCAGCCGGGATAATTGCCGACAATTTTAATAAACCAGTATTCCTGAAGCAACGCAACCAATTTGTTTCGGTGCTCTTGCTCTTTCTGCCAGATGGTTTTGATACCTTGGCCTAACCCCCATTTTAGGGCTGCGTTCAAGCCCGCAATGCCAGAGATATTCAGTGTTCCCATTTCATATCGTTCAGGCAAACTCTGAGGCATATTTTGATTAGCAGACTCAAAACCCGTACCGCCGAACAGAACCGGGGGCAAATCGTTTGCAGGCTCCATAATAAAACCGGAAATACCCGTGGGGCCGTACAGCGTTTTGTGACCTGCGAACACCGCGAAATCAAACACGTTAAGCCCAAGATTGCAGTCTACAAGTCCAGCAGTCTGTGCCATATCTATTACAGTGGTTGCGCCAAACTTTTTGGCTAACGAGCAGATTTCGGTTACAGGCGCAATTAATCCAAGTACATTACTCGCATGGCTCATAATAACTAAGTCCGGGCGCTCTGATTCAAACTGATATCTCATTCTATCCAAGTCATATTTAAAATCCCGAGAAACAGTAAGTTGATGGACAGAGATAGTACCGGCTTCCTCAAAATGATGCAAAGTCCGGGTCACCGCGTTGTGTTCAAACGGACTGATATAGATAGTCTTAGCACCTTTGCAAATCAGGCCCTGGATGATAATGTTTAGTGCTATCGTTGCAGTAGGCGTAAAAACAACTTGCTTTGCTGGGCAGTGCAGAAGTTTTTGTGCCAATGCCCTTGTTTCACCAATCAGGGTATTGGCACTCTGCGCAAGGTTATAACGGCCTCTTCCTGCGTTGGCACCGTTCGATCTATAAAACTTATCCATGCTGGTATAGACGACTTCCGGTTTGGGATAGGTTGTCGCCGCATTGTCGAAGTAGGCCATTATTTTCCCTCCTAACACAATTCTTTCAGTATGTCCATAATGATTTGACGTTTTTCTTGCTCAGTGATAGACTGCCCCATCGACTCAAGTGCGTCAGTGACCATGTTAAAGAGCAACTTGCCTCGTTTACCACAGTCAATGTGAGAAAATCTTTTTGTAACTGATTGGCCATCCTCGCTAACGAAAGTGACCTGATAAGCGTCTGCCGCCACATTCTCTTGTGCGGTTTCCACACGCCAATAAGCTTCTGCGGTTGCTTTGTATTTCTTTACATTGGCAACAAAACGCTCATATGTGCTATTATCCCAGTCTTCTAAGCGAAGGTCTGTGGCTGTTTTGGCAAGGCGGGCAATAAGTGTTTCCTCGTCGTTCGTTGCCGTTTTGAACAGGTCGAGACACTTTTCTGTACCATCGGTAAACAACTGCTCGAAAGCTCTTTCGTCAAGACTCTCGCACCAGTCCTTGATTACAGATGTAAGCGAAGCGGCGTTAAGGCTACTGGAACTCTGCGATGCAGAAAAAATCTCTTTTACCGTTTGAATAAGATCTTTTTTAAGCTGTGTTATGCAATGATCGTAGTATTTCTTTGCGGCAGCGATATTTTCTGCCAAACCAACGCTGAATTGGTTGGTATAATCGAACGCTGTTGGAAGCTTGTCGAACAGTAATTCATGTCCACCGGCACTGTTCTTTAACAACCGCAGCATGGCTAAATAATGTTTATCAACCTTCTGGCCTTTTACGCTGCGCTTGAGCTCCTTTGCATATTTAGGCAATGCCATATACCAGCGTTTCATTGCAGACACTACATAATCATAGGCATTAACCAGTTTCTCGGCCTCAATTACATAATCAGAGAAGATATCTGCAAGTTGCTGGATAAACTCTGCCTTTTCAGGATCCCAGTCCAGATATGCTAAAGTGAATCCATCCGGGTTGGCATTTACTTGAAGCAATGTATCAGCAGTAATAGAAACTTGTCCGAATCTGTCTTGTAAAATCAGCTCCTGCTTAAACTCATGGAACACTGCCGCCAAGTAAATGGGGATAAGCCCCTTGCGTAAACCGATATGATTTTCTGGTGCTGCCAAGCGACGATACAGCACGCCAAAAGACACACTACCAGCAGCTTTGGTCTCCTGAATGAAGCCAACGATGGTCGTCAACATGTTTCTAATCAGCTCATCATCCGGCTTCAACTCAATACGAACAAGAGAATTATCTGTTACGAGAACCCCTGTCCGCAAGAGCGTGCTTCTCATAATAGAAACTTCCTGGCCAGAACCTGACAGGCCGAGGTTGTGTTCCAACTCATTTCTGAGTAATCCGGCAATTATTTTACTTCTGCTGTTGCTTGCAATAGAAGTAATGTCGTTGCGATTAATCGCTTCGTTGTTGACAACTGGTGTAAGGGAATACACATCGTCACAAATGTCCGACAGCAAACCTGTAAGCGCAGCTTTTCGAGCAATGGACTTCTCTTCGCCCATGTAAATGTAAGTGGACTTAAAGTTTTCCGGGTGTGTATAAGTGCTTATGAAATCAGAAATCACTTCGCGAAGGTCCTCGTATACGACCTCATATTCGTCAAACAGGATTTTGTCTCCGGATGCCTGTTCTCTCAACAACGATACAGCGTTAAATTCTTGGATGATCTCAGTGATCTCTTTATACTTCTTGGGAAGGATGAAAAGGAAACGTTGATGACTGGCGCTGGATCGAAGCAGTTCATCATGAAGTCGACTGACAGATTCATCGCTCTTGGGAATAACGCCGTACACTACACCATCCGCGTCTATTGCTTCACCCTTCATAGTCCAGTTAGTATCCGGGCGAATTTCATCCTCATCGATAAACTCAAAAGAAAAATAGCGAGTCATTTCTCTCTCGTCATTGTAACGAGAGGGGTAAATATAGTTATCAAAGTTAGAAGCATTTAAAGTTGCTTTCGTTGAAACTTTTCCGGCCACCGCTGCAACAGCATCTCGAATCTTTTGACCGATATCAACACCCGATGTCTGCTTTAAACGCAAATAATCATTGCTTCTTTTTAAGTAAACAACATATTCTTTCTCGATAAGGTTGGCGATTGCTTCCTCAATTTCTTCAACAGTATAATTGACGGAGAAAATACCGACGATTTCGTCTTTGGTCGGCTTCAGTTTTTCAAACTGCTCCAAAATATAAATGAGCGATAGCGTTTTTACGATTTTGCTTTCCAGCGATTCCTGCTGGAGTTTTGGCAGAATGGCTATGGTTAGCAAATATGTTTGATGGATCTCACTGGTATAAACCTCTTTTCTAAACAGCGGCTCAAAGTAATCGTAAATTTTATCCGGGGTAATTACATCAAAACATTGGTCATCATAACCTGCGAGGAATTCCGGCAATGTAGATGCACCCGTTGCGGACAAGAAAGTAAACAAAGTTCTTTCGTTCTGAGCAACTCGTTCAGACAATCTTGGAAGAACATATGTCGAAGCAGGATGAAGCGGATAACAGGAGTAGAGGATATGCTTTAACTCCTTCCTTGTAGCGTCTGCGAACATCGCATGATTTGCATAGCGATGTTTTACGCTATCAAACTCCTCCTTATGATGCTGACAAAACTTCGCCCAAAGAGCGGCATCTTTTTGAATCACAGACGCAATGATTTCATAGGTCTGGGTAAAGTTGTTATTTAGGTGGATATGTTTAAAACGCTCAGATACTCCTCGCCAGCCGTCAATCTTCTGCTTAGGCAAAGTATCAATATAATTGGCAATTTCTTTATGAGAAATCAGCATTAGGTGCATCTGGTATTCACCGCTGCGATTGCATTTTTCTGCAAAATCCTGAAGCATTTTTGTGTCGCTGACAGAGGCTTCAGAAATATTTGCCTCTAAAAATTTACTAAACTCATCATAAACAACATAAATGCCAGTATATCCTTTTGAATGCAATCCTCGAACAGCGCTTTCGTACAGTTCTACAACATCAAAGCCAAGGAACGGGCTAAATACGCTACCAGCGGTCAGCGTAGGGTAAATGCGTTCAAATTTCTCATATGCGGTAATACTATAATCTTCAAGATCTTCAATGAATTTGCCGATAGGTTCATCAATCGCCTTTTGCAGTTGCAAATAGGTATCTGGGAAGTCAGTTTTCCACCGCTGAATCACTGCAACTGCAGCCTTGTAGTTGGTTTCCGGCATAATATCCAGCAGTTCATTTTCTGCCAATGTCCTCTGAAGTGCCAGAAGAAACGCCTGCGAAAGGCTGGTATTACTACCATTAATAATTACAGGAAGAAGTTTTTGGTCACTTTCATAATAATTCAGCACATATTGATGCAGTTGCTTGTTACTCTCCAATTTAGGCAAAAGCTTTTCAAACAAGGATATATCCCTTTTCATCAAAATGGAAAGGATCATCAGAATAATATGTGATTTTCCCTTTCCATAGGCGCCAATTAAAACTCGAGCCCTTTCAGTAGAGGTAATTCGAGTGCTCAAAAGAATATCCTCGAGAAGAGTAAGTGCTGATTGAGTCGGTATAAAATTCTTGAGTTTGTCATCATCATTCAGGTCATATCCAATATTCACAGAATACTGAAAACCCGAAGCAACAGAAATCATGTTACTCATTTCCGTGTTCTCCTAATCTTACTCTTCAATACTTGCGTAATACATTTCTACGCATTCTTGGAAAGTTCGCTGGTTGTTTAAACGGACAATGTCCAAACCAGCTGTTCTGATAATTTTAATCTCGCCAGTTTTTTCTGCTCGATGGAGTACATCAAGCATTGTAATCGCATCCATGTTAAAAATGCGGCCAATGTTACACGGAGCTGTCAGAAGCTCGTTTAATGCGATTTCTGCTCTGCCTGCTACTTGATCCACGATGACCGCTAGAATAATCCAAGGGCTAAAACTCTTAGCCGCCGGGATTGATTTCTTGTAAGTGCGTTTTTCTTTGCTCAAAATATCGATAAATCCCAGTTCTCCTAACGGACAGTCTATGTTATTTTCAGGAGATATCCTTCCAGGGGTAGATTTATATCTTGGCAAATAGGTATTTACGATACAGACAAAATCATCATTGAGGGAACGAAGTGCGACGGAAATATCTTCGCCACTCATCAGCACATAGCTCTGCAGAGCAGAAACAAAATCTTCTCTTGTGAACTCGGTCATTTTGAATTCATTGAAGAAAAAGTACCATGCCGTTGCATCTTCTTTATTAGAGGCCAATTTATAATGTAAGAGATGGAGCGTCCCAAGTTCTTCAATGTACCGGTCGTGCTCATAAATCTGGTTGCCAAGCTCCGTGAAGGTCTGAACACGCCGTCCTGTCGCAGGCTCCTGTGTTACCCCAACAGCTTGCAGCCAGTAGCGCAAGGCCTTTACCATATTCGTACCAATGCCAAGTACATCCGTTGGATTTTCGTCCCGAGAGACAAAGACATCAGCTCTATTGTGGACATACTTCATGCCCTTGCTCAGCCAACCTTTTCTAATGAAAAATGTATCATGGGCACGAAATTTCATTGCCATCGGTACATACCTCCCAATGTCCTACTTTGTTCTTAGATATTTATCCATCATGCAGCCGCCGTCCAAATATTTAGCGGTAACACACATTTTGCATCGAACACACTTATCGGGGTTAATATAATAGCTATCACCAACAATAGAAATAGCTCCCGCCCGACAGAGCGATTCGCACTTTAAGCATTTACGGCAAGCGTTGAACTTGCGGATCTGATATCCAATCATGCGTTGCAAAGACTCGTGATCTGCCACATTCATAGTTCTTACTTTTACAGCATATTTATATCCATCTTGGCCAAATGGCTGGATGGAAATGACAGGGACGTTGGTTTTAATATCAAGAACCAAAACCTCGTTCAAGAGCTTTTGACCCAATTCCGGGGCAACTCTCCCGAACGGAGTAAACATACCTATCAAATCATCGTCCAAAGGGCGCACTAAGCTATAAATTTTTGCGTGATCTTCCGTAGTGCAATTTGTAAAACGAATTTTCACATCGCCAGCTGCGGCAAGACCATTTCCGCCCTGGCGGGCCTTCCATTTTCCGGTGTCAACATATACTTCAGCATCCAGCTTGCCGATTTTTTCGGCAAATCTTATCAGAAAGTCTCTCCACTTTTTAGACTGCTCCGGCATATAGATTCTGGATAGGAACTGCGCGCGCTGGTTGTTGTTTGGACAGCACCAGCAGCCTACACGATCGTACCCCAATCTATATGCATCGTTAAAGTCCACCTTTTCAGACAAAATATAGAGCCAAATATCAAAGTCTTTCCAAAAGAAAATCGGAGAAGCAACTGTTTGCTGCTGGATTTTTACAGACTCTGCATCATCTTCGATACGGTTATACTTGCTCCGGCTCACAGACTCCGATTTTCTTATTCCATAAAAGGTCAGAATCTGCTGATTGCGGTACAAGCTGTTTATGACTCTGGTAATGGGACCTGTCTTAAACATGGAACAGCACCAACGCATCATTCTCGCTGGTGGGCCAATGTCTTCACAAACATCGTAGAAAATTTGTTCTCTATTTTTTGCGACTTGAAAAATTGCAAGGGGGTGGTTTTTTCTATATCTTGTTGCATATTCGATTGTTGACGGGAACTCCAATGTTGTATCGCCAAAAATGTGAACCAAACTCGGATTACCAAGAGTTTTGATGACGATATCTGCTGTTACTGTAGAATCCTTACCACCAGAAAACGACAGCACGATATGTTCTTCATCATATTTTTCTGCTGCTTTCTTGATAAATGTGTAAGCTTCGTCTTTGAGATAATGCAATCTTAATTTATTTGTATTGATAAAACTAGCAATATGCTTATCGAAATACTCATAAGTATTCTGACCTTTATTCTGCTCAAGCATTTTAGATAAGGCATCCGTATCGGCTTCCTGGAATGTTTTACTTGGGATTGAAACAGATTTTCCATTGATATAATACCGGCTATTTGCTGCCCACACAGACTTTTCAACATAGGTAAATGGTTTCTCACCCAAAAGCAACTCGAGCAACAAACGTTCCTCCGGAAATACAGGTCGCAAATCCGCAGAGAGATACTTCATTTTTCTCTTGCACAACGGGCAGAAGCCCTTGTCAGCTTGTGTTGCCGCTTGAATAACTGGAGTTTCACAATGAGCGCACCAATATACCTCGGTAGGAATATCTTCAATCGTCGCAGAGCCGCAAACCGGGCAGAGATCTTCGTTTGTTTCAATATTGCAGGTTTTACACCACATTTTTGATTCTCCCACACATCAGTATCGTCAAGATGTGTATACGCTATTTCTATATTTTAATCTATAGTAGCATACTTTTAGTCCATTAAAACGGACAGTACTTAATGCGCACTTTGGATCTGATTGCCCTTTTTACGCGCATCTATGGGTTTCTCGGCATCCTTTGGGATGGCCCATGATTTTCCGAACTTCGTCAAGCCCGGGATTCTGCCTTGAGCGCACAAAACCTGAACCCGCCGACAGGTGATCCCCCATTTTTTGGCAGCTTCTGCAATTGAAATGTAATCCATATTCGCACTCCATCAAAACGAAATAGCCTTACTATATAGCTGGGCCGCTCTTAAAATACAGCCGATGCCTATCATGAAAAGGGGCAGCCCTTGCATTTGTATCACTGTTCTTGGAAAAACAGCCTGATACTTCGAGTCTGTTAAGGAAATTATATACCATTTGGCGAACAATTGCAATCGCGAGCTTTCGCTATTCCCTACATTTTGGTACTGTTTATAAGCTCATAGCAACACATGAATTAGGAAACCTTATATTTCTCGAGTTGCAAAAGAAGCTGTTGAATCTCCGGGCTGTCAAAACTACAATGCCAACATTTCATAGCGAGGATAAACTGATTGTAGGTCAGATGATGAATTATGAAGCAAACCTATTTCAAGACTATGAATCGATCGCCATTGATGAACTGAGGGATCAAGCCAACAGCCTATTGAAGCAAGTAACAGAAGATCGGCGGCCGCTGCACGTATTTATGAATTATGACAAGGAGTTTCTGCTGTTCCTCCGAACCGGCTAGCCCCAATCTGCGATTCTGACTTTCGTTTGATTCTACCGCTGGCGATGCGGTATACGATGGGCGGAAGCACGTGCCTGTGGCGGGTCCTGATTATATCAAACGTCACATTCGGCTTCTGGACGATAAGTTTCTCGTGTTGGCTGTCGATAATATCCGACGGTACCTTGAAGACTATGCAGAGTATGAGGCGAATCCGAATCTTTGGCAGTACTTTTTAGATGGACTTAAAATAGAGCAGAGAGCGTACCACTCGTAAGGCAGGGGAGATTAGACCGTGCCCAACCCGTGGAAACCCATTGAAAGTCATAAGCATTACCGACAACTGGCATTCACCAGACGGGTTCGATGTGATTGCTCACTGTCTAAATTGCTACTCTGATAACGAGTGGGTCTGCGATAAGGGTGGCGGTATCTCAAATGTGAAACAGTATTTCTTCAGGTAAGGCGAGTATATGCTTCTGCAGGAGATTTTAAGTGTATTCCTTGTCTATAACGGCTCAACCTTTGAACGGTAAACCCACTTCCGTAAAGCAATTTAGAGGACCGTACCTGCTCATATGAACAGGTACGGTCTTCTAAAATGTTATTTTTATTGAAGGATATCTAATTCAGTCTGAAATAGCAGGTATTTTTCCCTTTTCCTTCTTTTTTCAGT
>ENA-ORTW01000571-ORTW01000571.1-human-gut-metagenome-genome-assembly--contig:-NODE-571-length-47512-cov-6.560802_pt1 | contig 47512 bp, 37 predicted proteins | sample MGYA00242072_ERZ509193 | MGnify/ENA primary metagenome ERZ509193 (study PRJEB26280, sample SAMEA2338813) | human gut metagenome | biome: human gut; feature: human-associated habitat; material: faeces... | reverse complement strand
AAGATAATAAATCAGCTTCTCTGTTTCAGAAGGAGCAAGTAATGGAAAGTTTGAAACAGTCATTCGTGAAGTTGAATCCGCGGGTGATGATAAAGAATCCGATAATGTTCACCGTGGAGCTGGTGACACTGGTGATGCTGGTGGTCTGCATCCTCTCTTTGGGAACATCGGAATATGGGACGTTCGGCTATAACTTCCTGGTGTTTGTGATATTGTTTGTAACTTTATTGTTTGCCAACTTTGCCGAGGCCATTGCCGAAGCCCGTGGCAAGGCACAGGCGGACAGCCTGCGTAAGACGCGTGAGGAAACTCCCGCCAAGGTCTTGGTGGAAGGTAAGTTGCGTACCGTCAACAGCGCGCGTCTCAAAAAGGGAGATTTCTTTATTTGCGAAGCCGGCGATACGATTCCTGCCGATGGAGAGATTGTGGAAGGGTTGGCTTCTATTGACGAGAGCGCCATTACCGGTGAGTCCGCTCCGGTAATCCGTGAGGCGGGCGGTGATAAAAGCTCCGTCACCGGCGGCACAAAGGTTCTGTCGGATAAGATAAAGGTGTTGGTTACGCAGCAACAGGGCGAGAGTTTCCTCGACAAGATGATTGCGCTGGTAGAGGGCGCCACCCGTAAGAAAACACCGAACGAAATAGCGCTGACTATCTTATTGGCCGGTTTTACGTTGGTGTTCGTAATCGTATGTATTACGTTGATTCCGATGGCGGACTATACCGCTATCGACCATCCGGGTACGTATATCTCCATTGCGGCCATACTCTCATTATTTGTCTGCCTGATACCGACAACCATCGGCGGTCTGCTTTCGGCCATCGGTATTGCCGGTATGGATCGTGCCCTGCGTGCCAATGTGATTACAAAGTCGGGTAAAGCCGTTGAGACTGCCGGTGACATTGATACGTTGCTGCTGGACAAGACCGGTACAATCACTATCGGTAATCGTAAGGCTACCAAGTTCCACCCGGCTCCGGGCATTGATGAAAAGGTGTTTGTGGAGGCCTGCCTGCTGTCCTCGCTCTCCGATGAAACCCCGGAAGGGAAATCCATTATCGAGCTGGGACGTGAGAACGGACATCGTATGCGCGACCTCAACACAGCGGGCGCTCACATGATTAAGTTTACAGCCGAAACCAAATGCTCCGGTGTCGACCTGCAAGACGGTACTCAAATACGTAAAGGCGCGTTCGACGCGATTCGTCGGATTGTGGAAAGCGCGGGGAATAAGTTCCCGAAGGAAGTGGAAGGAGCGATTGCCGCCATTTCGGGCAACGGCGGTACTCCGTTGGTGGTATGTGTCAATAAAGCGGTGCTGGGAGTCATTGAATTGCAGGACATCATCAAGCCGGGTATTCAGGAGCGCTTTGAGCGTCTGCGCAAAATGGGGGTGAAGACAGTGATGGTAACCGGTGACAACCCGTTGACCGCCAAATACATTGCCGAAAAAGCCGGTGTGGATGATTTCATCGCCGAAGCAAAGCCGGAGGATAAAATGGAATATATCAGGAAAGAGCAGCAGGCCGGCAAACTGGTTGCCATGATGGGCGACGGAACCAATGACGCCCCCGCGCTGGCGCAGGCAAATGTGGGTGTCGCCATGAATAGCGGTACGCAGGCTGCAAAGGAGGCCGGTAATATGGTAGACCTTGACAACGACCCGACCAAGCTGATTGAAATTGTAGAGATAGGCAAGCAGTTGCTGATGACACGCGGCACGCTCACCACGTTCTCCATCGCGAATGATGTGGCCAAATACTTTGCCATTATTCCCGCGCTGTTCATGGCGGCCATTCCTCAGTTGGCTCCGTTGAATATCATGGGGTTGCATAGCCCTGAGACGGCCATTCTTTCGGCTATCATCTTTAATGCCGTCATCATCCCCATACTGATACCGTTGGCATTGAAGGGTGTCCGGTACAAACCGATCGGCGCAAGCGCGCTACTTCGCCGCAACTTGCTGATTTATGGTTTGGGCGGTGTCATAGCGCCGTTCATAGGTATCAAGTTAATAGATATGTTTGTCAGTTTGTTTTTTTAATTTAAAATAGAAAGAAAATGAAAACTCTTTGGAAATCAGTTAAAATAACCATTGCTTTCTGCGTATTCTTTTCCGTGTTCTATATCCTTGTCTTATGGATATTCGCGCAATTTGCAGGACCGAATAAAGGTAATGCCGAGGTCTTGACCCTGAACGGCAAGGTAGTGGGCGCCGCCAATGTGGGGCAGATGTTTACGGAAGACACTTTTTTCTGGGGACGGCCTTCCTGTGCAGGTGACGGTTACGACGCGAGCAGTTCGGCAGGTAGTAACAAAGGTCCTACAAACGAAGAATACCTTGCGGAGGTGGAAGCGCGCATAGATACATTCTTGCTGCATCATCCTTATTTGCAACGCAAAGAGGTTCCCGCCGAAATGGTAACGGCCAGCGCTTCGGGACTTGACCCTGACATTACGCCTGCCAGCGCTTATGTACAGGTAAAGCGTGTGGCTGAGGCGAGGGGACTGGATGAGGCTACTGTCCGGAGCATCGTTGACAAGGCTGTTGAAAAACCGTTGCTGGGGTTGTTCGGTACGGCGAAAGTGAATGTGTTGAAGTTGAATATCGCATTGGAAGAAACAAATGGAAAATAAGAAAATAATGAAAGATATGAATAGGATAAGAGTAACAGTAATAGGTTTTATCGCCGTTTTGGCGGCAAGTGTTATGGGAGTGGACAAGGTACAGGCGCAGGAGTTTAAGATACAGGGTGATTTAGTCAGTTCCTATGTGTGGCGCGGCTTTTATCAAACCGGGGTTAGCTTCCAGCCGACTTTAGGATTTGGGATAGGCGGCTTTTCGTTGACGGCATGGGGCTCTACCGATTTTGACGGAACAAGCTCCTCGGACGGTGAGGCTGCAAAAGAAATAGATTTGACGGCAGCTTATACGTTCGGTGATTCCGGTTTGACCTTGTCCGTTGCCAGTCTTTGGTGGGCAGGTCAGGGAAGCAATAAGTACTTTAATTTCAAAAGCCATGAGACGGCCCATCATTTTGAAGCGGGGCTTGCCTATACGCTGCCGTTGGAGAAGTTTCCGCTGTCAATAGCCTGGTACACGATGTTTGCCGGCGCGGATAAGAATGAGAAGGGAGAACAGAATTATTCTTCTTATGTAGAGTTGAACTATCCGTTCAGCATCAAGTCCGTCGATTTGAATGCCACTTGCGGTTTTCTGCCTTACGAAGCCGGCTCGGGTGTTTACGGAGTTCCAAACAGCGGCTTTGCCGTAACCAATCTGGCGCTGAAAGCCACGAAAGACATCAAGGTAACGGATAGGTTCGCTATACCGGTATTTGCGCAGGCTATTTGGAATCCCCGTATGGAAGATGCGCACCTGGTGTTCGGTATAACTCTGAAGCCATGAGCAGGGAAGAGAGCGTACAACATTTCCTCGACCTGATTAAGAAATCACGTCGCGGTAAGTTTAAGGTCTACATCGGCATGATTGCCGGTGTAGGCAAAACTTATCGTATGCTTCAGGAAGCCCATGACTTGCTGGATAATGGGGTAGACGTGAATATCGGTTATGTGGAAACGCATGGACGCGCCGGTACGGAGGCGGTGTTGGCCGGACTGCCTGTAATTCCCCGGCGTAAGATATTCTATAAGGGCAAGGAACTCGAGGAAATGGACCTTGACGCCATCATCCGTATCCATCCGGAAATCGTTATTGTGGACGAGCTGGCGCATACCAATGTAGAAGGCAGCCGGAATGAGAAGCGTTGGCAGGATGTAATGGATTTGCTGGATGAGGGTATCAATGTCATATCCGCCGTCAACATACAGCATATCGAGAGTATTAATGAAGAAGTGCAAGGTATTTCCGGTATCGAGGTAAAGGAGCGCATTCCCGACAGTGTGCTGGAAGAAGCGGATGAAGTGGTGAATATCGACCTGACGGCGGAAGAACTGATAACCCGCCTGAAAGCCGGCAAGATATACAAGCCGGATAAAGTAGCCCTTGCGTTGAACAACTTCTTCAAGACGGAAAATATTCTGCAACTGCGTGAGCTGGCTCTGAAAGAAGTGGCGTTAAGGGTGGAGAAGAAAGTGGAGAATGAAGTGGTGGTTTCCAGTGTCGGTGTGCGGCATGAGAAGTTCATGGCGTGTATCAGCAGCCATGAAAAGACGCCGCGCCGTATTATCCGTAAGGCGGCGCGGCTGGCAACCCGTTATAATACATCATTTGTGGCTCTCTATGTACAGACTCCCCGGGAGAGCGCCGACCGCATCGCGCTTGCGAATCAGCGGCATCTGCTGAATCATTTCAAACTGGTGACCGAATTGGGCGGAGAGGTTATGCAGGTGCAGTCCAAAGACGTGCCGGGCAGTATCGTTACGGCTTGCAGAGAGAAACAGATAACGACCGTTTGTATGGGCAGTCCCTCGTTCGCTTTGCCGCAATCTTTGTTTATGGTGCTGAGATATAGAAAATTTGTGAGCGAACTGGCGCAAGCAAACATAGATTTGATTATACTTGCATAAAATTTAATTCCTTGAGCGTTATGAACATTCGTACTAAATTGATACTCAGTGTAGGCATTCTCGCAGGTATGATAATCCTGCTGGTAGCCCTCTCGGTTGTGAATCTCCAGATACTGACGGCTACGGAGCCGGATAGCCCTGCCGCCATGCCCGGCTTGCAGCGCGCCTTGCTGTGGATTTCCGTAACGGGCGGCATTTGCATTCTTGCCAGTATCGTGCTGCTGGTATGGTTGCCCCGTTCCATAAATAAACCTATCAGGGAACTGACGCAAGGCATCCTCGAAATAGCCAACCATAACTATGAAAAGCGCCTTGATATGAGCGAGCACGAAGAATTTCGCGAAGTGGCCGATAGCTTTAACAGCATGGCGGAACACCTCACGGAATATCGTACCAGTACGCTGAATGATATTTTATCTGCCAAAAAGTTCCTGGAAGCCATTGTAAACAGCATCCATGAGCCTATTATCGGCTTAAACCGCGGGCACGAAATCCTTTTCATCAATAAAGAAGCGTTGACCGTACTGAATCTGAAACGTGAAGATGTCATACGTCGTTCTGCCGAGGAACTGTCGCTGAAAAACGACCTGCTCCGGCGGCTGGTGAGGGAATTAATCAATCCGGGCGAGAAGAAAGAGCCTTTGAAGATTTATGCGGATAATAAGGAAAGCTATTTTCAGGCATCCTATATTACCATTATGAATACGGATGCCGATACGGATGAATCCCATAATCTGGGCGATGTTATTCTGTTGAAGAATATCACCGAATTTAAAGAACTGGATACGGCGAAAACAACCTTTATCTCTACGATTTCGCATGAGCTGAAAACCCCTATCTCCGCCATCCTTATGAGTCTGCAGCTTTTGGAAGACAATCGTGTGGGCGCCTTGAACGAGGAACAGGAACAGCTTTCAAAGAGCATCAGGGAGAACGCCGACCGCCTGCTGGGTATTACGGGCGAGCTTCTTAACATGACGCAAGTGGAAGCCGGCAAATTGCAGATGATACCGAAGATAACGAAACCTATCGAACTGATAGAGTATGCCATCAAGGCGAATCAGGTACAGGCTGATAAGTTCAATATCCAGATTGAGGTGGAATATCCGGAAGAGAAGATGCCGAAGCTGTTTGTGGATAGCGAGAAGATAGCATGGGTGCTCACTAACTTATTGAGCAATGCCATTCGTTATTCCAAAGAAAACGGCCGCGTCGTTATCGGTGCAAAGCAGGAAGATAATTTTGTGGAGCTCTATGTGCAGGACTTCGGCAAAGGTATCGACCCGCGTTATCACCAAAGTATCTTCGACCGCTACTTCCGCGTACCCGGTACGAAAGTGCAGGGAAGCGGCTTGGGGCTTTCCATATCCAAAGATTTTGTAGAGGCTCATGGAGGCACACTGACTGTCCGGAGCGAGTTGGGAAAAGGCAGCCGTTTCGTCATTCGGCTGAAAGCGTAGTGGCGGTTTGCCGTTTGCCTATTTTCTGCGGTACTGTTGGGGCGACATCCCTGTCTGTTTTTTGAAGAAAGTGCCGAAATAGGATGCGTTCGGGAAGTTGAAGAAATCGGAGATTTCCTGTACGTTCTTCTGTGTATTCTTGAGCAATGAAATGCTTTTGCGGATGATGGATTTGAACACCAACTCCTGTACCGTATACCCGCAGATAGACTTGGACAGAGCCGAAAGATATTTGGGCGACAGGCACAGCTTGTCCGCATAGAAGTCCACTCCCCGCTCTTTCGTATAGTATTGTTCTATCAACTGAACCAGGCGGATAAAGATGTCATGCTTGTGGCTTACGGATGCTTTCTCCGCAATGAGTTTACGGGTGTAGACCGAACAAAGCCTGTATGTCAATGCCAGCAGGAGCAGTTTCTGCTCGTATCGGTTGAACGTGTTCTCTTCTATTTTCAGCGTATTGTCCAGTAGCGACAGGTATTTCAAGACCTCTTCTTCCTCTCCGGTGTTCCATACATAGCACGGTTCGGTGGCCAGATGTGAATACAGGTTCATGGATACTATCGAATTTCCCATAATATCCCGTATGGGATCGGTCTGATAAATGAAGATGACTACTTCCACGTCGTCGGATGCGTACAGTACTTGAAACAGGGAGTCTTTCGGAAGAAAGAGCGTATCGCCGTCTTTGGCGGAAAACGATTTCTGATTGAGGATGAAGGTAAAACTTCCCCGGCGGCAAATCACCAGTCCCACCCCGTCTATCATAAACGGGCTTTGCAAAGCAGACGGAAAAGAGCGGAGCACGCCTTCCGAACTGCAAATTTGTTGTTTGCTCGATAGCGCATTGTCAAGGTGCGATAAACGTTCTTGCTGGGTATCCATGATGATAGAGATTACAGGTTTCGTTTGAAAACAGCGCTAAGTTAATAATTTCCGTTTAGGATAGGGCAGTATCACGACAAATATCATGCAAAAAAGGCAGGCGTACAGCGTCCAACCCGCCATTTCCTTGACCGCCGATAAGGTGGCCTGCACCTGAATGCGTCCTTTAGCGGACATGGCTGCCATGTGGACGGCTTCCTGTTTGCTTTTTCCTTGATATTGCATTCCTTGCACGGTTTGCGTAAACGAGGCGGACGCTTCGGGATGCATCATATCCACATTCTGCGCATAACGGGTGATGTAGTATTGCTGCCGTTCCTGCAACACATTACTATATAAGGCGGTTCCGATGCAGGGAGCGAGCACCATGCGTACGGTAAGCATCGTGCAAATCCACGAGGACAGGAACTTGTAGGGCATACGCTGGGTGGCAAAAGTCGGTATCAGCGAGTATAGGAGCATCATACCCGTGGAGCGGATAATGACGGGATATTTCATCCGTTCGTATAATCCCGCGTCCTGTACCTCGAAATACATAAACATGGCGGATAATCCCAAAAACAGGAATCCGGCGGCAAAGAGGTATTTGAAGTGCACTCCTTTTACGCTGAGCCAGATTGTTGCGATACCGCCGATAAAGTAGCCTAACATAGACCAATTGCCCAGCGTAGCGTTTTGGTAGTTGTCCAATTTCATTCCTATGCCTGTAAATACGTTGACAAACAGAGAGCTGGAGTTCAGCACCATTAGCAGAAAGTAGAACAGGAATCCGAAGCGGATGGTACGCAGCTTGAGTACATCGAACTGATAATAGGGATTGCGCCGGGTTGCTTCTATATAGACGAACAGGATGCCCGCGACCACAGCTCCTACCGTTGCCCAACGGATGGTAGGGTCGTCATACCAGTCGAGAACCTTGCCATAGGTCAGCACATAAGTGATGCACATCAGTGTGATGCAGAAAATGGAGGCATTGCCGAACTGCTTGAAGTTAATGGGAAAACGGCGGGTGGCGTATTTATGATAAGGCATCGTGACAAACGAAATAAGGATGCAAAGCAGCAACAGTCCCATCATGAAGTAATAAACGTATTGCCATTCGTATTCGTAAGTGAGCCATGCGGTGAGCGATGTACCCAACTGTCCCAGTACCATGAAAAACAGATAAATGGCAGGCTGCGCGGCACTTCGTTCGATATCCAGCTTGTCCCAGCCTTCGCCGGTAGCGGGTTCGTTGCCGGGGGTAATTTTCTCGGTTGCTTCCACATGCCCCGCATATTTGATGAGAGTGAACAGGTTGACCATCATCAGCACCATGCGCAGGAATCCCATGAACAGACTGCACAATGCCAATAGGAATATGCTGTCCGTCTTGGCGCAGATATAACTGAAGATATACATCAGCGAGAATCCTGCGATGCACATCATCTTCTCCCTGCGTATGCATACCAGCCGGTACAGGAAAGGGCAGAATGCCGCCATACCTATGGACGTGGCGAAGTTGGCAAACTGGATATGTTCGGATATGATACCCAGGCCGCTCATCATTTCCGTACCGTTGGCGGAGTAGGTTCCGCCTACCGTAAGAATAGGCAGGAAGAACACTAACAGGATGATGATGCCTATCGGTTTGGGCACCCAGTTGTAGAAAGGATAGTTCTTGGGGTATGAGGGCATTTCCTTAATGATTAATCGTTGAGAATCAGAGTTTGGCTTTAACTATTACCATCATGCCGGCCGCAAGTTTCCCGTTCTCCTCTTTGGACAGATGGGTGAAGTCGATGCGTACGGGTATGCGTTGCTGTATCTTTACGAAGTTTCCGGCGGAGTTGTCGGTGGGCACCAATGAGTATTTGGAACCCGTCGCACCGGAAATGGCGGTGATGGTTCCTGTAAACTCCTTGTCACTGATGGCGTCTACGGTGATGGCTACCTCTTGTCCTATACGCAGGTTCTCCACTTGTGTCTCTTTGTAGTTGGCGACAATCCATTTTTGAGTGTCGGGCAGAATGTAGGTGATGGTTTGTCCGGCTGTAATGAACTGGCCTTCTTCCAAGGCACGGCGTCCCAATTTGCCGTCGCAGGGAGCTGTCACTACGGTGTAGGAGAGGTTCAGGCGTGCCATCTCCAAAGCGGCCGTTGCCCGCTGAATGGCGGCTTCCGTACTTTCGCGGCGGTGTGATACCTCGTTTACGCCCGATAAGGCTGCTTTCTGTTGCCGTTTTGTAGCTTCCAGCTTTTTGCGGGTAGCTTCGTATTCCGTTTCTATCTGCTCGAGTTGTATAGGGGTAGCCGCGTTTCTCTGTACCAGATTCTGGTAACGTTGGCGGTCTTTCTCCAGTTTGGCGAGGCGGATTTCTATTTCGGAGATGGAAGCGTCGTATACAGAGGCGGTGGTCTGCGTGGTTTGCAGTGTAGCCCCGATTACGGTAGCCCCGGCTTGCGCATCTTTCAGCGCGGCTTCGGCTTCCATTACGCGTATCTTATATTCGCGGTCGTCCAGTACAAGCAACGTGTCGCCTTTGCGTACTTCCTGATGCTCGGTGAAATAAATCTTCTTGATATAACCCGATGCACGCAGGTTGATGGGAGAGATATACTGTTCTATCTGCGCGTCATTGCTGACCTCTGTCTGCTTATAATCAAGGAAGAGGCAAACAACCTCTATCACTCCCCAAACTACGATTGCCGCTCCCAGCAGGCTGACCGCGATTTGCCAACGGCGCAGCTTGCGCAGTTTCTTGGCTTTCTCCTGGTGTGTGCCCGACGTGTTATTTTTCGCTGTTGTTTCCATATGATGATTTGATTAACTTGTTATTTTACTAATGTATCTATTTGCCCTGTCAGTTTCAGCAGCAACAGGGTGGTTACCCGGTAGCTGTAATGGGCGCTGATGTAGCTGTTTTGCGCTTCGCTCATCTGCATTTCGTCTTGCAGCACTTCGGTCATGGAAGCGATGCCCTCGCGATAGCGCTCCATGGTGACTGTATATACATCTTCGGCAAGCAGGTAGTTGTCTTTCTGCTTTTTGAAGTTGCGTTGGTTGTTCATCAGGTCGTTGGTGGCGTTCAGGTACTGGGTTTGCAGGCTTTTGCGGGTATTTTCCTGCGCCAGCTTTATGTTCTCGATATCTATGGCGGCCTTCCGGGTTTTGTAACGCTTGTCCAGTCCGTCAAATATCGGGATGCGCAGTGACAGTCCCAGCCCGTAGGAACGGAACCAGTGATTGGACGGTCCGGAGTGAAACCAATGGTAGGCTCTGTCTGTATAGGCGGAGAACATCCAGTTGCCGGTCAGGTTCAGTGAGGGGATATAGCCGTAGCCAATCATTTTTTTCTGCTGTTCCGCCGCTGCCTTTTGTGATTGCAGCAGTTGGAGCTCGTACAGGTTTTCGGATAATCCGGTCAGCGCGACGGGGGTGATGTTTTCGGAGTTCACCGGCACTAAGGCTATCTGTTCATCGGCGGGATAGTCCATGATATATTTCAGCAGGTTCAGTTGCTGCTCCTGCATTGCCCGGACATTGTCGTATTGCACTTTCAGGTTTTCCAGATTGATATTGACGCGTTTTACGTCCACTTCCATAGCCATTCCGTTGTCATGGAAAGCCATGGTGATGTCTTTCAGCTCTTCCAGCCGGGTGATGTTGGCTTTTATCAAAGTGATTTGTTCGGCAGTGGTCTGTCCCAGATAGTACATTTTGCATATCTCCAGAATGAGGTCTTCCCGCGCTTTCTCGTAAGAAAGACGGTTTATCTCATCCATGACTTTTGCAATGGATACGGTGGTATAAAGCGTCTGATTGTAAAGAGGCATCTGCAATTGCAAACCTGCGTTGGCGTTGTAGCGCAAGGTCCGGGTTATGTTATACGGGTTTCCGTAGGCGGAGCCGTCGGTAACGGATACGGGCGGGTCTATATTATCATTATAGTTGGCGAACCCGTTGATTTGAGGTAATAGCCTTGCACGGTTTTCGGAAATCCCGTATTTGCTTTTCCGCATTTCCTTGCGTTTGCTTTCCAAAGACAGGTTGTTCTCGATACCTGTTTCGAGGCAATCTTTCAGTGTCAAGGTCTTTTGGGCGTGTCCTGCGGCGGCCGGCAAACAAAGAAAGGAAAAAATGAATAGTAGCTTTTTCATAATAATCACCAATAATTTGTGCAAAGTTAGCGGCTTGTCATGGAAGAATGCTATCCATATATAGACTGCTTATGTTCATATTTTCCTTTTTCTTAGCTCTTTAAAGGAAGAAAACAGGCAAAAAACGACTGTTTTAAATTTCCGCATGTACTTAATAAATGATAATAATCGTCTTTCTTATGAAAAAAAACGGGAAGAAACGTATTTATCAACTTTATTATACTACCTTTGTCCCCAGAGTTTGAGTTACGAATCATTATCGTATAGTTCTTCTTTTAATATATTATTAGTAAGCAGTCCTCTCCTTTAATTATCCTCCTCACTCCAATTTATTATTTATTTTATAACATTTTTAGAATGAACATTTACATTTCAGGTTTAAGTTATGGCGTTAATAATGCCGACTTGACAAATTTATTTGCAGAGTTTGGAGAAGTTTCTTCAGCTAAAGTTATTCTCGACAGAGAAACCGGTAGATCCAGAGGATTTGCGTTTGTGGAGATGAGCAATGACACAGAAGGACAGAAAGCTATTGACGAATTGAACGGCGTAGAATATGACAGCAAAGTTATCTCTGTAAGCGTTGCGCGCCCTCGTGAGGAAAGACCCTCAAACAGTAGACCTCATGGCGGTTATAACAACTCCAGAAGATACTAATATCAGAATAAAGGCAGGAAACCCGATTTCCTGCCTTTCATAAACAAATTCCGTCTTTTTTATTTAGCGGAAGCGTTCCGCTCCACCACCTGCACTTTTCATTCTACAAAGATTTATCAGACTTTTTGTATGGGCCACTTGAGTGAAGCGTGCTCCCATTATACCTGTGCTAATGTTTTGGCACGCTCATAAAACAATATATATATATGACATTTAAAGATTTAAATATAACCGAACCGATTTTAAAAGCAATTGAAGAAAAAGGATATACCAGTCCTACCCCTATACAAGTAAAAGCAATCCCCGCCGCCTTAACGGGAAAAGATATATTGGGTTGTGCGCAGACCGGAACAGGAAAGACCGCCGCATTCGCCATTCCCATTATTCAGCATCTGCAGGCCGGAAAAGAACGGGATAAGAGTATCAAAGCCTTGATACTGACGCCTACCCGCGAACTGGCGTTACAGATTAGCGAGTGCATAGACGACTACGCCAAATATACGCAAGTCCGTCATGGAGTTATCTTCGGAGGAGTAAACCAGCGTGCACAGGTAAATATGCTGCACAAAGGAGTCGACATATTGGTTGCCACTCCGGGACGCCTGCTGGATTTGATGAACCAGGGATATATCCATCTGGATAGTGTACGGCACTTCGTATTGGATGAGGCCGACCGCATGCTCGACATGGGATTTATCCATGACATCAAACGTCTGTTGCCGAAACTCCCTAAAGAAAAGCAAACCCTATTCTTCTCGGCTACCATGCCCGATACGATAATCGCTTTGACGAACTCACTGCTGAAGCAACCGGTAAAGATTGCCATAACCCCAAAATCGTCTACGGTGGATACCATCGAACAGACCGTCTATTTTGTGGAGAAGAAAGAGAAAAGCAAACTGTTGATTTCCATTTTGCATAAAGCGGAAGGACAGTCGGTACTTGTTTTCTCACGTACCAAGCACAATGCGGACAGAATCGTCCGCGTATTAAGCAAAGCGGGTATCGGCAGCCAGGCCATTCATGGAAACAAAAGCCAGAATGCAAGGCAATCCGCATTGGAAAACTTCAAAACGGGTAAGATACGTGTAATGATAGCCACCGATATTGCGGCCAGGGGTATTGATATCAACGAATTGCCGTTGGTCATTAACTATGACCTTCCCGATGTGCCCGAAACGTATGTGCATCGTATCGGACGTACCGGCAGAGCCGGTAACTCAGGGACGGCGCTGACTTTTTGCTCGCAGGAAGAGCGTAAATTGGTCAGCGATATTCAAAAGCTGACGGGCAAGAAGCTCAGTAAGGCTGAGTTCGCTATCTGAGTTCGTTTATAAGTTTATTATTTATTCGACGAGTATACACCAATTAAAAAATATAAGTTCTATGGCAAAATCCATGACAGCGGGAAAGCGTGAAAATGAAAAGAAAAGACTTGCTAAGCGGGAAGAGAAATTAAAGAGAAAAGAAGGCAGAAAATCTACTAAAGGCAGTTTTGACGACATGATTGCCTATGTGGACGAATATGGAATGATTACTTCAACTCCACCCGAAGAGAATATCAAAAAGCAAGAGATTAATGTAGAGGAGATAATGATTTCCACTCCCAAAAAGGAAGATGAAGAACCGGTGATTCTGCGAGGAAGAGTTGAGTTCTTCAATGAAGCCAGAGGATTTGGATTTATCAAAGACCTTGCAGGAATTGAGAAATACTTTTTTCATGTAAACAATGTTGTTACGGAAGTCAAAGAGGGTAATATCGTTACGTTCGACCTCGAGCGCGGGGCGAAAGGAATGAATGCTGTCAATATCAATTTGGAAAGATAATCTGTAATAGTCAAGGCTTGTCCAGATAATCTGCCGGCTCGGAACAAAGCACAGTATTTGCCTTCACCTTCCACGCCTTTATTCATCAGGGATAGCGGGTGAACCCCCTGTCAAAGATATATATGCGGCATGATTGGTGGCGAAAGCGTCTTACGGTATGGATAAATCCGCCTCACGGGATAAATTTATTTATCCCGTGAGGCGGATTTATTTGTCTTATGGAACGAAAATTCCCGCCTTGCGGGATGATTCGGAGGGAAGTCCGTAATGTCAGGGTTCACCCGATATTCCTCATGGATAGGGGAGTGTGAAAGGTGAAGGGTAGATAAGGAAATCTTGTTCATACGATGATAGCTTGCTTTCACGGGATGGAAACCGTTTTTTCACCGCAGTATAAATCTCGTTTGATACGGTTGAAAACTTTTTTGGATATATATCAAAAACGGAGTTATCGGAAAGTTCGGTCGCTCCGGCCGGTGCCGGTACGAACCGCGGATACTGAAAACAAAAAAGACCGCCAAGAGTGGAAGCCTCTCAACAGTCTCAATACTCATCTTGTAGCGGGACCCGGGATTGAACCGGGGACCTCATGATTATGAATCATGCGCTCTAACCAGCTGAGCTATCCCGCCATCATTTCTCGATTGCGGGTGCAAAGATATAGCTTTTCTTTAAATCGCCAAAACTTTTGCGGATTTTTCTGTGCTTTTCTTCTCTCTTTCTGGTTCTGATGTTATGTTTTTGTTCTTGTCTCTCTTCCTATTTGGCAGATTAATAGTAGATTAATGTACTTATTGGTCTTTTTATACTAATTTTGCAGAATGGAAAGTTTGATGAACTATGAATAAAAAAGGCAGAACAGTGGAATCCGGTAGATTAATATGTATATGGGTAGGAGCTTTCATCTGTACTATGGTTACAGGGATATATATCTATATCTTCTATAATAGTTATAAGGAACAGATACCGGAATGGAATGCATTGGCTAAAGAAACATTCGTGGAAGCATTGAATTTGGAGGTGCAGAAACGAGGGAGGATTGTTGTGCCATTTATAGCTGTTAATTATCCTGAAATAAAAACATTGGAAACCCCATTCAAAAGTTCTGTAACTTTGTCGAGCAAGTATGGAACGCATGATTATGAAATATCACGTGTGAAATTTGATAATAGTCTTATTAAAGATACAGAAAGGAGAATGTTGCTCAGCTATGTACTTGAGAAACACCCTCTGGATGCGGATGCGTTGAATCTATTTTGGGACAGTCTGTTGGTCGAGAAATCTGTAGCGGCTAATACCGGTATTCGTCTTTCAACTACTGATTTATTGAAGAAGACTTCCACCGTTTACTCTTCCGATAGCATAAAAGTGCTACAAGGAGATAGCCTGTTGTCTCGCTATATAGGATTTCGTTGTGAAGTGGGGGTAACGGGGTTTGTTTCTTATGACTGGTGGCGGGTGTTAAAAGTATGGCCGCCCATAACAACATTACTTTTGCTTTGGCTTTGTTTTTTCCTTCTTCTTTTATATTATAAGCAGATTGCTTCCTTCTTGCGGCAAAAACTGGTGAGAAAGGAAACGGTTGTCCGTATTCAAGAGAAAAAGATAATTGTTGAGAGAAAAATGCATTTGGAGGAAGAAACCGAGCAAACCGGATTATATGAATTGGCTGACGGGACTATTTTGGATTCAGAAAAAGGTACCTTGACGAATGGGGAAAAGACGAGGCAACTCCGACCTCAGGCAATTGTCTTATTGAAGCTTTTTTTACGGAGTAAAAACTATCGACTGACCGCAGAAGAAATTATGAAGGAACTGTGGCAAGGGAAAGGAAATCCGAATCGACTTTATGCTGTTGTTCATCGTTTACGTGAATCATTGGAAGGTATCTCTTCTCTTGTTGTGGAATATGAAGATGAACATTATTGTTTGAAAATACCCCATTCCATCGAGAAAAACATTGAAAAAGGATAAAAAAACGGCCTTACCGATGCTTACCAAAAGGTCTTCAAATAAAGTTGGTAAGTCGTTGTAAGGCAAAATAGTTGGTTTGATAGAAAATTCCGTCTACTTTTACGGGCAAAATATGAGGCAATATTGTTTGCATGCTTCATACGGTCTAATATAAATAGAGTGGAATATGAAAAACAAGATTAAAAATGTTGTTGTCAGCTTGTGTGCTGTTGGTGCAATAACAGCTTTTTGTAGTCAGAAATCCTCCGATAAACAAATGGATGATTTGCTACTGAAAAATGTGGAAGCTTTAGCTTGGGGTGAAGGAGGAGGGTATACTTTTTGTGTGGGTGTAGGTAGTGTTGATTGCCCTACTACTCAATATAAAGTGGAATATGTAATGAGCGGTTACAGCCTTGAAGGACTCTATTAATATATTATTAGTGTTTCTTTTCGCGGCTTGTACTTCCGTGCCTAATGAGAGAATGATGTCCTACGTTGATTTTCCCGAAACCAGAAAATTGACAGCTCGGACTTTGTCATTGGATTCTGCTTTGTTTCGTTATCCTTATAGGGTACGTGTACAGGACGACAAGGTTGTAGTGCTTGATTTACATGGAACGGAATATTTCTTCCATGCCTTTCACTATCCCAGCTTTCATTATTTGTCCTCTTTCGGCAAACGAGGCGATGCTCCCGAAGAGATGCTTTCAGCCGAAAATCTTCGATGGAATGGAACTTTTTTGTGGACACTTGATTCCAATAAGTCTGAATTAACCCGGTTAGGTTTTACTTTATCCGGTGACTCATTGCTTCGGTTGGAAGCCGTGAGTCTGGATGAAGAACTGCTTCGGGCACTGGACTTTGTGCAATATGATGATTCCACTTTTTTCATTCCCGATTATTCGGGCGATAGCCGCTTCTGTTTGGTAAGTCGGCAGGGTAAGTTACTCCGTAAAATAGGGACTATTCTTACTGCCAATGAGGATGCTTTGGAGAGTGCCCGTCCTGCTTTAGCGCAGGCATGGCGAAGTTTCATTGATTACAATCCTCGTAATGGAATACTTGTGGCGGCTACTCAACTGGGGGAAGTGCTTGAGATCTATAATTTGAAAGATAGTACGCATGTGGCATGTATTGGACCTAATGGCGAACCGGAGTTTCAGATAGCCCAAGGTTATGGTATACCGACCGGTATTATGGGGTTCAGTGATATACAAGTGACAGATAGTGCTATTTATGTTGTCTTTCAAGGACGTGCATTTAAGGATATTATGCAGAAAGCGAAGCAAGGCATTAATTTACCGGATGGTGGACAAAATATTTATGTATTCAGTTTGGAAGGTAAGCCGCTTCGGAAGTATGTGTTGGATCACTATATTCATGGGATTTCAGTAGATGAGCAGAAGAGCGTTATAATAGCTACGGATGTGAATAAGGATGAGCCAATAATTGAATATAAATTAATTTAGTCTTTAGAGATAATATAATTAGAAGGAACAAACGGTGAACGTTTTGTTGGTGCATTGCGTACCGTTTGTTCCATAACTCCAAAAAGGAAAGGAGGTCTTGGCAAAGGTACTAATTAAAATTAAGATGGAAAGTGTTTTCGGTCATTGCGATAGGATGACATGAAAAAGTTCTCACGAGATTTATGATCTTGACTATAGTATAAGTATTATGCTAGTATTAAATGTTTGATTTTTTTTAATAAAATTAAAAGTGATATGAAGAAATTAGTAAAAATAACTGTTGTTGTAGTATTTGCATTAATAGCAGGATATGGCGTTTATGCAAATCAAAAAACTGATGCTATGTCTGATTTAGCATTGGCTAATGTGGAAGCATTAGCTAGTGGAGAATGGGGGACAGGATTCAATTGTCGATGGTCTGGTGAAGGCTACTGGTTTTGTACTCCGTGGGGAGGAGGATTAGGCTGTCCGTGTTGGTCGTAGTTTTGTGAGGTGTGTAAAGTATGAGACTTTGGGGGTTGAATATTTTACACGCCTTTTTTTAAATAAAAAATATTATGATTAAATATTTATTGTCTTTATGTTTGGTCGTGTTGATGTTTTCTTGTGTATCTACAGTCAACTCGGATAGATATTCGTTAGAAAGTACAGATAAAGTACTGTCTTTTCCGATTATGGAGGAAGTAAAGGTACCTCAATACTCAGTTTTTCTATTTAAAGAAAAAGAAAAAAAATATTTGAGCTTCCAAAATTTACCCAAAAGTGAAATTCTTATTTATTCAATAGATTCACAAAGATTGGTAAAAAAAATAAATGTAAATACAGAGGGAAGTAATTCTGTACTTGGTGGGTTTGGTGGATATTATATTGTTGATATGGAACATATTTTTATTCCAAGTATGTATGTTAGTACAATCTTTGTAGTGGATACTGTAGGGAATGTAAAACAGAAAATAGATTATACAAAAACAAAAGATGGGCGGCAGCTCATACCTTTTATACCGAGTGATAAATCCCAGATGAAATTTATAGGTAACAATTTGTATATTCCTCAGACGATGAATCTAAGGTTAGGTGATAAGGCTATAGAGGAAAGCCCGATTAAGGTCGTACTTGATACGATAGAGAATACAGTTGAGGCACTTCCTATGAGATTTCCTCCCTTGATTAGTCATAAAGACTTTGGAACAGTTAGTGCTTTTGGTGCTGAATATTCCTGTTGTTATGATGGTGATAAATTTATTTACTCTTTTTATGCCGATGAAGATTTGTATTTAACGTCTTCTACGCATGAGAAAATAGAAAAAAAGAAAGCTAAAAGTAGATATATAGATGATGTGAGTGTCTTTCGTTCTACTGAAGAAAACTTTCAGAAAATGCTGAAAGCGCAATGTGAACACGCTTCTTATGGTAAGATATTGTATGATAAATACAGAAAGGTTTATTATCGGTTCGTTTATCCTCCATGTGAGATCGATGATTATTCCGGTGATTATGTTGAACTAATCCGTTCGGGTAGAAAGAACTTTTCGATTATGATATTGGATGACCAACTGAATATAATTGGGGAGACTTCTTTTCCAGCATATACTTATAATCCCAATATTTCTTTTATATTAGAGGATGGTTTGTATATTAGTCTGAATCATATTAAGAATCCTGACTATTCTGATGATATACTACGTTTTCAGAAGTTGGAGTTAAAAGAAATCAGAAAATAATTTGCAATGAAATATATTTGGCTGGCCCTGTTGATAATCTTTGTATTGTGTATGTATATGTCTTGTAGACAGGATGCATCTAAAGATAGGATGACCCGTTTGGTAAAGGAATGGGAGAGAAGACAGGTGGTTTATCCTTCCAAGACAACTTTTACAATTTATGGAGAAGATACTGTGGTAGACTATGTGAAGTCGGGAGTGAGATATTCAATTATTAGCTATATTGACTCTTTAGGATGTCTCAGTTGTAAGTTACAAGCAAAGGCTTGGAAAAACTTTATAAAAACAATTGATTCAGTCTCGGACTGTTCAGTACCTGTAAATATATTTGTGCATCATAGAGACGATGAGGAATTGATGTCACTCTTAAGGAAGGAGGCTTTTGATATTCCTATATGTTTAGACTTGAGTGATTCACTTCGTCTTTTAAATAATTTTCCAGATGATATAGCATTTAGAACTTTTTTGCTTGATGAAGAGAATAGAGTGGTGGCTATTGGTAATCCTGTATTTAATCCCAAAGTCAGAGAACTGTACTTGAAAATTATTCAAGGTGAGGAAGTGGCTAAGAATGCTAAGGATAGAGCAATACAAACGGAGATATCTATTAATAAACATTTGATTGATTTTGGAAGCTTTGATTGGCATAAGGAACAAGAAGGAAACTTTATCTTTTATAATAAGGGTAATGTACCTTTAATAATTGAGGAAGTATTCACCTCTTGTGGATGTACTACCGTTGATTATCCGAAAGAACCTGTTCGGCCAGGTATGAGTGTAAGATTGCATGTAGTTTATAAAGCTGATTATCCAGAACATTTTAACAAGACAATAACTGTATATTGTAATGCTGGAGTTTCTCCTATCATTTTGAAAGTTAGTGGAGATGCAGAATAAAATGGTATCGTATTTATGAAGAAGAATGATATAATGTAATTTCAAATAATGAATCGTATATCAATTTGTATAAGTTTTTCTCTCTTTCTTTTTATGAATGTTTCCTGTGACGGATATTTTGGAAAGAACAGGAAAGAAGTCGATTATGCATTACAAAATGCTGGAGCCAATCGTGGAGAGTTAGAAAAAGTATTATTGTATTATCAAGATGATTCATTGAAATATGAAGCTGCTTGTTTTTTGATTGGAAATATGATAGAGCACTTTTCTAATCAAGGAGAAGCAATGGACATGTATAAAGAAAAGCTGGCTACGCGAGCTAAGCCTTTTAGTCGTGATTTTTTGGATAGTCTTTGGAAAGAAACTTCTGTGAGATATTCAGATGAAGACTTTGTGAAGTCTTATGATCTTGAAGTGATTGAAAGTTCTTATCTTATTGAAGACATAGACAGGGCATTTCAGGTTTGGGAGACTGCTCCTTGGTACAAAGAGGTAAGCTTTGAAATGTTTTGCCGGTACATTCTGCCTTACCGGGTTAGTGACGAACAGTTGGTTGAGCACTGGCGGGATAGTCTGATACAAGACTATGCCGGATGCATTCGTGGGGTAACAGATATGAAACAGGCTTTTGCCTTACTTGCAAGGGCTGTAGATAAAGAACTCCGTTCGGCTTCATCAAAATGTCCGTATTTACTGGATGTTCTGACAATGCGAGATGCGAGATTTTCCCGTTGTGAGCAGCGTTGCATAGTAACAGGAAACGTTATGAGGGCATTGGGGATTCCGATAGCTTATGATTGTGTTGAAAGATGGGCTAATTATAGTACAAATGGGCATTCATGGATTGTGTTGATGGGAACAGACGGTAAAACATATACTTTGTATGAGGGAGATTCCATACCCCGTCCGGCCACGTGGATTGATTCCTCATTTTTCAAACCGTTGGCTCTGCCGGATTCGAATTATTCATATCGGGTAGATTCTCTGAAACGGGCTGCAAAAGTCTATCGACAGAATTATTTCAGAGAAGAAGATCGAGATTATTCGGTGATGGATGTCTCGGCAGAGTATGGCTTGACGGACAGTGTTGTAATTCAGGTTAATAGTACGGCGGAATATGCGGAACTTTGTACTTTCAAAACCGGTGAAGACTGGGAGACTATCGTGAGAAGTAAAATCCGTAAGGGGAATTGTGTCTTCCGTAATCTTGGAGCTTCTATCGTTTACTTACCTGTTGTGGTGAAAAAGGATAAGACCGAAGTGCTGGATGCTCCTTTCATATTACGAAAAGGAGGAGCTGTGAAGAAACTTATTCCCTCGAAACAAAAGCGGACGATGCGGCTGAACCGCAAATACATACTGTTGACAAATTGGACAAACCGATGGTATGAATTGATTGGCGGGCGTTTTGAAGCGAGTAATGATAGTGATTTCCGTAATGCTGATCTGCTGCATACAATTTGCGATTTTCCGGTTTATTGTAATGAAGTAAAATTGCAAACCACGAAATCTTACCGCTATGTTCGCTACGTTTCTTCTAAAGTTTCTAAGAGCGCATTGGCGGAGCTTGCTTTCTTTTGTAATGAGAAAGAGATAAAAGGGAGAGCTATGGGGGAAGGCTTGAGTCCTCCTTCGCAAAAACGTGCTTTTGATCATGACTTAATGTCGATAGCTGATCCTCAACAAAAGGATTATTGGGTCGGTCTTGACTTGGAGCAACCATGTCGTTTGGATAAATTGGTATACTATCCGCGCAATGATGATAACTTTATTGTAATCGGTGAGGTGTACGAACTATTCTACTGTGATAAGGGCGACTGGCATTCATTGGGAATAATGACGGCTGAAAGTGGAGAGCTGGTTTATGAGAATGTTCCCGGCAATGCCTTGTATTTACTCAAAAACAGGACGAAAGGTAAAGAGGAACGCATCTTCACTTACGAAAATGACAGACAGGTATGGTGGTAGATGTAAAGAAGTTGATTGGCAAATGCTGTAACAGAATCGTAAATATTGCTTTTGGCGTCTGTATTGCCATTATTGTATTTTTGATGTTACAGTTGTTCTTTGTAACTTCTTTTAAAATTCCTTCCGATTCTATGGAGCCGGTTCTGCAAGATGGAGACTATATTCTGGTGGATAAGTGTTCAAGAGGAGCGAGGCTGTTCAATGTGGCTGCATCGTTGGAAGGAAAGAAAGTTGACATTTATCGTGTGCCGGGTTGGAGAAAATTTAAGAGGAATGATGTGTTGGTATTTAATTATCCTTATTCCAAACGGAAGGATAGTATAGGTTTGGATGCGATGATATATTATGTGAAGCGTTGCGTGGCACTGCCGGGAGATACATTGGAAATCAAGGATGCTCATTACCACGTACGTAACTGTACGCAACCGTTGGGAAATGTAGAAGGGCAGGATTTCTTGCAAAGCGTACTTGAGTCGGGAAAAGCAAAGGAGTGGAGAATTGCTGTGAGAAGTTACCCTAAAAGTAAATTGCTTGATTGGAATATAGGAGAATTCGGACCTTTCTATATCCCTGCCAAAGGAAGTATGATAAAAATGACACCTTTGACTAAAGTGCTTTACAGAAATGTGATAGAGTGGGAACAGGACAAAAAGTTGATGATACGTGAAGATACGGTTTTATTGGGTGACAGTATCATATATCAGTATCAGTTCCGTGAGAACTATTATTTTGTTTCGGGTGATAAAATAGAAAATTCACTGGATTCCCGTTACTGGGGATTGTTGCCGGAGCCTTTTATTGTGGGCAGGGCTTGGCGTATCTGGAAGTCGATAGACAGAAGTACGGATGCAGTGAGATGGGACAGAGCTTTTAAGAAAATAAAATGAGGTGTATACGAACAATATTGGCAGTTGGTTTGAAAGGGATGGCTTGTCTTATTTTGCTATCTCTAGTGTGTGTGGAGAATCCGGAGCTTCCTTCCGGAGAAGTTATTGGGCAATGGCTTGCTTTTGATAAAAGGGTATTGATGGCGGCAGGTTGCATATTGCTTGCTGTATGGGTGGATAAGAAAGGTGGGGAGTTTCCTGATATTGTGTCGTGGGCGTTAATCTTTTGGGGGAGTATGGAAGCTATCTGGGGGATATGTCAACTCTATGGTTTTTCAGATTCCGGACATTCATTATATGCCATGACAGGATCTTTCTTTAACCCTGGTCCTTATTCGGGATATTTGGCGATGGTGCTTCCCGTTTGCTTACATCAATATTTAATTGGCGATGGGAAGATGGATCGTGTATTTGCAGGTGGGGCGGGTTTGCTTATACTTTGTGTCCTGCCGGCTGGAATGAGTCGCTCGGCTTGGTTGGCGGGAGGAGTTTCCTGCCTGTGGGTATATGCTTGTTATGCAGATTGGGGAATTAAACTGAAAAAAGCATGGCAGCAATACAGAAGGTTGGTTGTTGTATCGGCATTTGGGGGAGTGTGTGCGTTGGTACTGGCTGGTTGGCTAATGTTTGTACTGAAACCTGATTCTGCCTGTGGGCGGCTGTTTATGTGGAAAATTGCATGTCGGGCTGTGGCGGAGCAACCTTTGCTGGGGTATGGCATGGGAGGTTTTGCGGCTGCTTATGGCGATGCGCAAGAAGCTTATTTCGCGATAGAGGATTATGAATTATGGGAAGAACGTGTAGCAGGTAGCCCTGAATATGCCTTTAATGAGTATTTACAGACTGCGGTAGAGCTGGGGGGACCTTTGACGCTCTGCCTGTTGGCGGTTGTAGTGTTCTGCCTGTATATAGGAATCAAGAACAAGCGTTTCGGTATCTGTGGCGCTGTATTCTCCTTAATGATCTTTTCATTTTCTTCCTATCCGCTGCAATTGCCAGTGTTTGTGGTGACGGCAGTATGTTTACTTTTAGCTTGCATTCTGAGAAATTACCGTTGGGAGTGGATGGGATTGGTGATATTGGCAGGGGGAATTGGAGCAACTCGTCTAAAGAATGATTTATGTATGGAGCAAGCATGCAGGAATTGGATGAATGCACGGATATTTTATAACGCTGCTGCGTATGGTTCGGTAGAAAAAGAATATCGATTACTTTATCCTTTACTCAAGAAACGCGCTGCATTTTTGTTTGAGTATGGTCATATCTTGCATAAACAACAGAAACCGGAAGAGTCTATCCGTATTCTGATGGAGGCTATGAAATATAGTAGTGATCCGATGATACTGAATATTATAGGCAAAAATCACCAACAAACGGGAGATTATCTGGCGGCGGAAAGATGGTTGATACGATCAACTTATCGTCTGCCGGGACGGATTTACCCCTATTATCTGCTGGCAAAGTTGTATGCTGAACCGGATTTTAGGCAGCCGGATAAATTGGAAGAGATGAAACAGATTGTTCTTGCAAAAGCCCCGAAGATTTATTCAACAGCTATAGAAGAAATGCGTAGAGAGGTGAAGAAAATAAAGTAAAATGGCAATAATTATGAATAGCATGAACAAGCAAGTTCAGGAAAGTACAATTCAGTCTCAGAACGAATGGAATGCATGTTTATTGTTTAGAAACAAACAGCTGACGAAAGAAGTAAAGGAACTTCGTTCTGTATCGGCGGCTATGGATTGTTCTGCTTCGCAACTACAGGCAATGTCTCAGTTGCTGAGGCTGCACACAACTCCGGCTTATGGTATTATAAGGAGTGAACGGGAATGGCAGAATCTCTTTGCCTTGCTTGATATGCTTTACGGGAGTGGCTTCTTGGCAGACTTGGGAGAGCGTCAGCTTACCGCTCAGGAATTAAAACTGTGCTATTTAGTGCGTGCCCACCTGAATAATAAAACGATTGCACTACTTTTCAATGTTACTACTTCATCGGTAGTAAAAGCCAAGCAACGACTGAAACGGAAGTTGGCTTTGTTACCGTCAGATAGCTTCGATAACTATATACAGCACTATTGATAGCACTATACTGAATAAAAATGATGCTTTCTTTTCCGTAATTAGAAAAAAGTCTCTATCTTGCCGCCGCAATAAAAAGCAAATATGAACTATGGAAAGACAAAAGATTCATCGGGAATACCTCTTGAATGCAACTTCTAAAAGCATTCTTTGGTCCGCGATAAGTACCCCCACCGGTTTGGAGGGCTGGTTTGCAGACAGGGTACAGTCGGACGATAAGATTGTCACCTTCTTCTGGGGAAAGACGGAACATCGTGACGCAGAGATTATCGCTGTGCGGGCTTTCTCTTTTATTCGCTTCCGTTGGCTGGATGATGAATATGAACGGGAATATTTTGAATTAAAGATGACAAACAATGAACTGACAAACGACTTCGTGCTAGAAGTTACTGATTTCGCTGTGGTGGATGAAGTGAAAGATTTGTGCGAGTTATGGGACTCTCAGGTAGATACTCTGCGGAGAACGTGCGGTTTTTAGTTAACTTTGATATAAAAATTTTCCACACTCCCTTTTTTATGCTAATTTTGTGTCTTCATTGCATGAAACGAGTAAAATGCTGCGCATAAAAAAGTTAGATATATTTATATTGAAGAGCTTCTGTATGCTCTTTATGGGCACTTTTTTCATTTGCCTTTTCATTTTCATGATGCAGTTCCTCTGGAAGTACGTTGATGAAATGGTGGGAAAAGGATTAGAAATGAGTGTCCTTGCACAATTTTTCTTTTATTCCGCCCTTACATTGGTGCCGGCTTCATTACCGTTGGCTATTCTGTTGGCGGCACTTATTACTTTTGGTAATTTTGGTGAACGTTTTGAGCTGCTGGCCATGAAGGCGGCAGGTATCTCACTACTTAAGATTATGCGCCCGTTGATTGTGTTTATCATTTTCATCTGTGGCGTTTCTTTTTATTTCCAAAATGTAATAGGACCGAAGGCACAGACTAAGCTCTGGACATTGCTAATTTCCATGAAGCAGAAATCTCCGGAATTGGATATACCGGAAGGAGTTTTCTATGATGAGATTGATGGCTATAACCTTTATGTAAAACATAAGAATCGTAAAACGGGTATGCTTTACGATGTGCTGATTTATAATTTTGAAAAAGGGTTTGAGAATGCGCAGATTATCAAGTCTGATTCCGGAAGACTGGAAATGACGGCTGATAAACAGCATTTGTATTTGCATCTTTATAGTGGTGAGCAGTTTGAAAATCTGAAATCACAGAATATGAATCAGAAGAATGTGCCTTATCGCCGGGAAGCATTTCGGGAGAAGCATGCTATTATTGAGTTCAATTCCGATTTTAATATGGTGGATGCCGGCATCATGAGCAATCAGTCTAACAGCAAGGATATGGCGATGCTGCAAGCGGGCATTGACTCCATGAGGGTGCAGAATGACAGTGTAGGACGTGTCTATTTCAAGGAAGCGATGAATGGCACTTACAAGATTTCTGCTGACTTGAAGAAAGCTGATACGCTGAAGATAGAGCAGGCACATTTGGGAGAATACAATGTGGACAGTCTTTTCAATGTGGCTACCTTGTCACAGAAGCAGAAGATCATTTCTACTGCTGTGAACCGTGCAGAGAGTGCAGGGAGCGATTGGAGTGTCAAGAGTTATAGTATGTCACAGACAGATACCAGCCTTCGTCGTCACATGACGTCCTGGCATGAGAAATTAACACTTTCGGTGGCATGCCTTATTTTCTTTTTTATCGGTGCTCCGTTGGGTGGAATTATCCGTAAAGGCGGTTTAGGTATGCCGGTTGTGGTATCCGTTCTTATTTTTATTATTTACTACATTATTAATAATACGGGCTATAAAATGGCACGTGATGGACAGTGGGTTGTCTGGATGGGTATGTGGACCAGTACAGCTATCTTGGCTCCATTGGGTGCATTCCTTACTTATAAGTCCAATAATGACTCCGTGGTATTGAATGCCGATGCCTATGTGAGTTGGTTTAAGAAGATCGTCGGTATACGCAGTGTGCGCCATCTATTCCGTAAAGAGGTGATTATACACGATCCTGATTATACTCATTTGCCTGCCGATTTGCAGGCACTGTCTGCTGATTGTCGTGCGTATGCTGAAAGGAAAGCGTTGAAGCGTGCTCCCAACTATTTCAAGTTGTGGATGGCAGACTCAATCGATGAAGAAATAGAAGATATAAATGAGCGTCTTGAGAAATTAGTAGAAGAGATGTCCAATACTAAATCTGTTCATTTGTTGAATGCATTGAATAACTATCCTATTATCCCGGTTCACGCTCACCTGCGTCCTTTCCGTAATTATTGGCTGAATATGGCCTGTGGATTGTTGGTGCCGATAGGATTGTTCTTCTACTTTCGCATCTGGGCATTCCGTATCCGGTTGAATAAGGATATGGAGCGGATTATCAAGACTAATGAAGACATTCAAAAGATAATAGAAACTAATCTGAAATAACCTAAATAAATAAAGGAGAATACAGAATGGAAAAAGTGAAATTAAATACAATAGAAGAGGCGATTGAAGACTTCAAGGCCGGTAACTTTGTGATTGTGGTGGATGATGAAGACCGTGAAAACGAGGGCGACCTGATTATCGCTGCGGAGAAAATAACTCCTGAGAAGGTAAACTTTATGCTGAAGCATGCACGTGGTGTGCTTTGTGCGCCGGTTACTGTGTCACGCTGTAAAGAATTAGATTTGCCTCATCAGGTCAGTGACAATACTTCCGTATTGGGCACCCCTTTTACGGTGACTATCGATAAACTGGAAGGTTGTACTACCGGCGTTTCTGCTGCCGACCGTGCCGCTACCATTCAGGCGCTTGCTGATCCGGCTTCTACTCCAGCAACCTTCGGACGTCCGGGACACATCAACCCTTTGTATGCTCAGGAAAAAGGCGTATTACGTCGTGCCGGGCATACAGAAGCTACGATTGATATGGCCCGTATGGCAGGTCTTTATCCTGCGGGTGCACTTATGGAAATCATGAATGAAGATGGATCAATGGCTCGTCTGCCTGAATTGCGTAAGATGGCTGACGAATTTAACCTGAAGTTGATTTCTATTCGTGACATGATTGCCTATCGTCTGAAACAAGAATCCATTGTGGAAGAAGGGGTAGAAGTAGATATGCCTACCGAACACGGACATTTCCGATTGATCCCTTTCCGTCAGAAATCTAACGGTCTGGAGCACGTGGCTCTGTTCAGAGGTACGTGGGAACAAGATGAACCGATTCTGGTGCGTGTGCATTCCTCTTGTGCCACAGGAGATATATTCGGCTCCAAGCGTTGCGACTGCGGCGAACAGCTGCATAAGGCTATGGAAATGATTAATAAAGCCGGTAAAGGAGTAGTTGTTTATCTGAACCAGGAAGGGCGTGGTATTGGTTTGATGGAGAAGATGAAAGCGTATAAGTTGCAGGAAGACGGACTGGATACGGTGGATGCCAACATCTGTCTGGGACACCTGGCTGATGAGCGTGATTATGGTGTAGGTGCTCAGATTCTGCGTGAATTGGGCGTACACAAAATGAGATTGATGACAAATAATCCTGTGAAGCGTGTGGGGCTGGAGGCTTATGGATTGGAGATTACAGAGATTGTTCCTATTGAAACAACCCCGAATCAGTACAATGAACGTTACCTGCGTACAAAGAAGGAACGCATGGGGCATACATTACATTTTAATAAGTAATTTGCTGTTTTGTTTTCTAATATCAAAGAAAATAGCTTAATTTGCAGCCAAATTTATGCAACAACCATAAAATAGATAGAAAAATGAATCAATTATCAGATCGTTTGAACAGTTTGTCGCCCTCGGCGACGCTGGCTATGTCGCAAAAGAGCGCCGAGTTGAAGGCACAAGGCGTTGACGTAATTAACCTGAGTGTGGGAGAGCCTGACTTTAATACTCCTGACCACATCAAAGAGGCTGCGAAAAAAGCGATAGACGACAACTTCTCTCGCTATTCTCCTGTTCCGGGATATCCGGCTTTGCGTAATGCAATCGTGGAGAAACTGAAAAAGGAAAACGGTCTGGAATATACAGCCGCACAAATTTCATGTGCCAATGGTGCTAAACAATCAGTTTGTAATGCAGTATTGGTGTTGGTGAACCCAGGTGATGAAGTGATTGTGCCTGCTCCTTACTGGGTAAGTTATCCGGAAATGGTGAAGTTGGCTGAGGGTACTCCGGTGATTGTTACCGCAGGTATCGAACAGGATTTCAAGATTACTCCTGCACAGTTGGAAGCAGCTATCACTCCGAAGACTAAAGCATTGATTCTTTGCTCACCTTCTAATCCGACTGGTTCAGTTTACTCTCAGGAGGAATTGAAAGGTTTGGCTGACGTGTTGGCAAAACACCCGCAAGTTATTGTTATTGCTGACGAAATTTACGAGCATATCAATTATATTGGTAAGCACCAGAGCATTGCTCAGTTCCCCGAAATGAAAGATCGTACGGTAATCGTAAATGGTGTATCTAAAGCATATGCCATGACTGGGTGGCGTATTGGCTTCATTGCCGGGCCGGAATGGCTTGTAAAAGCTTGTAATAAGCTGCAAGGTCAATATACTTCAGGCCCTTGTTCTGTATCTCAAAAGGCTGCTGAAGCTGCTTACACTGGAACACAGGCTCCTGTTGAAGAAATGCGTAAGGCTTTCGAACGTCGTCGCGATTTAATTGTGAAGTTGGCAAAAGAAGTTCCGGGATTTGAAGTAAACGTGCCGCAGGGTGCTTTCTACCTGTTCCCGAAATGTGATTCTTTCTTTGGAAAATCTGCCGGTGACCGTAAGATTGAAGATTCGGATGATTTGGCAATGTACTTGTTGGAAGTAGCTCATGTAGCTTGTGTGGGTGGTGCTTCATTCGGTGCACCTGAATGTATCCGTATGAGTTATGCGACCAGCGATGAGAATATTGTGGAGGCTATCCGTCGTATTAAGGAAGCATTGGCTGAACTGAAATAAATGATAGTATATAAAAATGAGAAAGCCCAGTTTCATAATTGAAACCGGGCTTTTCTTTTTTTGAGTGTTGTTATTATTCTGCCGGGTGAATTGCTTCAGACGGACAAACATCAGCACAAGTACCACAATCTGTGCAAGTTTCAGGGTCGATAGCGTAGATATCACCTTCTGAGATAGCTCCTACCGGACATTCGTCAATACAAGTACCACAAGCAACACAACTGTCATTAATTACGTAAGCCATTTTCTTTAGATTTTAAATTATTAGTACTAATTAGTTCGGCAAAAATAATGGTTTTCTTGATTAGTTGTTATCAAACCTGTTTAAATTCCCTTAATTTGTACCTTGTCTAAATAATAGTGGGGAGAAAACCGAAGGAAAATGCAATAAAATGTCACTTTCAGCGTTTTAAGGATGTGAAGCGCATTTGTCTGATAATCCTTACTTTACTCCTTGCTTTTGGTGCTTCGGCACAGAAGCGGAAGGTGCAGAACCGTCCGTATATCGATCAACGGAGGTGGCACTATGGTTTTTTGGCAGGTATTCATGTGCAGGACTATAAATTGGTGAATACCGGATATGTGACGGAAGATGGTCAGAGCTGGTTTGCCGATGTGCCTGAATATTCTCCCGGATTTACGGTCGGAGTATTGGGCGAACTTTATTTGAATCAGTTTCTTTCCTTGCGTCTCGTCCCGACATTACATTTCGGGGATAAGAAAGTAGTATTCCGCGAGCAAGCCAGTGGTGAAGAACATTCGCAGTCGATGAAATCCGCCTATCTTTCTGTACCGGTAGATTTGAAGTTTTCTGCTGAACGTTTTAATAATTACCGTCCTTATCTGGTGGCAGGTATTGCTCCTACGTATGATTTCAGTGTGAAGAAGCAGGGGGCCTTATTGGTAAAGCCTTTCGATTGTTATGTAGAAGTAGGGTTGGGGTGTGATTTTTATCTGCCTTATTTCAAGTTAATCCCGGAACTGAAGTTCTGTTTCGGACTGGCAAATCTTATTAAGAAAGACCGTAAAGATCTTACGGATCAATCATTATTGAAGTTCACGCAGTCAGTCGACAAAATTACTTCCCGAATGATTGTACTCACTTTTTATTTTGAATAAGATTCATCACAGAGTAGCAATACTAAAAGTGATGGGATAGCCATCCTCGGCACTTTCACTTACCATAAAGCTACCACCAAAATGTTCAAATAACAATTGATTGATTTTTAGCCGTATGGAAACTTGCTGGGAGGCAAATGCAGGATCAACTAACGGGCTGTTTATGATACGGAATATCAGTAACTGATTTTCTTCGTCTTTGCTCAGTTGCATCTTCACTTCACGATCGGTATCGTTGGGTACAGGATAAATCAGCATACTCAATACAGCTTGGTTGAAGCGGTTGGCGTCCATTCTAAGCATCTGGTGTTCCACATCACTTTCCAGTTCGGCATGTATATGTCCGTTACTGTCTCTCCGGGCCATATATATAAGGTCGTTGCATATTTCCCGCACTTCGCAATCCTGTATCTGGAATTTCATCATTTTAGCTTCCAGGCGTGAGAGGTCGAGTACGTCGTTCACCAGTTGAATCAAATCAGTAGAATTTGCCTGAATAATTTCAGAATACTCCAGTTTTTCTTTATCATCCAATCCCATATCAGTAGAGAGCAACTGTGAAAAACCGACCACATTATTCAGTGGAATACGGATATTGTAACTCATGTTTGCAAGGAAGCGGCTCTTTACTTCATTCGCTTCCTCAGCTATTTCACTCAGACGGGCCACTTCTTTCTCGTCTTTCTGCAATCTTTTTCTGCTGAAGTACATGTGGATAACGAAAGCAATCAGTGCCAGCAGGGCAATCCCAATAACGATCAATACAAAATAATGTATCTTTTCTTGTTGCTGTTCTCGTTTCAGCACCAGTTTATCCATATTGTACAAACTCTGTATTTGCTCCATTTGCGCGTTCGACAACCCTCGGTATAGAGAGTCCTTATCACGCATTACTTTCCTGTAGATGTTGATAGCAACCTCCGGATGCCCCATATCCACTAGAATATCTGCTTTCATAGCCATATATAGTATGGCATCCGGGAAAGACATCTGAAGTGTTAGGGTAATGGCATTATCCAATGACTCCAAGGCTTTTTCGTATTCTTTTCGGGCACGATAATATTCTGCATAAGCTTGCAGACGGGATACTCTGTACGGCAGGAAGGTGTTAGGGGTATCATATTCATCTGCTTTTTGCAGGTGTTCCCAGGCTTTCTTGGGGTTTCCCGTGCGGACGTAGTAAAGGGCGTATTGAGTTTCCATTCCCATATATAGGGCTGAGTATGCATTCTTGAGTGCCGGTGTGGCGGTTATTAAGTCTTGTATCGCTACTTTCATCTGTTCCAGCGAAGCATACATTTTTTCATTATTATGCAGGAATGAATAAGCCAGCACAGCCTTCGACAACAGATTTATTTTATCCATAGGTCTGTCTTGCGGACTCATTAGATGGAATGCTTCTTCCAAGGCCTTTGCTCCATCTTCGTAACGTAGTGTGGCAATGTAGCTGGTCATGAGGCATAGACAGGCTTCCCGCATACCATTGCTGTCATTCAGTTTTTTAGCTTTATCATACATGATGTTCGCTTCATGGATGGCAAGTTCTATCTGTTGGTTGATTGTATACATTTCAATCTGTAACTTCTTGGCTTTGAAGTAATCATTGTAATAATTATGCTTCTCTGCCAGAACTTCCATTCTGTTCATCCACTGCGTTACGCGTTTCAGATCCAGTTTATTGAAAAAGTAGATGATATGCTCATAGGTAGCAAGACTCTGATAACGGAGGTTGTTTTGCTCCGTAGCCTCTTTCAGCAATTTATTCTCATAATAGAGGAATACCGGTGTCTGCTGGTCCAGGCGGGCGATGTCATGCAGTACATCCAGGCGCGTAGAGTCGTGCGGCGCAGTGACGTAAATGCGCAATAGGCTGTCTTTAACGGCGCTATTTTGGGCATTGGCGGTGAATAAAATTCCAGTGCCTAATGCCAGTGCTATAATCAGACGCTTTATCATGCGCGACCCTCCTTTTTTTGTGTGCCTTTTGTCTGGCGTATGGGGTGTGTAAATAAGAAACGGGAACCTTCGTCATAGTCCGGATCAATCCATATCCTGCCTCCTATATGCTCTATAATTAGCTGGCAGATAGACAATCCGAGTCCGCTTCCTTGTGCGTTCTCATCCAACTTTTCGAAACGTTGAAATATATGAGCTTGTTTTTCTTTCGGGATACCACAACCGGTGTCTGTAACGGAGAATAGAGCCATGTCATCCGATTCTTTTTCCAGTTTCAGTGTGATGGCACCTTCTGTTGTGAACTTAGTTGCATTTATCAGCAGGTTTATCAGTACTTGCTGTAACCGAGAATCATCTGTTTCTATTTTCAATTCTTCCAGTGAGGTTACAAACAGCAGTTCCGCCTGTGTTTGTTTTACTTTGCCCACTGTGTCAGTAACATTTCTACAGGTAGCTACTGCATCATGTTCTCCAATGGAGAACTGCATCTTACCGAATTCCAGGCTCGACAGGTCAATCACATCATTTATTAGCTTCAATAGAAGTTCAGAGTTCTGTTGAATAATCTCAGTACATTGTAGTCGGGTGGCGTCATCCAACCCTTCTTCGGTCAGCAGTGCAGAAAAACCGGATAAAGCATTGAGGGGAGTACGTATCTCATGGCTCATATTCGACAAGAATACACTTTTTGCGCGCGTTGCACTCTCTGCGTTCCACCGGGACTGTTCCAGATTTTTCTTGGATAGTGCCACTTTCTTTTTCTGTTTTCTTTGCCATACGGCTAACATGGAGATGAAAGCCAATAATCCAAGTCCGATGAAGATGGAAGCAAGTACAATTCTGTTTTCCTGTGCTTTATTCCCCAGTTTCAGTTCATCTATCTGATAGGTTGCTTTCAATGCATTTATCTGGCGGATGTAACTTTTCGAAGCGAGAGTGTCAGTAACGGTATATAACTCCTGATATATCCGGCAAGCCTCATCAAAGCGCCCCAGTAATTTATACAAATATATCTTTTCGGCAGAAATCGAGCGATACTCCAGGGAACGTTTGTTGCCGGAAACCAGTTCGAGCAGTTTATTGTAAAGGGCAAGTGCTTCGTCTGCTTTTTGCTTGTCATGATCATCTGCTGCCAATGCACGGTAGCAGGCTGCTGTATAATAGTCGATGGAGAACCCATGAGCCGGTTCGTGAGTATGGTTTTGGTATATGGAATCTGCCTTTTGCAGATACTGGAGCGCAGTTTGCTGATCTCCCGAGGAAATATAGTAAGTAGCATTTTCTATGAGTATGGGAATGGCAAGCGGATGTTCGGGCTGCTGTTCCAGAAGTTGGTTCAGGGGATTTACATACGTCATGGCCTCTTCCAATCGGTTCATCTGTTGCAAAAGAGTGGAGATTTTCACCAGGAGTCGATAAGTTTGCGGATTATTCGGGGATAAGTGGTGCAAGGCATCCAGATAGGAACTTAACGCCTTGTCCTGTATGTAAGAGGCAGTATATGCCTGACCGATGGCTTGATTGGCAAGAGCAATACCGAAGTTGGAGTTCATATCTTTGGCACTTTCGTACATATACCGTGCCCGGTCTACTGCCAGACTGAGGTCGCCTCGCATGATATATGCACTAACTTGCCATAACAGTAAGGTGAAATAGGATTCTTCTGTCCGGGGAAATTTCAGAGTAGGTGCCAGTTGATTTGTCCAGGAGATAATGCTGTCTATCGGTGTGTTGGCATCGTAAGGAATTTCTCTGCTGATAAGTGATTGCAATGCAGACAAGTGTTCATTGTCTGTACGAGTAGCGTATGTTCTCGTCGCAAAGGAAAAGAGCAAAATAGTAGCCACTGCCGATATAATAGCAATCTTTCTCAAAGTAGAAGATATTTTATTTAGATTATTCGCAAATGTAGTGATAAAACTAAAAAAACAAAATTATTTGCTGAATAAATAATGCAATCTTTTACTTATAATTATCAATATAGTTCCAAACCAAACTCATCTTTCAGTTGTAGCAGTGCATTGTTCTTTTGGGCCATCAGTTGAAATTTCTCTACACGACTGTAAGCACGTACCTTTTCGGTGGGGGCACTGACACGGACGGTCATGGTGGCTTTACTGTTTTTTAGGCGTTTACGTAAGTAACCTTGCAAGGTAGGAATCAGATCGGTAAACTCCTTGGCTGCAATGTCATTTTCTACAACAACTTCGAAAGTGGTCGCATCCAGCATGGTCAGGCGGATTACTTGCATACGTTTGGCAAGAGCAGTCTGCTCCTGTGGTAAGCGGCCGGCATATTCCTGCCAATAGTAGTTCACGTCCTTTTCGTTGAAGATGAAATCTTCCTCGGGTTGTGCATTTTGCTGAACGGTGGAAACAGTACGTTTCTGTTGCTCTTCGTCTACTCGCGGATGCTTAATGGAAACACCCAGACCGGACATTTTCATGACTGGTATTTTCTTTTCCTCTTTTCCTTGTGCCATCAATACGGCAGTAGGAGTGGGACGCATGGTCGTCTGCGAGCTAAAAGCTTGCTGAACTTCCGGCGAGAGAGAGGCAGCCTGGGCTGCGGGGGCTTGTTGTACAGGTCGGGGCTGTGCCGGAGCAGCGGTTGTAGCCTGCTGTTGGGGCATAACATTTGCGGCCTTTGGCTGCTGAGCGGCGGCAGGCTGCGAGAATATGGGTTTGATAGATTGTTTAGGGCCACGCCCATCGCCTGCATCGTCCCCCTCGGTGGTAAGCTGGGCTACCTGAATCAGAGTCAGTTCCACCAGCAAGCGCTTATTTTTGCTGGCACGGTAATTCAGATCACAATCGTTGCAGAGCTTCATAGCCCGGTAAAGGAAGGGCAACGGACACTTCTGTGCCTGAGACTGGTAACGTTCGCGAATACTGGCACCTACTTCGAGTAATGCCAATGTGGCGGGGTCTTTGCTTACCAACAGGTCGCGGAAGTGAGAAGACAGTCCTGTTACAAAATGACTGGCATCGAATCCTTTATTCAGCACATCATTCAGGAGCAGCAAAGCATCGCTGACCTGGTTTGACAGAAAATGATCTGTCAGTCGGAAATAATATTCGTAGTCCAGTACATTCAAGTTCTCGATTACGCTCTTATAGCTGATGTGTCCGCCGGTAAAGCTGACCACTTGGTCGAAGATAGACAAAGCATCACGCATACCACCGTCAGCTTTCAGGGCAATCACATTCAGTGCTTCCGGTTCGGCGGTAATTCCTTCCTTTGAAGCTACGTATGCCAGATGAGCAACGGTGTCTTCCACACCGATACGGTTAAAATCATAGATTTGGCAGCGGGAAAGGATGGTTGGCAAAATCTTATGCTTCTCCGTAGTAGCCAGAATGAAGATGGCGTGGCGTGGCGGTTCTTCCAGCGTTTTCAGGAAAGCATTGAAAGCCGAGGCAGACAACATGTGTACCTCATCGATGATATATACCTTATATTTACCTATCTGGGGCGGAATGCGTACCTGCTCTACCAGCTGGCGAATATCGTCTACGGAGTTGTTGGACGCGGCATCCAGTTCATGAATATTGTATGAACGCTGTTCGTTGAATGCCGTACATGATTCGCATTGGTTACACGCTTCTCCATCAGCCGTAGGAGTCATGCAGTTGATGGTTTTGGCGAAAATACGGGCGCAAGTGGTTTTTCCCACGCCGCGCGGACCGCAGAACAGGTAAGCATGTGCCAGTTTGCCGGTGGCAATGGCATTCTTCAGCGTAGTGGTCAGGGCACGTTGTCCCACTACCGACTCAAAGGTGGTAGGGCGGTATTTTCGTGCCGATACGATATAGTTTTCCATGATTTGGGATATTCTTGTCCGTTACAATTTGTGCAAATGTACACAAAAAAAAGGAATTTCTCAGTTATTCCTCTTATCTTTGTAGGCGAAGAATCTCTCCCGGGCTTCTTTAATTATTAATTTTTTCATTCTTTAATTTGTTTATCAATGGATAAATTAGCGACACTTTGGGCCTTTGTTTGCAGGCGTAAATACCTGATTACGCTTGTGGTGTTTGTGGTTATTGTCGGTTTTCTGGACGAGAACAGCATTGTGCGCCGCATGGGCTATGCGAATGAAATCAGCCGTTTGAATAATGAGATAGAGAAATACCGGGCAGAATATGAAGAGAACACAGAGCGATTGAACGAACTAGCTGTGGACTCCGGTGCCATCGAACGCATAGCGCGTGAGAAGTACCTGATGAAGAAACCGAATGAGGATATTTACGTATTTGAAGAAGACATCGAAAAATGAAATCCCTGATACCTGCTTTGTTTACTGTAGGCGCTTTGATGGTGCTGTTTGGTGCTGCCGTCTATATTACCGGTTGGGAGCCTGCTCCCTATGTTTATACGATTGGTGCCACTATGGTAGCGTTGGCACAGATCAATTCACCTTCCAAGAGCAATAGAGCCAATGTGAAGCGCCTTCGTCGCCAACAAATATTTGGTGCGTTGCTGTTGGTACTTACGGGTGCATTCATGTTCTTTACTCATGGAAACGAATGGATTGTATGTCTGACGGTTGCTGCCATACTGGAGTTGTACACGGCTATCCGTATTCCACAGGAAGAGGCGAAAGAATAACGCTAAAACGTAAATCCTATCCCGATATAGTATCCTAACTTCTTTGACTGATTGGAATAGTTGAGTTCCGCCTCGATAGGTCCTATGATACTATTGTAGCAGTACCCTATACTGCCGCCCGCCAATCCGTGTGTATTTGTTCCGCCAAACAGATTTTCTATCTTGTTGGCTGTCCGTCCATAACTGCCCCGAACTACGATATACTGATTCTTGTAAGTTCTTGCCCTGACTCCCAACATTCCTGTCAAGATGGCATCCGGACTCATTTCGATGTGATTGATACCTGTGAAAGGGATCTGTTGTTCCATATACCGTCCCGGCACATTACCGCCCACGAAGTTAGATATGGCCAATGACTGCGTATTCTTTCCAACCACCCTTCCATACACCGATGGCATGATGGTGAATACCCGGTTTGGTGAGAAATATCCGCTCCAATGAGTTTGGAATACGGACACGGGACTGTTCGAACCATACGTTACCATGTTATCTGTATAGAGTCTGTACGCTGCTTCCCATTCGATTCCTTGAGTAGAGAATCGCTGATTATTCAGACTATTGTACATGATACTCGCCTGATAACTGAGCAAAGCCTTGTCACTGGATCTTGTAATGGAAACGTCCGGTCCCGAGGGCCAGTCATGGTAATTGAATTTCTCGAAGTGGATTCCCGCCTTGACAAGCATTTTATACCAGCTCTTCGTGAATCCGACCCAAGCCATGTGATGCACGTAGGTCAGATTCATCAGTCGCTTACCTTCTTCGTAAAGATTAAAATCATTGTATCCTATCTGATATCCTGTATTTATATCCCAGCTTTTTTGTGGTGAGTAAGTATATTCAAGCCTTCCAAAGGTCCGCTTTCCTAACCGGGTAGTGAGGCTTAACTGCGATTTCTTCTGTGCTCCGAAATAACCCCTCGCATTCAATAACAATACTGCCAGTTCTTCATTATCAAACCGTCCTCCAATATTTATAGTATTGACTGGTTTTTCATGGGGAGTGATTTGTGCTACGGAAGGTATCGTATCCAGCATAGCCCGTGTTGGTATTTTGAACGGTCCGGGATATTCCGCCCGGTAATTCGTACGGATACCTATTTCTTTTTTCAGTGCAATCAGCTTGTCCCAGTCTTTCATGGCGGCTTCTTTACCTCTGCGCATCAGGGTATCCAGTGCCTCGTGGTTGAAACTTGCCGCTGAATAACCGTCTACATCTACCTGAATATGGATGTTGCTGTCCTTCACATTTTTCCTGTAACTCTCTTCTCCCACCAGATTCAGAATTTGCCCGAGTACATTCGACATGCTTGTCAGCTCATCCGCTTTCATTAACGGATTTTGTACATCGACTCCGATAATAATTTCCGCTCCCATTTGCCGGGCAATGTCTACGGGATAATTATCCGTCAGTCCGCCGTCCACCAATACCATGCCATTGAGATAAACAGGGGCGAATACTCCTGGAATGGACATACTGGCGCGCATGGCAGTTGCCAGAATACCGTTGTGGAAAACGACTTTGCTGCCATTCACGATGTTATCCGATACACAGGCGAATGGAATAGGCATTCGGTTGAAAGAAATGGAGTCGTGATATCCAACTGTCAGTTCGGAGAGTAGCCGGGAGATATTTCTTCCTTTTATAATTCCGGCATCGGATACATGTGCCGATTTCCCTGCAATTGGTACAGACAGCAGGTATTGTTCTTCTCTTAGCTTCTCGCTCAACAGTGTAGTTTCCGGATCAAGAGCATCGGAAAGCAGATATTTCCAGTCCTGTGCATTGACAATGCTGTCCAGTTGTTGCGGGGTGTAACCAATGGAGTATAGGCCGCCCACGATGGCGCCCATACTGGTGCCCACTACGTAGTCTATCGGAATACCGGCTTCCTCTATCACTTTCAGTGCTCCAATGTGCGCTACTCCTTTAGCGCCGCCGCCACTCAATACTATTCCCACTTTCTTACGGTTCTGTGCTCCGATCGTACAGGCAGAAAACAATACTATAATTAATAAAGACAAGGATTTATATTTCATAATCGGGAGATTGTTACTAATCGTTCAGAGTAAGTAACAAATAAAGTGGGCAAATGGATTCAATAAAAGCAGTTTTACTTCATAACGGTATAGAAAAGAACAAAAGTGTTTAGTGATAAGTGATAAGCGCCATTTGGTATATTATTTTTTAGACACGGATGACACGGATAACGCGGATTTAAAAGGCTGCGCTATAAAAGTGGATAAAAAAAGATCCGCGTTATCCGTGTCATCCGCGTCTAAAAGATTATTTATCATTTAACCCATAACCCTACAGAAATGAAAGTTATTCCTCTTTTGTGCTCCGATAGCGAATGGGTGATGTCCCCAGGTGTCCTTTTACATATTTCCCGAAGAAAGATTGATTTGGGAAGTTGAATTCTTCCGCAATCTCTTTGATAGACTTGTCCGAATGCTTCAGCCGGTATTTGATGTGCTCTATCGCAGTCTCATTTATCAAATCTAGAGGAGCCCTTCCGCATGCTTGTTTGATGACCTTTGAAAAGTGTTTGGGCGTATAGCAAAGTGCATCGGCAAAGTAAGTCACTGAACGATGCATACCATTGTCTTTCGACAACAGTTCCATGAACTTCCGTAGAATATGGTCAGCCTGCTTGATGCCCTCTTTCGATAGTTTGGCTTTCTCCGAATCGGCGATTTCTTTGTTGAGGTAACCCATCATCTCGCAAAAGATAGCGGCAAACAGATGCTGCACCACCGCTTTATGATAACAATGGGGTTCATCGTTAATTTTCGCCAGGATTAACTCTCCATAGTGTTTAAAAATGCTGTTGTCATTTTCCCTGTTAATAGATTTCACCGGATTGTTGTGGATATGGATGGCAGTGTCCCACGTATCTTTTTCTACTTTGAGGATACGTTGCAGGAATCGGGTGGAGAATCCAGCAAGCCTTACTTTATATTTAGGGCTCATCATTGTGTGTCCGATAATGGTGTTGGGAAGGCCGAGCAGTAAGTCGCCCGGCTGTAGCTGGTAGGTCCGATTGTTGATATCCAGTTGTATGCACCCTTCTATACAAACGGCAATAAGGAAACACTCCAATCTGACAACCTCATTACTATAAGGTATTCCATCCAGACTGTTGACTATCGCAAAGTCATCATCTATATAGTCAAGAATATGCTGACTGTTCTTAAAGTCTTCTATGGTTACGGTCTTAATGTTCTCTTTTTCCATATTATTTCATTTTTCTTTTTGCAAAGTTGGTAAATTATGGGGAAAACAGGATGTCCTATTATCCTTTAATATTGTTCTATATGATGCTTATTGATAATTAGTTAGCTTTAAAAGTGACGAATAACGAAAATGGGACATTCTTGGGGGAAAATTGATCACTATGGCTTTGTTCCTTTCTCCTACATTTGTCCCAGTTTTAATAAAAAGACAATTAGAGTAAGTATGATTACAGTGAACAAAAAATGGTTACGGCTGATAGGGATTGTCGGTTGTACAGTGTGGATGGCATCTTGCAAACAGGCAACGGATGCGGGAGTGAAACCTTCTTTTGCAATAATGGAAGTAAAAGCGGCGGATAAAGAACTTTCCACTTCGTATTCGGCCACTATCCGTGGGCGGCAGGATATTGATATCTATCCGCAAGTATCGGGTACTATCGAAAAACTTTGTGTGACTGAAGGACAGACGGTTCGCCGTGGACAGTTGCTTTTCGTTATCGATCAGATTCCCTACAGAGCTGCGCTCAAGACTGCCGTTGCCAATGTGGAAGCTGCACGTGCTGCAATGGCGACTGCCGAACTCACCTACAACAGCAATAAAGAGTTGTATGCACAGAAAGTAGTTTCAGAGTTCAGTCTGAAAACAGCTGAGAACACCTATCTCACTGCCAAAGCACAGCTGACGCAGGCCGAAGCCCAGGAAGTGAACGCACGCAACAATCTTTCCTATACTGAGGTGAAAAGTCCCAGTGACGGAGTAGTGGGGGCATTACCCTATCGCGTGGGTGCATTGGTAGGTGCCAACCTGCCGTATCCGTTGACTACGGTCAGTGACAATTCGGACATGTATGTCTATTTTTCCATGACTGAGAATCAGTTACTTGCCCTTACACGCCAGTATGGTAGCATGGATGAAGCTCTGAAAAACATGCCGGAAGTGGAACTAATACTGAATGATAATTCGGTATATAATAAGAAAGGTGTCATAGAATCCATTAGTGGAGTTATCGACCGTCAGACAGGTACTGTAATGGCACGTGTGGTATTTCCTAACGAATCACGCCTGCTTCATAGCGGAGCATCCGGTACGGTAGTGGTGCCCAGCATCTATAAGGATTGCATTGCCATTCCGCAGGGAGCCACTGTGCAGATGCAGGACAAAGTTGTGGTATATAAAGTAGTGGACGGAAAAGCAGTCTCTACACTGATCACTGTAGCCGGAATTAACGATGGGCGCGAATATGTGGTGCTCAGCGGATTACAATCCGGTGATGAAATTATATCGGAAGGTGCCGGATTAGTGCGTGAGGGCACACAAGTAAAATAAGAAGGGAGACAAATTATGAAAGGAAATGTATTTATAAAGCGGCCGGTGATGGCTATCTCCATCTCCGTGCTGATTCTGGTCATAGGGCTTATTTCGCTCCTTACGCTGCCGGTAGAGCAGTATCCGGATATTGCACCTCCCACAGTATATGTAAGTGCTCAGTATACGGGCGCTGATGCCGAGGCGGTAATGAACAGCGTCATCATGCCGCTGGAAGAGAGTATCAATGGTGTGGAGAATATGATGTATATCACTTCCACGGCATCTAACTCCGGCCTCGCTATTATACAGGTTTACTTTAAGCAAGGTACAGACCCTGATATGGCGGCAGTGAATGTGCAGAACCGTGTAGCTAAGGCACAGGGTTTGCTGCCGGCCGAGGTAACCAAAATCGGTGTAAGCACGCAGAAGCGTCAGACCAGCTTCCTCCAAATTGGTGCTTTGGTCTGCAATGACGGGCGTTATGATCAGACGTTCCTTGCCAATTATCTGGACATCAATGTACTACCTCAAATCAAACGCGTAGAGGGAGTAGGAGATGTAATGGAATTGGGAGATACATACAGTATGCGTATCTGGCTGAAACCGGAACGGATGGCACAATATGCCTTGGTTCCTTCGGATATTACTGCCGTGCTGGGTGAGCAGAACATTGAAGCTCCTACCGGTTCGCTGGGTGAGAGTTCGAAGAATGTCTTCCAGTTTACCATGAAGTATCGCGGACGATTGAAGAGTGTGGAGGAATTCCAGAATACCGTAATCCGTTCGCAGAGCGACGGTTCTGTGCTCCGCCTAAAGGATGTAGCCGATGTACAATTGGGTACGATGACTTATAGCTTCCGCAGTGAAATGGATAGCAAACCGGCTGTTCTTTACATGGTATTTCAGACGGCAGGCTCCAATGCAACCGCTGTGAATAAGGAAATTACTGCCCAGATGAAGCAGATGGAAAAGAGTCTGCCGGAGGGAACAGAGTTTGTCACGATGATGAGTTCCAACGACTTCCTTTTCGCTTCTATCCACAATGTGGTAGAAACATTAATCATCGCTATTATTCTGGTTATTCTGGTGGTGTATTTCTTCTTGCAGGACTTAAAGAGTACGCTCATTCCGTCCATATCCATCATAGTGTCGCTGGTAGGTACGTTTGCCTGCCTGGTGGCTGCGGGATTCAGTCTGAATATCCTGACATTGTTTGCACTGGTGCTTGCCATTGGTACGGTGGTGGACGATGCCATTGTGGTGGTGGAAGCGGTGCAGTCCAAATTTGATGCCGGATACAAATCTCCTTATCTTGCCACTAAAGATGCGATGGGTGATGTGACGATGGCTATCATCTCTTGTACCTGTGTATTCATGGCAGTGTTTATTCCTGTAACATTTATGGGAGGAACTTCCGGTGTATTCTATACACAGTTCGGTATCACGATGGCAACTGCCGTAGGTATTTCCATGATTTCGGCTTTGACGCTATGCCCGGCTTTGTGTGCTATCATGATGCGTCCGTCGGACGGGACCAAGAGTGCCAAGAGTATTAACGGACGGGTACGCGCAGCTTACAATGCCTCGTTCAACGCTGTGCTGGGTAAATATAAGAAAGGTGTGATGTTCTTCATCCGTCATCGCTGGATGGTGTGGGCTTCGTTGATAGCCGCTATCGCGTTGTTGGTTTATCTGATGAGCACTACCAAAACGGGACTTGTTCCTCAGGAAGACCAGGGTGTCATCATGGTGAACGTCAGTATCTCACCGGGAAGCACGCTTGATGAAACAACGAAGGTAATGGATAAACTGGAAGATATCCTCCGGGATACGCCTGAAATAGAACATTATGCCCGCGTAGCAGGCTATGGACTTATATCCGGTCAGGGAACTTCTTACGGTACAATCATTGTGCGCTTGAAGGACTGGAGCGAACGAAAAGGAAAGGATCATAGTTCGGATGCTGTGGTTGCCCGCCTCAATGGACAGTTTTATGGTATTAAGGAAGCGCAGATATTCAGTTTCCAGCCTGCTATGATTCCGGGGTATGGTATGGGTAACTCCCTCGAACTGAACCTTCAGGACAAGACGGGTGGCGATATGGAAACATTCTACCAGTCGGTAATGCAGTTCCTCGGCGCACTGAATCAGCGTCCGGAAGTAGCTATGGCTTACACGGCATATGCCATCAATTTCCCGCAGGTATCGGTAGAAGTAGATGCGGCTAAATGTAAGCGTGCCGGTATTTCTCCGGGAGCAGTGCTCGATGCATTGGGCAGCTATTGCGGTGGTGCGTACATATCTAACTATAACCAGTTCGGTAAAGTGTATCGTGTGATGATGCAGGCTTCGCCTGAATACCGCCTGGACGAGCAATCTCTGGACAATATGTTTGTACGGAATGGTACGGAAATGGCTCCGGTAAGTCAGTTTGTAACATTGAAGAAAGTGTTGGGACCGGAAACAACCAATCGTTTCAATCTGTATAGCTCTATCTCTGCCAATGTAAATCCTGCCGAAGGTTACTCTTCCGGTGAAGTGCAGAAGGTGATTGAAGAGGTGGCAGAACAGACTTTGCCTACGGGCTACGGATATGAATATGGTGGTATGGCACGTGAAGAAGCAAGTAGTGGTGGTGCACAGACTATTTTCATCTATGCCATTTGCATATTCCTTATCTATCTGATTCTGGCATGTCTTTACGAAAGTTTTTTTGTACCGTTTGCCGTTATTTTCTCCGTACCGTTCGGATTGATGGGATCATTCCTGTTTGCCAAGTTGCTCGGGCTGGAGAATAACATTTACCTGCAAACAGGTGTGATTATGTTGATTGGTTTGCTGGCCAAGACGGCTATCCTGATTACGGAATACGCCATAGAGCGTCGTCGTAAAGGAATGGGCATCGTGGAATCTGCCTATTCTGCCGCACAGGTTCGCTTGCGTCCTATCCTGATGACGGTGCTGACAATGATTTTCGGTATGCTTCCGTTGATGTTCTCCTCCGGTGCAGGTGCCAATGGTAACAGTTCGCTGGGTACGGGCGTTGTGGGTGGTATGCTTGTCGGTACCCTGGCATTGCTCTTCGTTGTTCCCGTCTTCTACATTATCTTTGAATTCTTACAGGAGAAAATCCGTCCGCCGATGGAGGAAGAAGCAGACGTACAAGTGTTGCTTGAGAAGGAGAAGAGTGAAGCTGAACGGAATAATAAATAAATGAAAGAAAAGATGATGTATCAAGGTGACATATTTTGGGTAGAGCAGTTGATTGCATATTGCATTGCTGCCATTCTATGGTGCATTATTGATAAAATCAATTCTAGGAAACATATTAAAGATACTGAAGAATGAAAAAGCAAATCATCACATTAGCTGTCACTGGCCTGCTGCTGAGCAGTTGTGGCATCTATACTAAATACGAGCCCGTTACTTCCATCCCCGACCAGCTTTATGGCGGGGAAGTAGTGAGCGAAGACACCGTCAGTCTGGGTAATATGGATTGGCGGGAACTCTTCACCGATCCTTATCTGCAATCCCTCATTGAAGTGGGATTGCAGACCAATACTGATTATCAGTCTGCCCAGCTTCGTGTAGAGGAAGCACAGGCAACACTGATGTCTGCCAAACTTGCTTTCCTGCCTGCCTTTGCTCTTGCTCCGCAGGGAACCGTGAGCAGCTTCGATACGCAAAAGGCAACGCAAACTTATTCGTTGCCCGTCACTGCCAGTTGGGAGTTGGACGTCTTCGGCCGTATGCGCAATGCCAAGAAACAGTCGCAAGCTCTTTATGCTCAAAGTGAGGATTATCGTCAGGCTGTCCGTACCCAACTGATAGCCGGGATAGCCAATACCTATTATACGCTGCTGATGCTCGACGAACAACTTGCCATTTCCCGGCAAACGGAAGAAGCGTGGAAAGAAACCGTGGCGTCTACTCGTGCCTTGATGAATGCCGGAATGGCGAATGAATCGGCCGTATCGCAGATGGAGGCGACGTACTATCAGGTACAGGGCTCCGTGCTCGACTTGAGGAAGCAAATCAACCAGGCAGAGAACAGTCTTGCTCTTCTGTTGGCTGAAACACCCCGTCATTATGAACGTGGTAGTCTGGCACAGCAGCAGTTCCCCACCGACTTTTCGGTAGGTATTCCGGTGCAGATGCTTTCCGGTCGTCCCGATGTCCGCAGTGCCGAGCGTTCACTCGAAGCAGCGTTTTATGGTACCAATAAGGCCCGTTCGGCTTTCTATCCTTCCATTACTTTAAGTGGAAGTGCCGGCTGGACGAACTCTGCCGGAGTGATGATACTCAATCCGGGCAAGTTTCTGGCATCTGCTGTAGGATCGCTGACGCAACCGCTCTTCAACCGCGGACAGGTAGTTGCCCAGTATCGCATTGCCCGTGCACAGCAGGAAGAAGCCGCACTTGGCTTCCAGCAAACTTTGCTCAATGCAGGCAGCGAGGTGAACGATGCTTTAACGGCTTATCAGACCAGTCAGGGCAAGAAACTTCTGTTGGATAAACAGGTTGCTTCTTTACAAACCGCCCTGAGAAGTACTTCCTTGCTGATGGAGCATGGCAATACCACTTATCTGGAAGTACTCACAGCCCGGCAGACATTGCTTAGCGCACAATTGTCGCAGACTGCTAATCATTTTACCGAAATACAAAGCTTAATTAACCTATTCCAAGCGTTGGGAGGCGGGCAGAATTAAAACTGTATCATACTCTCTTTCTGTTACTTTACTTCTATGAAAGGAGAGCTGCCCGGAAGGTGTTCCGTGGCAGCTCTTTTCTTCATTTTCTAAGGCTATATACGCAGTGAAATCTTCTTTTTGCCACTCATCCGGTAAAGAAAGTTTGTAATGGCTATCCTTTTTCATTTCTTTTCGATTTCCGTTTTGTCTTGTTCATCTGGATAGTATGGAGTTAACCAGTAATTTAGTAGACGTATTCTATCTGACATGCAGAGGTATCTGCATACTAATGGGAATAGTAGTGGGACATCGGGATGAGTCTAAATGATTTCTGCTTCTGTACTTCCTGTGAATTCCATAACATAGCCTTTCATCAAAGTATAATCCGCAGGTAGCCGAAAAGTTATTCAGCAACGCGCTGAAAACCGGACACAACGAGGTGCATATAAGTACCGCCATCCATCTGGTCGAACTGTGCGGCGTAAAAGAAAAGATCAAGCCGAAATTCCATCGGACGTTGGTACACTTGGTACAGAGGTTCACCGTTCCCTTTGCTTCACACACACGCGCGTAATATATAAGGTGTACACTCAAGAGGAAAATGTGGCAAATGACAGTAATCCGCTGTCATGGGCGGAGCTTTTACGTTTCGCCTCACCGACGAGCAGAAGAAGGAATTCAAGGCCTATGGGATCTCGCCATTACCTCCGCTTCCACTTGGCTGAAGCACTTTCAGAAATACGGTCTGTTGGAAAGCGTAGCCGTAAATGGAACTTATACAAAGTCGGATAAGCGGTGAGGAATGATTAGTGGTGGGGACAGAGTGGTGGGGATTCACACCTTATTATACGCGCACGTGTGTGTGAGGCAAAGGGAACGGTGAACCTCTGTACCAAGTGTACCAACCCCACTATTACAAAACCATACCTCAACTCCGCAAAAATGAATCTCAACCTTACCTCGCTAAACCTCAGCTCTGCAACGCTAAACCTCAGCTTTAGGTTCTCAAACCTTAGCTTTACACTTCCAATCCTCAGCTTTAAGGTTCTCCCAGTACTTTTCCCCGCCTCTGTCTACGCGCACATTGCGCGCACGCATATATAATAATGTACCCCCTTCCAGCTCCTTTCATCCTCCCTTTC
>ENA-ORTW01000552-ORTW01000552.1-human-gut-metagenome-genome-assembly--contig:-NODE-552-length-48485-cov-7.709684_pt1 | contig 48485 bp, 27 predicted proteins | sample MGYA00242072_ERZ509193 | MGnify/ENA primary metagenome ERZ509193 (study PRJEB26280, sample SAMEA2338813) | human gut metagenome | biome: human gut; feature: human-associated habitat; material: faeces... | reverse complement strand
CCGCCGGGCGGCGGATCACGGTGCTGGGCAATGCCGCGAACGTCGACGAAGTGCGACGCGCGCTCGATGCAGGCGCCGAGGGCATCGGACTTTTCCGGAGCGAGTTCCTCTACATGCAGGGCCCGGCGCTCCCCGACGAAGAGACGCAGTTTGCGGCATACCGTGCCGCGGCGGAGCTTTGCGGGGCACGTCCGCTGACTGTACGGACACTTGACATAGGCGGGGACAAAGCATTGCCCTACATGCATTTCGAGCCGGAGGAAAACCCGTTTCTGGGATGGCGTGCGATCCGGGTTTCGCTGGCCATGCCGGAGCTGTTCCGCACCCAGCTGCGGGCATTGCTGCGCGCGAGCGCATTCGGCAACGTGCGGGTGATGTTCCCGATGATAGCTTCGGTCGGGGAGTTCCGCGCCGCCAAAGCGGTTGTCGAGACCTGCATGGCGGAACTCGACGCAGAAGGGGTTGCCTACGACCGCGACATAGCGCTGGGGGTGATGATCGAGACCCCGGCCGCCGTATTCATCGCCGACGAACTGGCTGCCCGGGCGCGGTTTTTCAGCATCGGCACCAACGACCTGACGCAGTACGTGATGGCCGCCGACCGTGGAAACCCCCGCGTAGCCTACCTTTGCGACGCATTCGACCCGGCCGTGCAACGCAGCATCGGCATGGTGCTCGACGCCGCGCACCGGGCGGGTATCGAAGCCGGGATGTGCGGCGAACTGGCTGCCGACCCGCGCGCCACGCAGCGCCTCGTGGCGCTCGGTCTCGGGGAATTCAGCGTCGGCCCCCCGGCCATCGCCCCGTTGAAACACCGTATACGGACTGACAAATAATTTTTATCTTTATCCCAACGTCTAAAACTCGAATTATGAAGAAAACAATGCTCCTGCTCTTCGCCCTCATGCTGTCGTCGGCGATTTGTGCGCAGGATTACCACGTTGTCCTGTGGGACAACACGACGGCACCCACCTCGAACGGGCTTTCGGGCGACGAGGTCGAATCCAAGCCCGGACAGTGGAAAAACACGCAGACGGCCGAAATGTGGATTTACAAGGCCGGGGACAATGCCACGGGACAGGCGCTCGTGTTTTTCCCCGGGGGCGGCTATTCGTCGCTCTCGGTCGGCAACGGACATAAGGAGGCCCAGTGGTTCGCCCGGAACGGCATCACGGCCGCGGTGGTGAAATACCGCCTGCCCAACGGCCACAGCGAGGTTCCGCGCAACGATGCCGACGAGGCGCTGCGCGTGATGCGTTCGATGGCTGCGGAACTGAACATCGACCCCGCGAAAGTGGGGGTGTCGGGGACTTCGGCCGGGGGTTACCTCGCCGGGAGCGTCGGGACGCTTTCGGACGTGAAGCCGGGCTTCATGATCCTCTTCTACCCGGTGATCTCGGCCGACCCGGACAAACGCCATAAGGGGACTTTCGTACAGCTGCTCGGCGCCGAAGATGCCGACAAGCCCCTTGCACAGGAGTTCTCGCTCGAAAAGAAGGTCGATGCCGCCACGCCGCCCACGCTGTTGTTCCATTGCGACGACGACAAGGTGGTACCGGCCGTGAACAGCGCGCTGTTCTACCAGAAGCTCAAGGAACACGGCATCAAGGCCACGCTGCACATCTATCCGTCGGGCGGCCACGGCTGGGGCATGAACTCCCGCTTCCGCTATTACGACGACTGGCAGAAAGCCACGCTCGACTGGCTTTCGACGCTCTGATCCCGCGGCGCCTGCGGCCCGTGAAACGACAAAAGAGGCTCTTTCCAGAGCCTCTTTTTGTTGTGCGATCCTGCCGGCATTCCGGTACGGGAGCCGGCGCCGGTGCCGCGTGCGGCCGATCCCGGGAATCCGGCGGCCGCTGCGCTTATTTCTTGCGGTAGATGACCTCGCAATGCTCGCCCGTGAGGTATTCGACGATATTGAGCACCTCTTCGAGCGAATTGGATCGCTGGTAATTGAACGTATAGCGTTTGTCGCCGTAGCGTCCCGGCACCGAAAGCCGCACGCCGAAGGTCGTCTCGATGTGCGAGATGATCTCGTGCAGCGTAGCGTCGGACATCGTCACCAGGTCGTACTGGGTCAGCACGAGGTGCGAAGCGTTGACCTGCGTAATGGCGAGGTTGTCGTCCGCAGCGTCGTACAGGGCGCGCTGGTCGGGTTGCAGCGTCACCAGGTTGACCCCTGCGGGCGTCTGAAGGCGTACGGAACCGTGTTCGAGGACGACTTCGGCCTGCTGCGAACCTTCGTAGGCCTGCATGCAGAAGGAGGTGCCCAGCACGCGCACGCGCAGTTTGTCGGTGGACACGACGAACGGGGCGGCTTCGTCCCGCGCCACCTCGAAGAAGGCCGCGCCGGCCAACTGCACGTTGCGCTGCGTCGGGCCGAAGGCTTCGGGCAGCGTCAGTTTCGTACGGGCGTTGAGCCACACATGCGTGCCGTCGTCGAGCGTGACGGTCGTCACCGCATCGCCCGTGTTCTCGTAAACCCGGTATATGTCGGGTGTCGAGAGGAAATGCCATGCCGTGCCGGCGCAAACGGCGAGCAGGACGGCAGCAGCGGCCCCCAGCGTCCACCGCACCAGTCTGCGGCGACGGGTGGATCGCTCGCCGGCGACGATACTCCCGATCCGATGGTCGGTGCTGCGCATGAACGACGCGAAGCGCGACAGGTCGGTGCTCTCCTCGAAGACGCGGCGTGCCCCCCACAGGCTCTTCAGTTCGAAGAAGTATTTGCGGTGCTCCTCCGACTCCTCCAGCCACGCGAGAAGGTACTTTTCCTCCTGTTCCGAAGTCTCCCCGGCAAAATATTTTTGTATGACTGAGTCCATTATAATCGTATCGTCCATTTGTTCTGTGTCCGTTTAGTATACAATCCACGGGAGAAATCTACCCAAGCGGATGGGAATTATTTTGTAAAAAAATGAAAAACAGCAGCAGAATCAGCTCCGATTTCGACAATTTTGCCCGCAGTTGCCTCAGGGCAAGGTAAATATGGTTTTCGACCGTGCTCTGCGCAATCCCCATCTGTTCGCTGATCTCGCGGTGGGAGAATCCTTGCAGGTAACTCAGCGAAAAGACCTCGCGGCATTTGGCCGGGAGGGCTGCGATCGCCTCGTTGATGCTCGTGCGCAGATCCTGCGAGTAGAGCTTTTCGATGACCGGATTCCGGTCGGGATCGTAATAGGCGTAGCCGATACTTTCGATACGTTCCTGATAGTAGGAGCGGTAGCTGCACGCATGGCGGTGCTTGTTGACGTAGTTGACCGACTGGTTATAGACCGAGCGGAGCAGGTACCCGTAGAGCGACTGCCCCGGGTCGAGCGCCTCGCGGCGCACCCATACGTTAACGAATACGTCCTGCACGACGTCCTGCGCCCAGTTCCCGTTCAGGAAGAGGCGTGCGTAGGCCGTCAGCGGCGCATAATAACGGCCGCACATCTCGTCGAAGGCTTCGCGGCTCCCGGCGCGTATGGCGGATATGAGTTCTGCAGGCTCCATGTTCGTATCGTATGCACAAAGTTAGAAAATATTTGCAGATTGGCGAGCCCGCCTGCCTTTTTTGTTTTCCGCAGGGCAATAAAAACGGCGGCGGGCATGATACCCGCCGCCGTCGGCTGTCGGTCGCGCCTTCAGGGAACTGCGGGGTGCCGGGTGAAATCCCCGGGCACAGGCGCACCGCCCTGCGGCAGTCAGTTGGCCGACACGAATGTCCTGGTGAGGAGCTCCTTCAGGGTCTCGGGGTTGTTGGTGGTGATGAAATCCATTCCCCATGCGATGCAGGTCATCATGTCCTGCACCGTGTCGACCGTCCATACGTTCGTGACCATGCCGTTGGCATGTGCCTCCTTGACCCATCCCGGATTGCCCGAATAAGCCGAAAAGCGGTAGTCGATACCCCCGATGCCGTCCTGCCGGACTGCGGCGGGAGCCAGGTCGCCGTTCAGGTATTGCACCATGGCACCCGGGAGGGCGTTGACGATGCGTTTGCAGGTCGTATAGTCGAAAGCGATATATTCCACACGGTCGGTCAGCCCCTTTGCCTTGACAGCCTCGATGACGGCATCCGCCGCACGGGCGTTGTTGGCGGCCGAACTGTGCCTCTTGATTTCGAGGATCAGCTTGGTGTCCGCATTTTTCGTGGCCTGCTCCAGGTAATCGTCGAGCGTCGGGAGCTTTTCGCCGTTGGCGAGCGTCAGATCCTTGATCTGGTCGTAATTGACGTTCTCGATCACGAGGCTACTCCCGGGAACGGTGCTGTCGTGGTTGATGACGACCTTGCCGTCGGCCGTGATCCAGACATCGAACTCCGAGCCGTAGATGCCCAGCTCCTGCGCCTTGGCGAGCGCAGCTACGGAGTTTTGGGCGGCGCCGTCCTTGTGGTAGCCCCTGTGGGCGATCACCCGGGGTTTGGCGACTCGGGCGGGATTATTCGAATAGGTGAGCTGCGTGATGCCCAGCGGGTATTGGTTCTGGCCGCGCATCAGCACCATCCGGTACCTGCCCGAGGCAAATCCGTTCGGGATGCGCACCGAAAGCGACTCCGCTGCGGCCGACCCGTCGAGCGTGAAAGCCCCGGCACTGCCGGCGAGCGGTTCGAAGCGGATCCTGTCCCCGGCGGCAAACCCCTTGCCGTAGAGCGTGTAGGTGTAATCGGCACCCACCTCGCAGCCCGAAAGGTAGAGCAGCCCGGTAATGTTGATCGCGGCGGGCTGCTGGTCGCGTTTGACGGTTTCCCACAGAGCCTTCACCTTTTCGGCCGTGAGCGGGGCGTCGTAGACGCGTGCGATGGCCACGTCGCCTTTCCAGGCGTTCTGACCCACGGTCGCACTGGCGTCGACGCCGATGCCGAACCAGTAGCTCGTCGTGGTGGTGGGCGGCACGTAGTTGCCCGGGGCATCCATCGTACCCTTCAGCTCGCCGTCTACGTAGATGTAGGTCTTGGCCTCCTGCTTGTTCCATACGCCCACGACGTGGTAATAGCGCCCCGCCTCGGGGTTGATGCCGCTCTTCGTCCATACCCAGCTGGATTTACCGGTCGTGCTGACGTTGGGCAGGAAGGTCAGCTCCGTACCCCTGTCGGCCTTGCTGATAAGGAACCCGGTGCCGCCGCTCGACATCGAACTGAACATCTTCAGCTCGGCCGAACCGTCCGACTTCTCATCCAGCTTGAAGAGCGCCTCGAGCGTGTGCCCGTCGGCGAGTGCATCCTGGAACTGCTTGTTGGCCGAGTAATCGGCCTTGTAGAACCCCTCGTTGACGGACGTGCCCGGCGTGTGGTTGAAATGGGCCGCATACCTCGAATAGAGGTCGTTGTAGTAGGTCATCATCGCCGTACCTTCGAGCGCCCGCACGGGCGTTGCCGACGGGGAGTTGTCCATGGCCGAACCGTCGTTGCGGAACACCACGTCGAGCAGGTCGGCCGTCGGAAGGAGCGGCTCGCCGCCGCTGTCCATGGTCGTGGCATTCGCCGTTTCCGACCAGTCGGAATCGAGGCTGCCGACCGCCTTGACCTTGGCCCAGTAGGAGGTGTTGCTCTCCAGGTTGGTCAGCTCCTGCGACGTTGCCGTGGACGCGATGCCGGTCTTGTAGGCATACTCGCTTTCGGGGGCTGAGGCCGAACCTTTCCAGTAGGCGACCGTGTAGGAAGTCGCATCGGGGACAGCGTTCCATTTGAGCGTCAGCCTGTCGGCCGCCGCTGCGGCGTCGAACGAAACCCCGCCCGGTGCTGCGGGTTTGGTCGCGGGGGTGATGGCCGTGCAGGTGACGACCACGTTGTCCAGCAGGGCGCGTTTCTCGCTCGTCGAGATCACGATGCGGCAATCGGGCGTCACGTTCGTGAGGGTTGCCTCGAACTCGCGGAACCGGGCTTTGGCAGCCGAAATATCCACAGGGTCGGCCGCGGAGACCTCCGTGACCGTGCCGGTGATGGCGCCCTTTGCGCCGAGCACGGCGCCGCGGACGGCCTTGACGAGGATTTTCCCGGCATCGGCGCCCGAACCGTCGTATTTCTCGCTGTAAGCCTGTGCCGAGAAGCGCACCTTGACGGTCGCCGCATCGGGCAGGGCGGTCAGTTCGGGGGTGTAAAGCGAGGCGGCCGCACTTCCGGCGCCCATCTTGACATAGCCCGGGCGGCCTGCGATGTTGCCCGACTTGCCCCAGGCCGCAAGGCCCGTGCCCTCGGTGTAGGGCGCAGCCACGCCGCCGCCGCTGAACACGTCGAACTCATTGGCCGTACAGCGGGTGGCCGAGAACCCCGAAGGATTGTCGCCCGAAGCTGCGGCGTAAGTCCCGCGGTTCGAGCTCGGGGGATAGTAGCCCGCGGCGAAATTGGCGATGTCGCCGCCGTGGATCACCCTGGAGAAATCTTCCGCCAGGAGGATGTCGCCCGCCTTTGCCGAGCCTGCCGTCGTGGCACCCGCCTGCGGCCCTGCGGCGGCAGTCGCATATGCGAGCGGGTCGGAGAAGAAATCGTTGGTCTTGTCGTCCACGCAGACGTAGTAGGTCGTGGCGGGGGCCAGTCCCGAGAAGGTGAAGCGGAAGCGGTTCCCGGCCGTGATGCCGAAGACGTTCGAGGCATTCCAGCCGACGACCAGATCCTTGCATTCGGCGTCGCTGTAAAGTTTCACGTGGTAAACCTGCGCACTGCTGTTGACACACGCCTGGCCGTCCGCACGGGCCCATTCGACCGTGAGGGTCGAGGAGGTCGCCAGCACTTTCGACACGACGATCCCGGCCTGTACCGGGGCTATGTCCGTCTTCTGCGACACGGCGGCGGAGTAGTCCGAATCGTAGTCGGGGTTGTTGTAGCGGCACGCCTTGACCTTCGCGTGGTACTCGGTGCCGGCCTCCAGTTCCTTGAGCAGGTACGAGGCCGAGGTGATGCCCTCCGCTACCGTGGCGTCCTTCTCCTCGGTGCCGTCGGCCCACCATGCCACCGTATAGGAAGCCGCCCCGGCCACTTCGTCCCATTCGAGGGTCAGCTTGTCGGAATAGACGGCGTCGGCGTCGAATTTCACGTTCGCCGGAACGGTGAGTTTCTCCAGCCTGGTCTCACCGTCGTAAACCACGACGATGTCGTCGAGCAGGTAGCGGGTCTTGTTGGCGCCCGCCTGTGCGGGGTTCGAGGAAAATGCGATGCGCGAAGTGGGCGAGAGGCCGTCGAGCGTCACCGTGAAGGTCTCGAACCGACCTACGGCCGACGAGATGTCCACGACTTTCGAAGCCACGGCCGTGCCTTTCTTGCTCACGGAGTTGTTCGACCCGAACTCGGCGCCCTCGATGGCCTCGACCACGATGTCGCTGCCATAGACGTTTTCGCCTTCGGCATAGGCGCTGGCCGAGAAACTCACCGTTACGGTCGTGTTCTTGGGCAGAGCCGCCAGCTCGGGCGTATAGAGGATGCCGATGCCGCCGCCACCGCCGCCGCACTTGATGTAGCCCGGACGGGTCGAGGTGTTGCCCGACAGCCCCCAGCCTTTCATGCCGACGCTTTCGATGTACTCGGCCGACGTGCCTCCGGTGAATACGTTGAACTCCGTCGTCCAGTTGCAGACCGGACGGTCGCCGTCGGCCTGCGGGTTCTCGCCCGTGGCGGGTTCCCACGTCTTGCGGTACTCGGTACCCGATACGGCGTTGTAACCTGCCGCCGAGCGGACGATGTCGCCGCCGTGGATGAATGCCGCGAAATCCTGCGCCAGCACGATATCTCCGGCCTGTGCCGGGTTGTTCTGCGAGGCTTTGGGCCCGGCCTTGGCCGTGGTCCCGGCGACGACGGGGGTCATGATGTTGCCGAAGCTGGCATTGGTGACCCGGGCGTAGTAGGTCGTTTCGGGATCGAGCCCCGAGAAGGTGAACCTCACGACGGGATAACCCGCCAGGGCGGTGAAGATGCCTTTGTCCGACGCGAGTTTTCCGTCGGCCAGCCAGCTGACATGCAGCTCGCTGCACGCCTCGTCACGGAACAGTTCGATGTTGTAGAGGCGCGTGGCGTCGGTCGCCGCATCGTCGGTATACGACCACTCGTAGGTGAGCGTCGACCCCGTCGCGGCATTGAGCGTGAGCTTCGGGTCGAGTTCGAGGATACCCACCGAGGCCATCAGCATGGCCGGCTGCTCGTTTGCCGTGACGTATACCCAGTCCGAGGTGGAGGAGTAGGGGAAGTTGGCCCTGACGCGGCCGTAATATATCCGGTCGGCCGCCAGGTCGGTGAATTCATGGTAGTCGATTGCGTCCGTGGTCTTGCAGAGCGCTTCGCTGACGGGGTTCATCTCCCCGTCGACGAGCTGTACGGTGTACGATGTCGCGCCGCGGATGAAATCCCAGCAGATCGTAAGCGACGTGGCCCCGTATTCGAGCAGTTTCACGTTCTTCGGGGTCTTGGACTTGTTGGCCCCCGATATTTCCACGCCGTCGTCCTTGCAGGCCGTCAGCGAGACTGCGGCCGATAGCGAGAAGAGGGCGAACAGAATATATAAAATGCTTTTTTTCATGATTGTTGTCCGGTTTTAGTATACGAGCTTGATGTCGTCGATGTACCAGCGGCCCGCCTTCACCGAGGAGCCCGAGAACCAGCTGTCGGCCGTGGAGATGAAGAATGCCGGATTGGCTTTCGCGCCGGGATTGGGGATGACGGCCGTGACCTCGACCCACGTGTAGGCGGGGATGTCGAGCGAAACGTAGCTCTTGGTCGAAGCTACGATCTTGTCCAGCGTGCCCTTCGATATCCAGAACCCGTCGTTCTTCTCGCAGATGCCCACCATGCCCTGGTCGGGGGCTGCGGCCCAGATGGCGACCTTGCAGGTCAGCAGCAGGTCGTAGCCCGCGGGGATGTTCAGCACCGGGGAGATGAGGTTGCCCGGCTGCCCGTCGGCATTGTCGCTCGCAGCGCCCAGCTGGATGTAACCCGGGCACATATAGTTCAGGTAGCCTGTCCATCCCTCCATGCCGATGGCGCGGTAGAACGCCGCGTTGCCGTTGCGTACGGTCGAGGTGATGCCGCCGATGCTGGCGTTGGTGCCCGCCGAGACGCTCACCGTCTCGTTGTCGAGGCTCAGGTTGGCCACGGTCTTGTCGGCCGTCGTGACACCCGCCTTCTGGCCGATGCAGTCGCCGCCCCAGGGGAATTTGCCGAAGTTCTGCGTCAGCAGGGGAAGCTCCTCGCCCTGGGCGTCGAACCCGGCGCGGACGATGGTCGAAACGGAGCCGAAGTCCTTTTCCGCGCCAGCCTCGTCCGTAGCCTTCACGGCGAAGGTCACGATGCCCTGCTTGGTGGCGGTGCCCGTCAGGGGCACTTCGATGTAGCCGTTGCCGGCCGTCGAGATCGAATAGCTGCCGCTGGCGGCCGTGATCCCGTCGCCGCCGGTCTGCGTCACCGTGACGGTGTATTTTTCCGTGCCGAGCGCCTTGATGTAGGGGATGCGGAGCTTGGCCCCGGCTTCCGCGTTGAGTTTGAGCATACCCGAGACGTCGAACTGCTGTCCGTTGTCGAAGGGTTTCCACTCGAAGATACCGTTGTCCTGCCTGATGGCGATGGCGACGTTCTCTTCGCCGCAGCCGTGCAGGTAGATGGTGGCGCTGCGCTCCTCGGAGGTGTTCTGGTCGCAGGTGACCGTCACCTTCTGGTAGGTGCCGGGGTCTCCCTTGCCCGAGAGCCGGTCGACATGCACCCAGCCGTAGGCGTTCGTCCACTCGCGGCTGTCGGGGGCGTCGCTGATTTGCCAGTCCCCCGTGGCGCGGATCGTAAACGTATCGCTCGATTCGACGTACGGGAAACTCATCTCGCGCAGGTTGCGTTTGAGGAACCCCTGGTCGTCGTCGCTGCACGCGGCAAGGCCACAGATCCCGCCCAACGCGAGAACTATCGTCAGTTTATGAATAAATTTCATCATGATTGGATCGTTAGTTTGTTTGTAAAACCAATAAAAAAAACAGAAACCGACTCCGGATACACTGCCGGATGTCAATTTCCTACACGGTTTCTAACGATATCGAATGACTTGCACTGCAAATATAGCAATTTTCCGGGATTCGCAAGAAAAATGTTTAAAATTTTACGAACCTTGCGACGAAAAACCGAAAAATAAAATATCTGTAATATATAGGTATAAAAATTTGCATTGCAATCTTGTGAAAAAAGCTTCCGGCATTGGGTAGTTTGCCCCGGTCGCTTGTATCTAATGCAGACCGGGCGGAAAACGCCGGCCGCAACCGACCCAATGTAAACTTAAAAAAGCGATTATTAACCGGAAACTTTAAAACAGCTTCGAAAAATGCCTGACTAATCCCCCTACACCAGCACTACACGGTTTTTTATCGGACGACGGATGACTTGCAAGGTTCTGTCTGCCGTATCGGAACGAATTTCCCCGGAGCCCGCCTGCACGGCGCGGCTGCGGACGTGCTTTGCACGCGGCAGCGGGAAATAACCAATTAACCGAATTGAAACTATGAAGAAATTATTCCATAAAGGACTATGTCTGGTCATGGTGCTCTGCGCGGGGGCTTTCGGCGGATATGCCGCCCAAGGATCGCTCCCCGGTGCGCAAGGGCAGGGGTATGACCTGAATTTATCCTACTCGCGGACGACGCTCAAGGCCGTTGCCGATGCTATTACGCAGCAGGCGGGCATCGCCTTCTCCTACGAAACGGCACTGGCCGGCTATCCGATGGAGAACCTGGAGGTCTCGGAGAAGGGTGCCACCATCGAGGCCATCCTTGCGACCGTATTCACGCCCCGCGGCATCGACTACCGGGTGGTTGACAAAGTGGTCGTGCTGACGCGCAGCACGCGCCCCGTCCCGGCAGCCAGGGCCGCCGCCAAATCGGAGGTGAAAGGGGTCGTCCGCGACGCTGCGGGCAACCCGATGATCGGCGTGACGGTCACTATCAAGGGGACGCTGGTCGGCGTCTCGACGGGTGTCGACGGCGGCTATGCGATCCCGGCCGACGGGAACGCCACGCTGCTCTTCTCGTATATCGGCTACCGCCCCCATGAGGAGGTGGTAGGGCGCCGCACGCAGATCGACGTCACGATGCAGGAGGACGAGCTGGTGATGGACGAAGTAGTCGTCGTAGGCTACGGCACGCTCAAGAAACGCAATATCGTGGGCGCGGTCGAGAACCTTTCGGGCGACGCGGTCGAAAACCGGCCCAATGCCAACATCACCCGTTCGTTGCAGGGCCAGATTCCCGGCCTGAACATCGTGCAGGTCGACGGTAAGGCCGATCATGCCGGCGAAGTCACCATCCGCGGCGTGAACAACACGTTCAAGGCCCGTGTGAGCGGCGGTGAAAAGACCAACAAACTCGGACAGGGCGGCGGTGCGCTGGTGCTCATCGACGGAGCCGAAGGCGACATGGGTTCGGTGAACCCCGACGACATCGCCTCGATTTCGGTGCTCAAGGACGCTTCGTCGGCCGCAGTATACGGCGCCCGCGGCGCATTCGGCGTGATCCTCATCACAACCAAGAACCCCGAGAAGGGCAAGGTGCGCGTGAGTTACAACGGCTCCGTATCGCTGCACCGCCGCACGGTGATCTGGGAGGACAACGTGGTCACCGACCCCGTGCAGTGGGTCGATGCCTTCCGCGAGTCGTATCTCAACTCCTCGCCGACGGCGACCGTACCGTCGCTCTTCAACAACTACATGCCCTATTCGAACGCCTGGTTCGAGGAGCTCAAGCGCCGCCGTGCCGATCCGACGATGGACAACTACGACATCGACGCCAACGGCAACTACAACTACTACGGCGAGACCAACTGGCTCAAGGAGATCTACAAGTCGGTGAACTATTCGACCACCCACGCCGTCAGCATCCAGGGCGGCCGCGAAGGGGTCAGTTACTACATTTCGGGCCGTTACTACAACCAGGACGGCATCTACAAGGTGGGCGAGGAGACCTACAAGAAGTATAACCTCCGCGCCAAGGGTTCGATCCGCATCCGCCCGTGGCTGACGCTGGACAACAACACCAGCCTGATGAGCAGCAAGTACCACCAGCCCATGGTGCACTACGGCCAGCAGGTGATCTCGCGCCAGATCGACATGTTCGCTTTCCCGTTCGCCCTGCTGAAGAACCCCGACGGTACCTGGACGCAGACCGCGGCCAAGACCGGTTATGCGGCCTTCGCCGAGGGCACCTCGTGGCAGGAGAACAACAAGCTCGAAGTGGCCAATACCACGACGTTCAACTTCGAATTCGTCCCCGACGTCTTCAAGGTCTCGGCCGACGTGACCTACAAGGGCTCCCGCTGGTCGCGCGACCGCATGGAGAACCTCTACACCTACTACACCGGCGTGAACGTTTCGGGGCAGGACAACAGTTTCTCGTCGCTCGAAAACTGGACGTACCGCTCGGACTACATCTCGACGAACATCGTCGGTACGGTCACGCCCAAGCTGGGGGCCGACCACGACCTGAACGTGGTCGCCGGATGGAACCTCGAGGACTACGACTACCGCACGCAGAAGACCTACCGCCAGGGCAACCTCTATCCCTCGAAGCCGAGCTTCACGCTCATGGACGGCGAGTATTACTCGACCACCTCGGGCGGCTACACGTGGGGGCTGGTCGGATTCTTCGGCCGCGTCAACTACGCCTATGCAGGCCGCTACCTGGCCGAAGTGAGCGCCCGTTACGACGGGTCGTCGAAATTCCCGTCCAGTTCGCAGTGGGGCTTCTTCCCCTCGGCATCGGTCGGATGGCGCCTCTCCGAAGAGCCGTGGCTCAAACCGCACGTCGAAGGGTGGCTGGACAACTTCAAGGTTCGCGCCAGCATCGGTTCGCTCGGCAATGCCAACATCGACCCCTACCAGTACCTCGAGACCATGACCGCTTCGGGCAGCGCCTCGATCGCCAAGTCGTCGGTCATCATCAACGGCCAGAACGTACCTTACACGTCGGTGCCCAGCCTGATCCCCGACGACATCACCTGGGAAAAGGTCACCACCTACAACATCGGCCTCGACCTCGACCTGTTCCACAACCGGCTTTCGTTCACCGGCGACTACTACCGCCGCAATACGACCGACCTCTACACCGTCGGCCCGAACCTCCCGCAGGTACTCGGTAGCGCCGCGCCCTACGGCAACTACGCCAGCCTCAAGACCAAGGGATGGGAGCTGAGCCTTTCGTGGCGCGACTCGTTCAACCTGGGCGGCAAGCCGTTCAGTTACAGCATCAAGGGTATGCTGTGGGACAGCCGCAGCTGGATCACCGACTACTATAACGAAACGGGCGACCTGACGACCTACTACAAGGGCATGGAAATCGGCGAGATATGGGGTTTCCGCACGGCGGGCATCTACGCCAGCAACGCCGACGCCCTGAACGGCCCGGCCTACAACTTCTTCAAGAACGGCGAGATGTTCCGCGCCTATGCCGGCGACCTGCGCTTCGTCGACGTGGACGGCGACGGCATCATGACCAAGGGCAACCGCACGCTGTCCAACCACGGCGACCTGGAGATCATCGGCAACCAGTCGCCGCGCTACCAGTACAGCATCAACATGTCGCTGAACTGGAACGGCATCGGGCTTTCGATGCTGTGGCAGGGCGTGGGCAAGCGCGACTGGTACCCGTGGACGGAGTCCGGATTCTTCTGGGGCAAATGGAACCGCGCCTACAACTCGCTGATGAAGACACAGACGGGCGACAACGTGGTTCGGATCGACAAGAGCACCGACAACTGGCGCGTCACGAACATGGACAAGAACCCCTACTGGACACGCATGGTATCGCTCGCCGCCAACCGCAACGACGGCCCGCTGACGTGGGAGAACGACCACTACCTGCAGGACGCTTCGTACATCCGACTGAAGAACATCACCATCGACTACACCTTCCCCAAGCACATCTGCAAGAAGCTGCGCCTCGAGGGGCTGAAGGTCTACCTGTCGGGCGAGAACCTCTTCACCCACTCGCCGATGTTCAAGCACACGGACATGTTCGACCCCGAAGTCATCACCAGCGGCGACTCCGATTTCGCAGCCTCGACCACTTCGGGCCTGAACGGTACGGGTAACGGCTATTCCTACCCGATGCTCAAGACCGTGACCCTGGGTATAAACGTAACATTTTAACCGACAGCAACCATGAGAAAGATACTGCTATATACGCTGATGACCCTCGCTGCCGCGGGAATGGCCTCCTGCGAGGATTTCCTGACGCGCGACACCTACGACCAGATCGGCAGCGACGAGTTCTGGAAATCGGAAACCGACCTGGAACTCTATGCCAACGGTTTCATCCAGAAGATGATCCCCGGCGACGGAACCATCACGCGCGGCGACATCTATGCCGACTACTGCGCCGTGGACATCCCGACCGACCTGCTGCGCCCCGACGGCAACGTCTCGCCCGACAACCAGACCGGATGGGCCGAGAGCAACTGGACGAACCTTCGCCGCGTGAACTACATGCTCGACAATATGCACAAGTGCAAGGGGCGTGTGAGCGACGAGATCTACAACCACTACGAGGGCGTCGCCCGTTTCTGGCGCGCCTGGTTCTACTACGACAAGGTGCAGACCTTCGGCGCCGTGCCCTGGTACGACTTCACGATCGCGGCCAGCGACAAGGAAGCGATGATGAAACCCCGAGACAGCCGCGAGTACGTCATGGACAAAGTGCTGGAAGACCTCACCTTCGCAAGCACCTACTGCCTCTCCGACGCCAAATTCACGAAAGGCTCGGCGCTCATCAACAAGTGGGTGGCACTGGCCTTCAAGTCGCGCGTCTGCCTCTATGAAGGCACCTTCCGCAAGTACCACTCGCGCGAGCCGTCGTCCGACAAACCGTGGCAGGCCGAGTATAACGCCGACAACAAATTCCTGCGCGAGGCCGCTGCCGCCGCCAAGGAGATCATGGACAAGGGACCCTATTCGCTCGTCACGGGCGATGTGAAGACCGCCTACCGCTCGCTCTTCACCAGCGCCGGGCTGCTCACGCAGGAGGTGATCTTCGGCCGTGAGTACAGCAAGGAGCTCTCGGCGTTCCACGAGACCAGCTGGTACTACTATTCGCCGACCTACGGTGCCAAGATCGCCATGACCAAGAAGTTCATGAACACCTACCTCACGACCCGGGGCACGCCGTTCACCGACATCGACGGTTACCAGACCATCGACTTCATCCGCGAGTTCGACGGCCGTGACGCCCGCATGGCGCAGACGGTCATCAGCCCGACCTACAAGATGAAGATCAGCGGCCGCGAACGGCTCTATTCGCCCAACTGGAAAGTGACCCGTACGGGCTACCATCCGATCAAGTGGTCGATCGACGACGATGCCGACAACGTGCTGTCGAAGGCCGCGAGCTGGAATTCGCTGCCGATCCTCCGCTATGCCGAGGTGCTGCTGAACTACGCCGAGGCGAAGGCCGAGCTGGGCGAAATGGACGCCGCGGTATGGGATCAGACCATCGCGCTGCTGCGCAGCCGTGCCGGCGTGACCCCGGTCGTCCCGGACAAGGCCGACCCCTACATGGAGGCCTATTTCCTCAATACCGTGACCGACAAGTGGATACTCGAAGTGCGCCGTGAGCGCGGCATCGAGCTCTGCCTCGAAATGGGGCTGCGCTGGCACATGGGCGACCTGCTCACGAGCGACAACAACCCCTGGACGGGCATCTGGATCGGCAACACGGGCTACACCTACGATTTCACGGGGCAGAGCACCGACGACAACGGCGATCCCGTACCCGACTTCTACATCCGCCCGGGCGAGGATACCGAACATTCGATCGCCATTTCCAATACGGGGGCCAACCAGACCTTCTCGCTCAACGCCGCGGGGAATATCGTCTGGGAGTACAAGCGCACGTGGGGCGAAAAGAAATACCTGCGCCCGATCCCCCAGACGGCGATCACCCGCAACCCGAACCTCGAACAGAACGCGCTCTGGAAATAAGCAATAAAAAACTCAGGATATGAAAACGAAAATCATGTTATTATGCTGTATGGCGGCGACGCTGATGCTGGCATGCAGCAACGACAAGTCCGGCGGGCATGACGGCGGCGAGGGTGTCGAAACCGAAGTCAACGGCACGCAGCTCGACGGCAATACGACCCTCTACGGACTGGTGACCGACACGTCGGGGAACCCCGTCCCGGGCGTGGTCGTGTCGGACGGCTACGGCTGCGTGGAGACCGATGCCAACGGCGTCTACCAGATGGAGCGCTACAAGAAGGCGCGCTTCGTACATTACAGCACGCCGGCAGGGTATGCCGTCAACACGTCGGCGGACAACTACCCGCTCTTCTACGCCGAGATCGTCCATAAGAACATCGCCGACCGCCACGACTTCGTGCTGACGCCGCTGCCGGCCCCGGAAAGCGATTTCACGCTGGTCTGCATCGCCGACCCGCAGTGTTCGACCACGGCCGAGATCAGCCGCTACGTCAACGAGACGATCCCCGACATCGAGGCTACGGCCGACGCTTACAAGGCCAAGGGCACGCCGGTCTACGGCATCACGCTCGGCGACATCGTCTTCGACACGCCCGACCTGTGGAGCAACATGAAGGAGTCGATGGCCAATCGCAACCTGCCCGTCTTCCAGACCATCGGCAACCACGACCATTTGCAGACCGAGACCTCCGACGACAATGCCGCGGCCAATTTCGAAACGCAGTTCGGCCCGCGCAACTATTCGTTCAACCGCGGCGACGTGCACATCGTGTCGATGGACAACGTCCTCTACGAAGGTAAGAAGAAGTACAAGGGCGGCATCACCGACAAGCAGCTCGAGTGGCTGCGCCAGGACTTGTCGCACGTGGACAAGGACAAGCTCGTGATCTTCTGCGCGCACATCCCGTTCCGCGGGGGTACGAGCGTGACGGACGAGAGCCACGAGAACTACGACGGCGTGCTCGACCTGCTGTCCGGGTTCTCCGAGGCGCACATCATGATCGGCCATACGCATTACCACCAGAAATACATCCACAAGCGTAACGGGAAGACGATCCTCGAACATGTCCACGGCGCCGCCTGCGGTGCATGGTGGACGGCGAACATCTGCGCCGACGGCACGCCGAACGGGTACAGCGTCTACGAGATCTCGGGCAACACCATTGCCAACCAGTACTACAAGTCGACCAACAAGGAAGCCGGCTATCAGATCCGGGCCTATTCGGCCACGCAGGTGTTCGGCAAGTCGGGCAGCCTCACCTTCGGCTGGGCGGCCAACGCCCCGGCCATGAACGATGCGAAGTGCATCGTGGCCAACGTCTGGAACTCCGACGCCTCGGGCAACTGGAAAGTCTCGCTCTGGCAGAACGGCACGAAGGTCTGCGACATGACCCGCGTCAAGACCTACGACTACTGGGCCTATGCCTACCACGTGCTCTATTACAGCAAGAGCGTGGGCACGACCTGGGGCAAGAACCTCGACCATTACTATTACGGGAACCTGGCGTCGGGAACGCCCGAGACCGCCGATTTCGAAATCGTGGCGGAGGACGGCATGGGCAACACCTACCGCACCTCGAAGCTCCAGACCGACTTCATAGGCTTCTGACCCTCCCGCTTCCTAAAAGCGATGCCGCGCCCCGAAAAGGGCGCGGCATTTTTCCTGCCGGTTCACAGGCGCGGTTGCAGGCACGTCGCCTCCCGGGCGCAGGTTCCTCCTCCCGCCTTGCGGGAACGCCGTCGCCGCCCCTATACGGCGGCGTTCCGTCCCGGGCGGTCAATACCAGCCTTCGGTCTGCGTGAGGTTGTAATTTCGGCTCATGGCCGCCTGCGTGATGGGCCATAGCAGTATGTTGGGGTTCTTGTCGCGCTGCGCCGCGATGTCGGCGCTGTACTCCCATATCTTGTCCGTGCGCAGGAGCATCCACCAGGTGCGGCCTTCGCCGACCATCTCCCTGAGGTATTCGTCGACGATCGCCTGCAGGACGGCTTCGGGCGACGTGTCGGTGTAGTAATCCCTCCGCCCGTAGGCCCTGGCGGCCAGCGGTGCCAGGGCTTCGAGCGCACCCGCGTAGTCCTTCCCGTAATACCGGGCTTCGGCCGCCATCAGGAAGGCTTCGCCGTAGCGGTAAAGGATGAAATCCGAGTCGAAAATGCGTGTGCCGTTGTCCACGCGCCCCATCAGTTTCTCCGTCCAGCCGATCCTGCGGCCGCCCGTGCCGTAATCGGCCGTGCGACAGGTCAGCGCTGCACGCGTATCGGCGGGGTCGGCCTGCAGCAGGGCCCGGTAGGTGTCGGTATACCACCACCACTGGTTGCCCCCGGTGGTGGGGACGGGGTTGTTGCGGTAGGCCGCTTCGACGTAACTCTCGTTCCAGCCGAGGTAGTAGGCCGGGCCGTTCAGGGCTTCCGACACATCCTGGTGCACGGCGAAAATGACCTCGCGGCCGCATTTGTTCGACGAACTGAAAATATCGGCATACGCGGGCTCGAGCAGGGCGTCCGACAGGCCGAGTTCCCCGAGCGCCTCTTGGGCCATCGCCAGGTAAGCCTCGCCCCCGGCCTGCATACGATACATCCACAGGGCATAGTCGGCCTTCAGCATCGCCACGGCGGCCGGCGTGGCCACGGTCTTGTCCGACGTATCGGCGACGTACCTTTCCGCGTCGGCAATGTCGCGTTCCACGCGCATCAGCACTTCCGAGACGGGGGTGCGTCCGAGGAACAGCTCCGTGTCGGTCGATTCGTAGCCCCAGAGCGGCAGCGGGGCATCGCCCCAGATGCGTGCGATCTGGAAGAAGCAGTACGCGCGGACGAAGTGGGCATTTCCCAGGCAGAAGGCCCGCGGTTTCTCCTTCAGCCCCATTGCCGGGACATGCCTGATGACCAGGTTTGCCTGGTTGACCGTCGTGTAGAGCGCCGTCCAGTCGGCATACTCGTTGACCGAGCTCATGGTGCTGGTGCGCACCTGCGACTGGTCGACGCCGTTGAGCGTGTTGTGCGTCCCCGGGCCCCACAGCCCGTTGCGCAGCTCGCCCCAGCAGAGGTAGACGTCGTTCATGCTCTTGAGCGCACTGCGCAGGTAGACGTACAGCCCGTAGGTGGCCGACGTGGCGTCGCTCTCCTCTTTCCACATGTTGCTGGCCGAGAGCTTGTTGTCCTGCATGATGTCCAGGTCGCCGTGACAGCCGCCCGCCCCGTATGCGCAGAACAGCAGCGCGACTCCGGCTATAGTCTTTCCGAATTTCGTTTTCATGGCAGTAGGGTGTCAGAACGTGAGTTTGGCCGTGAAGAGCACTTTGCGCGTCGGCGGGTAGGGACTGAACCCGGTGTCGTAGGTCGACGACGCGGTGTAGAGGCCGCCGGTGGTCGCGGCCTCGGGCGAGACCCCGTGCACGGCCGTCCAGTAGCAGAGCGTGTTGCCCGAGACGGTGAGTGTCACCTGGCTTATGTGCAGTTTGCGCAGCCACGCTTTCGGGAGCGACCACGAGAGCGAAACATCGCGCAGGCAGAGGTAGTCGGCCTTCTCGACGAATATGTCGGACGTGCGCCCGTAGTTGCGGTTGCCCCAGTCCGTATCGTTGGCCGTGAAACGGGCGTAGCGCGTGTCGTCGCCCGGCTGCGACCAGCATTTCTTCACTTCGTTCGTCAGGTTGTAGTTGCAGTTGCCCATCGTCGACTGGAAATAGCGCATCTGCATGTCGTTGCGCACCGAATGTCCCAGGGCATAGTCCATGTAGACGTTCAGCGTCCAGTTCCGGTAACGGAACGTATTGCCGATGCCGCCTGTCGAGTGGGGCAGGGCATACCCCAGCAGGAACTGGTCTTCGGCGTTGATGATCTGCCGGCCGTCCATGCGCGTCGATCCCGGACGGTCTTTCCACTCATAGTCGCCGATGTCCTTGCGCCCGGCTATCTGCCGCCGGTCGCTGCGCCGGTAGCCGCGCGACTGCGTGTCGTACCGGGCCGCGTCGGCCTCCTCCTGCGTCTCGATGATGCGCTCTGCGACATAGCCGAAGATACGCCCCATGCGCTCGCCCTCGGCGATGCCCCCGAACTGGCTCCCATCACCGACCGAGATGCCGTTGATGCGGTTGCGGGGATTGCCGTTGTCGGGCAGTTCGAGCACGCGGTTCATGTTGTAGCTGTACGTAAAATCCGTCCTCCACGAAAAACCCTTGCGGTCGATGTTGACCGACGACAGAGACAGCTCCGTGCCGTAGAACCTGACGCGCCCCAGGTTGGTCGAAACCGAGTTGTAGCCCGTCGTATTGGGGAGGCTGACGTCGAACAGCAGGTCGCGCGTCTCCTTGTTGTAATAGTCGAGCGCCAGCGTGATGCGGTTGTCCAGCAGCCCGAGGTCGATGCCGGCGTTGAACTGGAGGGTCTTCTCCCAGATCAGGCCGTTGTTGGGCATCGTATTGGTCGTGGTGGTCGCGTTGCCGTTGTAGGTGTAGAGCGAATTGTAGCTGCCGTAGGTGTCGTACAGCCCGATCCCGTTGTTGCCCGTCAGCCCGTAGCTCACGCGCGCCTTGAGCATGCTGACCGCACTGTTTTGGGGCCAGAATCCCTCCTTGCTGACCACCCATCCGGCCGATGCCGCCGGGAAATAGCCCCAGCGGTGGCCTGCGGCGAATTTCGACGAACCGTCGATGCGCATCGTCGCGGCGAGGAGGTAACGCCCGCCGTAGTCGTAGTTCACACGCCCGAAATAAGAGATCAGGCACTCCCGCGTGCGGGTACTCTTCGGATAGTTGGCGATGTTCGAAGTCCCGGCGTCGAGCACGGGCAGCTTGTCCGACACGGCGCCCTGCACCCGCACGTCGAAGCTGTTGAGTTTGTCGAGCATGTATTCGTAGCCCGCCACGGCACCCAGGCGGTGCCCGTTGCCGAACGTACCCTTGTAGTCGGCATAGGCCTGGAAATCCATGCGGTTGGTCTCCGAAAAGCCCTCTTTCATGGGCCGTATGTTCGAGCCCGTCGTGGGGTTGTCCTCGACATAGAAATAGCTGCGCGTATGGCGGTTGTAGTTGGTGAACTGCCCGACCAGGCGCAGCCCGTCGAACACCTCCCAGTCGAGGTTGATCGTGGCCGTCGAACGCTTGATCGTCGACCCGGCATTGTGGTAGTAATAGGCGTAGTAGGCGGCCGGTATCGTCGTGTTGTTGGTGCCCAGCGCAGGCGTGCCCGCCAGCTCCTCGCCCGCCTCCTCGCCGTACCAGTCGCGGTGGGTGTTGGGGACGGAGAGCCCGCGTATGACCGAGTTGCGCAGGCTGAGCGGCGCACTCTCGAAGGTCTGCTGCTCGATCTGCGAATAGTCGAATGTCGTCGAGGCCCTGAGCCGCCGCGTCACCTGGAAGGTCGTGTTGCCGTGGAACGTGAAGCGCGAATAGCCCGTCGTGATCCCGATCCCGCTGTCGTCCGTATAACCCGCCGAGGCGGCGTATTGGATGTTGTCGCCGCCCCCGTCGATGCCGACGTAGTAATTCTGCCAACATGCGTCGCCGAACCATTGGCTCTGCTGGTCGTTGTCCTCGAAGACGATGATGCGCCCGGGGTTCACCGGGTCTTCGACCCATTGGTAGCCGGCGGGAACCGGTTCGTCCGGCCGGAGGTAACGGGTCGTCCAGAGCGATTTGGCCGTATTGCCCGTGCCTGCCGACTGTTCGCCGCCCAGCACCGATGCCGGATCCATGCCGCCGCAATACCCCTCCATGAGCGCCGGACGCACCGTGAGGATGTAATCGCGGGCGTTCATCAGGTCGAACTTCGTGGCGGGCGACGCCCAGGCCCACTGCCCCTCGAATACGATCCGGGGGCCGAGGTGTTTCGAACCTTTCTTCGTGGTGATGAGGATCACGCCGTTCGACGCGCGGGAACCGTAGATGCCCGCCGCCGCGGCGTCCTTGAGGAACGAAACGGATTCGATGTCGTTGGGATTCAGCCCGGCCATTTCGCGGACTACGCCGTCGACCAGCACGATCGGGTCGTTCGACTGGTTGATCGACGATCCGCCGCGGATCAGGAATTTGGGGTCTGCGCCCGGTGTCGCATCGGTCGTGGCGACCCTCACGCCGGGGATGCGTCCCTTCAGGGCGTCGCCGACCGAATTGACGGGGATACCCTCCAGGAGATGCCCGTCGAATTTGCTGATGGCCGCAGTCACCGTCCTGCGCGATTGCGTGCCGTATCCGACCACCACCACGTCCTCGAGCACGGCTTCGTATTCCTCCAGTACGACGTCGATGGCCGACCTCGTCCCGATGCGTTCCTCCCGGTCGGCATAGCCTATGTACGAGAAAACGAGGGTGGCGTCCGGATCGGCGAAAATCCGGTAATTGCCCTCCGCCCCGGCCGAAACGCCCCGCATCGTATCCTTCACGACGACCGAGGCGCCGACCAGCGGCGTCCCCGAGCCGTCCTTGACGCGCCCCGTCACGAGTACCAGCTGCGAACGCGCGGAATCCGTGTCGTAGGTCAGCACCACGATGCGGTCGACGACCTTGTAACGGAATCCCCGTCCCTTGAATACCTTTTCCAGGATATGTTCCAGCGACGCCGCGGTTTCATGCACCGACACGTCGCCGAGCGGCATCTGCGACAGTGCCGATTCGTAGGAGAACAGTACGCCCGTCTGTGAGGTGACGGCCTCCGTGAAGGTCAGCACCGTTGCGGATCCGAGCGTGAGATCCACAGCGTAGGTCTTTTGTGGCGAGGCATTTCTGCCGTCATCCGTAGCATGGGCCTGCGGACACATGCCGGTCAACAGGAGAAGAAATACCAATTCCAGCTTGGGGATGGAATTTTTCTTCATATTTTAAGGTTCGTGAAGCGTGTTCCGGGTTGTGCGGTGCAAAAGGCCTGCGGTGGTCGGCCGCAGGCCCCGTATCATTCGTTGCGGATCACCTCGCAATGCGTTCCGGTCATGAACTCGACGATGTCGACGACCTCCTCGAGCGAATTGCTCCGCAGGTAGTTGATGTCGTAGCGTTTGCCGTCGTCGGGCGACATGATGCGTATGCGTACGCCGTAGCTCTTTTCGATGCCGGCGATGATCTCCGTGATCGTGGCGCCCTTCATCGTGACCAGGTTGTAACGCCTGGTCACATAGAGCGGCGCGTTGATTTCGGCCACCTCCATGTCGCCCATCCGGGCGTCGTACACGGCGCGCTGGTTGGGATGCAGCCGCACGAGGTTGTCGCCGCCGGGGGTTTCGAGGCGTACGGCGCCGCGTTCGAGCACCACCTCCGTGAGCGGGTCGCCGGCGAGCGCCCGGACATTGAAGGCCGTGCCCAGCACCCGGATCGCCAGCTCGCGGGTCTCCACGACGAAGGGATGCCGCGCATCGTGCGACACGTCGAAATAGGCCTCGCCGTCGACCTCCACGCGGCGTTCGTCGCCGAACAACGCGGGATAGACGATGCGCGTGCCGCCGTTGAGCCGCACCCGCGAACCGTCGGGCAGCACCACGTCGGACTTCACGCCCAGAGGCGTCGCGCAACTCGGTGCCGTCTTGCAGCCACACCTGCGTCCCGTCCTCCAGATGCAGGACGGCCACGTCGCCGGTATGGTTGGCATAGGACTGGAACCGCCCGGCTTCCGGCAAGCGCACACCTGCCAGCCAGGCTGCCGCGACCACGATCACGACCACGGCTGCCGCAGCCGCTGCGGACATCCAACGCCGCCATGCCAATCGCGCGGGGCGCTGCATGGCGTCGTCGGCGTCGATACGCGCGTTGAGCCGCCGTAGCATGGCATCGCAGCGCTCGCCGGTGGCGGGGGAGATGAGCGTCCTGTGTGCGCTCCATACGGCCGCGACTTCGAAAAACAGGCTGCGGTTCTTCTCCGAGGCTTCGAGCCAGGCATATACCTCCCGGTCTTCGGCCCCGCTCGTCCGGCGGACGAGGTATCTGTATAGCAATCCCTCCATATCGGTTATGGTAGGGGTATCTGTATGGCGTTCCAATATGTATACTTTTAGGGTGTTACCTATACTATACAGCCATAGGCACAAAAATACCTAGTCTGTTTTCACTTTTTTTTCGAAAAAGTGCATTTTTTCTGGAATCCCGGGAAATACGGGTCGAGGACGAAGCTGCGCAGGGCTAAAGGTAATAAAAATATCCGGGCTTCAAAGCCCGGATATCATCCCGGCCGTACCTCCGGCACAGGTGCCGGGCAGGATACGGAACGGTTCGGTCAGTTCCATTTGCCCAGCAGCTTGCGGGGGTAGTTCGTGCAGATGGCGTAGAGTTTGTCCTTGTAGGCCAGGTAGTAATCCATGTCGACATCCAGGTCGGCATTGTATACGCTGAGCTTCAGCCCCGCATCGAGGAATTTCTGCACCGAATAACCGTTCTTGTTCACGGTCTTGCCCTCGAAATAGAGGTTTTCGGTCGAGAGGTTCGCCCACGGATAGCCGTAGGAGATGTAATCGGCCGGGTTGCGGAAGCTCATCCACCCGGCATTGCTGCCCACGGCGCCCGCCGCGGCGAGCGAACGCTGCCAGATGGTGACGGGGCTGCTCGAACTGATTTTCGTCGCATTGCCCGTGACGATGAACTCGCAGAAATTCTGCGCGCCCATCTCTTCGATGATCTCGCACGCCCTCTCACACGCCCTGGCCGAAGCCTCGCGCCCCTCTTCGGTCGATTTGCCGTCGATGGTAATGTTCTTCACGTCGAGCCACAGGCGCGTGGTTCCCGCCTCGAGCACCACGTCGATGAAGTCGGCCAGCGAGGGCAGCTGTTCCCCGTTGGCCAGCGTCCCGGCGGCACGCAGTTCGGCGAGCGTATGCTCCCACGGCTTGAGGTTGTTGATGTAACACCCCGCCGATGCGTGCGCCACCACGACATCGTCGTCCTTCGTAAGGTAGATGTCGCACTCCGACGCGTAGCAGCCCAGCCCGATGGCATAGTTGAGCGCCGCCACCGAATTGTCGGGGAACTGCCGTGTCCCGGCCTCCGTCGAACCGCCGCGGTGCGCGACGACACGGTTGCCGACCTCGGCCGGGGTTTTGATCTCGGTGCCGGGCTTCGACGGCCCCGTCCAGTCCTTCAGCGGATCTTCGTCGTCGCTGCATCCTGCCGCCAGGCCGGCTGCGACAAGGGTGAGGAGCATAAGCATTTTATCGTATTTCATAGGTTTTTCTTTTTTTATTCGTTGTCGTTCCATGGCCGGAGCCCGGGCCGGACTGGGGCGTTCTCCCGTCCGGCCCGCTCCGGATTCAGAAATTCTCGTAATTTTTCACACAGCGCACCGCGGCTCCCGAACCGTTGCCCACGTCGAACCCGTCGTCGAATACCATATCGGCCGAGGTCGTACAGTAGGCGCGCCACAGGGCCATCTTCGAGGCCGTCGTCTGTCCCATCATCGGAATCAGGCAGTAGAAGCGCACGTTGCCCGAGTTGGCACAGTAGTCATAGCCGCTCTTGTAGAGGCGCCACCCCTGCGGGTAGAGGTTGAAAGCGAAGGCCTCGGCACCGTTCGAAATGGCGGTCGCGGGGTTGAACTCGGCGTCCTGCCACTCCTTGCAGCGCAGGTGCGCCGCCACATTGGCCGCATTGCCCGAGGTCATAGCGCCGTACGATGCCGTCGCAGCCGCCACGGGGTAGTCCGAATAGCTCTTCGACGACTCCGCCACCGCGTAGATCAGGTCTTTCCAGTCGGACATGTTGGCGATATGCCAGCCATAGGGACAGATGCCCTGCACCTGCATCGAGAGCGACGGGTGGTCGGCCTCGGCCTGCGTATTGCCGCCGTCGGAGGCCGCGTAGTCTTTCAGGTCGGCCTTGAGGATCGGTTCCAGCGTGATGCTGTTGCCCACGGCATCCACGACCACCGTCCCGGCGCCTCCCAGCGGGAAAGGCATCAGCAGGGCCGCGCTCAGCGCGCCGGCCGGGTCGCCCGTCAGCGTTTCGTACGAACTGTAAAGGCGTCCGTAGACCGAAGCGCGCGTCGTCACGCCGTCGGGCATCATCAGCTCCTTGAGCGTTCCGCCGTTCTCCTCGGTGTCATAGGCCGGGTTGCGCATCGAATACTCCGCTTCGTCGTAACCGCCCGTCTTCGAGCCCCCGACCAGACCGCTGCCCAGCTTGTAGGTGCCCATCGCCGCGCCGCCGTTCCAGTGCAGGCCGGTCGTCATCCACGTCTTGGTCTTTCCGTCACGCGTGACGTATTCCTTGGTGGGGTAGCCGGCCAGTTCCGATTCGGGCATGCTGTTCACGGTCGAGATGCGCGTGAACTCGGCCTTCGAGTCGGCTGCCACCACGTTGTTGTCGTCGTCGAGCGCGATCGTCACGCGCAGGGCATTCATCCCCGCAATGCCGAACGTGAGCTCGGGCGCCGCGGCCTCGGCAGCCGCGTCGGCCAGTACGGCGAGTTTGCCGTCGGCCGTCAGCGCATAGCGCGGATAGGCGTCCGGCGTACGCGAAGTCGAGAGGATCACCTTGCCGCTGCGGAAATAGTGGTCGAGGCCGAACACCAGGTCGTTCTTGTTCATCTGTGCGGCATCGCCGAAAGCCGCAAAGTGGGGTATGCCCGACCCGTAAATAAACAGGTAGGTTTCGTTGGCCAGCTGCCGCACCTTGATCTGCCTTGTGGCGAGGCTCGTATCCTCCGTCCCGGCGCTCACGGTCACCGTCGCCTCCCGCATGTCGGTGGGCGAGGTGTTGTCCGAAGCCGCGAGGACGACCGTCCCGGCCTCCCTGTCGAGCGTGCAGGTGAGCCACTCCACGCCCTCTTCCAGCTCGGCCGTAACGGTCGAGGCGGGCATGTTGGTCTCGAAGGTCACAGTCACCTCGGCAGGCTCCAGGGCCATCATTTCGATGTCCGATTCCGTCGAGAGGGTGAGCGTGGCATCGGGTTTGAGCCCGACCTGCGTGATCGGGAAATCAACGCTTTCGCCCGTCTTGGAGAGCGTTACGCGCAGCGTTCCCGTGCGCTTATAGTCCGTGTTCGCGGAGCAGGTGATCCGCAGCGCCTTTTCGACCGCGCCGTCGGGCGAGGCCGTATGGTAGTCGAGCGTGGCCCAGTCGGTGCCGACCAGTTCGGCATGCCAGTCGCTATACATTTTACCGTAGGGGTTCACCGTCACGATGTAGGTGCCGAACGCCAGTCCGTCCGTCGTCCGCCCGTCGGCATCGAACCCGATCGCGGCGGGCGAAATCGAGATGCGCGCCTCCCGGCTCGTGTTGTCCGCATCGGTGCCCGACTCGTAACAGCCTGTGAATGCCGCCGCGGCGATGGCGAGCAGGCCGGATATGAATTTTCTCATAGCTGAATAGTTTTCTGTTGGGTAAATGGATTAAGACCAGCCTTCGGTCTGCCTGAGGTTGCTGTTCTTGTTGATCGCCGAGGTCGAGATCGGGAAGAGGTAGATGTTGGGGTTCGTCGAACCGCCCACGCCGCCCTCGACACCCGTATTGGGCCAGTATTTGAGCGGGCAGTAGGTGTCGATGTAACCCAGGCGGATGTAGGTGAACCACAGGTTGCCCTCCTCGGCGAATTCCCAGCGGTTCTCCGCAGCCAGCGCTTCGAGCACGTCCTGCTGCGTGGCCGAGGTGTAGAAGTCGGCCTTTCCGTAGGCGCGCTGCGCGACCACGTTCAGCTCCCCGAGCGCCTCCTTGTACTGTTTCCTGTAATAGTACAGCTCGGCACGGAACATATAGTACTGCGCATACCGGTAGAGGATCAGGTCGTCGTCGTAGAGCAGCGTCCCCGAAGACCAGTCGCCCGTGAACTTGTTGGGCCATCCGACCTTTTCGTACATGTCGCTCACGCCCGTGCGCTCCATATAGGTCACGTCGCTGCGCTGGTCGTTGTTCTGCTCCTTGTTCCGCTTCAGCTCGCCGATGAATTCGTCCGCATAACAGAACCACTGGTTGCTCGATACCGGCACGCCGCCCTCGACGTTGCGGTACGAGGCCTTGACCTGCGTCGAGCCCCAGATGAAGCGCTGGATGTAGCTGGCCGAATGCACCTCGTTCGTCGCATCGACATGCAGCGCGAAGGCGATCTCCTTGTTGGCTTTGTTCTTCACGTCGAACACGTCGGCGAACTTGCCGAGCAGCGGCGTGCGCGTAACGGCGTCGAGCGCCTCCCCGGCCATCGTCAGGTAGGAATCGCCGCCTTTCTGTGCGGCGTACATCCACAGCGCGAAGTCGGCCTTCAGCATGTTGATGTTGTCCACCGTGGCGTAATAGCAGCCCTTGGCGTTGGAAGTGATGTGCGTGAGCGCGCTTTCGATGTCCTGCGCCACCTGGGCGTATACCTCGGCCCGGGGCGAACGCGAAGGGTAAATCTCCCGCCCGGTGCTCTCGGTGGGCGTCAGGATGACGGGCGCGTCGCCCCATACGCGGGCGATCCAGTAGTAGACGTATGCCCGGACGAAATAGGCGTTCCCGAGGCAGTAGCTGCGCGTCTCGTCAGACATTTCGACCGACGGCGCGTACTTTATCACCGAGTTGCACTGGTTGATACAGGTGTAGAGGTTCGTCCAGCTTACCGACGACGTGCCCCCGTTGAGCAGGCTGTGCAATACCTCCAGCATGTCCGAGTCCATCAGCGAACGGTTCGTACCGCGGTCCCACATGGCGGGCCCGACGCGCAGTTCGCCCCAGAAGAACTGGTTCGTGTAATTCTGCCGGAAGGCGTTGCGCAATTCGAAATAGATACCCGTCGTCGCGCCCGTGACATCGCTTTCGTCCACCCACATGTTCGTCGTGTTGAGCTGGTCGGAGTTGACGATATCGAGCTCGCACCCCGCCATCGCCATCGAGGCGGCGCCTATCGCTGCAATATATAGCTTATGGAATTTCATATTCGTATATTCGATTTAGTTGTTGAGAATCATCCCGTTCAGAATGTGGCCTTCAGGCTGAACATCACCTTGCGCGTGGGTGGGTAAATGTTATAATCGGCCGAGCTGGTGTTCACCGCGCTGTACATGCCCGTGCTCGATCCCGAGGAGGCCACCGCCGACTCGGGCGACACGCCCTTGACCTTCGTCCAGTATACCAGCGTGTTGCCCGATACCGAGACCGTCAGGTTGCCCAGCCCGAGCTTGCCGATCCACCGCTTGGGGAAGCTGTACGACAGCGTCACGTCGCGCAGACAGAGGTAATCGCCCTTCTGCACGTTGATGTCCGAGATGCGCGAATAGTTCTTGTTGCCGCCGTCGGCGTCGTTGGCCGACAGGCGCGCCAGCTTGGTGTTGTCGCCCGGCTTCTGCCAGCAGTCGTTCGCATCGTAGATGAGGTTCCAGTTGCAGTTGCCCATCGAGGTTTGCAGGCCGCGCGTATACATGTAGTTGTAGACCGAGTGCCCCAGCGCATAGTCGACGTAGACCGACAGCGAGAGGTTCCTGTACTTGAAGGTATTGTTCATACCGCCGGTGGAGTGGGGCGTCACGTACCCCAGCAGGAACATGTCCTCGTCGTTGATCTGCTCGCTGCCGTCCGCCGTACGCGCCGACCCGGCGCGGTTGAGCCATTCGTAGTCGCCGATGTCCTTGCGGCCGGCGATCGAACGGCCGTCCGAACGGCGGATGCCGTGTGAATTGACGTCGTACAGCGCCGCGTCGGCCTGCGCCTCGGTTTCGATGATGTAGGCGGTCTTGTAGCCGTAGATGCGCCCCATGCGTTCGCCGACAGCCGTGCCGCCGAAACGGAATCCCGTCTCCGACATCGTGTACCCGCCGATACGCCATGCATCCTTGCCGTCGACGTCCTTGTACCTGTACTCGTCGGGGAGCGACAACACCTTGTTCATGTTGAACGAGTAGGTGAAGTCGGTCGTCCAGGTGAAGTTCTTGCTCTGGATGTTCACCGTCGAGAGTTCCACCTCGGCGCCGTAGAAGCGTACCGAACCGACGTTCTGCCGGGCCGAGCCGTAACCCGACGTATCGGGCAGCGTGACGCTGAAGAGCAGGTCGGTGGTCTTCTTGTTGTAATAGTCGGCCATCAGGCGGATGCGGTCGTTGAAGAATCCCATGTCGACGCCGATGTCCAGCTGGTGGGTGGTCTCCCATTTGAGCCTCATGTTGGGCAGCGCCGTGGGCAGGATGGCGCTCGCACCGTTGTAGATCGACGTTGCGCCGAACCCTCCGTAGGCATCGTAAAGGCCGATGTAGTTGTTACCCGTCAGGCCGTACGAGGCGCGTATCTTGAAGCTGTTGAAATTGCGCACGTTCCAGAATTTCTCCTCCGAGACCACCCAGCCGGCCGACGCCGCAGGGAAATATCCCCAGCGGTTTCCCTCGGCGAATTTCGACGAGCCGTCGGCGCGGAACGTGAACATGAAGAGGTACTTCTTCTTGTAGTCGTAGTTCAGACGCCCGAAATAGGAGGAGAGCGCCTCGTTGGTGTTGGTGTCCGCCCAGCCCGTGGCGTCCGTCCCTGCGGCCAGCGTCGGCACCTTGTCCGAATCGGCGCCCGTGACCGTCAGCGAAAGGCCGTTGACCGTGTTTTTCATGTAGTCAAACCCGACCGTGCCCTCGATCGTATGATCCTGCGCGAAGGTCTTGCGGTAGTTCAGGTAGCCCTGCGTGCTGAAGCGGTTGGTCTGCCCCCACTTCTCGTAGGTGCGGCGCTGGTTGGAGATTGCGTTGCCCGCCAGGCGCTGGTTGTCGATCCTGTAATAGTTGTGGTTGGCAACCTGCATCACGGCGCGCAGCCCGTCGACGATTTCCCATTCGAGGTTGAAATTGGCCGTCATGCGGCGTGCCGTGTAGTTGCTCGTATAGTAACGGTCGAACCATGCGGCCGAGATGGTCGTGTTGTTGGTTCCCTGGGCGGGCGTGCCGTCGTCCAGGTAGTCGCGGTGCGTGGCAGGCATGAACATGCCGCGGCCCACGGTCGTCCAGTAGGTGGCGATACCCGACGAGGGGAGCGTGTTGCCCTTCGTTTCCGAGTAGTCGAACACGGTCGTCGCCTTCAGGTTCCTGAGTATCTTGAACGAGGTGTTGCCGTGGAAGGTGAAACGCGAGAAATCGGTGTTGATGCCGATGCCGCCGTCCTTCGTGTAGCCGGCCGACGCGGCATACTGCACCTTGTCGTTGCCGCCGTTCACGCCGACGTAGTAGTTCATCCAGTACGAGTCGTCGAACCATTGCTTCTGCTGGTCGTTGTCCTGGTAGGCGATCAGTTTCGAGTGGTCGATGGGGTCGACCATCACCTTCCAGCCTGCGGGGACATCGGCCGGCGTATCCACGAATTTGGGCGTCCACACCGAATTGTCGCCGTTGCCGATGCCGGCGGAGTTGGCGCCCGTCAGGATGCCCGAGCCGTAGGCGTAGGTCGAAGGGTATTCGTTCAGCATCGTGCGCATCGTACGCAGGTAGTCGCCGCCGTTCATCAGGTCGAACCTCACGGCAGGCGAAGTCCATGCGGCCTGCGCCTCGAATGTCACCTGCGGGCCCCGTGCCATGCTGCCCTTCTTGGTCGTGATGAGGATTACGCCGTTCGAGGCGCGGGCGCCGTAGATACCCGCCGAAGCGGCGTCCTTCAGCACCTCGATCGACTCGATGTCGTTGGGGTTCAGGCCGGTCATTTCACGGTTCACGCCGTCGATGATGATGATCGGGGCGTTCGACTGGTTGATCGACGAACCGCCGCGGATCAGGAACACGGGGTCGGAACCCGGCTGGTTGTCGGCCGACGATACGCGCACGCCGCCGACACGTCCCTTCAGGGCATCGCCGATGGAGTTGACCGGGGCGCCGACAAGTTTCTCGCCGTCCACCTTCGAAACTGCGGCCGTGATCGTGCGGCGCGACTGCGTGCCGTAACCGATCACCACCACGTCGTCCACCATCAGCGCATCCTCTTCGAGCACAACGTCGATCACCGAGCGGGTACCTACGGGCACCTCCTGTTTCTTGTAGCCTATGAAGCTGAATTCGAGCGTCGCATCGGGGCCCGCCTGGATCGAATAGCGGCCGTCGGCCCCGGATGTCGCGCCGGTTGCGGTTCCCTTCACGATGACGGTGGCGCCGATCACCGGTTCGCCCTTCGCATCCCTGACCGCACCCGTTACGAGGTTGCCCTGCGCCTGCGCGTCCATCCCGCACAACACCAGAGCAATTATACATACACTTTTCAAAAGTGTCGTAAGGACTCTTTTCATAATAGGTTTCTTTCAGTTAAGTAATTAATGATTTGCCGGGCTATTTCTCCCCGAAGGTGATGCCCGACGACGAGCCCCCGTCCTGGAAGCCGACCGCCAGTTCCGCATAGTTCGTCCCGGTGAGTGCCGTGCCGTTCACCGAACCGCCTGCGGCGCTGTCCTCCACGCTTTTCTTGTTCCAGCCCACGAGTGCCCCCGCATGCAGCGCACATGCCACCGCGCCGAAATTCCTGCATCCGGACACGGCGCCCACGTCGTTGCGCCCGATGATGCCCCCGGCCGCCAGCAGCGCCGAAGTGCCCTCGACAGTGGCCTGTACCGCACCGTTGTTGACATTGCCCGTGACGGCCGACTTGTCCTTGGTATTGTAGTCGTAGCCGACGATGCCGCCCGCATAGGAGCTCTTGCCCGCCTGGGCATTGTGCATCCAGACCGCACCGTCGTTGGTGTTGTTGGTCGCATTGCCCGACTTGATGATGCCCGCGATGCCTCCGGCGCCGATATTGGCGTTGCTGGAATTTACCGTCACCCAGACCTTGCCGCTGTTCGTGCAGCCGTTGGTCACCGCCGTGCCGTCCGTGCCGTCGTAGAAACCCACGATGCCGCCTGCGGCCTCCCAGTTGTTGGCCGTCGCCGTATAGGCCAGGGTGATGTCGCCGCTGTTCGAACAGTCGTCTATCGTGCTGGCGTTGTGCGTACCGACGATACCGCCGATGCGGGTCACCTGCAGTTTGTCGGAGCTGACGGCCGCCCTGTTGGCACATCCCGTGACCTTCGCCCCGCTGTACGTCTGCCCCGCGATGCCGCCGATGCAGAGGTAACCCGCGCCTGCGGCATTGGCCTGCACGAATTTCACCTCGGCTTCGTTCGTGCAATCCCGGATCGCCGCCGCATAGTTCACGCCCGCGATCCCGCCGATGAAGCAGTTGCCGTTCATGTTCGAGACGACGGTGCCTTTGTTGGTGCAGTTGTCGATCACCAGCGTCGGGCAGCTGTCCACGATATAGGCGACGATGCCGCCGATGCGGTGGGCTGCCGACGCGCCCGCGTTGTCGAACCGGATCTCGCCCGCATTGGTGCAGTTGCTGATGGTCGTATTGACCGCGGTTTTCATCACCGAGGCCGTAATTCCCGCCACGGCGTTGCCCAGCCCGAGCGAAGTCATCACCGGGCCGTGGTTGTGGCATCCGTCCAGCGTGATCGCCCCGGCCGCATCGCCCGAGCCGTCGACGATGCCCGCGATACCGGCCACATAGCTCGCCACGCCCGCCGTCGCCACGTTGCTCACCGCGCCGTAGTTCCTGCAGCCGCTCATCTTCCCGTTATACAGGCTGCCGACGATGCCGCCCGTGCGCGACTTGCATCGGGAATCCGCCGTGACGGTCACGGGTACGAAGCTGGTCACGCCGGTGAGCGTATTGTTCGATTGTGCGACGATGCCCGCATAACACCACGTATCGGTGTCGGCGCTGTATTTGAGCTCGATGCGGCTCGTCCCGTCATAGGACGTGCCGTCCTTCGACCCGAAAACCACATCCGAGATCGCCCCCTTGGCATAGGCGAAGAACCCGGCATAACGCCCGTCGGCCGATACGTTGATATTGTAGATACGGTGGCCGTTGCCGTTGAACGTCCCCGTGAAATTCTCGATCGGCGTCCACGGGACATTCCGCATGTCGATGTCGGCCTGGAGGTCGACGATGGCACCGCCGTTGTCGTCGGCGCACTCCTGCGCGAAGTTCACCATGTCTTCATAGGTGGCGATCCTCAGCCGGAAGAAAAGCTCGGTCGCGGCTCCGACGCAGTTCCCCGCAAAGGCCACTTCCTGCCCTTCGAACAGGTTTTTGACGAAGACGCTCCCGTCCGTACAGGAGATCGTCGCCTTCAGCCCGCCGTCCACCTTCGTACCGCTGGCGATCAGGAAATTCACCGTCTGGGCCTGCACCAGCGACATTTCGCCGATCTCCATCGTGAGGATGTCCGACACCGCGGCATCCTCGCCGACAGTCACCGCACCCGTCCGGGGATCGACCACGGCCTCCGATACGGCCAGGTGCCCCTCCACACCGTCGGGGTCGACCGGTTCGAGCGTGATTTTCGAAATGGTCTTCGAAGCCTCCTCGCCGATCGTGAGCGACAGCACCGAAGCCAGCGGCTTGAAGTGCAGGCCGAGGCTGCCCTGGGCGGGTGCGGCGTCGGCCGCATAGGCATACATCGGCAGGGTAGCGCCCGTTTGGTCGGCACCGACCGCAAATACGCCGTCGACGGCCTTGAAATAGGCCGTCACTTCGCCGCGTGCGTCCGCGGGCAGCGAGAGGGCCACCGGATGGAACTCGACACCGTTGCCGGCGTCGTAGGTTTCGTACACATAAGACATCCCCTTGTAGCCGACGATGATCTGGTCGCCTTCCTGCCATAGGGGAGCATACGCCTCGCCGTCCCCGGTAGCGGACGGGATCGCATCGATCGTCGCAAGGATCGTCACGGCATCCGCCGAAGGTTCGTCCACGGGGGATACCTTCGGATGCGTGTTGTCCTCCGAACAGCCTGCGATCGCCAGCATTGCTGCTGTGAAAAGAAAAATTTTTCGCATGGTTTTGTTTTGTTGGTTAAGAAATATTTGGTTGGTGGAAATACGGGTTGCAGGGTTTGCCCGCGTCGGGCAAACCTTTCGTCCGGCTGTCGCGTACCGGCTCTGACGGCGGAAAAACACACTTAAAGCCATCGTGCAGGTAAATCATACGATATGTTTATATATCAAATTCATGGCACCTCTGCGAATGCGGGTGCTATCGGCGGCTGAAGGCGCCTTCGGGAATGTCGTTTCCATCGGTCGTGTAGTTTAGGCGGTGTTCATAGATACATACAGCCGACCCGCCCAAACCACTTACCGGAAATTGAAAAAATCGGGAGCGGGATCAAACGAAAAAGCGCCGGGATACTATGTATCCCGACGCCTTGGGGTCTGTGCCGCTCCGGCCTATACGCCCCGCATGAAGAGCAACGAAAGCAGCAGCAACAGTTGTTCCTTGGAGAGTTTCCGGCGCAGTTGCTTGAGCGCCGCATACATATGGTTTTCCACCGTGCGCGGCGAAATGCCCAGCTGCTCTCCGATCTCGCGGTTCGAAAGGTCTTCGATGTAGCTCAGACGGAACACTTCGCGGCATTTGGGCGGCAGCGACTCGATGGCCGCATCGAGGCTGGCGCGCAGGTCGTCGTTGTAGAGTTTCTGCACGACGGGGCTGTTGTCGGGTGCATAGTACGAACTGCCCAGCGCGGCGATGCGCTCCCGATAGTAGGCGCCGTATTCGCCGGCGCGCCTGTTCTTGTCCAGGTAGTTGAGCGAGCGGTTGTAGACCGAACGCAGCAGGTACTTGTACAGCGAGTTCGAATCGTCGAGCGTCTCCCGCCGCTGCCATACGTTGTAGAACACGTCCTGCACCACGTCCTCGGCCCAGTCGTCTTTCAGGAACAGGCGGGCGTAGGAAACCAGCATGGCATAATATTTCCGGCACAGTTCGTCGAACGCCTTGCGGTCGCCCGCGCGAACCCGTGATATAAGCGAGATTTTCTCCATCGGATAATCAGATTCGGTACAAAAATAAACATTCTCGCCGAACGAAACAATGTCCGGTGCCTTTTTTAATTTTTTTGTAATCCGGTTAGGTGGTTTCCCGCGATCGGTTGTATTTAATATGACACGACCAAACTACACGACCGATGAGAAAAAACCTTACCCTCGCATTTTTTGCCCTTTTCTGTGCCTTGACCGCCGCCGCACAACTGCATAACGACGATGTCCACGTCCATGAGGCCGTCAGCCGCCAGAACTACCGCCAATACCTCCGCATACCCGACATCGGCGGCTATATCACGCTCAAATGCGATTTCCACCTCCATTCCGACATCTCCGACGGACAGGTGTGGCCCGTCGGCCGGGTCAACGAAGCGTGGAACGACGGACTGGACGCGATCGCTATGACCGACCACATCGAGGTGCACAAGAACGCCGACATCATCCGTTGCGGCCTCAATAAACCCTACGAACTGGCCAAGGCACGCGGCGACATGATCGGGATGATCGTGATCCCCGGTGCGGAAATCACCCGCAAGAAGCCGTTGGGGCACATCTGCACGCTCTTTATCCAGGATGCCGACAAACTCGACGTCGAGGACGAGATGCAGGCCGTCGAGGAGGCCTGCCGCCAGGGCGCCTTCCTGCTGTGGAACCATCCCGGCTACCCCGACCGGAAAAGCGACATCTATCCCGTCCACGAACGCCTGATCGCCCAGGGCAAACTCCGCGGCGTCGAGGTGTTCAACAAGACCGAATCCTATCCCCGCGCATTCGACTACGCGGTTCAGTACGGCCTCGTGCCGTTCGCCAACAGCGACATACATTATATGAGCGGGAGCATCTATCCCGTGCGCGGCAGCCGTCCGATGACCCTGGTCTTCGCCACCGCCCGCACGGCCGGGGCGATCCACGAAGCACTCCTCGCCGGGCGGGCCCTGGCCTGCTTCGACGGCAACCTGATGGGGCGCGGGGAGTACATCGGCCAGATGATAGACGCTGCGCTCGAAATCCTCGAGATCCGCCAGGTCAGCAAGACCAAACGCACGTTCGAGATCGCCAACAAGTCCGACCTGCGTTTCGCCGTCCGTCCGGCCTCCTACGACTATCCCATGCCCGTCTATGCGGGGCAGGTGCTGCGCATCGACATCAGGCAGGGCGAGCAGGTCGAATTCACGAACTGCATCCTCGGCAAGGGCAGGTATTACACCCGCATATTCTGGGAATAGGGCGCAGGGCATACGCCGCCGGGGCTCAGCGCTGCGACGGGCCGCGGCAACCGATACGGTATTTTGTTACAGAAGCTATATTTAAACCACGAATGCAATGAAGAAAGCTATTCAATTCGGAGCCGGGAACATCGGCCGCGGATTTATCGGCGCCGTGCTGGAACAGGCGGGCTACCATGTGGTATTCGCCGATGTGAACGAACAGGTCGTCGCGAGGATCAACTCGGACAGGGCCTATACGGTTCAGATCATGGACACGGTCTGCGAGCAGATGCGCATTACCGACATTTCGGCAATGGACTCCCGGAGCCCGGAACTTGCCGCCCAGATCGCCGGGGCGGAACTCGTCACCACGGCGGTGGGGCTGACCGTGCTGCCCCGCATCGCCGGGGCCATCGCGGCGGGTATCGCCGCACGCAGGGATGCAGGCGTCACCGAGCCGCTCAATGTCATCGCCTGCGAAAACGGCGTCCGCGCCACCACACAGCTCCGGGAGGCTGTCCTCAAGCACCTCGACGAGGCCCAGCGTGACTGGTGCGAGCAGTACGTCGGCTTCCCCGACTGCTCGGTCGACCGCATCGTGCCGCCGGTCAAGAGCGAGAACCCGATCGACGTGGTCGTCGAACGCTTCTTCGAGTGGAACGTCGAGCGCGCCGCATTCAAGGGCGCCGTGCCCGAAATCCCCGGCATGAATCCGGCCGACAACCTGATCGCCTATATCGAGCGCAAGCTCTTCACGCTCAATACCGGCCACGCCATCACGGCTTACCTGGGACGGATGAAAGGCTACATGACCATCTGCCAGAGCATCTCCGACGAACATATCCATACCATCGTGAAAGCCGCCATGCGCGAAAGCGGACGGGGGCTGGTGGCGCTCTACGGCTTCGACCGCGACGCCCACTTCGCCTATATCGACAAGATCATCGGGCGCTTCCGCAACCCCTACCTCTGCGACGACGTGACCCGCGTGGGACGCGAGCCGCTGCGCAAGCTTTCGGCAGGCGACCGCCTCGTCAGGCCCATCCTCACGGCCCGCCGCTACGGTATCGGCACGCCCGACCTGCTGCTGGGCGTCGGCGCCGCGCTGCATTACGACAACCCCGAGGACGTGCAGAGCGTGGAAATGCGCCGTCTGGTCGAAAAAGAGGGTGTCAAGGCCGCCCTGGCCCGCATCGCCTCCCTTCCCGACACCGACCCGCTGCTGCCGCTCGCCGCACAGGCCTACGACGAAGTGGAACGTATCATCGCCAAAATCCCCGAAGCACAATGAAAAGACCGAGCCCCCTTCTCCTGCTCCTGGCCGTATGCTGCGCCGCCGTGCTGCCCGCGTGCGCCCAGGCCCCGATACCGCACGCCGTGCGGATCGGGTCGATCGAAGAACTGCAAGCCTATTTCACCTATGACCCCGGCCGTGACATCATCGTCAGCGGACACCGCGGGGGCATGATGCCCGGCTATCCCGAAAACTGCATCGAATCGTGCGAAAAGACGCTGTCGATGATGCCGACCTTCTTCGAGGTCGACTTCAGCTTCACCCGCGACAGCGTCATGGTACTGATGCACGACCTGACGATCGACCGCACGACCACCGGCAAGGGGCGTGTGGCCGACTATACCTACGAAGAGCTGCAACAGTTCTGCCTCGTAGACCGCGACCGCAACGTCACCCCCTACAAGATCCCGCGCCTGAAAGACCTGCTGGAATGGGGCAAGGACAAAGTCGTCTTCAATTTCGACAACAAGTACATCAACACCAAGGGCGTGAGCGACCAGGTGCGCCGCGCCAGCCTCGACTACTATATCGAGCAGTTGCAGCCGGGCGGCGACTGGTCGATGTACCACAACATCATGCTGAGCGTCCGCTCCATCGAAGAGGCGCTCTACTACTGGGAGCACGGCATCCGCAACGTCATGTTCTGCGTCGAGATCAGCTCGATGGAACATTTCAGGGCTTACGACGCATCGCCCATCCCCTGGAAATACATCATGGCCTATATCCGCCTGGCCGTAAACCCCGACCTGCAACCGGTCTACGACCTGCTGCACGCCGAGGGCGTCATGACGATGACCTCGATCACCGGCTCGTCCGACAAGGTGAAAAACCCCTACGACCGCCGTGTGGCCTACCTGCGCGAGCTGGTCGCCGAACCCGACATCATCGAGACCGACTACCCGTCGGAATTCATCGGCCTGCCGTGGTCGCGCGATGCAATCCACGCCCTACAGGAAGCTGCGATGCGCAGCCACCGCACCAACCTGAAGTAAAACCCGAACCAACCTGAATAAATGTCTGCAAAACAACTCAATCCGGCCTATGACGGCATGACCGACCAACAGGTCAAGCGTTTTAAATACTGGGAATTCCGCACCATGGCGATGTGCATCTTCGGCTATGCGCTCTTCTATTTCGTGCGCAAGAACCTGAGCATCGCCATGCCTTATCTCAACGAGGAGATGGGCATCTCGAAATCCGACCTCGGCCTGTTCCTCACGCTCCACGGACTGATCTACGGGCTCTCCAAATTCTTCAACGGCATCTGGGGCGACCGTAGCAACGCACGCTATTTCCTGGTGACGGGGCTCGTCTTCTGCGGCATCTGCAACCTGCTTTTCGGGTTCAGTTCGTCGGTGCTGGCGCTGGGTATCTTCTGGGTACTCAACGGCTGGTTCCAGGGCATGGGCGTCCCGCCCTGCACGCGGCTGATGACCCACTGGATCGTCCCCGAGCGGCTCGCCACCAAGATGTCGGTCTGGAACACCTCCCACTCGATCGGCGCCGGCCTGGCCATCATCTTCTGCGGCTATGTCGTCAGCCTGAACTGGGGCGCATGGTTCGACGCCTCGTCGATCCTCTCGCAGCACTGGCGCTGGTGTTTCCTGCTCCCGGCGACGATCGCCATCCTGGGCGCCGCCGTCGTCTGGGCTTTCGTGCGCGACACCCCCTCGTCGGTAGGGCTGCCCGAACTGAAGACCGGCAAGGCGGCCCCGGCCGACGCCAAACCGCATACCAAGGCCGAGGAAAAAGCCGAACACAAGGCGTTCCTGCGCCGCAAGGTCTTCCTGAACCCGACGATCTGGATCATCGCCGTGGGCAATTTCTTCGTCTACATCGTGCGCTTCGCCGTGCTGGACTGGGGGCCCACGATGCTCAAGGAGCACCTCCACATGGACATCAGCCACGCCGGATGGACGGTCGCGGCATTCGAAATCGCCGGCATCGCGGGTATGCTCGCCGCAGGCTGGGCCACCGACCGTTTCTTCGGCGGCCGCGCGCCCCGCACCTGCGTGATCTGCATGCTAATGACCGCGCTCTGCCTCGTGGGGCTCTATACCCTCAATGAACATACGCCGCTGGCCGTTGCCATCGCCATCCTGATGTCGGCCGGATTCTTCATCTACGGCCCGCAGGCACTCGTCGGCATCGCCGCGGCGAACATCGCCACCAAGCGCGCCGCCGCCACGGCAGGCGGTTTCTGCGGCCTGTTCGGCTACGGCAGTACGATCGTCTCGGGCTGGGGGATGGGTATACTGGTGCAGTACACCGACTGGAGCGTAGCGCTCTACACGCTGGTCGGCATGGCGCTTGTCGGCACGGCGGTCTTCGCCGCCGCATGGAAGGCCAAGCCGAACGGCTACGACGACTGACGCAGTTTTAGGTTAATGATAATTGTGTGTAGAGAAACCCCCGCAGACTTCCTTGACTGCGGGGGTTTCGTTTGCAGCCGCTTTCCGGGCGGATCGCACGGCCGGCTGCGGCACTCTTTCCGCCGGGAGGTTATTCCACCGTCACCGACTTGGCCAGGTTGCGCGGCTGGTCGACGTTGCGGCCCTTGTTGACGGCGATGTAATATGCCAGCAGCTGCAACGGCACCGACACGACGATCGGCATCAGGCAGTCGGTGACCACCGGCACCTCGATCGTATAGTCGGCACTGCGGCGCACATGCGTGTCGTCGCGGGCGATCACGGCGATGATCTTGCCGCCCCGGGCGCGGATCTCCTCGATGTTGCTGGCCGTTTTCTCGTAGGTGTTGTCCGGCGTGGCGATCGCCACGGTCGGCATCTCGTTGTCGATAAGCGCGATGGCGCCGTGTTTCATCTCGGCGGCGGGGTAGCCCTCGGCGTGGATATAGGAGATCTCCTTCAATTTGAGCGCCCCCTCGAGCGCCGTGGGGTAGTTGTAGCCGCGCCCCAGGTAGATGAAGTTGTGCGCATAGGTAAATATCTTCGAGAGGTCGGCGATCTGGTCGCCCAGCCCGAGCACGTCCTCCAGCACGGCGGGCAGTTCCAGCAGTCCCTTCGCCACTTCGCGGTAATACTCTTCCGTCACGGTGCCCTTTTCGCGGCCTACGGCCAGCGCCAGCATCGCCATGACGGTCACCTGCCCCGTGAAGGCCTTGGTCGAAGCCACGCCGATCTCGGGCCCCACATGGATGTATGCCCCCGAGTCGGTCGCCCGGGCGATGGACGATCCCACGACGTTGCAGATGCCGAAGACGAAAGCCCCGGCCTTGCGGGCCAACTCCACGGCGGCCAGCGTGTCGGCCGTCTCGCCCGACTGCGACACGGCGATCACGATGTCGTCGGCATTGATGATCGGGTTGCGGTAGCGGAATTCCGAGGCATACTCCACCTCCACGGGGATCCGGCATATATTCTCGATCAGGTGCTCGCCGATCAGCGCCGCATGCCACGATGTCCCGCACGCCACGAATACGATGCGGCGGGCCGCGAGGAATTTCCCGCGGTTGTCGATCACGCCCGACAGCTTCACCTCGTACGTGTCGGGGCTTATGCGCCCGCGGATACAGTCTACGATGGTCTTGGGCTGCTCGTATATCTCCTTGAGCATGAAATGCGGGTAGCCGCCCTTTTCCAGCTGCGAGATGCTCATCTGCAGCTTCTTGATATCGACCCGGCCCTCGTGGTTGTCGAGCGTGACGATCTTGAGGGGCTTATGGCGGTTGATGACGGCAATCTCGCCGTCGTTCACATAGACGAAATCCTGCGTGTATTCGATGACCGAAGCGGCGTCCGAGCTGAGGAAAAATTCCCCCTCGCCGATGCCGATGGCCATCGGGCTGCTCTGGCGCGCGGCGATGATCTCGTCGCGGTTGCCCTTCTCGATCACGGCGATGGCATAGGCGCCCACGACCTGCCGCAGGGCCTGCTGCACGGCTTCGAGCAGCGTGCAGCCGCCCGTGGTGCGGATGTACTCGATCAGGTTCACGAGCACCTCGGAATCGGTGCTGCTGCGGAACGTGTAGCCGTTCTCCTCGAGCGCGTCCTTGAGCACCCGGTAATTCTCGATGATGCCGTTGTGTATCAGTGCGATGTTCTCCGATTCGGAGTAGTGCGGATGGGCATTCACGTCGTTCGGCACGCCGTGCGTCGCCCAGCGCGTATGCGCGATGCCGATGCTACCGCCCAGCTCCTTGCCCTCGAGGAAATGCTCCAGGTCGGAGACCTTGCCCTTACACTTGTATACGTTGAGCGCACCGTCCTTGCCGACCATGGCGACCCCCGCGCTGTCGTATCCGCGGTATTCGAGCCGGTGCAACCCCTTCAACAGAACCGGGCAGGCCTCGCGCCCCCCGACATATCCTACAATCCCACACATTCGTTCTCAAAATTTTTATCCTGCCAAAAATAAGAAAAAATTTTAAAAACATATTCCCTGCGGGAATAAAAAAGGACATTCAGGCATAACTTTGCGTCATTTGCCGCAAACGGGCAACTGACTCCGGAGCGCAAAAAACGGGATGCGGATCGAATGTCCGCACCCCGTAATACCGGTTGCCTGCCGTCGCAGCGCCGTGCTGCCCGGCCTATCGGATATATTTGAGCATCTCCCCGACGAGCACCTCGTTGCCCGCGGCCTGCGAGACACCGCGGTTGCGCCTGAAATCGCAGACGACGCCCCCGGCTTCCCGCACGATCAGATTCGCGGCACAGACATCCCACTCGTGCAAATCCAGCTCCCAATAGCCGTCCAGCAGCCCCGCCGCGATGCAGCTCAGGTCATAGGCCGCCGATCCCAGCCGCCGTATGTCGCGCACATAGGATACGATCCGCGCAACGTTGTCGCTGTTGTTGTCCGGATTGACATCCTTGTCGTAAGGGAAGCCCGTGGCGAGCACCGACGTGGCGAGGGTCTGCTTGGCGGAGACTTGCAGCCGCTTCACCTCGCCTGAGCGGCTCTTCATGTAAGCCCCGCCGCCTTTCGACGCCCAGAACAGCTCCCCCAGGTAGGGTGCATAGACCACCCCGACGACGGTTTCCCCCTGGTGCTGGAGTGCGATCGACACCGAGAAGATCGGCAGCCCCTGGCTGTAATTGGTCGTGCCGTCGAGCGGGTCTATCACCCAGCGGTAATCGCTCCCCTCCGTGCCCATTACGCCGCCTTCTTCGCCCAGTATCCCGTGACCGGGATAGCGCCCGAGGATCGCCTGCACGATGTAGGCTTCGCTCTCCTTGTCGGCCCGCGTCACCACGTCGTACGCGTTCGATTTGGTCTCTATCCCCAGGTCGTCGCCCCGGAAATAGGCGAGTTGTATCTCCCCGGCCCCCTTTGCGAGCGGGAAGATGAAATTCAGGAATTCGTCGTACATGGCGCTATTTCTCCGCTGCGAAATACTTGTAAAACAGCGGGATGGTCTCCACGCCCCGGTCGAACTGCTCCAGCCCGTAGCTCTCGTTGGGCGAGTGGATCGCATCCTCCGCGAGCCCGAAGCCGATGAGCAGCGACTTGATGCCCAGGATCGACTCGAACCCGCTGATGATCGGGATCGAACCGCCCGAATAGAAGGGCAGGGGTTTCTTGCCGAAGGTCTCGGCGATGGCCTTCTGGGCGGCCTTGTAGGCCGGCATGTCGGTCGGTGCCACGTAGGGCATGCCGCCGTGCAGCGATTTCACTTTGACCTTCACGCTCTTGGGCGCTATCGACCTGAAATATTTTTCGAACAGCCTGCTGATCTTGCGATAGTCCTGGTTCGGCACCAGGCGCATCGAAATCTTGGCCGAGGCCTTCGACGGGATCACCGTCTTGGTTCCCTCCTCGGTGTAGCCGCCCCAGATGCCGTTGACGTCGAGCGACGGGCGTACGCCGGTGCGTTCCAGCGTCGTATAGCCCGCTTCACCCTCCACGTCGCCGATCGACAACGATTTCTTATAGCCCGCGAGGCTGAACGGGGCCTTGTTGAACGCCTTGCGCTCGGCAGGCGTCAGTTCGCGCACGTCGTCGTAGAACCCGGGGATCGTCACGCGGCCGTCCTTGTCCACGAGCTGTGCCACGAGGCGCGTCAATACGTTGGCCGGGTTGGCCACGGCGCCGCCGAACAGCCCCGAGTGGAGGTCTTTGTCGGGGCCCGTCACCTCGACCTCCATATAGGCCAGCCCGCGCAGGCCGCAGGTGATCGACGGGGTCTGCATCGAGATCATCGAGGTGTCCGACACCAATATTATATCCGCCTTGAGCATTTTTTTGTTCTGTTCGCAGAACTTGTAGAGGCTCGGCGAGCCGATCTCCTCCTCGCCTTCGAGCATGAATTTCACGTTGCAGGGCAGGCTCTCCGTGGCGCACATCGCCTCGAATGCCTTGGCGTGCATCCACAGCTGCCCCTTGTCGTCGTCGGCACCGCGCCCCCAGATACGGCCGTCCTTGATGACCGGCTCGAAAGGCTCCGTGCGCCACTCCCCGCGCGGGTCTACGGGCATCACGTCGTAGTGACCGTAAACCAATACGGTCTTGGCCTTGGGATCGACAATCTTCTCGGCGTAAACGACCGGGTTGCCCTCCGTCGGGAAGACCTCGGTGCGGTCGGCGCCCGCCTTTGCGAGCGCCGCGGCCAGCCATTCGGCGCACCGTGTCATGTCGGGCTTATGCTCGCTCTGGGCGCTGATCGAAGGAATGCGGAGCAAGTCGAACAACTCGCTGATAAACCGTTCTTTATTGGCTTCTATATAACTTTTTACTTTATCCATCCGGCAAGGGTTTTATTCGGTTTTCTTCAATACGTAATTTTCGGCCAGCGCCCCCGTGACGGGTTGTTTGTCGGCATCGAGCTTGCGCACCTGATTCTCCTCCACCTTGTAGTACTCCGGCTGCCCGTCCATCGGGGTCAGCGTCAGCAGGTTCCCCTTGACCTTGTAGGCGCCCTTCTCGTCGAATTCCGAGTCGCGATCCAGGTATTTCATGTGCAGGCTGTACGTGCCGTCCTTCTTCAGCGTGAGGCGCATGTCGATCCCCGGGCAGTCCGCCGCCGGGAAAACCCCGGTGTATGTCCCCTGGTAGTCGAGCGAGCTCTCCGCATCGTGCATGTCGACCTTCACGGCATCCGCTTTGACCTTTTCAGATACCGCCTTTTTCTGTTGGTTGCCCCCGCAGGCGACAAGCGTTATCGCAGCCGCGAGGATCATGACTTTATTCTTCATAGTCGTTTCGTTTAAACTGTTTATATTTTACAGATTTCCTTAATTTCCCCGATGAACCGCTGCGCCAGCGCCTCGGCCGCAGCCATCGACTTCGCCTCGGTATAGACCCGGATAATGGGTTCGGTATTCGACTTGCGCAGGTGCACCCAGTTCTCCGGGAAGTCGATTTTCACCCCGTCCGTATCGTTCACGTTCTCATCGGCATAACGTTCCTTTATCTCACGCAGCACTTTATCCACGTCGATCGCCGGTGTCAGCTCGATTTTATTCTTCGATGCATAGTATGCCGGATAGGTCGCACGCAACTGCGTCATGGTCATCCCCGTCTGTGCGAGCCATGTCAAAAAGAGTGCCGTTCCCACCAACGCATCGCGCCCGTAGTGCAGCCCCGGGTAGATCACGCCCCCGTTGCCTTCTCCGCCGATCACGGCGCCTACCTCCTTCATCCTGGCCACGACGTTCACCTCGCCGACGGCCGAAGCATAATATTTGCCGCCGTGCCGCTCCGTCACGTCGCGCAGCGCCCGCGACGAGCTCAGGTTGGAAACGGTGTTCCCGCCCGGGTGCTTCGTGAGGATGTAGTCGGCCACAGCCACCAGCGTGTACTCCTCGACGAACATCGAGCCGTCCTCGCTGACCAGTGCCAGCCGGTCGACATCGGGATCCACGACGATCCCCAGGTCGGCCTTCTCGCGGCGGATCACCCCGGCTATTTCGGTCAGGTTCTCCGGCAGCGGCTCGGGGTTGTGGGCGAATTCGCCCGTGGGGTCGCAGTTCAGCTCCACGACCTCGCACCCCAGTCGTCGCAGCAATTCGGGCATCACGATGCCGCCCACCGAATTCACGGCGTCCACAACGACCTTGTAGCGGCGCGCACGGATGGCCTGGGCATCGACCAGCGGGAGCGCCAGCACCTGCGCGATGTGCCGTTCGTTGAACGGTTCGCGCGAAAGGACGCGCCCGATGCCGTCGACGGTGGGGTATTCGTAATCCTCCTCTTCCGCCATCGCAAGCACCTGTTTCCCCTCGGCATCGCTGAGGAATTCCCCGTCGGCGTTGAGCAGCTTCAGGGCGTTCCACTGGCGGGGGTTGTGCGAGGCGGTGATGATGATGCCGCCGTCGGCCTTGTGCGTGATGACGGCCATCTCGACCCCCGGCGTGGTGCACAGGCCGACGTTTATCACATCCGCACCGCACGCCAGCAGGGTGCCTTCGACCAGGTCGGCGACCATCTCGCCCGAAATCCGGGCGTCGCGGCCGACGACTATGGTAAGTTTTTTGCCCGGGTTGCGGCGGGCGGCCAGACGGGCGTAGGCCGTGGTGAACTTCACCACGTCGGGCGGCGTCAGGTTCCCGGCCTGGGCCCCTCCCACGGTGCCCCGGATGCCGGAAATGGATTTAATCAATGTCATATTTCAAGGCTTTGATGCGGAGTTTCCGCTATACATATATTTATGAAAAATTCCCTTCGAAGTTTTGATATTCGAGGTAAATATATTACTTTTATGCCAATTATGAAAATTTAAAAACGACTATTATGAGAACGATTCCAGCTTCCGAATTGATTATCAACGACGACGGTTCCATTTTCCATCTGCACCTGCTTCCGGAGCAGTTGGCCGATACGGTGATCCTCGTCGGGGATCCGGGCCGCGTGGCCCTCGTGGCGGAACATTTCGATACGAAAGAGTGCGAAGTCGCAAACCGTGAATTCAAAACGGTGACCGGCACCTACAAAGGCAAACGCATGACGGTGCTCTCGACGGGCATCGGCATCGGCAACATCGACATCTCGGTCACGGAGCTCGATGCGCTGGCCAACGTCGATTTCGCCACCCGGCAGGAGAAGGCCCACAAAAGGCAGCTCACGCTGGTCAGGCTCGGCACGTCGGGGGCCATCCAGCCCGATATCAAGGTGGGGGAGTTCGTCTTCTCGCGCACGTCGGTAGGCTTCGACGGCCTGCTCAACTACTACAAGGGGCGCAACGAGGTCTGCGACCTGGAGATCGAAAAGGCTTTCATGGAGCATGTCGGCTGGAACGAGCTGCTGCCCAAACCCTATTTCATCGACGCCGACAAGACGCTCTTCGAGCATTTCAGCGACGTGACGCGCGAGGGCATCACCATCGCCGCCCCGGGCTTCTATGCGCCGCAGGGCCGCTGGGTTCGCCTCGAACCGCAGGACGCCGAACTCAACGCGAAGATCGAATCGTTCGGCTACCACGGCCGCCGCATCACCAATTTCGAGATGGAGGGCTCGGCGCTGGCCGGCCTGGCAGCCCTGATGGGACACCGCGCCGCGACCATCTGCACGATCATCGCACAGCGTATCGCCCAGAATGTCGACACCGATTACAAGCCCTTCGTGCGCAAAATGATCTCGACGGCGCTCGACAAATTGGCAGTATTGAAATAAGCAATCCATATAACAGAAAATAAAAGAAAGGAAACAACGTATGAAATTTTCAGTATCAAGCTCGGCCCTGCTTTCGCTCCTGGCTACAACCGGCAAGGTTATCAGCAATAAAAACACGCTGCCCATCCTGGATTACTTCCTCATGGAGCTCAATGGCAACGAGCTGAAGGTCACCACTTCCGACCTCGAAACGACGCTCATAGGCTCTATCACGGTCGACAGTGTGGAAAGCGAGGGCACCATCGCGGCTCCCGCCAAACTGATGCTCGACTCGCTGAAGGAGTTTTCCGAGCTGCCGCTGACCATCGACGTCAACGACAAGAACTGGGAGATAACGATCAACTGGAAGAGCGGTTCGCTCTCGATCCCCGGCGCCAGCGCCGTGAGCTATCCCGCCGTGCCGCAGCTGAGCGCCGAGAAGAAGGAGCTCCGGCTGGATGTGGACATGCTCGTGAACGGCATCAACAAGACCATCTTCGCCACGGCCGACGACGAGTTGCGCCCCGTGATGAACGGCATCTACATCAACCTCGCACCCGGGGCACTGACGTTCGTGGGAACCGACGCGCACAAACTCGTGAAATACGAGTCCGAGGCCGAAAACGAGGTCGGCGCATCGTTCATCCTGCCCAAGAAACCGGCCAACCTGCTCAAATCGGTGCTCCTGAAGGAGGACGACGCCATCGAGGTCAGCTTCGACTCGAAGAACGCCATGTTCAAGCTCAAGAGCCACACGCTCGTATGCCGCCTGATCGAGGGCAACTACCCGAACTACAACGCCGTGATCCCGGCCAACA
>ENA-ORTW01000550-ORTW01000550.1-human-gut-metagenome-genome-assembly--contig:-NODE-550-length-48527-cov-15.303515_pt1 | contig 48527 bp, 46 predicted proteins | sample MGYA00242072_ERZ509193 | MGnify/ENA primary metagenome ERZ509193 (study PRJEB26280, sample SAMEA2338813) | human gut metagenome | biome: human gut; feature: human-associated habitat; material: faeces... | reverse complement strand
ACAAAGTGATAAAAAGGTAACGATTGCTTATGATCCAATGTTCCGGGCCGTAATGAATGTGATTCAGAATGCAGTGGAGCATACAAAAGAAAATGGAATCATTTATATTGACGCAAAGGAGCAGGATGACCGGCTGACATTCATTGTGGAGGATAGCGGATCAGGATTTACAAAAGAAGCATTATTGCATGGCACAGAGCAGTTTTTTATGGATGACACAAGTAGAAATGGCGAAGCCCATTATGGGATGGGACTATTTTTTGCAAAAACTGTGGCTGAAAAATATGGTGGAGGTATTAAACTTTCAAATTCTGAAAATACAGGTGGGGCGAGGGTAGAAATATTTTTCCTGAGTAGTCAGGAAACAAGCTAAATAGACCGCAATTAAGCTATGTAAAAGAAATTTTACATGAGAGCCAGCGGTCTGGCAGAGATAGCCAAAGTACTTCAGACTACGCCGAATTATCTGCTGGGTTTTGTAGATAATAATGATGGATTTGCGGACGAAGCACTTGGTTTGTTGCGAGATGTGAAGGATCAGTCTGTAAGAGAGATTCTTTTGAAGCAGATCAGGGCACTGATTTGAAAAAAATGTATTGCCTTTGTCCGCACATTGACTTATAATATGGGTAAAAGAAAGGGGCGTGATGATATGGCAGCTAAATCAGCAAATCTTTATGCAAGAATAGAGCCGGATGTTAAAGAACAGGCTGAGGGAATTCTGGCTACTTTGGGGATCCCGGCATCTAATGCTATCAATATGTTTTATAAGCAGATCATTCTAAATAGGGGGCTTCCGTTTGAGGTAAAGATTCCAACTGCGAGACCTGTTGATATTTCGAGAATGAACGCAGAGACTTTGGACATGGAACTTGAGAAAGGATATGCGGATATGCAGGCAGGGCGTACCAAATCTGCAGCTCAGGTTTTTGCGGATATCCGAAGGGATTATAATGTATGAAATATGATGTTACCTTTACGGAGCAGGCTGAGAACGATCTTCGCGGTATCTTTGAGTATATAGCATTTGATCTTCTTTCGCCTGAGAATGCAGCCGGACAGCTTGACCGGATCGAAGAAAAAATCCTTTCCTTGGGAGAGTATCCGGAGAAGTTCCGACAATATGAAAGAGAGCCCTGGAAGAGTCGAAATACACGAGTTGTGCCTGTTGATAATTATGCTATTTTCTATATCCCCGATAAGACAAAGAAATTGGTTACAGTGATTCGGGTTATGTATTCCGGAAGAGATGTAGATAAGCAGCTTGATGAATTTACAAAGTTATAATCATAAATCCTATGAGGCGTATGAGACATTTGGTTTCATACGTCTTTTCTTTTTTATTTTTTTGAGTTGACTACCGGTCAACAGAAGTTGACCGTTTGACGAACGATTTATTCCGTGGCGTTCTGTAGAATGACATATGTAAGCAAGAGGTGACGCAAGCCGGCAAGACATTCTGATATAACGTCGGAGAAAATACTAGAAACAAAAGCATTAAAAATGAATTAGTAAAACTCCAAAACCACAGATGCAGACCCACTCGGACTATGATATAATAAAAACAATTTTTTCACTAAGGAGTGATACTTTGAAGAAAATACCAATAAATTTAATTCTGTATACAGTTATGTTCCTCATAGCAGGACTTCTTGTAATATCAGCCAGCCGCCAAAGTCATCAGGCTGTCATGTCAATCCCCATGCCTGTTCATTTTACAGGCGAGTACAGTCAAAGCGGCGGAGAATGGCAGATGCTTGACGCAAAAACAGATCTGTCTTCTTATAACGGGGCTGTAACGCTCCGTGGCAGATTTGATACAGAACTGTTGGAAGGGGCAGAAATAAGGTTTTATCTAAACCACATCAGTGTGGATATATGCAGGGACGGGGAAATCCTATATGAATCAATCCATGAAAAGTTCCCGGATATGTGCGGCAGCACGTGGGTATCGTGGGTGCTTCCGGCAGCATCGCCGGAGGACGTGCTTGAAATAAGATTGTATAATCCCCACAGTTTTGGGAACAGGGACGCATATAATCAGTTTCTGGATTCTATCTACATAGGCGGTGATGTGGTAATGAAAAATTATTTTGAGCGTCAGAGCCTGCCGTATAAGGCAACTAGTATTTTCATTCTTGTGGTTTCCATTGCACTTATCGGAACGGCGGCTGGCTATCGGCTTTTACGTCTCCCTGACAACAGCCTGCTGCTAAAGTCCGGACTCATGTCGCTCATGATGGGGGCGTATATGTATCTTGACGCAAAGGACATTTCCCTCTGGAGCGGGCAGATGGCATTCAATACATATGCCAGACGGCTTGCTATGATGGCTGCGGCATGGTTGATGGGGGCGTGTGTGGCTGAACTGCTGCATGGGAAACGCAGGAAAATATCGGAAATTGCAGTATATGTGCTGATGCTTACCGATTTTTTTCTTATGGTTGTGTCCCTTGCCGGGGCAAAGGGGATTTATGATACGGGCATTTATTGGGCAGCGGTGCAGGGAGCTGTCAGCCTGCTTCTGCTCGTTTTGACCGTTATGGAGGTAAAGGACAGCGGGAAGCGTAGGGGACTGATGCAGCCTTCCGCAATCGTGCTGCTGACCGTGCTGCTGCTTGAACTTGTAAACTCCTGCACGGGCTGGTGGCGGGGCGGCATCTGCATTAAAATAATATTTACGGTGCTGTTTGTGTTCCATCTTGTCAGAGCAGCATGGCTGGTGGCGAAGAATCAGCAGGATTCCATCAGGGCGGAAATGCTCAGGGAGGAACTGAAAAACAGCCGCATAGTCCTTGCCATGAGCCAGATACGGACGCATTTTGTATTTAATATCCTGAATGCGATCAGTGGTATGTGTGAATATGACCCGCAGAAAGCGGATGAAACACTGGTCATGTTCGCCCATTATTTAAGGAGCAACATTAACATTATGGAGGAGGACGAGCCGGAAGCCTTTACAAAATCACTGGAACATCTGGAGGAATATGTCTTTCTTGAGCAGGTGCGTTTCGGCGAAAAGATACAGTTTGCAAAAAACATTGAGGCAGATAATTTCAAGATTCCCCCGCTGATTCTCCAGCCTTTGGTGGAAAATGCAATCAGGCACGGGCTGCTTCATAAGAAGCAGGGAGGAACCGTCATCCTGCACACATGGGCGGAAAACGGCGACAGCATCATTGAGATTTCCGATGACGGTGTGGGGTTTGACATGGCAAATGCACCAGGGCAGGAATCTGTTGGAATGAAAAATGTCCGTTTCCGCCTGAAGTATATGGTGGGAGGGACAATGGACATAAAAAGCACTCCGGGGCAGGGTACAACAGTAACCATTACGATTCCCGGAAAACATAAAATACAGAAGACGGAGTGAAAAAGAAATGAAAGTAATATGCGTGGATGATGAACAGCCGGCACTTGACACGTTCCGGTTAAAGGCGAAGGGGTTTCCGGAAATCGAAAGTCTCCGTCTGTTTTCGGATTGCGAGGAGGCAATCCGGTATGCAGGGGAGAACAGGATAGACGCAGCCTTTCTGGACATAGAGATGCCGGATATGGGAGGCATTGAGCTTGCGAGGGAGTTAAAGAAAAAGGACTGCAACATCAGGATATTTTTTATGACGGCTTTTGAGCAGTATGCACTGGATGCATTTGGTGTGAAGGCACTTGGATATATCATGAAGCCGTACACGAAGGAGGAGATCGGGGAAGCGTTGGAAACGGCTGCACTGATGCGCTCCCGTCCCAAAAAGAGGGTGGAAATCGAAACAATCCCTAATTTTACCGTGCATGTGGACGGAAAGCGGCTGGCTCTGGGCGGAAAAAAACAGGAGCTGCTCGCCCTGCTGGTGGACAGGGGGGAAGCAGGGCTGACGACCGGGGAAGCCATAGCCTGTCTGTGGCAGGACAGGTGTGCGGATGAAAAGACGCAGGCTTTGTACCGGGTCACTTTCTACCAGCTTATGGACGAGCTGAAGAAAATCGGGATTGAGGATATTATCGGTTCTGATGAAAAGAGCAAGTATATCGTGAAGGACATGGTGGAATGCGATCTGTACCGCATACTGGACGGGGAGACGGAGGGACTGAAAAGTTACGGGGGATATTACCTGAAAGAGTATTCGTGGTCGGAAACCAGAAACGGACAGTTAAACAGCATGAAAGAAGCCGCAGTTTTTCAAAAACCGGACAGCAGGGTTTAGGAAAGAAGCAACGGCAGATGGAAAATCCCGTCTTACCCTTAAAACAGGGCAGGACAGGATTTTTTTGGCTTTCTGAAAGAAATCTACAAATATTGCATAAAAAATATGGGAAAATTCGTGCAATATATTTTGCCAAAACAAGGGGAAAATTAACGGTTTTTTAACACTGGGCTTTTATGATCATATTATTCAGAAAAAATAAAAAGGAAGGGTATGAAAGATTGTGAAAAAGAATTTATTAGTTATTATGTTAGTGGGAGCAGTGTTGACCGTAGGTGCAGCAACCGGATGCGGAGCTTTTGCACCGGATGCAGAAATCGGGGTAAACACGGAAACCGGGACAAATACGGAAGAATCGGAATCTGTGGTAAAACCATTATATCCTTTGGAAACGGCGCAGGATGCCTTGGCTGATGGCGAATATTCGGTTTCATTTACAGCAGATGACCTTATTAAAACAGATGGCGGATATAAATTGACGGTAGAAGTATATGAATATGATCGTTATGAAATGGAAGCCATAGACAATTTAGCGAACGGTTCCAAAATTCAATTTTGCAACAAAGAAATTACAGTGGATAAGGTGGAAAAGGAAACAGGTTTTATTCAGATTAATGGGGGCATTGAAAATGATGGAATTGAATTGATGGAAGAGGACGGCTTGTATCGTACTGTGACCGTTGATGATTATCCGGTTTATTATTCTGTTGGCAAGGTAACGATTCCTTTGTCGGATGATGTGACATTTGAAGATCAGGCAGGTTCTGAACAGGAGTCAGACCTGCCGATAGTAGAGTTAAAAGACCTGCCGAATGCCATTGAAAATAGTGATATATCGTTTATCTGTAACAATACAGTAATCACGGTCAGACAGGAACAGATCGTACAGATTATCAGATATTGGGTTCCGTAAAACAATTCCATTTGTTATAAAAATCCCGTCTTACCATCAAAACATGGCAGGGCGGGATTTTTTTGACCTTTTTATAAAATTTTATAAATTATGAACAAAAATAGTAAATACTTTGTGCAATATTTTTGCCGAAACAGGGGGGAAAATTAACGGTTTTTTAACGCTGTTTTTTTTATGATTACTCAGTATGGGTAAATTTAAGAAGGGATGTGACAGGACAGATGATAAGGAAGAAACTGCCGAGTTTCCCCCGATAGTGATGAGCAGGCAACCAGTTATGAGGCACAGGTGGAGCATTACACGGATTATAATGTATTTCCGAGTATTTGGGCGCCCTTCAATATTTAATTGGAGTTTTGTTTGGTCACTGCAGATAGATATACACATAAAGGAGAATTAGATGGATGAATAGATTTAAAGATTACATTACGAGAAAATTATATTGTGCAGGAATATCACAGGAAGAGTACCTTCTGATTCAGAAGGATATACACGAAGAGAACAGAAAAAGTCTTTTGACCTTTTCTGCAATAACGGTTGTCTTTCTGCTTATTATGTTTTTTATTTCTTTTGTTTCTGAAGACGTGGAAGCTAACCGTTGGATTTATTTGTCCGTCATGGTAGTAACAGCTATCATGTTTGCTGTAGCATATTTAAACAAGCATGGAAACTATGAGGTTTTACTTTTGGATATTTATGCTTTTGTGATTCTCCTGTTTTCATTTGGCATCGTTTTAGGTACCGTTACAAGACCTGATGAACAGACGGTCACTTTTGTTGCATTACTGCTTACAGTTCCGCTGCTCTTTACTGATAGACCGATTAGAATGGTCATTTGCATATTTATTGCTATTATTTCTTTTGTAATAGCAGCAATATTTGTTAAAGAAGATTATGTGCTTGTAGCGGATAATATTGATGTTACTGTGTTTGGTACGATCAGTGCAGTAATATGCACATACATGATGAGCTTAAAGTTCCAGAGATTTTTGTATGCACGGAAAGTTACTATATTAAGTGAGACAGACTTACTAACGGGTCTTTTTAATCGTAATTCCTATGAGCGGAAGCTGAAAGTATATTCTTCAATGTGCAATCAGGTGTTCGCTTGCATTTATGTAGACGTCAATGGACTTCACGAGATTAATAATACAAAGGGACATGTAGCCGGAGATAGAATGCTTCAGTTTGTTGGAAAAACATTACAGGAAGAATTTGGAGATAAAAATTCTTTCCGAATTGGTGGAGACGAATTTGTTGTTTTAGTCATTGACGAAAAAGAAAAAGTGATACAGGCGAAAATTGATCGTGTACAGGCTCTTGTTGAGGAGGAATCTTATCATGTTTCCATTGGATATTCTGTAGGAAATATCTCAGAAACGGACATATCTTTGCTGATAAGCGCGGCAGAAAAACATATGTATGAAGCAAAACAATTGTTTTATAAGCAAAGAGGCGTTGATAGAAGGGCAAGAAAGTAAAAGAGATTATTGCTCTATAAAAACAGGAAAAGAATGGACTATGTTTCCATGTGTTCTGCCGATGTGTCTGATTTTACTGGACGACAGGTTGTAGTTTTGCTTATTGGAGCAGTGAGGGCAGAGCGTTTCTGCGATGGATTCCACATTTCATTAGCCGAATTTTTTGCAGATGAAAGTAACAAGTTGCAGGAATTAACCGAGGATGATCTTGTGTTTCTTGAAACAACTAGGTCACTTGAGAGGAATAACCGGGACAGAGCCTTGGCATATATGCAGGCAATGAAAGATGTACAGAAAAACGAATGAAATCCGATGTTATCATAAAATAGATAGCACCGGATTTTATTTTATTTGCCATATTTTTATAATGAATGTGGCGGTTGATTTTTGCTTTGCACTGGCTGTTTCTCTGATGGCTGCAAACCGAGATACTGGCTGAGGTTTTTCATTTTCTTTTCCATATCGGAAATATCTTTTTCGGCAGATCTGTATGATTTTTGCAGTTCTGCCTTTTTCTTTTCCAGAGCGTGGAAATCAGTTCGCATCTGATCAAGATTCATGGTTTTTATATTGATACCAGCTTTTTGAAGCATATTTTTTGCACCGTCATAGAGCAGTAGTTCGCTTTCATGCTTGCGGTTACGATTTGCCATAGTAATTCCTTACAGTTCACTCTGGATGACGGCACCGGCACCGACCGCACCATCCTCTCCGGTATCCACGCTTACTATGAGCCGGAAGAACTGGTTGGAAAGACACTGATCGCCATCACCAACCTGCCCCCCAGAGCCATGATGGGCATTGAGTCCTGTGGTATGCTGCTGTCCGCAGTATGCGAGGAGAACGGCGAAGAGAAGCTGAACCTGCTCATGGTGGACAACCATATTCCGGCAGGCGCGAAGCTGTACTAAGAGAAAAATAATGAATGCGCCAGAAGGCAGATAAGTCTTCTGGCGCATTTTTTAATAAATTGCTCTGTATACAAAAATCAACCACCGGTAGAATGACATTATTCTCCGAATCTGGTATAATTTCAGTAAAAACAGGAGGTATCCGGGATGGAAAAGGCAAAAGTAACGATGAGAAACTGGGAGCCCTATGTATATGACGGAGAGTACAATTTGTCGGGGACTGCGGATGTACATCCACGGCTGGGAAGAAATGTCTATGTAGCCACGACATCCACGTTGGTCAAGGCTTCTCTGGAAGAGGATGTTCTGATCTATGAGACCAGAAATACGGTCTATCACTGCCCGCTGAAATATATGATGGTATCGCCGTATGGGAATGTAGTACAGGAATACCGGGAGGAACTGGCCCGTCTTGATACCTCGGAAAATGCACTGGACCGGATCATTGCCGCGGCGGCAAAAATGTCACTGGGAGAGCCGGAGGATACGGCGGATGAAATGGTGAGAAAGATCCGTGCTCTGCAGGAGACAGGACAGCAGGAGATTGCGCAGATGGAAGAACAGGAGAAGCAGCGTCTGCTCGAAATTGCCGGGAAATATGAGGACTGTGTCTACATTGAAGTGTCCAGCGTTCACAGCGGAAGCAAATTGGCATATCATCTCGGGGATGCTGTGGGAATTGTGAATCCGGGAGTTCACATCGGAATGTTTCAGGACAGCGTATTATACATGAAATATGCCACCGAAGAAGATACCTGTGCATTGGATTTCCGGTATTTTCCGAAGGGATTCGGCGATGTCATGGAGACCTACAGCTGGTCCGATAATATTAAGCAGGCGGTGATCAAAAATCAAAAGGGACACAGCCTGATCTTCAATCATGAGGAAATCGCTCCCGGAGAGACCAAGGTATTTACCCCGGATACCCATAAGCAGGGACTGTTCAGCCCGGACTGCTATAACGGGAAATCTTTGTTTACAATGGGCGAGGAAGACGGGGAGAAGGAAGACTGAGAGCTTGATCGTTCCTCCGTATTGTCGCATAGACACAGTATATCATAACTTCTGCGCCTATGCGGATAAGCTTAAATCTGTTTATGGAGTTTCCAAAAGCCATTTCCATGCAGGAAGTACTGAAATCAGGATTCCGTCACATTCTACAGATGCTTCCTCACTATTTGTAATGATAAGGCATTTGGTATCCGGTATAAAGTTATGAAGCTTGACAAATGCTCTGGTTTCACGCTCCCGTGTATCCAGACAATCGAGAACCTGCAGTGAAACCTGGATAGCAAGCTTTTCAGCAGGGACATAGAAATCAATCTCTACATTGTTTTCAAAGTAGAAGACATTTTCCATTCCATACCGTCTGACAAGTTCTATTGCTACAAGGTTTTCTAATTGCGCAGATTTACAGTCCAAAAGCATCAGACCTACAAGACCGGTGTCCATGAAATAGTATTTAGGGGAAGTCTCTTTTTCCACAAGCTTTGCAGCATAATTTGTCAGAGGGAATATGAGATAGGAATCAATCATATATCCCACATAGTTTATGACGGTCTGTTTACCAAGGGAAGTTCCGGCACTCTTTGCGATATTAGTTAGTCTGGTATAGGATAATGGTTTGGTAATGGATTCAGCTATTTTCTTTAATATGAGCTTAACTGCAAAGTCATTTGTGATCTTATTTCTTGTAATAATATCACCGAGATAAACTGTCTGATATATGTTGCCTAAGAAGGTTCTTTTATTTTTGATTTCCACAAGTTCAGGAAATGCACCGTAAGTAACATATTCATTATACTGTGCAAGCAGCTCCGCTTTATCACTTGTACTGATGGTATCCAGGTAATTCTTTTCCTTACCATTCGCAATCAGGTATTCGGCAAAGGAGTAAGGATATATATTCATAATCACGAATCGTCCACCCAGTGTGGAAGCAATCTCACTACTGAGCATTTTGCTGTTACTTCCGGTGATACTTATCCTGTATTTCATATCTGCAATTCTGCGTACGAATTTTTCCCATCCGTCAATGTTTTGTATTTCATCAAGAAACAGATAAGGCTTATTGCCTGTACCTGCAAGCTCCAGCCCTATCTCTAGGATGGTATTCAGATCATCAGATGTCATTTCCAACAGACGTTCATCTTCAAAATTCACATAAACAATCTCGGATAAAGGAATTTTCTTTTCAAGAAGTGTCTGTATCTGCTGATACATCATATAGGATTTGCCACATCTTCTGATGCCGACAAAGCAATAGTTTATATTTTCTTCCAAAGGATAATGTCTGGAAATTAACGGATTGTTCAAGTAAATATCTTTCTGATCAACCATAATCTGTTTCAAGGTATCTCTATTCATAAGCAAACCTCCAAGCTGTAAAACAATTATATATCAAAACTGTTCTATGTACAAGACAAAAACAAAAATAATCCGTTTTATGGAGTGATATACAGATAGTATATGTAGAAAAGCTTCACATATTAGTATATGTAAAGTTTCCTCAAAAATTACAGGTATTTAACCTAACGAAATCGTGATATAATCAAAATATGTTTAGATGAAAAATATGGAGGCGTTTATGGGCGTAAGTTATAACAGATTATGGAAAATGCTCATAGATAAAAATATGAAGCGGATAGAGATGCAGTACCTTACCGGGATCAGTGGTAATATTCTTGCCCGAATGGGAAAAAATCAGTATGTCTCAATGGAAACGATTGAGAAAATCTGCAAGAAGCTGGACTGTACCGTTGATGAGATGATGGAGTTTACAGATGAAAAGTAACAGGAGGGTGCAACAATGACAGATGCACAACAAAGAGTAGCAGCAAAAGCATTTGCAAAAAACTGGAAAGATCGTGGATATGAAAAGGGAGACAGCCAGATTTTCTGGGTGGAGCTTCTGACAACGGTATTCGGTGTGAGTGAAATATCACAGTTTATTTCTTTTGAGGATCAGGTACATCTTGACCACACCAGTTTTATTGACGGGTATATTGAGAAGACTCATGTAATGATTGAACAGAAAAGTATCAACAAGAGCCTGACGGCTGCTATCAGGCAGTCCGATGGTTCTATGCTGACACCTTTTGAACAGGCAAAAAGATATTCTTCAGAACTGCCGTATTCAAAAAGACCAAGATGGATTGTAACCAGCAATTTTCAGTCATTCTATATTTATGACATGGAAAAGCCAGGTGGTGATCCGGAAATTATCCAGTTGGAGAATCTGGAAAAAGAATATTATCGGTTACAGTTCCTTGTGGATGAAGGAAACACAAATCTTCAGAGAGAAATGGAAGTTTCCATTGCCGCAGGTGAAATTGTAGGACTGCTGTATGAGGCATTGGCAAAACAATATGTCGATCCAACAACAGAGCGTGCAATGAAAAGTCTGAATATCCTTTGTGTCAGGATGGTGTTCTGTCTGTATGCAGAGGATGCGGGCATTTTTGGCCAGCATGGCATGTTCCATGATTATCTGGAAGAGTTTGATGCAAGAAAAATGAGAAAAGCGATGATCGAACTTTTCCAGATTCTTGACACAAAGCCGGAGGATAGAGATCCTTATCTGAAAGATGATAACCCACAGCTTGTAGCTTTCCCGTATGTAAATGGTGGACTTTTTGCAAATGAAGATATTGAAATTCCACCATTTACAGATGAAATCAGAAAGTTGTTGTTAGAAAAAGCATCAGCAGATTTTGATTGGTCAGAAATCAGTCCGACTATATTCGGGGCGGTATTTGAGAGCACATTAAATCCAGAAACGAGACGTTCCGGTGGTATGCACTACACTAGCATTGAGAATATTCATAAGGTCATTGATCCGCTGTTTTTGGACGATCTGAAAAATGAACTGAAAGAAATTCAGCAGATAACGGTTCAGAGAACAAAAGATAAAAAGCTGAGAGACTTCCAGACAAAGTTATCAAATCTTCGGTGGCTTGATCCGGCATCGGGAAGTGGAAACTTCCTTACGGAGACATATATCAGTATACGACGATTGGAGAATGAAGTTATAAAAGAATTGCAGAGAGGACAGATTACTTTTGGTTTTGATGAAGCTTCTCCGATTCATGTTTCTATTGATCAGTTTTATGGAATAGAAATAAATGATTTTGCTGTTACGGTTGCCAAGACAGCGTTGTGGATCGCAGAATCACAAATGATGAAAGAGACAGAAGACATCGTTCATATGAATCTGGATTTTTTGCCATTGACAACTAATGCGTTTATTGTGGAAGGTAATGCACTTGAATTAGATTGGGAAAGTGTTGTATCAAAGTATGAAGTATCTTATATAATGGGGAATCCACCATTTGTCGGAGCTCGTCTTATGGAGCAAGGGAGTGTACAGAAGAAAGAAGTCCAAAATATTTTCGGAAAAATTAAAGATGTGCAAGATTTAGATTATGTGACTTGTTGGTATAAATTAGCGGCAGAGTATATTCAGAATACAAAAATACAAGTATGTTTTGTTTCTACGAACTCTATTTGTCAGGGATCACAAGTTCCAATTTTATGGAATGTTTTATATAAAAATTATCGGATTCATATTAATTTTGCATATCAGACGTTTAAATGGAGTAGTGAATCATCAACGCAAGCTGCAGTCCATTGTGTTATTGTTGGCTTCGCTCAATTTAATCGAGAAGAAAAAAGATTGTTTTCAACAGAAATGACGAGTAAGATTGTATCAAATATAAGTCCTTATTTGGTTGAGGGAAGTGATATGTTTGTCGTTGCAATGAAAGAGTCTCTTGATGGAATGCCTAAAATGAATTTCGGGAATCAACCACGGGATGGTGGATATTTTGTGATAAAAGAAGAAGAGTATCAAGAGATTATGGAAAAAGAACCAGAACTAAAAAAATGGATTCATCCATATATTGGTGCTGATGAATTTATCAAGGGAAAAAAACGATGGTGCTTGTGGCTGAAACATGCTTCTCCGAAAGAAATTATGGCTAGTAAAATTCTTTCTGAAAAAGTAGAAAAAGTAAGACAATTTCGACTTTCGTCAAAAGCAACAACAACAAATGGTTATGCGAAAGTTCCACAATTGTTTGCTCAGATAACACAGCCAGATGATGTAGATTTTCTTATTATTCCAAGCGTGTCATCGGAACGTAGAAGATATGTCCCGATTGGTTTTGCAACTCGGGATATTATTTCATCCAATGCAGTGCAGATTGTTCCTAATGCAACTTTGTATCATTTTGGTGTATTAACATCTAACGTTCACATGGCTTGGATGCGTGCTGTTTGCGGAAGACTGAAAAGTGATTATAGATATTCAAAAGAAATTGTATATAATACATTTCCATGGCCAAAACCAACAGAAGAACAAAAAATTAAGATTGAACAGACAGCGCAAATGATTCTTAATGCAAGAGAACAATATTCAGATTGTAGTTTGGCAGATATGTATGGAGAAAAAATGTACTTATTTCCTGAATTAGTCAAAGCACATCAAGATAATGATCGAGCTGTCATGCAGGCATACGGATTTACAAAAGGCACTGAAGCCTATAAAAGCGAAGCGGCCTGTGTTGCAGAATTGATGAAACTTTATCAGAAGAAAGTAGAAGAACTTGAAAAAAGATAACACGCCGGATACGGTATAATTCTCTTAGCAAAGCTAAGAGCGCACTTCTATACAGGTGATTGAATCTGCCTGTATCGTGCGACCTGCGGTGCTGTTTCTGAATTTGATAAATTTCAATCCAAGGATATAGCGAAATCATAGATTGTGGACAAGGGGAGAACACCCTTATGGTGATTGATGATTCGGAAGAAGCGTTGACTTTATCCGATGATCGAATTGAAAAGGCAGTCAGGCAGAATCATGTGAGGCTTGTAATCATTGATCCGGTACAGGCCTTTATTGGAGCAGATGTGGATATGACCCGTGCAAATGAAGTGCGTCCGGTGTTCCGAAAACTGGGAATGATTGCAGAGAAGACCGGATGTGCCATTGTGCTGATTGGACATCTGAATAAATCTTCCGGGACGCAGAGCACGTATCGAGGACTTGGTTCCATTGATATTATGGCAGCAGTACGAAGCCTGATTTTCATCGGGAAAGTAAGAAAAGATCCAACCACAAGGGTATTGATTCATGAAAAAAGTTCTCTTGCGCCACCAGGGGAGACAATGGCATTTAAACTGGGAGACGAAGAAGGTTTCCGATGGGTGGGAGCTTATGAGATTTCCGCAGATGAATTGCTAGATGGGAAAGAAGGAAAAGCAACAGAAACAAAGCTGGAGAGAGGTAGAAAGCTGATAAGGGAATTGCTTGCTGATAAAAAAGAAATTTCCATCAGGGAATTAGATGAAAAAGCAAAGGAACAGGGAATTTCCGGAAGAATCATGCGTGATGTAAGAAGTCGAATGAAAAATGAGTTGGAGTATCGAGTAAATGAAAAACAGGAAAACAGTATTCGATTAAAAGAATGATGGGTGGCAGAGTCATTGAAGCAAATACAGATTTTTATAGATACCTTATCTGTTGTCTGCCGGTGTATAAATATTTCAAAGTACACAAAGATAAGTTGAAGAAGGAATCTGTAAGGTATAGAGGAGAATTAATACCTGACAAAATAGATATTATGTGTTCCATCTGTTCAGAAGTGTGGTATAATTTCATCAATAATAAATGAACGGAGGGATAAAAATGCTTACGACAAATGATAAAGAGGATATCCATATTAGTTATCTTTCAGCGGTTTGCGCAAGTGCAAGCGTTTCTTTTGATCTCCAAAGACATGATGATGATAGTACAGACGGCATTATGAAGAAATTAATAACTCTTGATGATGGAACGAAATATATGTCTTCTTTAAGAATTCAGTTGAAATGCACATCATCGGTATCTCAATATACAGATGATGAAGAAATACTTCATTATAAATTAAAAGTAAAGAATTTTAACGATTTATGCACAAGATGTACGACTCCTATTATTTTGGGATTGCTTGTGTTGCCTGAGGACGAAGATACCTGGGTAAAGTGGTCAGAAAAAGATTTGCTGATTAATGGATGTATGTATTGGGCTGATTTTTCTAATGAGTCACCATCTGATAACAAAAACACGGTTACGGTATCTATTAATAGGAAAAACTTGATTAATAAAGATACTTTGTTAGAGATACTTGAAAAAATAGCAAAGGAGGAGTGGCCATGATCTATTCAGTTAATTTCATGGACCTGACAGAAAAGATAAATCCTCATGCAGTAGTAAGATACCTTAAAGATACCGGTTGGATGCAATATAAAACCAAAAAGGAATATATTAAAATCTTTCAAAAAATTACAGAGAAGGAAGAATTCTATCAGGTAATAATACCAATTGATAAAACATTGGCGGATTATAAAAAAGCAATGTTTGATGCAATTGAACAGATTGCATTTTTAGAAGGACAATCAACAGAACAGTTGATGTTATATTTATTAAACCCTAATACAGATATATTGAAAATTAGATTGCAGAAAAAAGACGTTGAAGCTGGTAGTATATTTTTTGATGATGCGATTAATTTATTTGAAAATGCTAAAAAGCTGATAGCAGCAACGGCTCTAGATGTTCTTCATCCGAAGCATATTCATCAAGGAAGACCAGAAGAAGCGGTTTCTCAATTTATAAATAATTGCAAATTTGGTCAAACAGAAATTGGTAGCTATGTTATTTCTGTAGTATGCCCTTTTGCTGAATTAGATGAATCGGAAGAATATAGACAATTAAGTATTTTTTCTGACGAAGAACAATGTGCAAATTCGCTAACACGCAAGGTGACAAAACGAATTATGTCAAATGTTTCAAATATTAAAGCAAATATAGACAATGGGGAAATTGATAAATTGATTTCTGAAGATGAAGGGGCGATGATAAGTGCTAATTTTTATGAAGCCCTAACAGGAATGAATATCTCAGAGCAGGATACGGCAGTAGAGTTTATTGCACAATGGTCTCCTGTTGTTAAAACAAATCGTTGTGATCAGGACAGAATTACTTTAACACATGATTATTATCAACCGATAACCATGGCTATAGAAAAATTAAGAGAAACTATAAATACTCATACCAAAATTGTTGGAAGAGTAAAAAAGCTAGAATCTATACCGGATGCCTCCAAAAGAACAAATGGAAAGGTAACGATAGTATATTTAGATGAGAACGATAGCAAAAAAACAGTAAGTGTACAATTGGCTAAAGATGATTATAATAAGGCAATAGAGGCGCATGAATCGGGTAGTCATGTCGAAGTGATTGGGGAAATTGAAGATAATGGTAAAAGGAAAAAATTAATGACGGCAGAGTCATTTTCCATTATTGATTAGCGCAAAGTAATTAAATAGTAGGGTACGAGAGACCATTTTTGGATAATCAAAGTTGTTGAGGGTTTATAATGTTTAGCCCCTCACGAAGAACCCTCAAACCAGCCCCTCATGAAAGCCCCTCAACAACTTTGAATACCCAGAACAATTTGGATATGATAAAATATATATATGTGAGAACACTTGGGCTTAATATTTGGGAGGTACTTATGAAGATAGAGGAATACTTACAACTCCTTTCAGAGGGAAAGGTGGACGAAGCAAGAAGAATCCGGCTGATTGCACTATGATGCGTCGAAGTTATACCACAAGTATAATGACAAACTAATGTTGCTGTGGTATTCTGTTGATAACAAAGAAAGAAAAGCGGATCCGAAGCGATGGGTCTGGGAAAGGAAAAAAGAATGTTCACAGCTATTCGATCAAGTTATTTATATCTGGAAAGTTTGAAAAATGCAGCACTCGATTATGAAAAAGAGTGGGGCTTTAGCTTTGTGTATTCAGATAAGAATAAGCTTGAAGGAAATGCTGTGGTGATGGATGTAGGTCTGTCGTAAGGACAGGAGAGGACAACCGGATACATAGATTTTGAACCGCTTATCTTGTGTGGATGCACATGGTAGGCGGTATTTTTTTGCAGATATAAGCCTAATTGGTAAGGCAGTTCTGCGTTATGCTCCGTTAGCTCAAGGGTAGAGCACCTGACTTTTAATCAGGTGGTTAGGGGTTCGAGTCCCCCGCGGGGCACTGTCCAATGTAAATATCACAGAAATGAGGTAAGAGAAGCATGGATTTAATTGAAATCAAAGGAAAAATAAATACAGCCATCTGCTATGCAAGAGTAGTAGAGGATGAAGCAATAGAACAAATCAGACGTATGTGTGATTATCCGATGACGGAAGGATCAAGAATAAGAATCATGCCTGATGTTCATTCCGGTAAAGGCTGCACTATTGGAACCACAATGACAATTACTGATAAGGCTGTTCCAAATGTAGTGGGTGTTGATATCGGATGCGGTATGTATACTGTGAACTTAGGCAAGGTTGATATTGACTTTGTAAAGGTTGATGAGGCTGCACATTTTATTCCATCGGGAATGAACGTGTGGGAAGGTCGCCAGGAGAGATTTGATTTGACAGAACTTGCTTGCTACAGAGAACTGAAGGACACAAAGAGATTAGAGCGTTCACTTGGAACTCTTGGTGGTGGTAACCACTTTATAGAGATAGATGAAGCGGGTGATGGAACCAAATATCTTGTGATTCATTCAGGCTCACGTAATCTGGGTAAGCAGGTTGCAGAGCTTTATCAGAAGCTGGCGATTAACCTAGACAGAGGCTATGGGGACTATCTTGAGAAGCGTGATGAGATTATCAGAACCTATAAGGAGCAGGGACGTAGAAGTGAGATTCAGGATGCGTTAAAACAGCTTCACTGGCAGGTATATGAGTCTGAGACAAGTATGCCTGAAGATCTGTGCTACTTATCAGGAAAATATCTTGAGGACTACCTTCACGATGTTGAAATCTGCCAGGCTTTTGCAAGACGAAGCAGAGAGAAAATGGCTGAGATTATTCTGGAGAGAACCGGGATGGCTGGCAGAGAAGCCTTCCATACAATTCATAATTATATTGATACAGATGAAATGATTTTGAGAAAGGGCGCAATAGCAGCCCATAGTGGAGAGAAAGTGCTGATTCCAATAAATATGAGAGATGGAAGTGTGCTTGCTGTTGGAAAAGGAAATCCGGAGTGGAATTATTCTGCACCTCACGGAGCAGGACGACTTATGTCCAGAACAAAGGCGAAAGCAAATCTTAGCATGGATGAATACAGAGAGACAATGAAGGGTATTTATACCACTTCGATTAATGAAAATACATTGGACGAGGCACCGATGGCATACAAGAGTCTGGAGGACATCATTGATGTGATCCGAGAGTCTGTAGATGTAATCGATGTGATGAAACCTATATACAATTTTAAGGCTTCTGATTAAGGTGGAGGGCATCCTTCACCTGCAGAAGCAGAAACGGAGGAAGAAATGTTTACTATGCCTACCATCGATATGGTAGCTACCGGAAGGAATATCATGAGACTGAGAGAGGCAGCAGGTCTGAATGTAAGAGACCTGCAGGATATCTTTGGATTTGCGACTCCTCAGGCCATCTACAAGTGGCAGCACGGAACTGCCATGCCTACAATCGATAATCTGGTTGTACTGGCAGCAGTGCTGGATGTTCCGATGGATGAGATTATCGTAATCGATATAAATAGAACAAAGCAGATTAGCGCATGAAAAGTGAATAAACAGATAGCCCTTTCAAGGCTAAAATGTTCGGTTCAAGTCCGGCGTGGATCACTTATGGGTAGGTCGCATAGTGGCAATTGCAGCGGACTGTAAATCCGCCGACTTTAAGTCTACGCCAGTTCGAGTCTGGCCCTGCCCACTTATGTTTGCGTGTCCGAGTTGGTTTAAGGTGCCACTGGCACATAGCGCCCTTCCGCAAACGCTATTATATTTAACAGGTGATTATTATGGGAAAGGTATATTTAAAAACAAAATATGACAATGAAATGAAAATGGAGATACCTCACAATCATAATTTTGCTTCAGCTATGTTTGGTTTCAGAGAGATGGCTGCGGAAATAGTTCCTTACCATTTGATAGATGATATCTATGATGATTTTAAGCGTGAAGATATTGCCTTGGATTATATTGATCAGTGCAATGTGCTGTTTAACAAGTTTGGGGTGACACCGCATATTCCTGATTATCCAGATGTGCTTAAGCCATTTCTGGGAAGGAAAATATGGAAAGATACAATCAACAGTATTTCAAGAGATGAGAACAAGTGGTCGGCGGGATATTTTGTGAAACCAGCAGTAAGAAGCAAGGCTTTTACCGGCAAGACAATTTCCAGTATAAAAGATCTTATGGGCTGCGGTAATCATGCTGAAGATTATGAGGTATTGGTAAGCGAATCATTAGATATCGCTGCAGAATGGCGTTGCTTTATTACATATGATGAGATAATTGATGTGCGCCCATATGGCATGATAATTGATAAGTCAAGGAAGGGTTATTTATATCATTATGACGCGCAGGTGCTTAATTCTATGATGGAAAGTTTTGTCTCTTGGGAAGATAGGCCTATGGCTTGCAGTATGGATATCTGCGTAACTAAAGATGGCAGGACATTACTCGTAGAATTCAACGATGCGTATTCCCTGGGGGCATATGGATTGGCAGATATATATTATGCTAAGCTGATTTCTGCAAGATGGAGCCAGTTGTTAGGTGTTAAGGATGAGTATCATTTTTAAGATAAAAGATGAATACGATAGCAATTAAACTATTGGTTAAATGCAAGTATGAGGAGATTCTGTTAAGCTTAATCTTTAGAAGGAAAACTATAAACCCGTCCGCACTGAAAGAAGTGGAAGTCTGCGAGTTGCTGTAAATGACCCGGCAGGACGTTAAAGTAAGGCTGCGATCTATTAATCTCATAGAGTAGAGCAGGTTGGTGAGATTATATTGCCATAGGGAATATGATTAAGCGTTAGTAACCATAAAGAGCTCACGGCAGCGATATCCGGGAAACAAGACGGACTCCACTAATCCCCTCTATACATAAATTGCGAATCCTGATTATTACGAGCCTATGGCATGTAAAAAATCTGCAGCAATGAGAACTTGCAAGGTACTGTAACAGGGAGTGAGTATAGGGAAGCTCGCACAGACATTTTAAACTAAAAGTTTAATGCATTTTGTGAATACATCCGATATAATATAAGTCTACTAATAGAGATTGTGATTCGGGATGGAAGAAAATTGCGGAGGTACAAAGAGATGGAACCAATGTATTTGTCAATCCAGCAAAAGGAGACAGGGAAGCAAATTAAGAAACTGCTCATGGAAAATGGTTATACTGTGAAAGATGTGCAGAATGCTATGGGATTTGAGAATCCGCAGGCAATCTACAAATGGATTTCCGGTAGATCATTGCCGAGCTTAGACAATTTTGTAATCTTAAGCAGATTACTGCATACCAGTATTGAAGATATCCTCGTCGTTGACGGGGATGTTGTTCGTTTATGGGGAATTATTCATGACCATAGAAAACCTGACTGCGGATTTTCTATGGTATTAAACCGTTGGTACAATGACAAAGCATCTGTCATGCATTAAGCTAATATCAGAACAAAAAACAAAAGAAAATGGAGGTCGTAAGGAAATGCAGACAATGACATCAGCATATGCAAATAAAATGCTTAAGAGCCTGGAAGAAGATAAGGCCTTCTGGGTAAACAAAGAGGCAACATCCAGTACCTATGTTGCAGCTATCAATGAGGAACCTGTCGTACCAGAATATGATTATACGGAGGTTGCAGCTACTATTACATCTCTTGATGAGAAAATTGCAATTATCAAGCATGCGCTTAATGTAACCAATTCTAATGAAAAGGTTCGGGTGGGCGATGCAGAAATGAGCATTGATACAATTCTTATAAAGATGGCTCAGCTGAACAAGAGAAAATCAGTGCTTGATCAGATGCGTAAGCAGCTACCAAAAGCCAGAGAGGAGCAGCGCTCTTATATGTCCAGAAATACGGTTCCGGAATATAGGTATATTAACTATGACCTGGAGCTGATTAAGAAGGAGTATGAGACTGTATCCAAGACCATTATGGAAATGCAGATGGCTCTTGATAAGTACAATCAAACAGTACAGTTTGAAGTAGACATCTAAGAATTTTTCCGTGCAAGGCTTTATGAGATTGATGGTGATCCCAGAAGTTTTTGTTTATGGTAAGGGTATGTCTGTTATGGGTTATGTGTTATCGGTTTATGTTCATTGTAGGTTTTAAAATCTGATGCAAGATTTCTTAACAGCGGCCTTGTAGAAAACCTGCAGGAAACTGCGTGTGGAGGTTCGGTTATAAGCACAGGCTGTGGGAGGTCTTCGGATCTTCTGCAGCTATCTTTATGTTGGAGATGATGAGAATGAAGAATTATTGGAAAATGAGTGATTTTTCGTTATTTGCGGTTCCTTATGCTTATGTAGATCATAGCTCTTATCTGGCAGATCAATTGTTTGTGCAGAATAAGATAACTATGAAATTTAAGGGAGAGATGGTCAAGGATGGTTCGTCGTACTGCATTGTATTCTGTAAGGTGCTAAAGAAGGACGTCGCAAGATTTGAGGAAGCTCTAGAACGACTTAAAGATAAAATGCTCTTATTGGGACATAAAGATTATCCTGACGCCTGCGGTGAAATTGCAAAGATGATTGAAGAAGACATGAAAGCGAGGATGAGAAAATGAAGCAATATGTAACGCTTGATAAAAGAAGTAAGAAAGCGCAGAGGGAATATTATGCTAAGCAGCGAACAACATGGGGAGAACTGAATCCGGTCACAAGATCAGTTCCGAGTGGAAAGGCTTACAACAGAAAAAAGGAAAAGCAGAGAATCGGTGTTGAATTCAGAAATGGATTTGATGCCGATTTTTTGCGAAGTTTAGTTTTGCTCATACATTTTAGGACTAGCGAAAGGAGCGAATAATCATGAAGAGATATAAGTTTTGCGGTTTGTAATCGCAAAACGAATTGCATTTTGACAAGAATTGCGATATACTATCTACAAACGGAGGTGATCACGATGATTTACAGACCTTTGTATGTAGAGAAGATCATGGCTTATGTGGATACGCCATTTGTAAAAATCCTTACGGGAGTACGTCGCTGCGGAAAGTCAACGATCCTGAAAATGATTATGGAGAGATTGAAAACGCAGCATAACATTTCGGAGGAGCGCATTGTCAGTTGCCGCTATGACTCAATGGAATATGAGGATATGACGGCAAAGCAGATGTATGCACAGCTTAAAGAGCGTCTTTCGCCCGATGGAAAAACCTATCTGTTTCTCGATGAGGTTCAGGAAATCAAGGGCTGGGAAAAGGTTGTCAATTCGCTGGCATCTGACTTTGATGTTGACCTGTATGTGACAGGTTCCAACTCTCGCATGATGTCCTCTGAGATCTCAACCTATCTGACGGGACGATATGTATCTTTCCGCATCTTCACTTTGTCCTTTGGCGAGTACTTGATGTTTAAAAGCCAATATACCGAGGTGGGAGAGCCGAAGGCGGAGCTTGCCGACTATGTACGCTTGGGCGGTTTCCCGGCAACACATTTGCAGGAGTTTTCTCAGGACGAGGTCTACACCATCGTGCGGGATATTTACAACTCCACGATCTTTTCGGATATTGTTAAGCGCAATCAGGTGCGGAAGATCGACCAACTGGAACGAGTGGTCAAGTACACCTTCAACAATGTGGGAAATACCTTCTCGGCAAAGTCCATTTCGGATTACCTGAAAGCGGAACACCGTGCATTGGACAACGAAACAGTTTACAGTTATTTGGAGAAGCTGGAGAAGGCGTACCTGCTTCATCGATGCTCCCGCTTTGATTTACAGGGCAAGGAGATCCTGAAAACACAGGAGAAATTCTATCTTGCCGATACCGCCCTGCGGTACAGCGTTCTCGGCTATAACGCTGACAGCGTGGCATCCAGTTTAGAGAATGTCGTGTACTTGGAGCTTTGCCGCAGAGGCTATACTGTCAATGTCGGCAAATCCGGCAGCAGCGAGATCGACTTTGTCGCAGTACGGCAAAATGAAAAGCTCTATGTGCAGGTGACGCAGGAGCTTCATTCTCTGAAAACGGAAAAACGGGAATTCGACCGGTTGTTGGAAATCCACGACAACTACCCCAAATATGTTCTCACAACGGATGAGTTCTCGGGAGGAAACTACGAAGGCATCAAGACGATGCACATAGCGGACTTCCTGTTAAGCTCTGAATATTAAACGACAGAATCGCGAAATAGAAGAGCATCGTAGTCTTTTGGAGATGAAAAAGGTGCTATGCACAGTAGAAAAGAAGGGAAAATAACGGTATGGGAATGACTTTATCTATGGAGGAAAAGGTACAGACAGCAGCTGAGACAGTGATCAATGCACCTGCAGCTGACGAAACGGTAACAGGCGGGACCACACCGTCAGAGCCGCTTTCTGAGAAAAGGATAGTGCATGCAGAGGATTTTGATCCGCTGTTTGCCATGTCCGAGGAGGATTGTGTCGAAGGGTTTATAAAACGTGAAATGCAGCGTGCCGGGATCACGGAAGAACAGAATCTGATCCCGGAGGATATGCTGCGCAGAAAAAACATACTGAATGCCGTTTTGGCGGTTCTGTTATTCGTATACATATCTCTGTTTTTCTTTCATTTTCCGATGAAAACTTATGTGATCGGACTTATCATCCTGGTGGTATATGCATTTTTGACCAGCCGTTATCAGCTGATAAAATATTTGAAAAAGGAGATCAGATCCAGATCCCAGGAGAAAATCTCCAATATTGTCATGAATGTGAAGGCATCCATGGTGCCGGATTACAGCAAAAAGTTAAAATGGGTTCTCATGGCGGTGGCTGTGGCAGGCTCGCTGCTGCTGTTTAGTAAACCCAGGATCTTCTATGAGCAGGCAGATGACGGATATTATGTGCGATTTTATGTCTATGGTCTGACGAATATGACTACGGCGACCATCCCCGATACTTATCAGGGGGAGAAGGTAGTGGGCCTGCGCGGCAACACCTTTTCCAATATGCCCTTTTTATCAGAGGTAACGCTGCCGGACAGCATTACAGAGATCCGCGGGCAGGCATTTAAAAACTGCAGAAGCCTGGAACGTGTGACATTACCGGAGCATCTGACGTATCTGGGCGGGGAAGCTTTTTACCATTGCAGCAGTCTGGAGGAGGTAAATCTTCCGGCGGGGCTGACGGAGATCCGCGGCAACACCTTTGAAGAATGCACCAGCCTGCTGCGCATAGAGATCCCGGATAACGTGACCAGGATCGGCGGACACGCGTTTTATGGAAATACCAGTCTTGAGGAGGTGGTGATCTCCCCGGACAGCAAGCTGCAGCAGATCGGGTCTTCTGCCTTCCGGTGCTGTGATTCTCTGCGGGAGATCACACTGCCCCGGGGCGTATCTGTCAATGAACGTGCTTTCAAGGAGACACCTGTAAGGATCGATTACTATGAATACTAAATTTATTCATTTGTTATATGTGCCGACCATGGCATGTAACATGCAGTGCCGGTACTGTTATCTGGAGGACCACACCGTAGATACCCTGCGGGGCGGAGATTGCCTGGAGACCCTGCAATATGCCATCGCAAAATTCCGTGAAGCGGATGTGGTGCCCTTTAATATTTCCCTGCACGGCGGCGAGGTGACCACTTTACCAAAGCAGGAATTCCATGACCTGATCCAATATATCAGCAGATACTATCAGGACATGCGTGAACTCATCACAGATGCCGGCTTCAGGGTGGGGCATCCCCACATCAAGACGAACCTGTACGGACTGGACAGACATATTGAGACCATCCGGGAGTTCAACGTGTCCATATCGGGCAGCCTGGATCTGCCGCTTTCCCTGCATGAAAAATACAGGGTGACCAAAGGCGGAGAGGGCACACTGGAACGGATACTGGATAATATCCGACTGCTGGAGGAGATCCCTGACAAGAAAAAAGTATCTGCCACAATCTTTCGGGAGCATTTCGAACAGCTGGATCAGATCATCGAGGATATCAGATTCCTGGACCGTAACACATGCCTGGACATGAATGATTTTAATTTCATGATAGGGTTTGACTACAATTCCTGTGGCCTGCTGCATCACATGAGTGAAGAGGAACAGCTGATCTTTTACCGGCGGATGCACGAGGCTTTTGACGGGACCAATCTGGATGCCGGGGTCAACGGTGCATGGTTCGATGAGTTCGGACCGGAATACTGCACCAACTGCGATAATTGCGGAGAGAAATTTTTCCTGTTGGAGCGTAACGGAGACATCTATTCCTGTGTCAGAGGTCAGAAGAACGAAGATTTTTACTACGGTAATATCTACCGTGACACGGTGGACACCATTTTGAAAACCGCTGCACGCAAGATTTTCCAAAACCATAACAGACAACCGTTTCCCGAGGAATGTGCGAGGTGCGGTTACCTGTATCTGTGCAAAACGGGCTGCCCTTTTGTGAAAAATGTATATGGATCCGGCAAAAGCTACACCTGCCTGTTGCAACAGCAGATGTACCGGGACCGCGGCTATGCCCCGGATGCTTCTGCTGACGAGGCGACATATGAATATGTGACGAAGATGCGCCTCGAGGAGCCGGAAAAGTATCTGCCTGCCAAGACATCCGCAGAATATCCTGCACTGGAACAGATCATTGCACAAGATGCGAAGCTGAAATATATCTATGACAGCGGTGTGTTCGAACTGGACGTGGATGGAGACAGATATCCGCTGATCTCTCAGATCCTTAGGAAGTCCAGGGAGATCCTATACCTGACACCCATCAGTACGGTAAAGCTGCGTATGAAAAAGCATATGCTGCAGGAAGAATGCGATTATCCGGAGAACAACGCATTGTACCTGATGCTGTTGTCCGGAGATCTCGTGACTTACGGTGATGAAGGGAGAACAAAGCAGCGGCACATTGCCACGCATCAGATTTACAAAGGGGTGCTGGACCATTCCGGGGACAACGAAGAAGAATGGTATGTATATGATATTTCCGGGCTCCTGCGCGAATATGCCAAGGAATATGCCACAGACAGCCCGAACAATCTGCTTGTTACCACCACGGAGCTTAGAGACTGCCATTACCGGAAGCAGGAAAATAATGCCTATTACCATATACAGGCTATCAATCTCCCCTTTCAGAACATTGAATTTTATTATCTGACACTGGATCAAAAAAATGACAAGGAGGCTTCCCATGAATTTTGAACCGCAGACCTATGAAGAACTGATCCGCATGAAGCGTTGCGTGGAACTGACAAAATATTATGAGGTAACAGAGGAGGAGCTTTGGGAGATCTATCATTTCCTGGAGCAGGAGCCGGAGGCTTTCATCAAGGGAGGCAGACAGAATCTGTCCCTCATCATTGGACAGAATACTGCAAAAACCCAGAAGGTGATCATGGCGAACTGCACCGACAGCAGCATTGATGGAATCCTGCTGTCACGGACGGAATTCAAAGTGTTCCCTCATTACACACCATCCTCAGGCTCCGGCAGCAGCGGTGGTTCCTCTTCCAACAACAATAATAACAATAACAACAATAATAACAACAATAACAGATAGGACACGAAAGCAATGGCATTCATATCCGAAACACTTCAAATGCGCAGGCTTACAGAAAGCGGCGTCAATATCAAGACTACTTACATCGTCGATGGCACCCTGAGATACCGGTCCACAGACGGAACCTGTCAGGATGATGTGCACAGTGGTATCCGCTGCCGCAAAGAGTATTTCCGGCAGGGGAAATTGCTCCATACGGAGAAAATCTTCGATTCCCGCATGGAGTATACCTATGTATCCGGAATGGATGAAGAGGCACAGCATACCTGTGAGAACTGCGGCTTTACCGGCAAAGTAAAGGAATTTGTGAACGGCTGTCCCTGCTGTGATGCGGCCTCCAACATTGACTACGCAGACAAGGAGCTGGGCAGCAAGCACCATTATGACCTGGTATTGCAAAGCCCGGTCTACCGGATCGTCACGGGAGTGGTAGATTACATTGTATCATTCCTGCTATGCAGCCTGTGGATCATAAATACCTCCAGGACCTTCAATGGCTATGATGTGGGCAAGATTTTCATTTACAGCACAATCCTGGCTATGATCCTCTATTACTTTTTCTACCTGTGCGATGCTTATGCGGTACTGGGGCCTGTCAGACGATACAAAGAAAAACAGAACCGTCGGCAGCAGGAATTCTGGACCACCACCGGCATCGACAAAAAGCGGTTCTATAATAACCTGAACTACGAAGCCGGTAGACGCTACTATTCCCGGCCGGATGTCATTGATTACGACATTATGGACTATACCGGGCTGCAGGAGCATGTGGAGAACGGCATACTGTGCGTGGATGTGGAGCTGCAGGTCAGACTGGTGTATCTGCGAGGTGGGCGGATCACATCCGCATATCAGAAGGATATCTTCTCCCTTCGCCACAATGACAGAGTCATGACCCTGGACAGTGGGATCCACGTGATCAAATGCCCCAAATGCGACGCCAATATAGATGTGACCAAAGGCGTGTGTGAATATTGCGGGACCGAGATCGACAGTCTGCAGGAATGGAAGTGAAAAATTACAAAATGTTGATGGGAAGTACATTTTTGCATTACAAAATGTTGATTTGAGGTACTTTATGTTGAAAAAAGCGACAGATTATATGGTAACATAGGTGTGAGCGAAGAGGGGATCATTACGTTACCACTATATATGGTTGCGTTTATTTAGAGGAAAACCGGATGGAACATTCGAAACGTATTCCATGGAGCAGCTGGTTCAGGATTAGGAAGCACTTAAATTATCTGTCCGGAACGGGGGACGAACATCCGAGATTTGGGAAAAACACCTATGTGGGTCAGACTTCGTCAACGATTGCCTTTTCTGTATAAGGAAATACCGTTATGATAGGAAGAAAAGAAGAAAACTTTGTATGAATATTTTGAAATCTTCCTAGGACGAATGATGATGTGCCGTGGGCAGCGGATGTTCTCGGGATGACCTTTAAGTTGACCGCAAATGGATCCAAGGTGTTATAATCAAATGTTAACCATGTAGTATAGATGATTATGCTGCATGGTTTTTGTAATTGGAGATGTGCTAAATACATAATTGTAGAAATGTAAATTCACATAGAATAAAATGCACAAAATGCAAACCTAAAATATAAAAATAGACAAACTAGAAATAATAAAAATGTGCATATTTAACAAAAATAATAAAAAACAAGAAAAAATATTTACATTATGCTCAAAACGCAATATAATAATCATACAAAAGAGATAAATGCATAAAGTGCACATTATGTATAAAACAAAGGAGGAAATGAAATGGTTAACAGAAAATTAAAAAAATGTGCTTCGTTATTTTTAGTTATGTCTATGGCAGTATCCATGCTTGCCGGATGTGGAAGTAAAAATGCAACAGAAGAAGCATCATCGACGAGTGATGCTGTAGAAGCAACAGTGGATGATTCAGCTGAGGTGAAAAAGATTACGTATTTTACCCCCCAAGGTTCCGTCAGATGATGTGCTTGCAATATTTCAGGAGCTGGCAGAGGAATATAAGGCAGAAGGACATAATATTGAGTTTGTTCTTGAAACAGCAGACACAGATGGTTATGATCAAAAATTACGTGCTATGGCGACGGCTAATGAACTTCCTGAATTGTTTGATGTGGATGGAGACTCGTTTTGCCAGGAACTGGCAGATGCAGGTATGGTTGTAGATATGCAGGCTTTTTTGGAGGAGATCGGAGCAATTGATAATTTTATCGGAGCGCCTCTTGATTATATTCGATTAGATGACGGATCATTATATGGCATACCTTGGGAATTTGCTACAGATATGTTCTGGTATGATAAAGATGTATATGAAAAATATAATTTAGAGGTTCCGAAAACTTTTGATGATTTACTGGAAAATTGCAGAATTCTTAAAGAAAATGGTGAGACTCCGATTATTGTAGACGGTGCAGACGGATGGTTCTATCTTAGATACCTTGCTATGATTCCATTCCGTGAAACAGGTAACGATTTTGTTTATGCACTGAAATCAGGTGATGCCAAGATGAGCGATGCAACAGGAATGGAAACCTTACAGTTTTTACAGGATATTGGTCAGTATTTCCAGCCTGGTTGTACATCTACAGATTATTCCACATCTTTGGAACTGTTTCTAGATGGACAGGGAGTAATGTATACAGCCGGAACCGCACTCTTGGACTCTTTTATAAAAGCTAATGAGGAAGGAAAGAATTTTGATTATTTTTATATGCCACTTACCGATAATGCAGTAACATCTGCAAATGAATATTGGGTATTTGGCGGACTTGGAATGGCAGCTAATTCAGCTACATGGGATGATGATGTTAAGGAATTTGTTGAATATCTTGTTAAAAATTTCAGCGTAAAATACGCACAGAGAGGGCATTTCCCTGCACAGAATGTTGAAGTTGATCTTGATAACATGGATGATCTTTATGTGAGAATTGCCAATGATAATGAGAATATTGGTGATGTATACACAAGACCGTGGGATGTTGTCCTTCCAGATAATGTTACAACGGTATTCAACGATAATATTGCCAGCGTGGCTTTAGGTCAGATGAAGCCTGAAGATATGGCAGCATTGGTAGATGAAGAATTGGAAAAGTAATAAGTTTAAATTTGTGCCGGACGGTTTTAAAGCCGTCCGGCAGTCTGAGAAGTAAAGGGAAGAAGATATGAATACTTTAAATAAAAAAAGTGCGGCATTTATCTTCACGGCTCCGGCAGTCCTGATTTATACGGTGATTGTTATCCTTCCTATTTTGATTTCTGCAGGCTTTAGCCTGACCGACTGGAACGGACTTGGAAAAATGGAATTTATAGGATTGAAGAATTTTCGGGATCTGTTTCATGATCGTATTTTAATTACGGCATTAAAAAACAACATCATATACATTCTGATTGTCGTTGGCATGCAGATAGTACTTGGGTTTGTCACTGCGGTTCTTCTCAGTTATGTAAAAAAGTTTCGCGGTTTTATCCAGACCGTATACTTTATTCCTTCAACGATGAGTGTAATAGCGGTGGCTCAATTGTTTAATTGTTTTTATTCCGCCACTCCACTTGGACTTTTTAATAAGCTCCTTGGCATGTTTGGAGTAGAACCAGTCACATTTCTGAGTGATTTTGATAAGGTTCTTCCGGCAGTATCTGTTGTGGAGGGGTGGCAGTATGTCGGAATTTATATGATTATCTTTTATTCTGCGCTGATTTCAATATCACCGGAGGTGATTGAAGCATCGAATATTGATGGGGCAAACAAGATTCAGCAGCTGTTTATGATTAAGATTCCAATGATCAAAAATGTTATTGCCATGAATTTTATACTCAGTGGAGTTGGAGCTTTAAAAGGATTTGCAGTTTCATATAATCTGACAAGTGGAGGACCCAGTCATAAATCAGAACTTTTATCTACCTATATGTATAAAATTGCATTTGCAAATCGTAATCTTGGTTATGGCAGCGCCATAGCAATCCTGATTATGCTGTTGAGCCTGATATTTATTATTTCTATTAATAAAACTGTGCGGATTGATGGAACAGAAGATTCGTAATTGCTTGCGTTGAATGACCAGGGTTATAGATGAAGAAAAGAGGACAAAAAGTGAGTAGAGGAGTAAAAAAAATTTGTTTCTGGGTAGTGGTTGCTTTAATTTTTGCCATACAAATTTATCCGATTGTGTGGCTGATTATTGCCAGCTTTCGGACAAATTCAGAATTGGCTACAAATCCATTTGGTTCATTAGAGCATTTGACAATAGAAAATTACATAGATGCTATTCAAAACAGTAATGTGTTTATCTATCTGAAAAACAGTGCATTTGTTACATGTGTGGCCCTGGTTTTTGTTGTAATGTTCAGCTCCATGGCAGCCTTTGCAATCAGTAGGATCCGGTTTAAAGCAAAGAACCTGTTATTTTCATATTTTATTATGGGACTCACCATTCCACCGTTTGTTACTCTGATTCCTTTATATGTTATGTTTTCCAAAATGGGATTACTGGATACGCATATGGCGTTGGTTCTTGTTTATATTGCATTTAATCTTCCCATAAGTATCCTGTTGTTTGTTAATTTTTATAAATATATACCGGAAGAATTATCAGAAGCGGCAATATTGGATGGATGCAGTGTCTATGGTATATATTTCAGAATATTTGTGCCATTGTCCAAGAATACCATTTTGACCGTACTTTCTATGAGCTTTATCGGAGTATGGAATGATTATCTGTTTAGCCTGCTGTTTATCAATAGCACTTCCTTAAAGACAGTTTCTCTTGGAATGCAGGATTTTATCAGTGAAACAGGTTACAGAGTATGGGGATCTACATTTGCAACGATTTGTATTACGACTGTTCCTACTTTGATTATATACTTTGCACTTAATAAAAAAGTATCCGGAGGTATGACTCTCGGAGCAACGAAAGGTTGATGTAAAATGTATATAATATTGTAATTCAAACATTACAATTATGAGCAAGCATGGTACAATGTAATTACAAATGTGTTGTAAAATCGGTATGGTTAGATTCTATCATCGGAAGGAACACAAAGGCAGTATAAAAAGCCATATACATTGATGACACATAGGAAGATAAAAGAACGGAATTATTATGTAATTCTATAATATTGAAGAAAAGGGCAACGTATATGGCAAAAATAACAATTAACCAAATTGCGGAAGAATTAAATCTTTCCAGAAACACAATTTCAAAAGTGTTAAATCAGAAGGGTGGAGTTTCAGAAAAGACAGAACAGCTTGTATTGAACCACGCAAAACAAATGGGATATAAGCAGTTGAATCAAATGAATCAGGAAGAAAAACAAGAAACGGTAATAAATGAAAAAAGCCTTCTGCTTGTTACATCGCATATTCCTATGAATCAGCATTTTGGTGTGCGAGCACTTGATGCCTTTCAGAAAAAAGTTTCAAGAGAAGGTTATCGCGTAGAAATTGAAATTGTAACCGAAGAAGAAATGAGAATGAATCAAATTCCTCGAGGAATGGAAAACGACAGAATTGATGGAATTGTGTGCATTGAAATGTTTGATAAGGAGTATAGTACATTTCTATGTGAAACAAAAAAACCAATTTTGTTTATTGATTCTGCAGTTGAAATTGATGAAAGTTTTACGAACCTGGATTTGATTTTAATGGAAAATCAAAATAGTATTAGTATATTAGTTCGCAGAATGATTGATGCTGGATACCGAAAGTTTGGATTTGTTGGTGATAAAAAACATTGCCGAAGTTTTCATGAGAGATGGGAAGCATGTGACAGGATACTGACGAAAGCAGGAATCAAGGATTTTGAAAAGGGCTCTGTATGTGCATTGGATCAGAAAAAGTATAATGATTATCGCTGGATGTGCAAAAGAATCAAAGAGCTTGCAATGCTGCCGGATGTCTTCATTTGTGCAAATGATGAGATTGCGGTCACGTTAATACGCGCACTGCGTGAAATAGGATTAACTGTTCCGGAAGATGTTAAGGTTGTTGGATTTGATGATATGCCTGTGGCAGCCTTAAGTAATCCAACGTTGACAACTGTGCGGATTAATAGTGACGCAATTGGTATGATTGCTGCAGATCTGCTGTTATCGCGTATTCAGAATCAGAAGCTGCCGTCCAGGTATACTTATGTCCAGACGACCCCGGTATTCCGGGAATCGACCGGTATTTTACATGAATAAGGAGAAATGAATGAAACACGATATATTTTATACACCGCAAGAACAATATGTGGGAATGCCAAACGCAACAATGTGTGGAGATTTTATGCCCTATTACTGGCAGAAGGAATTCTATTTATTTTTTTTAAAAGATGAATGCGTCTATCTGACAAGAACAAAAGATTTCGTCGACTTTTCAGAGGCCAGGATGGTCATTAAGAGAGGCGGTGACGAAGATCAGGAGTGGCATATCGGAACCGGAAGTGTTTGTCGGATGGGTGAGAAATTTTATTTTTACTTTACAGGATTCCGAAATCCGGAAACAATCTCTTCAGAGAATCATGCGCAGGTGATTATGAGAGCTGTAAGCGAAGATCTTCTGAATTGGGAAAAGGACAGTTCATTTTTTATGGTGCCAAATCAGGAACATTGTGCGGATGGTCATTGGAGAGACCCTGATGTATTTTGGAATGAAGAAATGAACAAATATGTTATGTTGGTTACCGCAACGGAAAAGGAAGGTGCGGATGATAGACGGGGCTGCACGGTAATATATACTTCTGATGACTGTGATCATTGGAAATTTTATAAAATCACGTATGCTCCACGTATTTTTATTACGCATGAATGTAATAATGCATTTAAAATGGGAGATAAATGGTATTTAATATTTTCTTGTTTTAATAACTGGTGGGAAACAAGATACCGGTATGCAGACAGTCTGGAAGGACCATGGACAGAGCCGGCAAATGACGATATGTTTGATGGCCGCCAGTTTTATGCAGCAAAAACAGTATCAGATGGTACGCATAGATATCTGGTCGGCTGGCAGTCGGTAAAGAGAGACTGTGATGATTCAGCTAAATGTATCTGGGGAGGAACTCTTCTTGCCCATGAACTTATGCAGAAAGAAAATGGCGAACTTGAAGTAAAACCACTTGAAACAGTAGTAAACGCATATCGTGAAAAGGTTGAACTGATACCACATGGGGAACAGGGAGAATGGAAAATAGATAGTATAATTACTGGAGAAGAACAACAGGGATTCGGATGGTGCGAACTTGGTGAATTAAAGCCTGAGTGCATGTTTGAAACAGATGTTATCTGGGAAAAAGGAACCAGATATGTTGGCATTATGCTTCATACCGAAGACCGAAATCTTTCAAAGTGGTGCCAGCTCCGGTTGGAATGTTGCAGAAATCGAATGGTGATGGATCGTTTTAACCGACGTGATGGAGATCAGTCTTATATTGAGGAACGTCCGGTTGATTTTAAGGATAATAAAGCACACATTCAGATTTTTATGAGTGGTAATATTATTGTCAGCTATGTGAATGGAACTGCACTTGCAAGCAGATGTTATAGTACTGGAATTGGTGGTATAGGTGTATTTGTGGAAAACGGAAAATGCCAATATGAGAATTATCACTTAATTGAAAAAAACAATTAGGAGAGCGCAACATATGGAACCATTATCGATTAGACGAGGAAAAAGCAGAGCAATAAATGCAGAAAATCCTACGGGAGAAAAAGGAAGGGGAGGAATGGCTTCGAGCAATCTGGGAAAATCCAGAAAAGGAAGCCCGTGCCTCACAAATATTGCCCCGGGGGATGAGGTTGTGCTGGCGGACATTCAGGGAGCTGGGGTCATCTCGCATATATGGATCACAGTGGATGATAAAACCAGTGAAGCAGATTGCTTTGTTATGCGTGATTTGATTCTAAGAATGTATTGGGACGGAGAGGAAACTCCATCGGTTGATGTTCCATTGGGGGATTTCTTCTGCTGTGGTTTTTCTACAGAGTGCTATATCGATTCAGCATTTATTGCGGTTGCACCTTTGCGTGGACTGAATAGTTATTTTGAAATGCCTTTCAAAAAATCAGCAAGAATTATACTGATTAATGAACACGCAAACACCATTCCGGCATTCTTTTATCAAATAGATTATACGTTGTATGAGGATATGCCGGATGATACAGAATTGTTTCATGCGCAGTGGAGAAGGGAAGCAATTACTGAATTAGGAAAAGATTACACCATTGTGGATAATATCCAGGGCATAGGTAGATATGTGGGAACTTACATTGGCTTATCCACACTTCAAAGGTACTGGTGGGGAGAAGGTGAAATTAAGTTTTATATTGATGGTGACAGAGAGTTTCCCACTATTTGCGGAACCGGAATGGAGGATTATTTTGGAGGATCCTGGAGTTTTTCACAGAAAGGTGATCCCAAAATGATGGAACACTGTTATTCCATGCACTATCTTGGATATCCGTTTTATTCAAAACACGATACGTTGGTTACAAACGCATATCACAATGATGATTGTCCGCCTATGCGTGGATTTTACCGGTGGCATGCAAAGGATCCCATATTTTTTGATGAAAATTTGAGGGTGACAATACAGCAAATTGGTGTATGCAGCGCAGGTCTTTTTGAACGTCAGGATGATCTGTCAAGTGTTGCATTCTGGTATCAGAGAGAACCACATAATACATTCCCTGAATTGCCGGACAAAAGAAAAAGATGGCCAAGATAGGAATATGATTTGTAAGAAAGGGATGATCGTGTTATGCACATTGTCCCTTTTAGTTTACCAAAATTGATTGAGGTGAAAGAATGAGTGAGATATTAGATCAAGCTAGAAAATATGAAAAAGAAGAATGTGGGAAAATAAAAAAAGAAAGCAGACCGGCATTTCATTTTTCCAATCCTGTTGGATGGATGAATGATCCAAATGGCTTTTCGGATTATAAGGGAGAGCATCATTTGTTTTTTCAATATTATCCATATGCGCCAAAATGGGAATTAATGTACTGGGGACACGCAAAAAGTAACGATTTTATCAAATGGGAATATTTGCCGGCAGCTCTTGCACCGGATTGCCAATATGATCATTCCGGTGTGTTTTCAGGAAGCGCCATACAGGATGGACAGAAACACATTCTGGTCTATACCGGAGTTGACAGTCAGAAGCTGGAAAATGGAAAGACAAAAACACTACAGACTCAGTGTATTGCAATAGGAGATGGAACAGATTACAAAAAATATCCGCAAAATCCAGTTGTGACAGCGTCTGTGCTTCCAGAGGGGTGTAGTTTTGAAGATTTCCGTGATCCTAAAATCTGGAAGGAAAATGACAGGTATTATATGGTTGTAGGGAGTCGTAGCCGTGATGGTGTCGGACAGGCTGTTTTATTTTTTGCAGATAAATTAGATGAATGGAAATTTGCAGGCGTTCTGGATCATAGTGAGAAGGAACGCAGCAAGATGTGGGAATGTCCGGACTTTTTCCCTTTGTCTGGAAAACAGGTATTGTTGATTTCACCGCAGGAGATGGAAGCTGTAGGTTTGGAATTTCATAATGGAAGCAATACGATATTTCTGATAGGAACTTATGATAAGGAAACGATGCAGTTTACGAGAGAATGTGTTCAATGCGTGGATTATGGACTTGATTTTTATGCTCCTCAGACCATGCAGACAGAGGATGACAGAAGGATTCTGATAGCATGGATGCAGTCATGGGATAATCCGATTTATCCAGATACACAGCGATGGTCAGGAATGATGTCTGTCCCAAGAGAACTGTTTATTCGTGATGGCAGAATCTGTCAGTTACCAGTTCGTGAGTTGGATAATTATCATATAAATGAAGTAGTATATAAGGATATTTGTATTGAAGAAAGCGTACAGCTGGATGGCGTAAGTGGAAGAACGGTTGACTTGATGATTGGCTTGAAAGGCAATCAGTATACAAAGTTCCGGATAAAACTGGCATGCGATGGACGAAGATACTCGGAAATTGTTTATGACAGAGAAAAAGATACAGTGACTTTTGACCGGACTTATTCTGGTTTGCGAAAGGATACTTTGTGTACACGCAGGATGAAAGTAAGTAACAGGGCTGGGGAGATTAAGCTTCGAATTTTAATTGACAGATATTCGGTAGAAATTTTTGTAAATGATGGAGAACAGGTGATGACATCACTGATTTATACACCTCTGGATGCTTCGGGAATTTATTTTGAAAGCAATGGAAAGACAATATTAGATGTGAAAAAATACGATATTGAGGTGTTGTAATGAAAAAATATGATGTAGCAGCGATGGGAGAATTACTGATTGATTTTACACAAAATGGGTACAGTGATCAGGGGAATCCGATTTTTGAAGCAAATCCGGGAGGAGCACCGTGTAATGTTCTTGCTATGCTGCAAAAACTTGGAAAAAACACGGTATTTTTGGGAAAAGTAGGGCAAGATGGCTTTGGATATCAGCTTGAAAAGGCGCTTAAGGAAATGGGGATTGGGACAGAGGGGCTATGTTTTGATCCTACAGTGCATACAACGTTAGCCATTGTGCAAAATAAAGATGACGGAGATAGGGATTTTTGGTTTTACAGAAATCCCGGAGCTGATATCATGCTTTGCGAAGATGAGATAAGGGAAGAATTGATTTCGGATGCAAAAATTTTACATTTTGGATCTTTATCACTTACGGATGAACCAGTCAGGAGTGCTACAAAAAAGGCAGTTGCCGCAGCCGAAAAAGCAGGGCTCTGGATTTCGTTTGATCCCAATTTAAGAAAGCCTTTATGGAAAAGCGAAGCCTTGGCCAAAGAACAGATCAGCTATGGCTTTAAGCATTGTCAGATTCTAAAAATCTCAGATGATGAGTTATTGTGGTTTACCGAAGAAACTGATTTTGACAGAGCGGTGAAACGTCTTCAACAAGAGTATGGTATAGCACTGATTTTATTATCTATGGGTAAAAATGGAAGTGCAGCATATTGTGGAAACCAAAAGGTTGTGGTGCCGGCTTTTGTTAACAAAAATACGATTGAAACAACAGGAGCAGGTGATACATTTATGGGATGTATGTTAGGACAGATTCTCGAAATGGGATATCGTGATCTGGAAAAGAATGATTTGGAGAAAATGCTTCGATTTGCCAATGCGGCAGCATCTATTATTACAACGAGAAGAGGTGCGCTCCGGGTAATGCCGGAAAAGGACGAGATTATAAGGCTTTTTTGCAAACCTGTTAAATAAATCATCATTTACCCATCATTTACCGCACTCATCATTTACCGCAATGTATACGAAACACATAAAATGTGATAAAATATCAAAAAATGGCTCATAAAATGTGAAACACGGCATTGAATGGGCTATTTTTTTGTGATAAACTGAAACGAGGAGGTGTGATATGTATTTTAAAAGAAAAATAGATGATTTTCTCATCCAATGGAAAAATGATCCAGCGCATAAACCTTTGATCGTAAAAGGTGCAAGACAGATTGGAAAGACAGAATCGATTTTGCATTTTGCGAAAGAGCAGTATAACAATGTTGTATATATAAATTTTGTACTTGATAGAAAATATCGAACCATAGCAAGTGATGGCTATGATGTAGATACCGTGACAAAAAATATATCATTGGCAAACCCTGCGCTCCGTTTTACTCCGGGGGAAACAATTATAGTATTTGATGAGATTCAGGAATATCCGGACATTGCAACGACTTTGAAAGCATTTCGCCAGGATGGAAGATTTGATGTTATCTGCAGCGGTTCCATGCTTGGAATCAATTATAAAAAGATTCATAGCAACAGTGTGGGAAATAAGACAGATTACGAAATGTTTTCTATGGACTTCGAAGAATTCCTATTAGCAAAGGGATACCGGGGAGAACAGATAGACAATATTTTAAAGCATATGATTAAACTGGAACCGTTTAGTGAAACGGAACTGAATGTATATAAGACTTTGTTTTTGGATTATTGTGTGCTGGGAGGAATGCCGGAGGTAGTAAGAGGTTATATCGAGACCGGTACATTTTCAGGTTCATTGGAAATACAGAGGCAGATTCGAATGGACTATGAGGAAGATGTCAGAAAGTATGCGGAAGGGCTGGATCAGGCGAAAATAATGAGTGTGTATAGAAGCGTTCCTGCACAACTGGCAAAAGAAAATAAGAAGTTTCAATTTAGTAAAATCGAGAAAAACGCCAGATCCAGAGAGTATACCGGCTGTATTGAATGGCTGATAGATGCCGGAGTTATTACGGAATGCAATTGCCTGATTTTCCCGGAATTACCGTTGAAGGGAAACATTGATGAGAGCAAATATAAATTATATTATCCAGATACCGGACTGTTGATATCTGCACTGGATGAGGAAGCACAGGAAGATTTGAGAGTAAATAAGAACCTGGGTGTATATAAGGGGGCTCTTTACGAGAATTTTGTAGCAGAAGCATTTGTGAAACAGGGCTTGGGATTATTTTATTATAAAAAAGATAATTCTACACTGGAAGAGGATTTTTTTGTAAGAACCCGAGATGAGCTGATTCCGGTCGAGGTAAAATCCAACAATGACAGATCAAAGTCTCTGGCAACACTGATAAAAAATGAGAATTACAGCGATATCAAACATGGAATAAAACTTGGAGATTTTAATATTGGATATGCAAATAATATTTATACATTTCCTTATTTTTGTGCATTTATGATCAAAGCATATCTGAAAAGCCTGGATTAATGAAAAGGAGCGTGAAACATGAAAATATGGTTAGATGATCTCCGCCCGGCACCCTGGGGATATGAGAGCGCCAGATCCGTGAATGAAGCCAGGACACTGATCCGGGAGGCGGAGAGAAACGGCATCGAGATCGAAGTACTGGATCTCGACCATGATCTGGGAGATTTTGCAAATCAGGGCGGCGATGCCATCAAACTGCTGGACTGGCTGGCGGAGCGGGAGACCTTTTATCCCGTGGAGATACATACCGCGAATCCCGTGGGCAGAGCGAATATGGAGAGCGTGCTGGCGAGGTACTGGGGAGAGGAGTACTGGTAAGGATATCAACCGTGTGGGCGCGGATTCCAGCCACTCCTGGATAACCGGCTTAAACGGATCCAGCTTGGATGGCTGTGCCTGAACAACCGGCGGTGCCGGACTTTTTTGAGGAAAATCCCTTGCTGATTTCAGGAAATTCTGACGCTTTTTTCTGGTAATTTTAGTGTATCATAAACACCCAGTGCTGGTAACAGCCCCTTATAGGGGCAGAAAAAACCACCGGCCCAGCCGGTGGTTATGGTTTATTTAGAAAGATGCCATGTGATCAGTGGGAGGAGGTGTCCGCTGCGTCTAACAGCCATTTCCAGGCAGGGACAACATCAATGACAATGTCATTGCATTCGAGAACTGCTTCTTCACTGTTAGTGATAAGAAGGCATGTAATATCAGGAATAAAGTTCTTGAGTTTAGTGAAAGCTTTGGTTTCTCTTTCTTTCGTATCAATGTTGTCAAGAATCTGCATACTGACCTGAATAGCAAGCTGCTCGGAGGGAACATAGAAATCAATTTCAACATTATTTTCGAAGAAATAAACGTTTTCTATTCCGTAGCGACGAACCAGTTCAATAGCTACGAGATTTTCTAATTGTGCGGACTGACAGTCTAACAGCATAAGACCAAGAAGACCGGTATCCATGAAGTAATATTTGGGTGAGGTTTCTTTTTCAATAAGTTTTGCCGCATAATTCCGGAGTGTAAAAAGCAGATAGGAGTCAGTCATATAACCAACATAATTTATAACGGTTTGTTTTCCCAGGGATGCTCCTGCGTTTTTTAATATATTGGTAAGTCGGCTGAAAGATAAAGGTTTGGTAACGGATTCTGCTATTTTTTTCAAAATCAGTCTCACTGCGAAATCATTTGTAATCTTATTTCTTGTGATAATATCCCCCAGATACACCGTTTGATAAATGCTATTTAGAAAACTTCGTTTATTCCTGATATCGACCAGCTCAGGGAAAGCTCCATAAGTTATATATTCATGATACAAACTGAGAACTTCTGCCCGGTCTTTTGTGCTGATCACGTTAAGATAATTTTTATCTTTGTGATTAGCAACAAGATATTCCGAAAAGGAATAGGGGTAAACATTAAGAATCACAAAACGCCCACCCAGAGTAGAAGCAATTTCATTACTAAGCATTTTGCTGTTACTGCCCGTGATATCTATCCGGTATTTCATATCTGCCATTCTGCGGACAAACTTTTCCCATCCGTCAATATTTTGAATTTCATCAAAAAACAAGTAAGGCCGATTGGCTGTGCCGGAAAGTTCTATTCCGATTTCCAAAATTATATTCAGATCGTCGGAGGTTATTTCCAGGAGACGCTCGTCCTCGAAATTGACATATACGATTTGGGAGACGGGAACCCCCTTTTCTATCAGAGATTGGATTTTCTGATACATCATATAAGATTTACCGGTTCTTCTGATTCCCACAAAACAGTAATTTACATTCTCCTCTAGAAAATACTTCCGGGGAATCAAGGGATTATTGAGGTAGCTTTCTTTTTGGTCGATCATTATTTGCTTCAGTGTGTCTCGATTCATATGAAAATCTCCTTTATATGAAACAATTATATACAAATATTGTCTTGCATGCAAGACAAGAAATGCAACAAATTGACTTGCATATAAATAATAGAAAGTATATGCTGTTTTGAGAAAAAAATACGGAATATAAAAATCAACCACCGGTAGAATGACATTATTCTCCGAATCTGGTATACTTTCAGTAAAAACAGGAGGACAGCGGGAGATTGCGCAGATGGAAGAACAGGAGAAACAGCGCCTGTTCGAAATTGCCGGGAAATATGAAGACTGCGTCTATATCGAAGTATCCAGCGTTCAGAGTGGAAGCACACTGGTATACCACCTGGGAGATGCTGTGGGAATTGTGAAACCGGGAGTTCACATTGGAATGTTTCAGGACAGTGTACTATACATGAAATATGCCACCGAAGAAGATCCCAGCGCATTGGATTTCCGGTATTTTCCGAAGGGATTCGGTGATGTCATGGAGACCTACAACTGGTCCGATAATATTAAGCAGGCCGTGATCAAAAATCAAAGGGGACACAGCCTGATCTTCAATCATGAAGAGATCGCTCCAGGGGAGACGAAGGTATTTACCCCAGTCACCCATAGGCAGGGACTGTTCAGTCCAGATTGCTATAATGGGAAATCTTTGTTTACAATGGGGGAGGAAGACTGCTCGGGCACAAGTGAAAATAAATAAAAGTTTATAAAATGTGGGAATATATGGAAAAATGGCTCATGAAATGTGGAAGAACATGGAATGAGCTGTTTTTTATAATAATATGTATGCATCTGCGTCTTGTCGAAGCTCAAAAAGAATGATATAATTTTCTGAAATGTTGATAAGTAAAACATTTTATCGTTCTAAAATGTTGATAATAAACATTAATTGTAATAAATTCTATCAATTTGAGGTGTATTATGCTAAAAAGAAAAGCAACAACGTTTATTAAAAACTGGCTGGATACAAAGGACAAAAAATGCCTGGTTGTCCAGGGAGCCAGACAAACGGGGAAAACATATATCATCGAGCGGTTTGCGGAAGAGAACTTTGAGGAACTGCTTGAAATTAATTTTAAGCAGATGCCATCTGCAATGGACATTTTTGCCGGAGATCTGACAGTAGACAATATGATTATGGCTATGCGTTTTCGGTTTCCCGAAAAGAAAATTGTTCCCGGAAAAACTTTGATTTTTCTGGATGAAATTCAGGAATGCCAGGAGGCAATCACATCGCTCAAGTTTTGGGCGATAGACAACAGGTATGATGTCATTACTTCAGGATCACTTTTGGGAATCGACTATAAACGCGCCTCTTCCTATCCGGTAGGGTATGTTGATTATCTGAGAATGTATGGGATGGATTTTGAAGAATTTCTTTGGGGAATGGGGATTTGCGAAGATATGATAGGGAATCTTTGTGGATATTTGCATTCAAAGACAGTGATACCTGAGGCGATTCATTCACAGATGATGAATTACTACAGACAGTATGTCGCAACAGGCGGTATGCCGGAAGTGGTACAGAAGTATATAGATACGAAAGATTTCAGAGAAGTTGACAGGGTCCAAAGAAGTCTCTTACAGGGATACCAGTATGATATAGCACATTATGCAACTGCTGAAGAAAAGGTGAAGGCAGAGAAGTGTTATCTCTCACTGGCAAAGCAACTATTAGATAAGGAAAATCATAAATTTCAATATAAAGAAATCGAGCATGGTGGAAGGGCACAAAAATATTATTCAAGTGTGGAATGGCTGCTTCGGGCAGATATGGTGCAATTATGTAAACTGGTGACGGATGTCAGATTTGATTTGGACGATTATGCAAGAGACGACTTTTTTCGGGCATATACAACCGATTTATCACTACTAATGGCGATGAAGGACTTTTCTTTAAAACAGCATATTGTGGAAAACACATTAGCAGGAAACTCAAAAGGCGGTATCTATGAATGTGCAATAGCGGATGCTCTTTATAAGAAGGGATATCATATCTATTTCTATAAAAATGAGACAACGAAACGAGAAATCGATGTTATCATCCAGAAAGACGGAAGCGTGGTTCCTATTGAGGTCAAAAGTGGAAATACCAGGGCAAATTCATTAAAATGGCTTATGAAAAATGACAAAGATATATCTTATGGATACAAATTTGTGGATGGAAACATAGGTATGAGCGAAGAGGGGATTGTGACGTTACCACTGTATATGAGCGCATTTATTTGAGAAAAAACACTTTGAAAAATTAAGTACGGAAAAACGGACACAAAATATGATTAAATTATTGAGACAGGAAATGCGTTAGCTATTGTAAAAAAACAAGTATTTATGGGAATATTAGGATAACTCAAAGTTGTTGTGATTTGTTATTTAAAGAATTGAAAAAAAGTGATAAAGGGGAAATCGAAATGTACGATATTATAAAAAGATATGTGGACAATGAAAATAAAAACGGTCTTATGCTTATTGATATGCCTACCGGTTCAGGAAAAACTTACTCTGCAATAAAGTACATTTTTGATGCATGTATGGACCCGCAAAACAAGGATCGAAAATACATTTTTGTAACAACATTAAAGAAAAACCTGCCCTATGATGATCTTCAAAAATGGTTTAATAGTATAGGAAAATCGGAACTGTATCAGGAAAAGGTGCTGGTTATAGATTCCAATATGGATAGTGTTGTAGATGGTTGGTCTCCGGAAGTGGAAAGTGCAATTCCTGCTGAAATAAAAAAGAGTGATGAGTATAAGAATTTTCAAAGAGATTTAAGCTTTGTTAAAAGACAAAGAGAAGAAAAAACTCTTGTGATGCGGGAATTTCTGGACAGTATAGAATCCAATTTGCGGGAAAAAACAGAACCAAGGTTCCGACGACTTGTTTCGGATTATCTGGCAAAGGAATATGTGACGGTAGAGCAGAGACTATATGCCGTTAAGACAGACAAGAAGTGGCAGTGGCTTGGAAAATTATATCCGGCAGTATTTACCAGAGATCGACAGGTATTGTTTTTGAGTATGGATAAATTGCTGAGTAGGAATACTACCATTGTGGAACCGTCTTATATGTTCTATAACTCAGACATTGTAAAAAATGCAGTTATTTTTATTGATGAGTTTGATGCGACCAAGGATACCATTTTGAAGAAGATTATCGATAACGGTCTTCATGACAAGGTAGATTATATAGAGTTATTCAAGGATATCTATGCGGCCTTACATACTGACGATTTTCCAACTGTACTTACAACGCCATCCCGGGAAAGAAGGATGGGGGCGTATCGTAATAAATCTTTACAGGCTATTGTGGATGATATTCGAGAGAAAGCTGATTATATTCATAAGACCTATTCATTGCAGTTTAAACATAGAACTCTTGAAGAAATAGCAGATAGCTACCAGAATTATTTGTTCCAGGATCACCAGTTCCACACGATTCTGAATTCCGATAATTCATATATTATAATGCAGCGTGACCTACAAAGGAAGATCAATTCTATTGGATTTTCACAGAAGAAGCCGACGAAAGAAAATAACAATATTCAGACAATGCTGGGACAGCTTAGAGGATTTATTTCCTATTTTCAAGTTGCGGTCAGTATTTTGGCATTTAATTATATGCAATGCAAAAATGAACGAAGAAATGAAGGGGAGGATGTTTTTTCGGTAGAATCCGCAATAAGATCTGTTCTTGCATTATTTCGGCTGAATGATGAAAGCATTGATTTCCTGACAGGGCAGATTATGATGTCTCCCCGCAAGACAAAGGATGAGGTAGAACCGGGAGAGTTTGACCTGTCATTTTATGAGCATGGTTTTCGGTATTATGCGTTTGAAAATAATACAGAACATGATATGCAGTCGCAGATCATGATGTATTCCTTTCAAAATACACCGGAAAAAATACTTCTCAGATTCTGTGAAAAAGCAAAAGTAATCGGAATATCTGCTACAGCAACCGTACCTTCTGTGGTTGGCAATTATGACATTGAATATCTTAAGAATAAAATGCAAAAGATCTATGTGGAAGTTTCGGAGGAAGAACGACAGCGTCTGGCAGATTCTTTTCATCAACAACAGGAAGGATACCAAAATATAGAAATACATACGAAGCTGTTAGGAAACGGAGCGGATTATTCGGAAAAATCCTGGACAGAAGTATTTGTCACACAGGAACTTGCGAAGGAAGCGTACCAGAAGATACAACGCTTGTTTGGAGAAAATGCAGATAATAAAGATTATAACAAAAAGAGATACTTGAGAATTGCTCTTGCTTTCAAAGAATTTGTCATTCATGAGGATATTCAGTCCTTTTTATGTGTACTAAATAAGCATCCCCGTTCGGGAGATAATGCTTTGGATAAAAATACGCTGTCTGATATTTTTCAATTTATTTCCATGGAGAATGGCTGGGAAGGATATGATAAAAGGAGAACGGTCGTATTTCTGGATGGCACGGAGTATGATGGCAAAAAGAGTGATCTGATTGAACGGTTGGGCAAAGGGGAAAAACTGTTTGTTATTTCGGTATATCAGACAATTGGCGCAGGACAGAATCTACAGTATCCGATCCCGGAGTATTTAATAGGAAGGACTGTGAAAATAAATGATCGTAGCCTGAAGAACGAGAAGGATTTTGATGCTATTTATCTGGACAAACCGACGAATCTCATTGTTCCGTTGGGGGATAATCTGGAAGAGAAAGAGTTTGTGAAATACCTTTTTCAAATGGAATTTTTGCAGGAAAATTCAGAAATATCTTCTTACGATACAGTCATTAATATTAAGAAAGCATTTAAAACTTATATGTTGGGGCATAGAAACGATGAAAACTTTAAGGATATTTATACAAAGCAGAGTGTTGTACTTTTAAGTACCAGATATATTATCCAGGCAATTGGACGTATATGCAGAACCAACCAGAAAAACAAGGATATTTACATTTATGCAGATAACAATATTGTGGATAGGATAGATGTATCTGTTATAAACGGAAGAAGCTTTAATCCGGAATTTGTTGCGTTAGTTCATCAGATTCAGCAAACGGGTGCCAAAGATCCTGAAACAATTTCTCTGGAGGATAGAGCATCTCTAAGAGCAATTCGCGTAAATAAAGAAATTAAGAATATGCTGAACAACGACTGGACGGAAGCCAAAATTAAAAAATGGAAGAAATTGAGAACATTCGTACTTGAACATCCGACAGCCTCGAAAGAAGAGGCCGGTAGTAATTTCATTATAACTAATTTTTATGTGCAGTTACCGGAGGCAGCAAATTATTATTACTATTCGCAAGAGGAAGATTTTAATAATGTTTCCGTAACATTTCGACAAGATAGAGAACATTCATTAAAGGTATCAGAAGAAGGAACAAAGCTCCGAAAATTGTTGCAAATTCCTGGAGCCAGGGAATTGTTTGAAAGAAATGGTTGGGCAACATCATTTCAGACAAATGATTATATTATGACGCCACCTCTTTGGAATAACATTTATAAAGGGGCTTTGGGCGAGGTTGTAGGTAAATTCCTTTTGGAAAAACATTTGCATGTTACTGTGAAAGAAATAGAAAACCCGGATATCTTCGAAATGTTTGATTATGAAATCGAGGGAAGTTCGGTTTATGTTGATTTTAAAAACTGGCAGGAAGGAACTACGGAGGATAAGAATACAGTTATCAAAAAGATTGCAGGTAAAGCTGCAAAATGTGGATGCAAATGTGTTGTTGTAGCAAATATTTATGCAGAGGGAAACTGGGACATTTCGGAGGTCGATATGGAAAACATTCATATCGTATCGTTGCCGTGTCTGGTAAAAGAAACGGACGGTAAACTTAGTTATGACAGAGCAGCATGGGATATTTTGAGGAGGTGCATCGATGAGTATAAAAACCAATAGCCTGGATTATGTTATCGATAAACAAAAGATCGAGGAAAAATATGATATTTTTTGTTTGGAGACCAGCGAAAAATATATAAAGCGTGGTGCTTATATTTTAGATGTATCAGTCATGTGTAATGATATTAAAGCAATAAAATTTGAATCTGGAAGAAAAATGCTGTTATTGATGTCAAAGAATTTGGATAACAAAAGGAAGTTAAAAGAACTTCTTGGAGAAGTTACGGATGGAGACAAATTTTCTGTTTTACCGGTTGCAATATCCGAGTTAAAAGATCATTTATTAATTCAACTTTTATTGAATGCATTGGGATCCTATGATTCGGAATTTTTAAAATGTAATAATCTCACAGGACATCTCTATTGTTTTCATCCCTACTGGATAAAACGGGGAAAAGAGAAGAAGGAGGATATTATCTGGCAGGTGCCCTGTTTAGAAATAACTGTTACGGAAAAACTATATGTGAATCTGGCAGTAAGAACTTTTACATCAGAGCGTTTGAAGAAAAAAATCTCGTTTACAAAACGCAAGTTTGAGGACTATCCAAAATATATTTTTTCAGCCAATAACACTCTTAGGAGAAGGTTGAAAGGAGAGGAAGAAACCTGCTTTATTCTAAGACAACTGGATGATAGAAAAACAACGCTTCCATTCTTGGAATTTCAGAGTCTTTCAAAATATGAACAATCTAAAATGGGAGTGTTGAATGCAGTAATTACTACCTTCAATGATAAATATGAAGGAATTTGCAGACTTGGATTTCGGAAGGAGCCTATTACACAGAGAGTGGATTATTCCAAAACTGTCCAGAGAGAAAACATCAAAAGAATTAAGAATGTTCTGAATGAAAAAGGGATACATATTGTGGATCAGATAAATGATGCATATTCTGATATATTCTGCGAAAATATAAGAACTTTGCTCCGGCAAAAATATGAAATAGAGACGACTCTGGGTAAGAGGGTATCCCGGGATAAGCTGAATATTGTTCTGATTCATAATGCGGAATATTACAATGGAGTTAATGACCCGCATGATAAAAATTATGAGGGAGTAGCAGTTCAACATATTACATTTGAAAACTTTTCAGATAGCAGCGAGTTTGCAATTGCGACGGTGATGCATGAAGTTATTATCAAAAAAGACCTTGAAGAAAAGAAGATATCCCTATTTGATTGGGAAAAACTGGGATTCACAGAGCCTATTTCTTTTGGCATGGAGACAGAGGGGGATGACATAAAGCACTATTTTATTATGACAGTAAGTCCGGACGGCACCTTTGAAATGAGAGAACAGGAAATGACACTTTTTGAAATGAATGAATACACAGAAATGATAGAAATCTTTGAACAGGCACGAACAGATTCGGAAATGGTGAAAGGAGTTATCCGATTCGCTGATGGAAGTATGAATGTTATCAAGGATACGGGATTGTTCACTATTCCCGAAATAGATATTATCGGAAACCTTTTGGCAGAAGGAGATAATAAACTCCGTGGAAGGGTGAGAAGAGAAGAATTACTGGCATCTTGCCTTGATATTAAGATGTTTGAGAAAGACGAGAAAAAGTATTACTGTGTAGGGACCATTGGAGAGGGAATGCATCCCAAAATTCAACGAGGGTGTGTTATTCGAAAACTGGAAGGATTTCATGAAGCACCGGTGAAGTTCGAAAAAATGTTGCCGATGATGAATGTATCTTTTGTGCATAATGGTCAGCTGACAGTGATACCGTTCCCTTTCAAATATTTACGGGAGTATATAAATGGAGTAAAAATGTAATGTCATTTGCGATTTCGTTGCAAAGTGATGCCGCTAGCTATCCCGAACCCGAAAAAAATTTGTAAGATTCTGACGAAATCTGTCATGTATATAATAGAGGGCGCAATTTCGACGAGATTGCAGCATTCCTAAAAATATGCTATGATACTTTTAAATGAGCGAAAAAAGTAAAAAGAATC
>ENA-ORTW01000539-ORTW01000539.1-human-gut-metagenome-genome-assembly--contig:-NODE-539-length-49501-cov-12.269365_pt1 | contig 49501 bp, 44 predicted proteins | sample MGYA00242072_ERZ509193 | MGnify/ENA primary metagenome ERZ509193 (study PRJEB26280, sample SAMEA2338813) | human gut metagenome | biome: human gut; feature: human-associated habitat; material: faeces... | reverse complement strand
GCCAAAGCATACACAATGAAGCAGTAAGAAGTATCCGCAAGGACTTCAATTTCTCCATGTGTTTGAGTATATTTAAACATATTTTGAGTGGCAGAATAGAGAGGAAATTATGAAACCAAAGAATATGCTTCTGACGTTGGATACATGTCTGGAACAGGAGAAAACGGGGAGAAAAACAGGGCTGCTGGTGACGGCACTGATGAATGGACTGATGTTTGTTCTGTCCCTTCCCTTTATGGACTGGATTCAGCTGGTAAATATTCCGAAGCTTTTTGCTAAGCTGGGAATTACAAGAGAAGCAGCAGGCAGCCTGTATTCGAGCTACAGCATTTTTTCCCTGCTGGGATTTGTAAAAAATTCCGGAAAAGGCGTTTTCGGATTGTATGCGATGCTGTTGCTGATCCTGCTGGCTGCAACCTGGTATCTGGAGCTTCTGTATATCTGGAAGGTTTTTCGCAACAGCAAAGGGGACGATGGGAAGGGAGAGCTTCATACTTATGTGATCGGAAAGGCCTCGACACTTCTGACAGCACTTCTGGTGTTTGGCTCTTACGGTTTTGTCCTGTATTCCAACAATGTGGTGAAAATGAAGGGCTTTTCCGGATCGTGGATCCTGGCAGTTGAACTGATATTGGCGCTTGCAGCCTATGGACTGATCAAGCGGATGGAGGCGAAGGAGAGGATCCGCTGCCATGAACACGGGCTGATCAAAGAATTTCAGAAAAACTGGGTACTGTTTCTGATGCTGATCCCGCTGTGTGTGTTCTTTCTGATCAATCCCTACCTGCCGATGATCGGTATTTACTTTGCAATGGAAAGATTTGTGAAGAAAAAGGTATGCCGAGTGTAGATCCTTATAGCGGTTTTTCTGAGGATTACAGCTCATATTCTGCAGAAAAGGCAGCAATCGATGATGTAGTAAGCGAATATCTGCGTCCTCTGCAGAACGGTCTGGTAGACGACGTGGATGCAGCTGTTGAAACCTTCCGGGAGAAAGTAAAGGCAGCAGGGCTGGACAGCGCAAGAGAAGGCTGGGCAGCACAGTGGCAGACATACTGTGAAGAAACAGGATTGAAGTAAACCGTTACGATACCAGATGTCTGAGGGAGCGTTTGTCAGGCGTGTCCTGTAGAAGATAAAAAGAAGAAACCCGCGGCGATTCCTGAGGTTTGATGTCAGGATGCCGCGGGTTTTTTGGATGAAAATGAGTTGTAAGAAAGTCTTTTCTGTGGCATATTTTATTCAAACCAATTTTATTAAAAACGATTTGAATAAAAAATGTTATACTGTATTGACGCGCCAAAACCAGGCGACACCGACGGTGTCATTTGGTTTTGGGAAACAATCACAAAAGGAAAAGGGGAAAACGCCATGAAAACAACCGTTGCAATTGTCGGCCTTGGAAGCCGCGGAAGAGTAACTTATGCGCCGATTGCCAAACAATATCCGGATTTAATGGAGATTACAGCGCTGGCAGATATCAATCCTGCCTGTGTAGAGGAAGCTGCAAAAGAGTACAACGTATCGAAGGAGCGCTGCTTTACGAGTGCGGAAGAGCTTTTGGCACAGCCGAAGCTGGCAGATGCGATTTTTATCTGCACTCAGGATCAGGATCATGTCCGGGAAGCGCTGGTGGCGCTGGAAAAAGGCTATCATATCCTGATGGAAAAACCGATTTCTCCCAGTGCAGAGGACTGCAATAAGCTGTTGGAAGCGTCCCGTAAGTATGACAGAAAAATCGTAGTCTGTCATGTGCTGCGCTATACGCCCTTTTTCTCGAAGATCAAGGAGATCATTTCTGAGGGAATCATTGGCGATGTTGTAACGATTCAGGCCATCGAGAACGTCGGCTACTGGCATCAGGCCCACAGCTTCGTACGCGGCAACTGGAGAAACAGCAATACGACCAGCCCCATGTGTCTGCAGAAGACCTGTCACGATTTCGACCTGTATCTGTGGTTGGCGGACAAGACGCCCAAGCGCGTATCCTCGATGGGAGATACTTATTTCTTCAAGGAAGCTTGTGCACCGGAGGGTGCTGCGCTTCGCTGCATGGACGGCTGTAAGGCAAAAGAAAACTGTCCGTTTGACGCGGAAAAAATTTATATCACCAACAAGCGTACCGGCATCGCACAGGGCAACACCGAATGGCCGGTTGACGTCCTGGCAATTCATCCGACAGAGGAAAGCATCTATGAAGCGATCAAGACAGGCCCTTACGGACGCTGCGTATTCCATTGCGACAACAACGTTGTAGATCATCAGATCACGAATATTGAAAACACCGACGGCAGCAACATCAGCTTTTCCATGAGCGGATTTACGAGTGACGGCGCTTCCCGTTACTGTAAGATCATGGGAACAAAAGGCGATATCACAGCGGATATGACAAAAAATATCATCGAAATCGGACTGTTCGGACAGCCGAGAGAGGTGATTGATGTGACGAAGCTTGCGACGGATTTCAGCGGACATGGCGGCGGTGACGTCAGAATGGTGCTGGAATTTCTGGAAATGATCACGACCGGCAAAGAGCCTCAGGGCATCACCTCGCTGGAGCAGTCGATCAACAGCCATCTGGTTGCGTTCGCGGCGGAAGAATCCAGATTAAACCATGGCGCGCCGGTGGAGATCGGGTAAACGGGACATGGAAAAGCAGAATTTTTTCCAATAATGACCGCTATTGCGGAATAAAAACTCCCCATATCCGCCGCTGCTGACAGGCCACGCAAAATGTGGATACCTGTTCAGACAGTGGTTTGGATATGGGGATAATTTTTTGTCAAATCATATTAATATATACGGTTGTCATACGCCGAAATGTTCTGCATGGCACCAGGAATGCGCTGCAGCAGAGCTGTTCTTGGCGGCTTCACACATCGAATTCGTCATCCATCGCATCGAAGAACACGATGCCGATGATGCCTCGTCCGGTGTGTGCACCGATGGCACAGCCGATGGTGGATTCGACCAGCTCCTTTGGAGAAACAGCCTGCAGCAGAAGGTCTTTGGTATACTGCAGGGAATCGGGATCTTCCCCGTGGCAGATGCCCATGATCTGACGGGACGGGTCTGCAATGTTTTCCTGTGCATATTCGATCAGGGCTTTTAGGGATTTTTTGCGGCCGCGGATGGTTTTTAATACCTGCAGGCTGCCGTCCTTGTCAACGATCAGAACAGGCTTCATATCCAGCAGCTCCCCTGCAGTCCCTTTCCATTTGGAAAGGCGGCCTCCCTTGATCAGATAACGGAGTGTGCTGACAGTAAAAACATGCCGGATATGGTTGACATAAAAATCAGCGGCGCGCAGCAGCTTTTCCTTGTCTGCACCGGCCTCCCGTAAAAGCAGCAGCTTGTATACGATCAGGCCAAAGCCGATGGCAGCGGATTTGGAATCCACGATGGTCAGATCGAAATCCGGATAGTCCTCAAGGATATTCTGCTTTGCGATGTTAGCGGCATTAAAGGTGCCTGCGATTCCGGTGGAAAAGCATAGATAGATCACGCTGTCGTTATGTTCTGCATAGGGGCGGAACGCTTCCTCAAACATAGCGGGATTGATGTGATAGGTTTTGATATCGCGGCTGACGTCATCCAGAATTTCATAAAATTCTTTCGTGTGGATGGTTGCACCGTCTAAATAATCTACCCCGTCGATAACAACAGGAGTCGGAATGACGTGCAGATTAAAACGCTCTACAATATACTGAGGCATATCGGAGGCGGAATCTGTAATAATTTTCAGCATGGGTTCCTCCATCGGTTTTTTTATACCTGACTCATCTGGTTGAGCAGGCTGATCTTCATATCATATAATTTCTGGGAAAGATCGACATAAACGCCGTGGGGATTGACCAGACGGCGGGTTTCTTCCCAGAGAGTTTCCAGTTCTTTCTGGCAGTAATCGCGGATGTCCATGACCTTCGGAGAATGGTAAATACAGTTACCGTGGTCGAAGACATGAACCATCAGCTCACGCAGTTCATAAGTACCGGGCAACAGCTTCGTCTTTTTCCAGGGTTCATTGGGGTCAAAGAGGACAAGGGGGTCGTTTTCATCGTAGGTTTCGTCGACAAGGCAGATCAGGTCGGCCTTGATCTTTCCGGTATCTTTTTCATAAATCCGGTAAATTTTCTTATTGCCCGGGTTCGTGATCTTTTCGGAATTCTCAGAAAGCTTGATCTTGGGGATAAATTCGCCGCTTTGTGCATCCTGGATTGCAGCGAGTTTATAAACGCCGCCGAAGGACGGCCAGTCTTTGCTGGTGATCAGATGAGTGCCGACGCCCCAGGACGTAATTTTACAGCCCTGTACCTTCAAACTGTCAATCAGGTATTCGTCAAGATCGTTGGAAGCAGAAATCACAGCGTCCGGAAAGCCGGCTTCATCGAGCATCTTCCGGGCTTTTTTGGACAGATAGGCGAGGTCGCCGCTGTCTAAGCGGATGCCGTAAAAGGTGAGGGGAATACCTGCCTCACGCATCTCGGTGAACACGCGGATCGCATTCGGAACGCCGGATTTTAAGGTGTCGTAGGTATCGACTAGCAGGATGCAGGCGGAAGGATACATATCTGCATAGGTTTTAAATGCAGTGTACTCATCCGGAAAGCTCATGATCCAGCTGTGGGCGTGTGTGCCTTTGACAGGAACGTCAAAAAGCTGTCCTGCGAGAACATTGCTCGTGCCGACACAGCCGCCGATCATGGCAGCCCTCGCGCCGAGGGTTCCGGCATCCGGACCCTGTGCGCGGCGCAGACCGAATTCCATAATTCCGTCTCCACGGGCTGCGAAGCAGACCCGGGAAGTCTTTGTCGCGATCAGGCTCTGATGATTGATGATATTTAAAATGGCGGTTTCGACAAGCTGTGCTTCCATGATCGGCGCGATAACCTTAATCATAGGTTCTCTGGGAAACATGATGCTGCCTTCCGGGATCGCGTAAATATCACCGGAAAAATGGAAGTCACGCAGATAGTTCAGGAAATCTTCCCCGAAGATGCCAAGGCTGCGCAGATAAGCGATATCGTCGTCTTCAAAATGTAGATTGTTGATATAATCGATTACCTGCTCTAGGCCTGCACAGATGGAATAACCGGAATCCATCGGATTATTGCGGTAAAATGCGTCAAAGATAACGGTTTCGTTACGATCCTTGTTGCGAAAATATCCCTGCATCATGGTCAGCTCATATAGGTCGGTCATGAGGGTAAGATTCTGTTTTCCCATGTTTTTCTCTCATTTCTGCGCACGCTTTTTGCGTATGTCGAGTTTGTGTCAAGTGCGCGCAGACACAAATCTCGCAATTAAAAAATGTTATTTTTCAATCGTTTCTCCATTTTGGAGCAGCTGGTGTGAAAAAGTGTTGTGCCTATTTTCCGGCTGCCCTCAGGTCTACTGCGGAACGGGCAAAACAGCAGACCGCCCTGGTTTTGTGATTGTGAATGATCTGAATTATTTTAACATACTCTCAGTTTGAGGGCAACGGATAGAGAAAAATTTACAGCCATCAGAACGTCTTTTGGGACCGTTCCGGTGGCTGTTGATTCATGACAATAGAATGCTCGCAGAGCGTGCATTCTATTGTTTTGTTGCTTTACTCAGCTGCAGTCGGTTGTTTTTCAGAAAGTGTGATCAGAATCAGTCCGACCGCAAAGAGGAGGATCAGAGACAGCACGCCGTATTTGGAGTTGTGGAAAAAGTATGCACAGAAGGAAATGATCAGCGGGCCGAAGAAGTCCGCAAACTTGCCGAATACGTCAAAGAAGCCGAAGTATTCGCTGGATTCGTCCTTCGGGATGATCTTTCCGTAGTAGGAACGGGACAGTGCCTGGATGCCGCCCTGACAGATACCGACAGAAACCGCCAGGATCCAGAATTCCAGCTCGGTGTCAAGTCCGTAGCCGAACAGGCAGATTGCCATGTACATGACGATGAAAATCTTGATCATACGCATGGAGCCGAACTTCTTGGCAAGTGTTCCGCTCAAGATGGAGCAGGGGAAGGCAACAAACTGGGTTAAAAGCAGGGCGAGAACCATAGCATTGGAATCGATGCCGACTTCTCCGCCATAGGTGGTTGCCATGGAAATAATTGTGTAAACACCGTCGATATAGCAGAAATATCCTATGATAAAGAACAGCATCCGCTTGTCTTTTGCCAGCTTTTGAAAGGTTGCACCGAGGCGTTTAAAGGTAGCAGCAAAAACATGGGGCTCATGAGGCAGGGAATATTGCTGGTGCACATTTTTGTACAGCGGAATCGACATAATGATCCACCATACCATCGTGATGACGAAGGAAATCCGCGTTGCCGTAACCATAGGAAGACCGATGGTATCGCAGTTTAAGATCAGGAGCAGTCCTGCAACGAAGGGAATGCAGCTGCCGATATAGCCGAATGCATAGCCGCAGGTGGAAACCCGGTCCATCCGCTCATCTGTCGTAACATCGATGAGCATAGCATCATAAAAAATGTTGCAGGCGGCATAGCCGATCCTGGATATGATAAAGAAAATCAAAAAGGACAGCCACCCGGGTGCGAATGTGAAAAGGAAGCCTCCGGCGATGGCGATGACGAAAAAGATCGTGAAAATTTTCTTTTTCATATTTTCGTAGTCTGCAATTGCACCGAGAACGGGGGAAAGCAGGGCGAGGATCAGGATGGAAATGCTGGTTGCGCTGCCCCAGAGGGAGGTGGCGGAGGTGCCGCTCATGCCGGAACCCTCTGCCAGACTGCGGAAATAGATGGGGATTGTCGCAGTAACGATCATAATAAAAGCAGAATTAGCCACATCGTAGAGAATCCAGCTCTTTTCCGCTTTGTTGAGCCGTTGGGAGGAATCTTTTGTTTCTTTCATATGAAATACTCCTTTGCATTTTATTCATGACGATAGAATATTCGCAGAGCGTGCATTCTATTGTACGAAATCCTGATTTTATTGTAGAGGATGATCGGAGGGAAAGCAACGAAGAATCTATATTTTGTGAAAATAATACAAAGGAGAAACATAAAACACAGATCTCCTTTACAGAGTATTTGCATTTCTTACTCTCCGTGCCGGTTTACATAACTGTTTTCAAATTTCGAATACACGATCGTCTGTGCGTGGTACAGGCTGTAATATCCGGAAAGCATGTAGCTGACGGCGATTGCGATCAGGTAGTAATAAGCGTGGTCGAAGCCGAACAGCTCGAAGCTGATCAACAGCGCGGTGATTGGGCAGTTTGTCACGCCGCAGAAAACAGAAACCATGCCGATGGCGGCACATAGCGGAGCATTTGCACCTGTCAGAATGGCAAACAGACAGCCGAATGTTGCACCGGTAAAGAACGAGGGCACAATTTCGCCGCCTTTAAAGCCTGCACCGATGGTGAGTGCGGTGAAAAGAATTTTCAAAAGAAAGGCAAATGCCGCAGTTTCTCCGTGTAAGGCGCGTTCGATGATATTCATGCCAGGACCGAGGTAGTCGTCGGTGCGCAAAAGAAGTGAAAGCAGGATAATAATGACACCGCCTGTAAATGCGCGAACAAACGGGTTCGGAAAAAATCTGGCATAAAGGGCCTTGATGCCGTGCATGGTTTTGCAAAACAGGATGCTGACAAACGCGCACAGGACGGCGAGCAAAATCACGCGGGCGGAACCGCCGAGGTTTAACGTGACATCCGATGAAATCGCAAGATTTTCAAAGGGAGCGTGAAATGCTTTGGCAAGCATATAGGCAGTCAGGGAAGCCCAGATGCAGGGAACGAGCGCCGCATAGTACATGATACCGATGCTGGCGATTTCCATTGCGAGAAAAGCAGCTGCCATGGGGGTTCCGAACAGGGCGGAGAAGGCAGCGGAAATACCGCTCATGAGCATGATTTTTTTATCCTTTTCATTAAAACGGAGCTTTTCCCCGATCTGTTCCCCGATGCTGCCGCCAATCTGCATGGCAGCGCCCTCCCGTCCGACGGAGCCGCCGCACAAAACGGTCAGGATGGTGGAAACAAAGATCAGAAAGCTCATGCGAAGCGGAATATGAGCTTCTTTATGGATGCTGTTGATAACTGTGTCTGTGCCTGCATTATTTTCATAGTGAAAAAAACGATACAGAAATACGATGGCAAGTCCGGCAACAGGTAAAAAGAGCACAACCCAGAGATGGGCATGTCTGAAATCGACTGCGAATTTCAGCCCAAAATTAAATATAGTGCTGACAGATCCGACAACGAGTCCGGTCAGGGTTGAAATAAGCATCCAGCGAAGAAACTGGAAGAGGTTGCTTGCACTGGAGAAAAAAGGATTGTTTGCAAGCTTGGAGCGCAGGCGGGCTTCTTCGGCCTGCAGGGAGGAAATGGGTTCCATGAAGAACCTCCTTTCGGGTGGTAGTGGTTTATCTGAACAGTATTGTATGATGTCGGGGTCAAAAGGTCTTTCACCCACCTATGAGCAAGCTCATGTGGGCTTAGACTTTTTGACCCTGGCATCATTGTATATCGGAATGGGGAAAATGTAAATTGTTCGAAATGCGGTATTCCTGAAGCTGTCGAATGCCTGCAGAGAATGCTTTTCGCGAAGAACCTGGCTTGCTGCCCGGTGCTGCACCGTGAGGTTGGTTCCGGAAATCCACCTGACATCTCACGTTCCCGGAAAAAAGGAGAGGGCGCCGGTTTTCCGACGCCCTAAAAGGAGAAAGTAGTGTGAGGTTGAAATAGTTCAATCTGCACCGAATATAAGAGAATGTCTGTCTCAAAAGCCCAATGTTAAGGCTCAACAATGTGTCCTGCATGATCCAGGGCTTCCTGAATCGCTTTTTTGACCTCAGGATCTTTTTCCTGGGACATCTGATAGCGGACACGCGTATTTAAATAATCCGTATTCAATTTCGCAGCAACACAACATGCCTTGGTACGGATCGCAGGATCTTCATGTTCCAGATAATGTGTAATCTCATTGAGGGAATCCTCGTCGGCAATGTCACCGAGTGCTTCCAGTGCTGCGCAGATCACTTCGGTATCGGAATGCTTACCCTCCATCAGTTTAATAATAGAAGCTGTTTTATGCTTCGTATCAAGTTTGTGGATTTTTTCAATTTTACCCTGATCACTCATAGTAGTCCTCTTTTCCGAGCGAGCGGTTCGTTTTTGCGAAGGTTCGTTCCTATTGATAAATACTAATGTAGTCCAAAACTGTGTCGATTGTGTGAAAATCTGATTAAAAAAAGATAAAATCAGAGAATTGTCAGTCGTTCCGGACTGAAAAGGCATATGGGAAAGAAGGAATTTGACAAATAAAACAGCAGATACTATAATATGCTTAGCAAGAGAGCTGTCGGTCAGCTACTACCTGACCGCCGGCATGTAAAAGCCATACAAAAAGTAGCGCCTTACTTTAGCCGAGCAGGGACGCTACTTTTTGCGTGAAATGTAAATAACAAGAGTTATAACAGCGCAAAGCATCATTACAAACTGGAATAATTCCGAATAAGTAATCATAGCACCAACCTCCTTTCACAAAGTGTCCGGCGGTTGACGTAGTGCCCCGACAGTTCTCCAATTAAGCATATTAGAGATAGCGGGTAATCCTATTCTATTTTCTAAACAATCAGGAAAATCAATCCGATAAAAATCCAACGATATAATAGAGTCGGCAGAAAAAGACGTTCAGAAAAAACTGGATTACGTTTATCATAAAGAAAAATCCGGAAAAAGTCAATTTCCTTATAGCGTCGCTCCAGGAAAATCTTCCCATTCCGCTTGACAATGCCGCAATTCGGGTTTTATAATCTATGGCATCGGAATGCACACGCATTCCAGCCTCATAGAAACAGGTTATAAAAAGAAAGACTGTGACGAAGACAGTAAGCCATCGTTGAAAGCTGCAGCGAGCCGGTGCAGGTGCAAGACCGGTGCGAGTAGAGTTGGTTGAAAATCCCTTCCGAGTTGTGCGGTCAAACGGTATCCGGGGCAGATCCGGTTTCCGAAGAGCAGAAGCTTTTGCAGGAAACACAGGATCAGGGTATCTGGTAGGCAGCAACGTCAGTTTCCGGCGTTATCGGAGCGCATATTTCCCGGCAGAGTTGATTTGCAGCGGGCGTATGTTGTAACGGGTGGTGAAACGAAGTCACGAACAAGTGCCTCGTCCCTTTACAGGGGCGGGGCTTTTTTATCGTCTTTCAGACGATAAAAAAGCTCGGATCGCACTGCGGCGGGATGGAATCATGTCGCATGCGCGACCCGAGGGCATCAGTTTATTCAAAGGAAAGGAACAAAGTCATGTACAACAAAGTTGACACAAACTTGAATTTCATGGAACGCGAAAAGAACGTTGAGCAGTTTTGGCGTGACAATGATATTTTTAAAAAGAGTATGGAACAGCGCAAGCAGGGTCCGACCTACACATTCTATGACGGACCTCCGACTGCAAACGGCAAGCCGCATATCGGACATCTGGAAACCCGTGTTATCAAGGACATGATCCCCCGTTACCGTACCATGAAGGGCTATTATGTACCCCGTAAGGCAGGCTGGGATACCCACGGACTTCCGGTTGAGCTGGAAGTGGAAAAGCTGCTGGGTCTGGACGGCAAGGATCAGATCGAACAGTACGGACTGGTTCCTTTTATTGATAAATGTAAGGAAAGCGTCTGGAAGTACAAAGGCATGTGGGAAAAATTTTCCGATACCGTTGGTTTCTGGGCAGATATGGACAATCCCTACATCACCTATGATGATAACTATATCGAATCCGAGTGGTGGGCATTAAAGCAGATCTGGGACAAAAACCTGTTATACAAAGGCTTTAAGATCGTTCCCTACTGTCCTCGCTGCGGAACACCGCTGTCTGCACAGGAGGTTGCGCAGGGCTATAAGGATGTCAAGGAACGTTCTGCAGTCGTTCGCTTCAAGGTAGTCGGCGAAGATGCTTATTTCCTGGCATGGACAACCACGCCGTGGACCCTGCCCTCCAACGTTGCACTCTGCGTAAATCCGAACGAAGCATACTGCAAGGTAAAAGCTGCTGACGGCTATACCTATTATATGGCAGAAGCTCTGCTGGATACTGTTCTTGGCAAGCTGAATGCGGAAAATCCGGAAGCTCCCGCCTATGAAGTGCTGGAAACCTACACCGGTAAAGATCTGGAATACAAGGCGTATGAGCCGCTGTTTGACTGTGCAGTGGATATCTGTAAAAAACAGAATAAGAAAGCCTACTATGTAACCTGCGATACGTACGTTACCCTGACAGATGGTACCGGCGTGGTTCATATCGCACCTGCATTCGGTGAAGACGATGCAAACGTAGGCAGAAAATATGATCTTCCGTTCGTACAGCTGGTAGACGGTAAAGGCGATATGACCAAAGAAACTCCCTGGCCGGGTGTATTTGTAAAGAAAGCAGATCCCCTTGTCCTGCAGGCTCTGGAGGATGCGCACCTGCTGTTTGCGGCTCCGAAGTTTGAGCACAGCTATCCTCACTGCTGGAGATGCGACACGCCCCTGATCTACTACGCAAGAGAATCCTGGTTCATCCGCATGACGGCAGTCCGCGATGAACTGATTGCAAATAACAATACTGTAAACTGGATTCCGGAATCCATCGGTAAAGGACGTTTCGGCGACTGGCTGGAAAACGTACAGGACTGGGGTATTTCCAGAAACCGTTACTGGGGAACTCCTCTGAACGTATGGGAGTGCTCCTGCGGACATATGGAATCCATCGGCAGCCGTCAGGAGCTGTTCGAGAAATCCGGCAACGAAAAGGCGCTGACTGTAGAGCTGCATCGTCCTTATATCGACGAGATCACAATGAAGTGCCCGGAGTGCGGCGGCACCATGCACCGTGTTCCCGAAGTAATCGACTGCTGGTTTGACTCCGGCGCAATGCCCTTTGCACAGCATCATTATCCCTTTGAAAATCAGGACGTATTTAAGAGACAGTTCCCGGCACAGTTCATTTCCGAGGCTGTTGACCAGACAAGAGGCTGGTTTTACTCTCTGATGGCGGAATCTACGCTGCTGTTTAACCGCTCTCCTTTTGAAAACGTTATCGTTATGGGTCACGTTCTCGATGAAAATGGTCAGAAGATGAGTAAGTCCAAAGGCAATGCGGTGGATCCCTTCGAAGCTCTGGAAAAATACGGCGCAGATGCAAACCGCTGGTATTTCTATACGGTATCCGCTCCCTGGATTCCGAAGCGTTACAGCGGCAAGGCGGTTATGGAAGGTCAGCGTAAGTTTATGAGCACGCTGTGGAACTCCTATGCGTTCTTTGTACTGTATGCAAATATCGATAATTTCAATGCGGCAGAGCACACTCTGGAATATGATAAGCTTTCCGTTATGGATAAATGGATTTTGTCCAGACTCAACACCATGGTAAAGGCTGTGGACGAAAACCTGGATCAGTACCGTATCCCGGAAGCTGCAAGAGCACTGCAGGATTTTGTGGATGATTTAAGTAACTGGTATGTAAGAAGAAGCCGGGAACGTTTCTGGGCAAAGGGCATGGAGCAGGATAAGATCAACGCTTACATGACACTGTATACAGCGCTTGTGACAACTGCCAAGGCTGCAGCCCCGATGATCCCGTTTATGACAGAGGATATTTACAGAAACCTTGTCTGCAGCGTAGATGCAAGCGCTCCGGAAAGCGTTCATCTGTGCGACTTCCCGACCGTGGATACCGCTATGATCGATGAGAAGTTGGAAGAGGATATGAAAGAGGTTCTGGAAATCGTCGTTATGGGACGTGCGTGCCGTAACACGGCAAACATCAAGAACCGTCAGCCTATCGGCACGATGTTTGTCAAAGCCGACAAGCAGCTGTCTGATTTCTATCAGGAAATCATCGAAGACGAATTAAATGTCAAGAAGGTAGTCTTCACAGATGACGTGCGTGACTTTACTGCATGCACCTTCAAGCCTCAGCTGCGTACAGTTGGACCCAAATACGGCAAACAGCTTGGCGGCATCAAACAGCATTTGGATGAGCTGGATGGAAATGCTGCAATGGATGAGCTGGAAAGCGTTGGAGCACTGAAATTTGACGTGAACGGCACAGAAGTGGAGCTGACCAAAGAGGACCTGCTGATCGATATGGCTCAGAAGCCCGGTTATGTATCTGAGGCAGACAACTACATGACAGTTGTTCTGGACACCAACCTGTCTGAGGAGCTGCTGGAAGAGGGCTTTGTATACGAAGTCATCAGCAAGATTCAGACTATGCGTAAGGATGCAGGCTTTGAAGTGATGGATCACATTAAGGTTTCTGTCTGCGGCAATGAGAAGGTAGAAGGCATTGTTGCACGGAATGAAGCAATGATCGCCGGCAAGGTTCTGGCGGATGCGTTCGTCGGTGAAGAGGCACTTGCAGTCAGCAAGGAGTGGAACGTTAACGGAGAAACCGTTACCATTGGTGTAGAAAAAGTAAACGCATAAACAGTGCAAGCACGCGGCGCGGGCAGGGCGGTTGAAGCGGCAGCCTGCCGTCAAATGGCTCTGCACGTGTCATGCGCAGCATCGGGAGGCTGGAAGAAGTGCAGCTGCCTGATGCCAATATGCGAATAAAAAATCCCGGAGCAGGATGCTATCTGGCAAATATTTGCTGAGAAGACATTCTGCTCCGGGTTTTTTGTGTCTTTGCCGGATGGCGTGGGGTGTTGCATCAAGCCTGCGTATTCATTCGTCCCGCGTCAGCTTCCGAATCCAGTTGCCGTAGTTGGATTCCAGAAAGGCGGGCACGCATTTAAAAATCTGATCTGCGTTCAGACACCAGACCACGACGGTCGGGGATGCATGCATCACAAACGCCATGAAAAACGACAGCGGCAGGACGATGCACCAGATGCTGATCAGGTCCATTTTGACGACGAAAAGTGCGTTCCCGCCGCCGCGGATGATGCCGTTATTGGTGGGCATCTGATAAGTCATACCGACGCAGATGACACTCAGGATGATGAGAAAAGTATTTGCCATTTCCTTTGTGGCAGGCTGCAGATCGTAGATCGAGAGGATCGGGATACGGATGAAAAACAGTGTAATGCCGGACAGTACACCAATGCATAAAAACAGACGCTGCAACAGTTTGGAATAGTGTTTTGTCAGCGGGATGTCACCGGAGCCGACTGCTTTTCCGATCATGACGGAGGCTGTGGAGGAAGCACCGATGGCGGTGGATTTGATGAGCATGTAAAGGGTCGAGGCAACGCTGTTTGCCGCGATGGCAGCAGCTGTCATATGCCCTAAAATAACGGTCTGCAGGGCGGTATTGACGCCCCAGAGTCCATTCGTGACGAGCATGGGGGCTGTTGTTTTGAGGTAATCCTTCGTCAGAACCGGATCGACCTGGAAGTAATTGGAAAAATGCAGCCCGAGCTTTTTGCCTGCGCTGCGGAAAAGGTAAACAAGCAGAACGATAACCTCCAATATGCGGGCGGTCAGCGTGCCGATCGCCGCACCGCGGATGCCCAACTGCGGGAATCCGAAATGACCGAAAATCAGAAGATAGTTAATCGAACAATTGACAAGAAGTGCCATACAGGAAAGCCGGAACGCAATGCCGACGATTTCCACGCTTCGAAGGGTTGCGAGCAGAATCTGTGTGATTGCAAAGAACAGGTAAGTAAAACGGATAATACTCAGATACTGTGCGCCCTGTTCGAGGATGGCGGAATCCGTCGTGAAAATCCGAAGCGCCTGTATCGGGAAAATGCTGACCAGCAGGAATAAAACTGCAGAAAGCAAAAGCCCGAAGTGCATGGCGGATGCGGCGATTTTGCGCAGCGGGGAAAGCTGCTTTTTGCCCCAATACTGGCTGCCGAACATGACGAGTCCATCGCCCAGGGCAGTAAGCAGGCACTGATAGACGAACTGAATCTGATTGACCGCAGCTGCGCCGGACAGTGCGGATTCACCGTAAGCTCCGAGCATCATGTTGTCGGCGAGATTGACGGAAAGCGTCACGACATTCTGCAGGACGAGCAGCGGATACATGGAAAAAAACGTCTTATAAAAAGCGGAATCGGACGGCTTTTTAGAATGGAATCCGAAGTGGCTGAGCCGGGAATCGGACAAATTTTGACTGGAAATGGATTGTTCCTGTTGCATGGGAGTGACCTCTTTCGTAAATACATTTTTCTACGGGAGTAAGCTACGAGTGCACTGTACCACGTTTTACCATGTAAAAACAATGGAAAAAAACAACTTCTTGCACGAATGCAGGGGGAGAATTATAATAGAAATGGCGTTTTGGCAGTTTGTGAACAGAAGTTAGAGAAAACTGACCAAAATGACCGCAGCAGAAATGAGGATTGCAATGAATTTACTTTCCATAGAACATTTATCAAAATCATACAGCCGACGGCAGCTGTTTGACGATACGTCGTTTTTTCTGCAGGAGGGCGAAAAGGTCGGGATCATCGGCATCAACGGAACCGGCAAGTCCACGCTGTTAAAAATCATGGCGGGGCTGGAAGAGACGGACGAGGGTACAGTGACGAAAGCGAACCATGCGGTGATCGCCTATCTGCCCCAGCACCCGGTCTTTGATCCGGAAATGACGGCCCTTGACTGTGTGCTGGCAGGACACAGGGAGTTGTCCGGACCGGAATCCGGACAGGCAGAGAAGCGGGATCATCAGGATGAGGCGGCGCTTGTGACAAAGGCGAAAACGATGCTGACGAAGCTGGGCGTTTCGAATTTTGACCAGAAATCGGGCGAGCTATCCGGTGGACAGAGAAAACGCCTTGCGCTGGTGAGCGTTTTATTAAAGGAAGCGGATATTTTGCTTCTGGACGAGCCGACGAACCATCTGGACCATGAAATGGCGGACTGGCTGGAGGAGCAGCTAAAACAGCGCAAAGAGGCGTTGGTGATGATTACCCATGACCGGTATTTCTTAGACAGTGTGTGCAATCGGATCGCAGAGGTCGACAAGGGAAAGCTTTATTCTTACGACACGAACTATGCCGGTTATCTGGAATTAAAGGCGCAGCGGGAAGAAATGGCACAGGCAACGGAGCTAAAGCGCCAGAATATCCTTCGGACAGAGCTTGCATGGGTACAGCGCGGCGCGCGGGCGCGTTCGACAAAGCAGAAAGCGCGTCTGGAACGCTATGAAGAGCTGAAAAATCGCAAGGCGCCGGAGACAGACGGACAGGTGGAGCTCGGCAGCATTTCCACGCGCCTTGGCAGGACGACCCTGGAAGCCCGTCATGTGGAAAAGGGATACGGGGACAGAATTCTGATTCACGACTTTTCGTATATTTTTCTGAAAAATGACCGTGTCGCGTTTATCGGCGCAAACGGATGTGGAAAGACGACGCTGATGAAGCTTTTGACCGGAAAGGAACAGCCAGACAGTGGTGAAATTATCGTCGGACAGACTGTGAAAATCGGCTATTATGCGCAGGAAGTGACGCATATGGATCCGAATATGCGCGTGATTGACTACGTCCGTGAGGTTGCGGAATTTGTGCCGACGACGGAGGGAAGCGTGTCTGCGGCGAAGATGCTGGAGCGCTTTTTGTTTGAAGGAAGCGAGCAGTATACGGAGATCGGGCGCCTTTCCGGTGGGGAAAAACGGCGGCTGAATCTGCTGCGGGTGCTGATGGGCGCGCCCAATGTTCTCATTTTGGATGAGCCGACTAACGACCTCGACATCACAACACTGACAGTGCTTGAGGATTATCTGGATCATTTTGAGGGAATCGTCATCATCGTTTCCCATGACCGGTATTTTCTCGACCGGACGGTGAGCCGGATTTTCGCCTTCGAAGAGGGCGGACATCTGCAGCAGTACGAAGGCAATTACAGCGATTATGCGCTGTGTAAAAGTATGGAGACGCAGGAATTTGACAGTATAACAGAAGCCGGAAACGGCGGCAGAAAAGAAACCGCAGGGGAAAGGGGCGAGTCTGCAAGGGCAACCTGGAAAAAGCCTGCGCGGAAGCTGAAATTTACCTATCAGGAACAGAAGGATTATGATACGATTGAACAGGAGATGGCGGATCTGGAAGATTTGGTCTGTCGACTGGACGAGGATATTCTGAAGGCGGCGACGGACTTTGTCCGTTTAAACGAGTTGTCGAAGCAAAAGGAAGAGGCTTCTGCAAAGCTCGAAGAAAAAATGGAGCGGTGGATGTATCTGGAAGAAAAAGCTGCCAGAATTGAAGCCGGAGAACTGGAGGAAAACACAGAAAATGAGTAAAAAACTGGAACGTAACGACCCGTGCTGGTGCGGCAGCGGTAAAAAGTACAAGAATTGCCACATGCGGTTTGATGAAAAGATTCATGGCTTTGAGCTGGAAGGACATATCGTGCCCGGACATGATATAATCAAGACGCCGGAGCAGATCGAGGGCATCCGGGAAAGCGGTAAAGTGAATATCGCCGTTCTGGATTATGTGGCAGAGAATATCTGTGCCGGAATCAGCACAGAGCAGATCAACAAATGGGTTGACGACAAGACCCGCGAACTGGGCGGCATCCCGGCTCCACTCGGCTACGAGGGCTTCCCGAAGAGCGTTTGCACTTCCATCAACGACGAGGTTTGCCACGGTATTCCGAGTGAGGACGTGATCTTAAAAGAGGGCGATATCATTAACGTCGATGTTTCTACGATTTACAAGGGATATTTCTCCGATTCTTCGAGAATGTTTATCATCGGAAAGACGACGCCGGATAAGGAAAAGCTCGTGCGGGTTGCAAAGGAGTGCGTGGAAGAGGGCATCAAGGCGGTAAAACCGTGGACATTTCTGGGAGATATGGCAGATGCGGTCAACCGCCATGCAAAGGAAAACGGCTATAGTATCGTTGTGGACATCGGCGGACATGGCGTTGGACTGGAATTTCATGAAGATCCCTTTGTCAGCTATGTAACGCCAAAGGGGACAGAGATGCTGATGGTACCCGGAATGGTATTTACGATTGAGCCGATGGTAAACGCCGGAACAGCTGAAATTTATCAGGACGCCGATAATGGATGGACGATTTATACAGATGACGGCAAGCCGTCCGCACAGTGGGAGGTTACCGTTGCGGTAACAGAGGATGGCTGCGAGGTTTTGGTGTGGTAAGGTGTTTTTGCAGGCTTGCCGCCGATAAATAGAAAAATTATTCCATAATCTGATTGTCCAGTAGGATTTATTCTTAAAATCGGCGATGCTAAAAGTCGTACAAAAAGACAAAATGTATAAATCACTCTGAACAACAAGGAGATATGAAATGACGACGCTCTTATTACTTGTTATTTACATTGCGTTTATTAGTTTAGGAATTCCTGATTCACTATTTGGGACAGCTTGGCCAGCTATTTACTCTGAACTAACTTTGCCCATTTCCTATGGAAGTTTTGTAACAATCATAATATCCTGCGGAACTATTATTTCCAGTCTTTTAAGTTCACGGTTGCTTGCTCGATTTGGAACTGGATTTATTTGTATATTCAGCACGGCATTAACGGCAATTGCGTTGTTGCTATTTTCCTTTTCTAATAACTTTTACTTGTTATGCGTCTGCGCCTTACCTCTTGGATTAGGCGCAGGAGCAATCGATATTGCACTTAACAATTACGTTGCCCTCCATTATTCCGCAATACACATGAGCTTTTTACACTGTTTCTACGGTGTAGGTGTATCGGCCAGCCCATATATCTTATCAAAAATTATTGGATCACAAGGAAACTGGCGCACCGGGTACCAAACTGCCGCCAGTATTCAATTTGCAATTCTATTATTATTGATAGCCACAATAACCCTTTGGGGCAAAACTAAGATTTCGGTATCTTCTGCTTCTGTACGCCATGCATCCGGTCTTTCTTTTCGTACAATGGTCCGGATGCCAGGAGTCAAAGAAATCTGCTGTATGTTTATAACATCTTGCGGAATAGAATATACCTGTGGTAATTGGTGCAGTACATTTCTCGTTGAAAATAAAAATATGCCGATTGCCAACGCGGCTCAAGTAGTTATGTTATATTATATTGGCCTTACGCTTGGACGATTTTGTTCCGGTTTATTAGCTGTGCGGCTACATAGCTGGAAAATCATTCGATTGGGGCAAATTGTTCTTGGTGCAGGAATTCTCTTGCTCTTTATGCCTTTCCTGACAACATCCGTTATAGGCTTTTTCTTGATCGGCTTTGGTAACGGGCCGTTATTTCCAAACTTAAACTATTTAACCCCTGAGAATTTTGGAGAAAATATTTCTCAAAACATTATGGGAATACAGATGGCAGCTTCGTATCTGGGGATTATGTTGGCACCAGCCGTGTTCGGTATTCTCGGACAATGGATTGGGGTATGGTTACTGCCACTCTTTCTCATCTGTTTTTATTTTGTTATGTTGGCTTCACATTCACGGGCAAAACATTTTCTTCAGTCAAATTCCTAGTACATATCCAATTCTGTATGGACAACTAAACAAAACGAACCAAAAGCCCCTGTCCGATGGTACGAATCTGTTGGACAGGGGCATCTTTGTAGTTATTCTGTGTAATATTGTGCCTGCGCATTCCAAAGTTCATAATACTTGCCGTTTTCGTCTGCTACCAGTTCGGCGTGTGTGCCTTGCTGGATCACAGCACCCTCGTGGAATACAGCGATTTCATCGCAGAATTTGCAAGAGGACAGACGGTGAGAGATATAGATAGCCGTTTTATCACCTGCGATCTCATCGAACTTTGAATAGATCTCCGCTTCCGCAATCGGGTCAAGTGCTGCGGTCGGCTCGTCGAGGATAATAAACGGTGCATCCTTATAAAGCGCACGGGCAATGGCGATTTTCTGTGCTTCACCGCCCGAAACGTCAACTCCATCTTCATATACTCCCTTATAGAGTGTTGTATCAAGTCCCTTTTCCATCGTAGCAAGTCTGTCACCGAAGCCTGCATCCAACAGCGCCTTGCGTACTCGCTCCCGGTCATAGTTCATACTTCCCGCAACATTGTTTCCCAAAGGCTGACTTATAAGCTGAAAGTCTTGGAACACCACGGAGAAGATGTTTATGTAATCGTCATAGCGATACTTGCGAATGTCGATGCCGTTAAGTAGAATTTGCCCCTCTTGTGGATCGTACAGGCGGCACAGCAATTTAATAAATGTGGTTTTGCCGCTGCCATTTTCGCCCACGACAGCAAGTCGCTTGCCAACCTTGAACTTCATATTCACGTGGCGAAGCGCCCAAATATCGCTGCCGGGATACTTGAAGGACACATCTTTAAATTCCACTTCGTATCTACGATCAGATCTTTTTTCGGTAGTGAGGCTACCTTGGTACATAGCGTTCGGAATGTCAAGAAACTCAAAGGTCTTATCCAAGTAACCGGTGTTTGTCTCCAATGTTCCAAGCAAACCTGTTAAAGAAAACACATTGGCAACCATTGCGGTAGCTGCGCCCACATACTGCGTAATGCTTCCGACATCAAATGCACCGCCCCAAGCTTTTAGACAAGTAAACACATAGATAGAGCCGGTGATGAGAGTAGTAATACACACACCCAAGCTGGCATATATCCCCATTTTTCCTTGTGCTTGTCTGCCGATAGGACCATTCACACCAAAAGTAGAATTGGTACTCCAATATGCACGAACAAGGTTTTGCTGATTGTTCATTCGGATGTCTACGCTACGTTCCTTATCCATTCCAATGAATCCGAAATGCCTAAACAAACGATTTCCAAAGGTAGCTTCTTCAGCGTAGTTGCTCCAACACTTTGTTGCAATTGCGCTGAGTTTACCGGCAAGGATACTGACACCAATCATAATAACCGCAAAGAAAAGTATAAACAAAGGATTATTTAATGTTGCAAGCCAACCGGAATCATTCGGCACAGGTGAGGAAAACAAGGTGATTGTCAATGCAATTCCGCTGAAAATACCAATCACACTTATCATAAAACTTTCATATACTTCTTGAACCATCATCAATCCCCAATCGGCCCAATTTTCGTTTTGCTGGATCTGTGCTCGAAGATCATGGTTCTCCTGTTTATCAAGTTCTGAAAAGTCGAGAGAAAACATTTTGTGAATAAACAAAATTTCTTTTCTTCCCCACAGATCATTAAGCAGAGTGTTATAACGACGTTGCAGAAAGGCTTTCAAGATAGATACAACGCCAACACATAAGACCCCTGCAATTACCCATTTCCATAGGATGTCTGCTCTGCGCAGGGTTGCGAGTTCTGTCAATATCTGTGCTGAAAAGAAAACCGAGATATAAGGGAAAATAGCGCTGAAGAAGCAATGCAATGTCAAAAGTGGAAAGAACTTAGGAGATACCTTGTGGAGTTCCTTGATGCCACGCAAATGAGAAGAAACTGCATGGCGTATTGTTACTTTTTCTTTCATATTCAGAACTCCTTTCCTTCCTGGTAATAGCGGCTCTGTACTTCAAATAGATTTGCATATTCGCCGCCCAAAGCAAGCAAACTCTCGTGTGTGCCTTCTTCTTTTACGCCACCGTCCGCAACAAAGATAATTCGGTCACAAAAGCGGGTAGATGCCAAACGGTGTGAAATGAACATAGATGTTTTTCCCTGCGTCATCTCGCTGTATTTCATATAAATATCGTTTTCCGCTATGGGATCAAGCGCCGCTGTAGGTTCATCCAAAAGCAGAATCGGTCCATCCTTGTAGAGCGCTCTTGCCAACATCAATCGCTGCGTCTGACCGCCGGAGAACAAGACGCCATCCAGGTACACCTCACGTCCCACATGAGTCTGCATACCTTTTGGCAGCTTCTCGATTGTAGTTGTTAAGCCCGCCTTTTCCACACAATCCGCAATTTTGTCATAATCGATACCTTCTGTGGTTTGAGCAATTTCTTCGGCTACCGTGACATCCAATACGGAGAACTCCTGGAACACCGCACTAAACAGATCATAGTAGCTTCTGCGGTTGAAGCCACGAACGTCCTTTCCGTTTAACAGAACAAGACCTTCTGTCGGGTCTAACAATCCGCACAGAAGCTTGACCAAGGTAGTCTTACCTGCACCGTTCAGACCAACGATTGCCAACCTTTCACCGGGATGTACCGTCAAAGTTAATCCGTGAATGGTATCCTTGTCTGCGCCGGGATAACGGTAAGACACATTTTCCAGTTTCAACTCGTATCCATCCGCAGCAGGAATTTCTTTGCCTTCCTCAAATTTGAACGGCTCAGGATATTCCAAAAATTCACGAACACAGGAAATATCAAGACTCTCCTTGTGGAGGGTGCTCATTTCCTGCATAATACCCATAACCCAAGTGGTGAACGTGGTAACAGCCGTAAAATACAGAAGAAATTCCGATACGCTCAACCCTTCATTCAGCGCCATGTTGATGAGATACACATAAGCAATACCGTTACGAGCCATCGTGAGTACCGATTCTGTAATATCAGCAAGAACTTCGACACGCTCACAGCGCAGAGTAAAGTCTAGGTAAAGATTATGAATCTGATCCAGAAGCTCATTCAGCCAATTCTGTAAGCCAAAGATTCGGATGTCCTTCGCCAGCTCCACAGATTCGGACTTAGTACGCAGATAATATTTCTTTTGAAAATAGTTTTCTTCTTCATCTCTATGGGCATAGCGCCAGTTATTAGTGTATCTGGAAACGAAGAATCCCGCAACGCAAGTAGCAATCACAACAAGAAGAAGCAAGAAATCTATACGGGAAAGAATTGTCAGATAAACGATCAACCCGCCAACATTTTTGAGCAGCATAGTGATTGTCTGCCAGATGTGTTCGGTGGCTTGACTATTTCCCTCACACGTCATATGTGCCTTTTCACGCAGCTTAACGAAATTTGCATCCAATGTATTTGGATACGAAGTAACATTACACTTCCATGCAATTTTAGCAATGACGGCAGAACGCACATCAACTCGTGGAAATAGTGTGTTTTGTCTTATATATTCTTTAAATCCGTGCACGATAAAAAGCGCCGCCGTAAATACTCCGATAGTCGTTAGGAGTTCCCACAAAGGAGTTTTCTGCTCAACTCGTGCCAGCACCTCCGGAGCAATGTATAACTGAACTAAATTGAACAGCACTTCCAAAATAGCGGTAAGGACGCAAAATAATAGAACACGCTTGCCGTTTTTCCAAGCTATTTTCACCATCCAGCCTACATTTTGGAGGGTGTTGTATTTTGGCTTTTTGGCCTTTTGAATTTTTTCCTTAACCATAAAACCATCATCCTTTCTGAGCATAGGATAACACAAAAATTCGTCCCCAGATGATTTTGGGGACGAATCGTCATTTCCAGGTGATGAATTGCAATTTTATACCTGCGGAAGCAGTATTTCCGTTGTAAACGCTCCGTCCTCGCTATTGCGGCTGATATAGCCATCGAGCCGTTCCACAATGGCATCAATACGCACCAAGCCAAAGCCGTGACCTTCTCCCTTGGTGCTGCGGAAAAGTCTACCTTCCTTTTTCAACTTCTTATCTGCGGTGAAGTTGGTGAAGGAAATATAGAGTTGGGTGCTCTTCATATCCATATAGACACGAATGAGCCGTTGTTCCTCCGGCAGCTTCACACTTGCTTCGATGGCATTGTCAAAAAGATTGCCGATGATGCAGCACAAATCAATCTCAGAGGATTTCAGCTTGACGGGAATATGGGCATCCGCAACCACCGCAATACCCTTGGACTTTGCCAAAGAGATTTTTGAGTTCAGAATCGCATCCGTCATGGGATTACCTGTCTTGATAACCGTATCCACGGTAGTCAAATCTTCGTCCAGCAGGTCAAGATAGTTCTTGATAGCTTCCCAATTTTCTGTGGCGGCGTAGGCTTTCATCGTCTGAATGTGATTGCGGTAATCGTGCCGCCAACCACGAATCTGTCGATACATATTATCAACTTCACGATAATGCGTTTCAATCAGCTCGTGCTGATAGGATTCAATTTGTTTTTCTATGCGCTTTGAAAATAATCCCATCTGCTTCACCTCATGTTAATAATCGCTCGATTGATACCGTCATAAGCTCCTCTGGGCAAAGGAATGGCAGTTCCGTCAACGAGCTTAATTTCTGATTTGGTTACACGGCTGATCTGCGTCAGATTGATGATCGCAGAACGCCCGACACGGTAGAAACGTTCATCGAGCTGCTTTTCTAGTTCTCCGAGGGTCATTTTTACCGTCGTATCAGACAAGGCGTGTATTGTAACATAGTTTCCAAACACATCAGCGTACCGAATTTGATAAATCGGCAAACGCAGCATTTCTCCGCCGATCTCAAAATTCAATACCGTTTCATTTTTTTGCAGTTTCTCAGCAGCACGGTCAAGGACAGAACAGAGTTTTTCTTCCTTGACAGGCTTCATCAGATAGTGGAGTGCAGCTACCTCGTAGCCCTCCGAGATATAGTCGGAGTAGCCCGTGATGAACACGATCTGAACAATATCGTTGTTCTTGCGAAGCTGCTTCGCCATCGTCACACCGTCCATATCACCCATTTCAATATCCAGGAGCAGAATATCGTAGTCACTTTCCTCAGCATAGTGGAATAGGAAGTTTTCAGCAGACGTGAAAGTATCAGTATGTACCACCTGACCAGCTCCCGCTGCCCAACGGTTCACCATATTCAAAACATATTCTCTGTCTGCATCCGAATCGTCGCAGATTGCAATTTTATATTTCATCAAAATAACCTCGTGTTGTAAAATATCTCATTTATACTCAATCAATACCACCACGGCAGCTCCAGCCAGAAGTTATCCAAAGCCAGCTTTTCCGTGGACTTCGCTCTGCTCTCTGACAGGTGGAAGTGGTCCGCAGTTTCATTCAGGGGATGGAGTATATCATCTGCAAAGCCAAAGCGATACCAGAGGTAGGCTTTCTCTCGTGCCTCAATCATTTGCAGAGCCGTATGGATTTCTTCGTGGGTTTCCTTTGCAATGTAAATCTGCTCCGGATTCTGCACTCTGGAATCAGCTATATTGCCCTTGCTGCGGCTAAATCGCTGCCTGCTTCCTTTTTGATTTCCTTAACCACTGTCATAAAAGTGTTTTGAATCGTGGTCTGGTCTGCCTGATAAGTGGGAACTTTCATAGCATTGGCGGTTCTTGCGGCCTGTACTGCTTCGGGAGTTTGATTCTGTCCCAGCAGCAGAGAGCCAACGGTAGCAAACATCTGGTTTTGTGCGGCATATCCACCTGCAAGGGTATCATCCAAATGCTGTGCAATCATATAAGTAACCGTGGCGAAACGGGGATTTTCTAATAGACGGTTGACAACATCATTGTTGACTTTTCCGGTATAAAGGTTCTTTGCAGCTTCAACAGATAACCCTAGTTCTGAAATATCGTAGTTCTTTTTGTCCGGGATTACGGTAGTACCCAAGATAAAATCCGTGGAGACATTGAACACTCTGGCGATACGGATAACGCTTTCTTCGCTCAGCTTCTCAGTCTTTCCGCTGAGGAAGCGGCTGATTGTACTTTCGTTCACGTCAATCCGAAGTGCCAGCTCTCGCTGTGTCAACTTACGTTCTCTCATTACATCAATGATTCTTTTTCGGACATCGGCAGGTAAATAAGTATCTGCCATTATGCTTCCTTCTGTCTGTCAGCTTTCTGCTTGATATATTTTCCGCTTTTGATGCGGGCATCGGTCGGTTTCTCAGCGTCTGCCGGGATGATCCAGCGGCTTCCTGCCCGCTGTGCGCCCGGTATGCGGTCATTGTTGCAGAGGATACCAACTCTCCGGGGAGAGATCCCCCATTTCTCGGCAACTTCAAATGTAGACAGGTATTTCATTTCTGTATCGTCCCTCCTGATTCATAGTAGCTTCAATTATATTCTATTTACGGAACAATATCAACCAATTTTGTGTGAACACTGCCGTCCCGGACTTGCATTTTTACAAGTTTTCAGAGAGAGTTTTTAACCAGATACGCAAAAGAACATGGGTACACCAACCTGAAAATTCTGGTGGATGACGGCTATACCGGGACGAACTTCAATCGTCCCGGCGTACAGGAGGGCTTCGACCCTGTAAAGCAGGGACTTGTCGGCTGCTGGCTGGTCAAAGACCTGAGCCGCTTCGGGCGTGATTACCTGACTGTTGGACAGTACACAGACATTATCTTCCCCAGCTATGATGTGCGATTTATCGCCGTCAATGACGGGGTGGACAGTGAACGGGGCGACAGCGAGGGTATGGCTGCAATCCGAAATCTGTTCAATGAATGGTATCCCCGTGATACCAGCAAGAAAGTCCGTGTTAGTCTCCACCAAAGAGGAATCAGCGGCAAGCACATGGGCAAGCCGCCCTACGGCTACCGTTGTGACCCTGCGGACAAAGATCATTGGATTTTGGACGAAGATGCAGCTCCTATCGTCAAATATATCTTTGACCTGACTGTTTCAGGAAAAGGACCGGATGCCATAGCCAGAATTTTGGAAGATCAAAAAGTCCTGACGACAAAAGCCCTGTATGCCCAGCGCAAAGGAAAACCGATGCCGGAAAGACCGTATCATTGGGCTGGACAATCCGTTGCTGGTATTCTGGAACGGATGGAATACACAGGCTGTACCTGTAATTTCAAGATCTATTCCAAATCCTATAAGCTGAAACAGCGGATTCCCAATTCCCCGGAGGATATGTTCATCCTGCCGGATACGCAGGATGCTATTGTATCACAGGCTCAGTGGGACAGGGTGCAGGAGCGGTTAAAACTCGAAATCGAAGTGACGGAAGAATGGCTGGAAACGCAGGAAACCATGAGTGCAGATGTGGATGCCTTTGTAGCCCTGACACAGAAGTATGTGGATGTGCAGAAATTGACACCTACGATAGTCAATGAGTATATCAAGAAAATTGAGGTGTTTCCACCGGACAAATCCAGCGGCAAGCGGGTACAGAAGGTAAAAATCTATTTCAACTTCGTGGATGATGTAGAGATTCCTGTGATATCCGAGCCTGTTGTTGCGAAATCTACCCCTGGACGCAGAAAAACGGCGTGACCATTGAGGTCACACCGTTCTCTGCCCCTCGCAAAGCTAAATAGTACCTTATCACTATTAAACCTTGATTTTCCGGGGTTTTTGAACCATTTTGATACGGTTTGAACAGCAGATTATCTCTTGCTGAACTGAGGCGCGCGACGGGCTGCCTTGAGACCTGGTTTATTTTTTCCCCAGCTCCCAGAATGCGACTGCGCTTGCAGCGGCAACATTTAAGGAATCCACTCCGTGGAACATCGGGATACAGACGGTGTCGTCGCAGTTGTCGATGGTTTCATCCAACAGTCCTTCCCCCTCGGAGCCGAGGATGACAGCGAGCTTTTGTTTGGAAGAAAGTTTTGGATCATCAATCGAAACAGAATCACAGCGAAGCGCCATTGAAACGGTGTGGAAGCCGTGATTTTTTAATTCGGAAATCCCCGGAAGCGGCCAGCTGCTGTCCAGGAAGGTCCACGGAATCTGGAAAACGGTTCCCATGCTGACACGGATCGCGCGCCGGTAAAGCGGGTTGGAGCAGTCAGAGGTCAGCAGTACGCCGTCCATGCCGAGAGCGGCAGCGGAGCGGAAAATTGCGCCGATGTTGGTAGGGTTCATAATATTTTCCAGAATAACAAGACGGCTGGAAGCCTGACAAAGCTCTTCCACAGAGGGAAGCTTCGGACGTTTCATAGCGCAGAGCATACCGCGGGTCAGGGCAAAGCCTGTCAGCTGTGTGAGCACCTCAAATGGGGCGGAAAAAAACGGGATATCCGGGCAGCGTTCCAGAAACGGAAGCGCCTGATTTTCCAGATGTCTGTCCTCCGTCAGAAAAGAGATCGGGATGCAGCCGGCGTCCAGCGCGCGTTCGATGACCTTTGGGCTTTCAGCAATAAAAATTCCATTCTGCGGGTCGCAGCGGTTTAACAGCTGATTTTCGGAAAGACGGGCATAGATGTCCAGCTGCGGGTCAAGAAAATCAGTGATCGGTAGTATGGTCGGCATATGTTTTACATTCTCCAGCTTCTTTGAGCGCCCGGTTCCATTTGCGGAGCGTGTCGGGGTCAATTTTACAGATTTCTCTGTCGTAAGTATAAATTCCGTTTGTTTCCTCTTCAATGTCGGAAAGCTGTGTATACACGGTCGCGCCGATGCCTTTCTTGACAGCGGGCAGAATCGTCTGTCGGATCAGGTCGATATAGCCGTAGGTCAGCGTACCGGTGGAGTTGAATTTTTTGTAGCCGTATACTTTTTTACAGCAGCTGTGTCCGGGGATCGAAAGGGAATATCCCCCGAATTCGGTCAGCGCCGCCGCGCGTTTGCTTTCCGGTTTGAATTTTAATTTCAGAAAATAATAATGCAGGCTCAAAATATCGCCGCCCTTCTGGTCAAACCAGCCGCTTGCGTGATCGACCAGCCGGGAGGAATCGAGCGTGCGGATTTGTTCGCATACCGCGAGCGCGTCGAACTGCCCCCAGCCTTCATTAAATGGAACCCAGACGACGATGCTGGGATGGTTGTACAAAAAGGCGATGGTTTCTGTGATTTCGCGCCGGAATTCGTCTTTTCCCTCGGGATGGAGCCGGGAGAGCAGACCGGCGTGCTTTTCATCGTCGGAAAAAGAAATATGATTCCAGTTCATCAAAGTCGCCAGATAGGTGACGAACCAGTGCTTATAGGCGGAACCACCGTTTACCATGTCCTGCCAGACGAGCATGCCCAGCTGGTCGCAGTGGTAGTAAAAACGCTCGGGCTCGATTTTGGCGTGCTTGCGCAGCATGTTGAAGCCGAGCTTCTTCATCCGCGAAATATCGGCGGTCAACGCTTCGTCCGTCGGTGCGGTGTAGAGACTTTCCGGCCAGTAGCCCTGATCCAGTACGCCTGCCTGAAAATACGGTTTATTGTTTAAGAAAAAGCGCTGTGTGCCGTCCGGCGCGGTCTGGATATCGCATTTTCGCATCGCAAAATAGCTGGATACACGATCGACGCCGCTTTTTAGGCTGACGAGATATAAAAATGGGTCTTCCGGTGACCAGGGATGGAAATCGGGCAGAGAAACGATCAGCTCGGAGTTGGTCATACCGTTTATGCAGACCGGCTCCATGTCCTTGCCGGAGATCACGCATTCGACCGGGGCGGAATGCTGTGTCAGCACTTTTAAGTGGACGAGTCCCTGGTCATAGTCGGTGTGATAAAAAATCTGTTCGATATAATTGACTGGAACAATTTCCATCCAGACCGTCTGCCACAGGCCACTCTGCGCCGTATAAAACATGCCGCCGGGCTTTAAGGACTGCTTGCCGCGCGCATGCCAGGACGTGTTGCTTTCATCCTGAATCCGGACGATCAGTTCGTTGTCGCCCTCCTGGAGATAATCCGTGATATCTGCAGAAAAAGGCAGATAGCCGCCACAGTGACGCACTGCAGAAATCCGATTGACAAAGACCTCCGCCGTCTGGTCTGCAGCGCCGAAATGGAGCAGGATGCGCTTATCCTGTTGCGGTTTTGCGAGGGGGATGGTGCGGCGGTACCAGAGATATTCGCCGGGCTTTAGCTGTCTGGAAACGCCCGAAAGCTGACATTCCGGGGAAAACGGAACCAGAATGCTCAAATCGAAGGAAAGCGGGATTTCTGGTGTTTTGGAAAAGGCGCATTCCCAACGCCCGTTTAAATTCAAATAAGAAGTACGAACCAGCGACGGTCGCGGATATTCCGGGAGAACGTTATGTTCATCGACCTGCCGACTGAATTTTGTCTGAAGCTGTATCATAATGCCTCTCATTCTGTCCTGCAGCAGTGACAATCCCATGCAGGGCAATCCTTGCGGAGTGGTTTTTTATATCTATGATTCCGGATGGATCCGTGGGCAACATGGCAAAAGCCCCGACCTTGAGGTCTGTAGAGTGTTCTGTGCTGCGCATTCTCACAATCCTGCATCATCCTATATCAGTATATAGGAATGCGAAATTTTTGACAAGAATCGACCCGGAAAATGTGCCGCAGTTCGCGTGTCTCTTTTCGCAGGAAAGCTGAGCTGCGAATCAGCGGAAGGTATCGTAAAAACAAATATTTTAACGCACAGAACATCAGTTTGTCAATCAGTTTGTAACTGGATGACAGACGTAAAAATCTGGAATAAAATGATAACAGAGTAAAAAACAGGCTGCCGCAATCCCACTGGCATAAGGCGATGGGGAGTTCACAATGCAGACAGGGGCGATGACGATGAAGAGCAGGATGACGGTGACAGAGGCGCTGAAGGAGCGCGAACTTTTAAAGAAGCGGATCACGAAGAAGATTGGACAGCTGGGAAGGGAGGCAGGCACGGACGGCGCTTTTGCAGAACGGAGAAGCGCGCGGTTCGACGCGTCTCAGACAGGCAGAAAGCAGGCACAGTCAGCTGTGTCTGGCAACATAGGGCATGGTGCGGTATCTGACGGGACAAGTGCGCATTGCGGTGCGCACCTCGATGCCGCCCTGCAGCAGATCCAGGCCCTGATCCTCCGGTATGATTCGATCTGCAGCGCGGTCGCCAGATCGAACGGAGAGACATGGCTGGATACCTCGCGCGGCTATATGACCGTCTCGGAGGCAGTCGCCCTGCGCGGCCGCCTGAACGATAAAGAGACAGCCGACACTGCATTTGAGCAGCTGTTGACGAATCGCCTGGAAAGCATTTTGAAAAAACAGAAGGCGTTTTCCAAGCACGGTCAGAATCCGTCTGGACGCCGCCCGGCGCTGAAAGGAAATGTAGTGATTTTACAGAATCCGTCTGCAGGAAGAGGCAGCGCTGGGCAGGAGAAAGGCAGCCGTGCCAACGCTGGACAGCTCAAGCCGCCGCAGCCTATCCTTTCTGCACAGGAGCTGTCGAAGCTCCGCAGTCTGACAGAAAGGATTCAGGAGAGCAGGGAAGAATTACTTCTGGAGCTGGACACGAAGCTTGCGCTGTCAAATGCTGCGACCTGGATTGAAGTGTAGCAGCAGGAGACCTGAATCCGCCGCGCCTGTTTGGAGGTGGATGCAAAACTTTGAAGAGGTCTGCGAAGCAGGAAGCCCATTGGCTTTAGACAATGGGTAGTGCACATCCTCCTCAATAGGACAGAATGATACGTATAACAAAACGGATTGCTCAGACCCTCCGCACGAAATTCCCAAAACGGACCCCAGACACACTACCCTCCCCGGTAGTTGTGCCCCAAGCAAACAGAATTTAGTCTGGTAGAAAAGATAGAAAGATAGTTTAAATTTTTATTGATGATACAGACCTGCCGGAGTTGCCGGACGGGTTGAAATCCATGAGAACGGTCAGCGCTGTCCGGGCGCGGGAATTCCGCATGGCTGTGCGGCGGGTCTTTTCCAGTAAGCTGTAACGAATCTTTTGGTGCGAGTCCGTACAATGGGACACGCAATGAGGTAGAATAAATAGAAAATAACAAGTAATTGTTCCGCAGGTCTGCGCATTTACTGCGCTGACCGTAAGAAAACTTAGACCAGAAGGGCAAAACAGAGAAGATGGAGAGACAGCAAGGAGGTAGAAATGGGATATCCGCTTATCGACGTGTTACGGACAGGACAGAGGTTAAAAGAAGCCTGTATTAAGAAAAATATCGAGGCAAAAGAAATCAAACAATTTTTGGGACTGGCGGCGATGCAGTCTATCTATAACTGGTTTCAGGGCAAGGCATTGCCATCGCTGGACAATTTTTATGCGCTGAGCAGTTATCTCGGAACAGAATTGGATTCCCTGATCGTGCCGCAGGGACGTCATCAGGAGCATGAAATATTGGAAGACGCCTCCTTTTTCAGACGGCAGGCAGTTTATTTTGGTTTTTTGCTGGAAGCAGAAGCGCAGAGCAGTTCATAAAATCGTAAGGGACGAGTGAAAACAGTTCACCACGCCATTCGCAATACAATAGAATGTACGCTCCGCGAACATTCTATTGTCATGAATTGCCTCTTCGATGCTTTCCGCTGCTGTGCAGCGGATTCTTTTTGCTCATGGAATGGCGCTCCCTTCGTCCCTCACTTCAGGCTGATTTTCATGCAAGCATGAAATCAGCCCACAGTAAGGGACGAGTGAACTGTAATACCAAATTTTCCGGAAATCCCGCGGCGTGTGTTGTAGGAGAGAAAGTTCCTTGCTATAATAAAAAGATGAGGTTGGCGAGATCACAATGCAGTCAGGCTGCATCGCAGCCATAGGCAGGGGCAGCAGGAACGGACCGCAGACAGCGGGAGCGGAGGCTTACAGCATGATCACACGGGAACAGATTCGAAAGCTGGCAGGGTATTCCTATTCCAGAGGGGTAGATATCTGGCGGCAGGGCAAGATCAGGCGCTTTCAGATAAAAACTACGAAAAAAGGCAGGCAGATTCAGGCGGACGTCAAAGGGAGCGGGAGAAATCTTTATGACGTGAGGATCCTGCTGGATGAGGAAGAAGACAGCGTGCAGGAGGCATGGTGCGATTGTCCTGCATTTTATTCCTATGAGGGTCTGTGCAAGCATTGTACGGCGGTGCTTTTATATTATCTGGAAAATCCGGACCGGGTGGAAGAAGAGCATATGAGTCTGTCGGAGTTCCTGAAACAGCGTGGGCTGGAAGGCTTCCAGAAAGAAATCGGTGAAGCAACGGACGGGATAAAGATCCAGGAAAATTTCAGGTCCCCGGGAAATACTACAGCCTCCAGAAGCGATAGCATGCTTCTTGCCGGTGTTCCGAAGCGGAAGACGACCAGACAGTTAAAAGAGCTTCTGCAGAAACAGACTGCCCGGCATATGCTTCCGGTTCTGCAGGAAGAAAGCTTTGGGAAGGTGCGTCTGGAGCCGCTTCTTATTTGTGATACGCGTGAATGCCGGGCGGAATTTCGGATCGGGATCGGCAGGATGTATATTGTAAAGGATATTTTTTCCATGATCCGCGCGCTTCGGGAGCAAAGCAGCTATTCCTATGGAAAAAGTCTGGAATTTGTTCATATAAAAGGAAGCTTTACCGAAGAATCGCGACCGCTTGTGGAATTTCTGGAGCAGTGGGTTGGCCGTTATGAAAAGGCGTATCTGCAGACGAGCGGTTATTCCTATCTGTATCGGGCAGCGCTCCCGAAAGCTCGGACGATCGTGCTGGATGGCTGGGGACTGGATGGATTTCTGGATGCGATGGGAAACCGGGTATTTTATGTACAGTTGGATGGAACGGAGAGCCGTTGGCATGTCACGGACGCAGCACTGGAACGCAGATTGCAGCTGACGGGAACGGAAGGTGGTGCAGAGCTTTCCCTGGAAAATGTGTTTGGATATGCCTGTGAACGGGATCAGGTGTATTTTAAGGACGGACTGATTTATCGGGTTTCCAATGAAGGGCTGGGAGAAGTGACCGAGTTTTTGGACTGTATGAAAAAGCTCCCGAACCGGACGGCTTTTTTGCAGGAAGAGGATTTGCCGGCATTTTTCAGACAGTTGATGCCGATATTAAAAGAACATTTTCAATGCGAGATCAAAGGAGTCGATGAAAAGCAAACGGAATTGTCGGCAGTAAAATTCCAGTTTTATCTGGATATGCCGCAGGAGAAACTGGTCAGCTGTCGTGCAATCGCCTGCTATGGAGAACGGGAGTATAGTGTATACGATCTGACAGGGGATATTGACAGACGGGATCTTGTCAGCGAGTCGGAAGCAGCGCGGATTTTAAGCTCCTATTGCAATACTTATGATGATCTGAAAAAAGAAATGATTATTTATCAGGACGACGAATTGTTTTATCGTCTCCTGACAGAAGGAATCGTGCAGCTTTCTGCAATCGGTGAGGTGTATGTTTCCGATGCGCTGAAAAAAGTGCGGGTTCTGCCGTCGCCCGGCGTATCCGTTGGAATTTCCATGGGCGGCGACTTGTTGGAGCTGACAGTGTCTTCTCAGGATATGCCGAGGGAAGAGCTGATGGAAATTTTGTCCCGTTATGATCGGAAACGAAAATTCTACCGGCTCAAGAACGGCGACTTTGTAAATATGGAAGAAAATGGTCTGGAATCCCTGCAGGAGGTGCGCCAGGCGCTGCAGCTGACAGATAAGCAGCTGATGCAGGACAAAATCGAGGTTCCGGCGTACCGGATGCTGTATCTGGATGAGGCGCTGCAGGAAAACGCCATGATGGAGGTGATTCGGGATGTATCTTTCGCAAGTCGGATCGAGAAGCTGCAGAATCCGGATTTCGAAAAGGACTATGTGCCGGACTCCTTAAAAGGAATTTTACGGGAATATCAGAAAACCGGTGCCGCGTGGATTGGAACGCTTTACAGCAACCGGTTCGGCGGAATTCTGGCGGACGATATGGGGCTTGGAAAAACGCTGCAGGTCATCAGCTTCCTATTGACAGAGCACACCGGATGCAGTCTGATCGTCTGCCCGGCGTCGCTTGTTTATAACTGGAAGCATGAGCTGGAACGGTTTGCGCCTTCGCTGAAAGCGGATATGGTAACGGGAAATGTTCAGCAGCGCAAGGAAGTTCTGGATCGCTGGAAAGAAGTGGATGTATTGATTACGTCCTATGATCTGCTCCGTCGGGATATCACAGACTATCAGGAACTTCATTTTTTCTGCGAGGTGATCGATGAAGCGCAGTATATCAAAAATCACGGAACGCAGGCGGCGAGGGCAGTCAAGCAGGTGCAGACCGGATTCCGGCTTGCGCTGACGGGTACACCGATAGAGAACCGGCTGAGTGAACTGTGGAGCATTTTTGACTATCTCATGCCGGGGTATTTGTACAGCTATCAGCGGTTTCGGACAGAGCTGGAACAGCCGATTGTCCAGCACAAGGACGAAGACGCCGCGAAGCGGCTGCAGCGGCTGATCCGTCCATTCGTTCTGCGGCGCCTGAAAAAAGAAGTGCTGCAGGATTTGCCGGACAAGCTGGAGGAAAACCTGTATGCCGATATGGATGGGGAGCAGCAGGAGCTGTATGATGCCCATGTCAGACGTATGAAGCTGATGCTGGAGGAAAAATCCGACGAGGAAATCCGGACGGATAAGATCGAAATTCTGGCGGAACTGACGCGCCTTAGACAGCTTTGCTGCGATCCGGCGCTTTTGTATGATAATTATAAAGGAGGCTCTGCAAAGACAGAGCTTGTGCGTGGGCTGATCCGAAACGCAGTGGAAAACGGGCACAAGGTACTCCTGTTTTCTCAGTTTACAACGATGCTGGAACGCCTGTACCGGATTTTGGAGGAGGAAAAGATCGCAAGCCACATGCTGACCGGCGCGACTCCGAAAGAAAAGAGAATCGAAATGGTGGAGTCGTTTGCGCACGATGAAGTTCCGGTATTCTGTATTTCTCTGAAAGCGGGAGGAACCGGGTTGAATCTCACGGCGGCAGACGTGGTGATCCATTTCGATCCGTGGTGGAACAGCGCAGTACAGAATCAGGCGACGGACCGTGCACACCGGATCGGGCAGAAAAATGTGGTCAATGTTTACCGGATTCTTGCCAAAGGGACGATTGAAGAGAAAATCGTGGAGCTGCAGGAACGCAAGCTGCAGCTTTCAGACAGAATCCTCGGAGGGGAGAGCCTGCAGGCGCAGGGTCTGACCCGCGAGGAACTGTTGGAACTGCTGCGGTGAGTGCTGTCAAATTCAGGATACGGCTCTCTGGCAGGCGTGCAGCAGATGCTCGTGCTCATATTTTTCCTTGGTTGCCATACCGCCGCGGATATGGCGCTCGGATTTGTTGATATCGAGTACCTTTCGGGCTTCTTTTGCCAGAGCCGGATTGACCTGCATCAGCCGTTCCGTGATATCTTTATGTACAGTGGATTTGCTGATTCCAAACTGACGGGCAGCTTGTCGGACGGTCGCGTTGGATTCGATAATATAGCCGGCTACTGCCAGGGCACGTTCTTCAATATATTCTTTCATAAAATCCCCTAAAGAACATTTTTTACAAGATATTACGGGGACAGGGAAAATATGCTATACTCAGCGTAAGGGAAAAAGCCAGACAAATGAGAAATAAAAAACCGCATATTTTGCGGGATGGAGGGGAAAATGCTTTATTCGGGGAAGGATCTGCGGAAACTGATTATACCGCTGATCATTGAACAGATTCTTGCAATTGCTGTTGGAATGGCGGATACGATTATGGTTTCTGCGGCGGGAGAAGCGGCGGTTTCAGGCGTTTCACTGGTAGACACGGTCAACATTTTGCTGATCAATGTGTTCTCTGCTCTGGCAACCGGCGGTGCAGTCGTTTCAGGACATTTCCTTGGGAAAAAGAAAAGAGAGGACGCATGTAAGTCGGCATGGCAGATCTTATTGTTCGCCACACTGCTCGCGTTCGTTATTTCCGTTATTTTTATAACGGCACATGATCCGCTGCTGCGTCTGATGTTCGGTAAAATCGAGGATGACGTTATGAAGGCGAGCAAGACCTATCTGATTATCACGACGTATTCGTTTGTTGCACTTGCCATATATAATTCCTGTGCGGCGTTGTTTCGGGCGATGAACGAATCAAAGGTGACGATGTGGGTGTCCTTGCTGATGAATGTAATCAATGTGGTCGGCAATGCGATCTGCATTTATGGTTTGCACATGGGTGTAGCAGGCGTTGCGATCCCGACTACCATTTCCAGATATGTAGCGGCAGTTGTGATTTTTTTGTTGATGTTCCAAACCAAAAAAGAAATCAACCTCTGCGGGCAGATTACCTGGAAGTTTAATGGCAGTCTGATTAAGAAGATCCTGTATATCGCGATTCCAAACGGTCTGGAAAATAGCATGTTCCAGCTGGGTAAAATTCTCGTTATGAGTGCAGTCGCAACAATGGGGACTTCTGCGATCGCTGCAAATGCGGTTACGGGCACAATTGCGAACTGGAATAACCTGCCGGGCTTTGCCATCAACCTTGCGATCGTATCGGTAGTCAGCGTATGCGTTGGCGCAGGAAGATATGACCAGGCGCGTTATTATACCAGACGTCTTTGCAGGGATGCGATGATCGGGATCAGCTGTCTGTCGATCATTCTTTACCTGTTAGCTCCGATACTGGTAACCTTTTTCAATCTCGGACCGGATGCAGCTCAGCTGACGATTCAGATTGTACGGATCCATGCGGTTGCAAGTGCATTTCTTTGGATGCCGGCGTTTGGCGTTCCGAATACACTGAGGGCAGCAGGCGATGTAGTCTGGCCGATGAGTGTTGCTATTTTTTCCATGTGGGTATTTCGAGTCGTGCTTGCTTACGTATTCACTTATGTTTGTCACTTTGGCCTGGTTTCCATTTGGATGGCGATGTTTATCGACTGGGTTGTGCGGGAAATCTTCTATGTGCTCCGATATAAGGGACATAAATGGGAGCATTTTGCGCAAAAAAGTTGAAATAAGGTTACCGAATTGCAGTGACTTTAGATGGTGAATGATTAATCGGTGCGATGGTCAATCTTTTTCGTAAATCAGAAAAGGAAACGGCATGGAAAACCTTTGACAGAACAGGGGATTCCAACTATAATTGTTCATTATGATGATATCAGGTCAGTGGTCATGGAGTGCGGGTACACTTTTTCAGACTGTTGGCCCTGTTGTTTCAAAATTAACTCGAGGAGGAGACGAATGGATCGGGAACTTGTTATTGTTCTTGACTTTGGCGGACAGTACAATCAGCTGATTGCCAGAAGAGTCAGAGAATGTAATGTATATTGTGAAGTGCATCCTTATACGCTCAGTCTGGATAAGATCCGGGAAATGAACCCTAAGGGTATCATCTTTACAGGTGGTCCCAACAGTGTATACGGAGAGGATTCCCCCAGATGCCCGAAAGAGATATTCGAAATGGGTATTCCGATTCTGGGAATCTGTTATGGATCACAGCTTATGTCCTATATGCTGGGCGGCAGCGTAAAAACTGCGCCTGTCAGCGAATATGGTAAGACTGAGGTTGCAGTGGATACAGAATCTGCATTATTTAAAAATGTATCCCCCAGCACGATCTGTTGGATGAGTCATACCGATTATATTGAAAAAGCACCGGAGAATTTCAAAATTACAGCCCATACACCAGTGTGTCCGGTTGCAGGAATGGAAAATGCAGAGAAGAAGCTGTATGCAGTACAGTTCCATCCGGAGGTTATGCATACTCAGGAAGGCACTAAGATGCTTTCCAATTTCGTATATGATATCTGTGGATGTACAGGCGACTGGAAGATGGATTCTTTCGTGGAGACAACGATCCGCCAGATCCGTGAAAAGGTTGGAGACGGCAAGGTGCTTTGTGCACTTTCCGGCGGTGTGGATTCTTCTGTTGCAGCAGTTCTGCTGTCCAAGGCGGTCGGCAAGCAGCTGACCTGTGTATTTGTAGATCATGGCCTGCTTCGTAAAAACGAAGGGGATGAAGTAGAAGCTGTATTCGGCCCGGACGGTCAGTACGACTTAAACTTTATCCGCGTAAACGCACAGGAACGTTTCTATTCCAAACTGGCGGGTGTTTCTGATCCTGAAAAAAAACGTAAGATTATTGGAGAAGAATTTATCCGGGTATTCGAAGAAGAAGCAAAGAAAATCGGTGCTGTGGATTTCCTCGTACAGGGAACGATTTATCCGGACGTAATCGAGAGTGGTCTCGGTAAATCTGCTGTGATCAAGTCTCATCATAACGTAGGCGGTCTTCCGGACTGCGTTGATTTCAAGGAAATCATTGAGCCGTTGCGTCTTCTGTTTAAAGATGAGGTTCGTCGTGCCGGTCTGGAACTTGGCATTCCCGAATACCTTGTATACCGTCAGCCGTTCCCCGGTCCTGGTCTGGGTGTTCGTATTGTAGGCGAGGTGACTCCGGAGAAAGTTCGCATCGTTCAGGATGCAGACGCTATCTACCGCGAAGAGCTTGCCAAAGCAGGCTGCGACAAGGAACTGGGACAGTTCTTTGCAGCGCTGACCAACATGCGTTCTGTTGGCGTTATGGGCGATGAAAGAACCTACGATTATGCAGTTGCGCTGCGCGCAGTCATCACATCTGATTTTATGACCGCAGAAGCTGCAGAAATCCCGTTTGACGTGCTGTTCAAAGTTATGACCCGCGTCATCAATGAGGTGAAAGGCGTCAACCGCGTACTCTACGATTTGACGAGTAAGCCGCCTGGGACGATTGAGTTTGAGTAGAAGTCAAATCCTCGGAAAAGCCTGTATTTATGGGCTTTCCCGGGGATTTATTTTTGTCTCTGGAGTGCAAATGGAGTTAAAAATTATTTTTTTTACTAGCTGGATTTCTTGAATAGATAAGTTTTTCCGGAATATCATTGCATTTCCAGAAGAGAATATCGGGATATTTTTATAGAACAGTTTGTTTTGATGAAGTAGTTTTCATCATGGCAGGCTGTTTTTTTATTGCTTTTGAATTTGTAAGGAAATTTTACCTGTGGAAAATTTGCAAAATTTCGGAAAAATGTGTCCGAAAATCCTCCTGCCAGTCCGGTGTACATGAAGGGAAAACTTTCAGAACACAAAGGAGGTACTGATTATGCAGAACAAATTATTTTTAAAAGCAGCAGATGTATGTGAACTTTTGGAGGTATCTACAACCTCTGCTTATGAGATCATTGCAAATTTGAACAGCGAACTGGAAAAGAAAGGGTATCTGGTTCTTAAAGGCAAGGTTCCGACCAAGTATTTTGTGGAACGTTTTTACGGGATTGAGGATGTCTGTCAGATCCCGCAGGAGAAGGGAGTGGAATGGTTCCATGCGTAAAAGAAAGATGTATTTGTCAGTGGAAGACGTAGCGGAAGTATTTGATATCTCGGTCTCTTTTGCTTACAGGGTAGTGGAACGGATGAACGCTGACCTGGCAAATAAAAATTATTATGTGATTTTAGGACGGGTGCCCACTCGTTATGTTGAGGACAAGATTTATGGTCTGGAACATGTAGAACAGTATTTATCGGAGGAAAAAGCAATATGAGTATGACACAGGAAAAAATGTATATGAACGTAGATGATGTTTGTGCAGTATTGGGAGTATCGAAAGCCTTTGCATATAAAATCATGAAAGGCTACAACGAGGAACTGAAAGAACGAGGATTTCTGGTCATTCCGGGAAAGATATCAACGAAATTTCTTGCCGAGAAGATTTATGGCATGAAAGTGGAGGAATAGCAATGGGAGTATATAAAGAAGGAAAAAACTGGAAAGTACAGGTGTATTACAAGGACTGGCAGGGAAACCGGAAGAGAAAACAGAAACGTGGCTTTCGGACCAAGGGAGAAGCAAAAGAGTGGGAGAGGGATTTCCTTCAGCAGCAAACGCAGAGTGTTGAGATCGAGTTTGGTAATTTCCTTGAGCTATATTACAAAGATATGGAAGTCCGGCTGCGTGAAAATACCATGTACACAAAACGTTATATCATTGATTTGAAAATCAAACCATATTTTGAGCATAAGGTCTTAAGTGAGATTACAGTTGCAGATATCAGAAACTGGCAGAACGAGTTGTTGAAGCAGAATTATTCTGAGACATATCTGAAAACGATCAACTGCCAGCTGGGGGCAATTTTTAATTATGCTGTGCGGTATTACAATCTGAAAGATAATCCTTGCAGGAAAGCAGGTAGTATCGGGAAAAGCAAAGGAGAGCCGAAGGACTTCTGGATGCAGGATGAATTCGAGACTTTTCTCGAAACAGTAGATGATAAACCGGAGGCGAAGATGGCATTTCAGTTTCTGTACTGGACGGGGATGAGAATCGGGGAGCTTTTGGATTTAACTTATAATGATATCAATCTTGAGGAAAAAACGGTTTCTATCAACAAATCTTATCAGAGATTAAAAGGAAAGGATGTGATTACCAGACCGAAAACACCAAAAAGTATCAGGGTAATTACACTTCCGGATTTTCTGGTTGAGGAATTTCAAGAGTACTGCAGTCATCTGTACGGAATTATGAAGCACGAAAGGCTGTTTCGTTTTACAAAATCATATATGGAACATTGTATGGTCAACGGAATTGAAAAATCGGGAGTAAAAAGAATTCGCTTGCACGATCTCAGGCATTCCCATGCCAGTATGTTGGTGGATATGGGCGTTGCTCCGCTGGAGATCGCAGAACGTCTGGGACATGAAAAGGTAGAAACAACATTAAATACCTATTCCCACCTGTATCCTTCGACCCAGAGCAAATTGGCAGGGCTGCTTGATATGAAATACAAAGACAAGGAAAGTAAAGGAGATGATGAAAATGCATAGAGGAAACATGAGAAAACTGCTTTCGGAAGAAACATGGACAATGGAAGAATATGAGAAGTTTATTTCTGTTTTTGATGTAAGGACGGAAGAAGGAATGGCGTTTGAAATGCTTTATTGGACAGGAATACGTGTTGGTGAATTGCTCGGATTATTGTATCAGGACGTGAATATTGAGAGCGGTATTATCAATATCAATAAATCATTTCAGGTCGTTGCAGGCGAAGGGAAGTTTGTTAATACCAAAACCGTTGCCAGTAACAGAATGATTACAATGCCGGAATTTCTGGTAAATGAGTTGAATGAGTACATCCACAGTCATGTAAATCAAAGTCCAGATAAGAGACTGTTTTGTTTTACTGACAGAAGACTGGCATATCATTTGAACCATGGAATTGAGCAAACTGGGGTTAAAAAAATTCAGCTTCATCGGATAAGGCAAAGTCATGAAAAAATGCTTGAGGCAATAGGTGTACCGTCATATGAGCGATGGGAAAGGCTTGGTACATTGCGCATGAATTGGAAGTACGCAGAAGCATATGGCGATCATGTGCCTGAAAAACGTGTTGCAGTGAAGTTACTGAATGAAATACATACTGAGCAGAAAATGAAAAAGGAGATACTTAGAAATGGCAAATGACAGACATGGAAAACACAATAAACCGACGATTGCATTCCGGGTTACACCTTATGAACAGCAGGTCATCAATGAAAGGGTAAAGGCAAGTGGCATGAAAAAACAGGATTATATTGTTCGCTCCTGTATCTATAACCATGTTTGCGTGGTGGGAAAACGGGAGAACCTGGAAATTCTCAGATCTGAGGCTCGTGAAATGTACACTGTCCTTGAAGAAGTGTCCAAAGACATAAAAAAGGACAGCCCAGACTTATCAGAGCAGGGGATGGAAAGCATGACGGAAAGATTTCTTGCATTTTTAGATGCAATGCTGTGGATGTTGAAAGGATCAAAATATTTGTGGGAGGAAAAAGACAATGAAAGAAACAGTAAGTAATGACTGCAAGGTACTGGCTTTGTGTTCACAGAAAGGCGGAGTGGGTAAAACCACCAGTTGTGTAAATCTGGCAGTGGGACTAGCCAGAGAAGGAAAGCGTGTTTTAGTAGTTGACAATGATCCGCAGGGAAGCATGACGGCAAGCCTTGGCTATCAAAATCCCGATGAGTTGAATGTTACACTGGCTACAATTCTTATGAAAATTGTAAATGAGGAAACCTTTGACGACTCTCTGGGGATTCTTCACCACGAAGAGGGGATTGATTTACTTCCGGCAAATATCGAGCTTGCTGGTATGGAAGTGTCATTGGTGAATTTTATGAGCAGGGAACTGGTACTGAGGCAGTATATTGATCAGGTAAAAAATCTGTACGATTATGTACTAATCGACTGTATGCCATCCCTGGGAATGCTTACCATCAATGCACTTGCATGTGCGGATGCGGTTCTTATTCCGGTTCAGGCAGCCTATCTTCCGGTAAAGGGATTGGAGGATCTGATCCGGACAATCGGTAAGGTGCGAAGACAGCTGAACAGGGGGCTTTCCATTGAAGGAATATTGATCACCATGGTAGATAGACGAACCACCTATGCACGGGATATTACAGAATTAATCCACGATACCTATGGAAGCCAAATTCGTATTTTCACTCATAACATACCGTTTTCTGTCCGTGCTGCTGAAATCAGTGCAGAGGGGGTCAGCATTTTCCGTCATGATCCCAGAGGTAAAGTTGCAGAAGCATATCAGTATCTGACTCAGGAGGTGCTTTCAGATGAAGAGTAGAAGTGCGTCGAAGATAAAATTGACTTCTTATGATGACCTTATTGGCGGAGCTGTATCAAAAGATGATATTCAGGAAATTCCAATCGGTCAGTTGCGGGATTTTGTGAATCATCCTTTTCATGTTAATGATGATGATGAGATGAATGAACTGGTAGAAAGTATAAAAACACAGGGGGTATTAACTGCTCTGCTGGTGCGTCCGTCTAAAAAAGGAGGATATGAGATTGTATCCGGTCACAGAAGAAAACATGCAGCTGTTCTTGCAGGCTTGACGCAGGTTCCGGTCATTATTCGGGAAATGAGTGATGATGATGCCGTTCGGGCAATGGTAGACAGCAATCTGCAAAGAGAACATATCCTTCCAAGTGAAAAGGCGTTTGCATACAAGATGAAAATGCAGGCAATGAACCATCAGGGTGTCAGCGGAGGGATTTCAGCTGAAACCATCGGTAAAGCGGGAAAAGACAGTGCGAGGCAGGTGTACCGTTATGTCAGGCTGACTTATCTGCGTAAACCGATTTTGGATGCAGTGGACAAGGAGCTTATGGGCATTCAGACAGGAGTGGAGCTTTCATATCTGGAGCCATCCGAACAGATCTGGCTGGAGGAGATTCATAGTACTACAGGAAAATATCCAAGTCTTGAACAGGCGAAAAAAATAAAAATCAGAAGCGAAGAAAAGACATTAACGAAAGAAATCCTACGACTTTTGATAATGGGAGAAAAAAGAAGGGCAAGAACCTTTACTTTAAAGCAAAATGAGATCAACAAGTATTTTACTCCTGACTATGATGAGCAGAAGATGCGTACCGTAATTATTGAGCTGCTGGAGGAATGGAGTAATAAGAATAAATAGCGGAAAAAGAAGGGAGGGTGATTCATGAGTATTAGAGCAACATTTAGCTATTTTCAGGGAATGGAAGGCGATATGTATCAGTTCTATCGGATTCCCAAGTTGTTGTTTACAAGTGAATATTTCAAAAATCTCTCCTGTGAGGCAAAGGTACTGTATGGTCTTATGTTAGATCGGATGTCGCTTTCAATAAAAAATCGCTGGCTGGATGAGGAAGACAGAGTATATATCTTTTTTTCTGTGGAAGAAATTATGGAAATGCTGAACTGCGGAAGGAATAAAGCGGTTAACTGCCTGAAAGAACTAGATCAGGAAACAGGGATTGGTCTGATTGAGAAGAAAAGGCTAGGGCTTGGTAAAGCAAATGTCATTTATGTGAAAAATTTCAGCCTCCGTGAATATCCAGACGAGCCTGCAGAAATGGAAATCGAAACAGATGATCCGGAATATGAGGAGCAGATACCTTGCAATTATGAAGAAAATATGCCTGAAAACGCTGTAAATACGCAGAAGTTTGAAAAACAAACTTCAAGAAGTTTAGAAAACAAACTTCAGGAAGTTTCAAAAACAAACTTCAAGAAGTTTGAAAAACAAACCTCAGGAAGTTTGAAAAATAAACTTCAAGAAGTTTCAAAAGCAAACTGTAATAATACTGAATATAACGATAATGAATCAAGTAAGACTGAATCATATCCTTCTATCCATCGTGACAGGAATGATGTGGATAAGATGGATGAGAGGTATGCATATCGTCAAATCATTTGTGAAAATATCGAATACGACATTCTTTGTCAGAGCTATAAGCCAGAAAGTGTAGAAGAACTGGTGGAACTGATGCTGGATGCAATTTGTACTACTAAAAAATATCTGCAAATTAATGGGGAAGCTATGCCTGCCCAGGTGGTAAAGAACAGACTTTTGAAAGTGGGGTATGAGCATATACAGTATGTATTTTTCAGCTTAAGCAAGAACACCACCAAAGTAAAGAATATCCGTCAGTATATGTTAACAGTTTTATATAATGCTCCCGTTACGATTAACCAGTTTTATGATGCAGAGGTACGTCATGATATGTATGGAGGATAAAATTATTCTGCCATGAGACTGTGATTAATGACTTTGTGCCCAGTGGGCACGAAGCAAGATGTAGAATAACCTTGTGCCCAGTGGGCATGAAGTAAGACAAAAAACATGTGCCTGATGGCAAGAAAGGAAGGGATAAAAAATGGTGCGATCTTTGATTAAATTACCCTTTAGAATTTTGGCATTCCCGGTTTGGTTGATGGTTGCTGTAATCAATACGATTGGGATGTTTTTCGTGGGACTTGCATCATGGATATTTTATTTGATTGCAGGTGTAGCTGTAATTGCAGTGTTAGGTTGCGTTGGGTTTCAGTTATATACATGGCAGGAAGTCAAAATGCATTTACTATGTGCGGCTGTATTTATCCTTATTCCAAACATTGGGATGTGGATAATAACTGGAACAAAGCTGCTCCAATGTGGATTACGTTCTTTCATATTTGAATAAGAAAACTATTCTTTGAAAAGAGGGCATTGGCTCTCTTTTTTCTTTGCACGAAAATGTGCCAAATCAAAAAAATCTTTGAAAATCATGTCCGAATTTAAAACCCCCAATCCAGTGTATATGGAAGGCAAAGAGAAATTCCTCCGATTTGAGAAAAATCCAAACATGAAAGAGGTTCATTGTTCTTCCGACTGCACCTTGAAAACTAAAGGAGCTGATACATCTTGATTAACAGGCTTACCGGTTCTATTTATGACCGGCTCGTGCAGGCGAAGACTCCGTATCGGATACAGGAAGAGCGAAGCTTATAATGAGACCACCAGAAAGGTGCAGGACCTCTGCCGAAACAGGGGACTGTGACTGCTTATTTTGCAGCCGGGTCATCTGAAATGATGACGATCAGATGTATATGTACAGACAAGCCAAAATGCGAATACTATATTTCCTATATTGCAGGAGAAATCCTGCGTGAGTGGGGAACGGTTCGACTCCGTTCCTCATTTTTTGGTGCATAGAATGCGCTAAGGTTAGGAGGAAAAGCTTATGAATTCAATTACATTAATTGGAAGACTTGCCAAAGCTCCGGAGATCCGGCAAATCACGACTCAAAAGGGAGAGACAGAAGTGGCAAGGTTTCCGTTGGTAGTAAGAAGAAACCGTACAAATAAAGCATTTGTCGTTATGATTACCGCATACGGAGGCAACGCAGGATTTGTACAGAAGTATCTGGAAAAGGGGACAAAGGTTACTATTTGCGGTGAATTGGTCATCTCTCAGATAAAAATGAGGAAGATGGAACCGCATCTTATTTCACAGAAATCATTATGGATACAATGGAATTTGCTGAATCCAAATCAAAGAGAGAATCTGGTGGTGAGGGATTTGAGCCTGCAAGAAGGGCAAGCATTCCTTTTGAAATACCGGAAGAAATGGAACAGGAAATGCCATTTCGTTAAAGAAAAGAAAGGGGGACTTAGAACATGAGAAAATATTTTATGGAATTATTTGCAATGGGATTTGTTGACAGTGAAGGAAACCTGGTGGAGGAGAATGTCCTCCGGGATGCACAAAGAACTGCGGCACTGACAGCAAAAATTATGAAAGAGAAAATGGACAACACACGGGAAATGGAATCTCATTTAAACCGGATATTTTGTGCATGGCTGATTTATTCAGATACGAATTTTTCAAGATCCATTACGTATGTCATTGGAAGAGAGGCTGCCTGCGTCGAAGAACACTTATGGATGGTGGGCGAAGCTCTGGATGATGATGAATTTAGCGATTATCTGTCCGAGTATCTTATGGCATTGATTGTCGAAGTAGCAAATGCGACAAGAGATCAGATCATTGATAATTTTATGAGGTTTATGACTGGGGGATCGGAAGATGGGGCAGGAGACATGTAAAGTAACAGAATTTCATAATACCGAGTTTGGTGCAATTCGGGTAATTGAAGATCAGGGAAGACTTTTGTTCTGTGGTACAGATGTGGCTTTTGCCCTGGGTTATTCCAAACCAAGAAATGCAATAAATATGCATTGCAAGGGAGCCCTGAAAAAGGGCGCCCTTACGGCAGGTGGAGTACAAACGATGACATTTATTCCTGAAGGAGATGTGTATCGACTGATTACAAAGAGCCATCTACCCTCCGCACAGCGTTTTGAAAGTTGGGTATTTGATGAAATTTTACCAGCAATACGAAAGACAGGCGGATATATGTCCAGTGATCTTTTGGAAAGTGTACGCAATAATCCGGAGATACTTCTGGAATTTGCGCAAAGGTTATTGGATGAGAATAATAGGAATAGAGAACTGCAGAGTCAGATTAATGACCTTCAACCGAAGGCAAATTATTTTGATCACTTTATGCTCAAAGGAGAATGCTCAAATATACGGACAACTGCAAAAGAAATAGGAGTACCCGAGCGGAAATTCGTAAAGTTTCTTTTAAAAGGCAGCTTTTTATATCGAAGTCCGTCAGGTACACTTCTTCCTTATGCGGTACCTAAGAATGAATCCCTGTTTATTGTCAGGGATTTTTTTAATAATGGACACTTGGGTTCTCAGACGCTGATTACTCCGAAAGGAAAAGAATATTTCCGAACATTGTTTGAAGATCAGGAAGAGGAATAATTGGAAAGGTGGTGGTTGTCATGATTTCAATATGGGACAGCACGTAATACGCTGAAAGGAGGGAAATTCATGCAGGAAGAAGTAACACAGAAAACGGTGATTTTTTGTGTGCGTACCACAAAAATGACGGCAGATGTGCTGAAAAAAGTGATTGCTGCATACCTGCGGCATCAGAAACAGAAAAGTGCTGAGAAGAAAGCACAGAAAAATCAGCCGAAACAGGGGAAAATCACGGTGAAAGAGCTGGCAAAGCAAAATGCCGGGATGACGAGTATTGAGATCACACCCAAGAACATCAAGTCTTTTGAACGGTATGCCAGAAAATACGGGATCAATTATGCCCTGAAAAAGGATAAGACCAAAGATCCTCCGGTTTATCTGGTGTTCTTTAAGGGACGTGACCAGGATGCGATCACCGCTGCTTTCCGTGAATTTTCCCAGAAAGAGATCCAAAAGGCGAACCGTCCTTCCATCCACAAACGTCTGGCAGCATACAGGAGTATCGTTGCAGGGAAGACGAAGGGCAAAGCCAGGAATAAGCATCAGGAGGTATCCCGGTGAGAAAACTCACGATAGGGGGTCTGACCAACAAGCTGAAAGCAAAAGCCAGAGTTACGCTGTCCGCTTTGGATATGAAAAAGCTTATTCTGACCAATGTCCCATATCTTTTCATCTTTTTGTTTGCAGACAGGGCATCCTGTTTGTACCGGGCAAGCCCCGGGGCAAATATGGGAAACAAACTATTATATGCCATGGAACACGCTGACCGGATCCTGACCGGGTTCCTGCCAAGTCTTTACTACATGGATATTCTGGTGGGAGCAGGGATTGCGGCAGTTGTGAAGATACTGGTCTGGCAGAAACAGGCAGATGCAAAAAAGCTCCGCAAAGGAGTGGAGTATGGTTCTGCCAGGTGGGGAACAGCAGAAGACATCAAACCATTTATGGCAGATGATTTCTGGATGAACATTCCGCTGACGGCAACAGAATCCATTACCATGGAGAGCCGCCCGAAGAACCCCAAGTATGCCAGAAATAAAAACATCTGCGTCATCGGCGGTTCCGGCAGTGGAAAAACAAGGTTTTTCGTAAAGGTCTCTATTATGATGATGAACTGTTCCATGGTCATCACAGACCCAAAGGGAACACTGATCGAAGAATGCGGGAAGATGCTAGCCAAAGGACCGCCAAAGAGAGACAAGCTTGGAAATGTTGTGAAAGATAAATCCGGGAAGGTGGTGCATGAGCCTTATGTGATCAAGGTTTTAAATACCATTAACTTCTCCAAATCGCTCCACTACAATCCGTTTGCCTATTTAAAATCCGAAAAGGATATTCTGAAACTGGTGACGGTAATCATTGCCAACACCAAGGGAGAAGGGGAAAAGGCAACGGAGGATTTCTGGGTCAAAGCAGAAAAGCTTCTGTATACGGCACTGATTGCCCTGATCTGGTATGAAGGGGACGAGGATGAGAAGAATATGAACACCCTGATCGACCTTTTGAATGAAAGTGAGACCAGGGAGGATGACGAGAATTACAAAAATCCAGTGGATATGCTGTTTGAGGATCTGGAAAAAAGGAATCCGGAACACTTTGCGGTACGTCAGTATAAAAAATACAAACTGGCGGCAGGCAAGACGGCAAAAAGCATTTTGATTTCCTGCGGTGCGCGACTGGCTCCCTTTGATATTCCCCAACTTCGGGAGATCATGTCTTATGACGAGCTGGAGCTGGATAAGCTGGGGGATGAAAAATCGGCGCTGTTCTTTCTTATCAGCGACACGGATACCACCTACAACTTTTTGGTTGCCCTCGCTTTTTCGCAGATGTTCAACCTTCTGTGTGAACGGGCTGACAACACCTATGGCGGGCGTCTGCCCTACCATGTGCGGGTGCTGTGGGACGAGGCTGCCAACACCGGGCAGGTGCCGGGGCTGGAAAAGATCGTGGCCGTCATCCGCTCCCGTGAGATCAGCCTGACGCTTTTTTATCAGGCAATGAGCCAGTGCAAGGCATTGTACAAAGACCATTCCGAAACCATCATGGG